>Ga0180300_10001040_pt1 | contig 12691 bp, 8 predicted proteins | sample GuaBasSediGuay15_FD_121798 | JGI IMG/M metagenome (GOLD analysis project Ga0180300, IMG submission 121798) | Subseafloor sediment microbial communities from Guaymas Basin, Gulf of California, Mexico - Guay15, Core 4569-2, 21-24 cm | ecosystem: Environmental > Aquatic > Marine > Hydrothermal... | reverse complement strand
CTTTACTTCTGCTTTACCTTTTCCTTCGTGAATGCCTAGGAGCATTCCTAATAAAATAAACAAAAATCCAACAACGATTCCAAGGCAAACCAGCAATAATGACATTCTCATTTTTGTATGTTCCAAGATTTTTATATATAATCAAGATAAAATATTTAAATCTTTAACTATTCCTTTAACCAATGGCAAAAAAAAGAGGCGCATTTTTAACAGTAATGGTGCTTTCAATCATAGCTATCTTTATTCTATCTCTTTCTTTTTTTATTCCTAACCCGCAAATAACTGCATACGTCACTGCAAATGTATATTCATCATTTGAACAAACAAACGAAACAACAGTTCTTGTTTTGCTTAAGGATGCTACAGCAATAAAGGCAAAAGAATCAAAAAAAGAAATACCAGTAAAGTCTATGAAAAAACTCGTTCAGAATGCACAAGCAAAATTCGAACAACTTGCACCGACTCTAAAAGGAAAAATAGAACATAAATTCTCAATAATCCCTGCTGTTGTTATGCGTATAAGCAAAGAAGATTTTGAAAAGCTAAAATCAATTCCAAATGTTGTTGCAATTCAAGCAAACTATGATTATTCAGTTCTTCTAGACGATAGCGTGCCTCAAATGAATGTTGATGACGTCTGGAATCTATACTTCAATGGTACTCATCTAAACGGAAGCAATATCGGCATTTGCATCGTTGACACAGGAGTTGACTACACGCATCCAGCCCTCGGCGGAAGTTTTGGTGTTAAAGTAATAGCTGGCTATGATTTTGTAAATAATGATGCAGATCCAATGGATGATCATGGTCACGGAACGCATTGTGCTGGAATTGCTGCTTCTGAAGACCAGACATATAGGGGTGTGGCTTATGGAGCAAACATCATTGCTGTTAAAAGCCTTGATTCAACAGGAAGCGGAACTTCGGATACAATAGCTTCTGGCATCGACTGGTGTGTGAACAATGCAGACACTTATAACATTAAAATAATTAGTATGAGTCTTGGAACAACAACATATCATAGCTCAACTTACTGTAGCGGTGTTGATCCTGTTGTTGAAGCTGCAATCAATGCAGCAAGAGCAGCTGGAATAATCGTTTTTGCAGCTGCAGGTAACGAGGGTCAAGATGGCTTATCCTTGCCTGCATGCATACCAAACGCAACTCCTATTGGTGCGGTTGATAAAAATGATGTTTTTACTGCATATTCAAACAGAGCAGATATCTTAAAGCTTCTTGCTGTTGGTGGCTCAAGTTCTGACACAATCATGTCAACGCAGCTCGGAGGCGGCTTTACAGGTAAATATGGCACATCAATGGCAACGCCGCATGCTGCAGGAATTGCTGCATTACTTATTCAGTATGAGCAATTAGAATCAGGAAACGAGCTTGCTCCTGAAGAGATCGAATCAGTCCTTGAAAATACAGGAAAAACAATAACATGTGATAGTTATTCTTTTAAGCGAATCGATGCACTTGCAGCGCTTTTAGCTTTAGACAATCAAAGTCCAACACTCGAGTTTGTTCAGCCCACACCTGCGAACAATTCAATTCTTGATGTTCCGCGCATCGCAATAAATGTTACTGCATCTGAAACAATCGATACTTTTATTCTTTCATGGAATGGAACAAATGAAAAATTAAATTGTTCAGGAACAAATTGCATTGTAACCAAAAGAGGCCATGGAACATATTTCTATAAAGTTATTGGAAATGATAGTGCTGGAAATTATGCCGAAACCGAAGAGAGAATTGTTACACTTACAGACCACGCTCCAATGATTGATACAACAAATCCAAGCCAGGCACAGATCATCATAAATGAAACAGATAACCAAACTTTTCAAATAAAATGCTCAGATGTGGATAATGACACTCTTACGATTATCTGGTTCAAAAACAACGAATCGGTTAAAACAGATGTATCAAACAATTCTAATTGGACCTTCACAAGCGATTATCTTTCTTCTGGAAATTATGCTATTTTGGCTGTATGTACTGACGGAATCCTGAATACTTCAACAGAATGGAATCTCACAGTAAACGATATTGATGCGCCGCCACAATTTAATACATCAAACCCAATTCCAAATCAAACATGGAAAGTGAATACGACAAATTCTAACATAAATCTTTCTCAGCATTTTTATGATGTTGATGGCGATGATATAAATTGGACCATAAACAGTACTTTATCCTATATTGAAAATCTAACAATAACAATCAACAACGATAGTGGCATAGTCACTATTACGCCAGACACCAATTTTCTCGGTACTAGAAATGTTATTTTCATTGCTTTAGGTTCTGGTGGGAGAAGCCAATCAAATAATGTTACGCTTAATGTCGTCGAAAACTACAGACCTCAGCTGGAAAACATAACCTTAACATCATCTGATTTATTAAATAGAACAAATGGAACACTGATAGCTCATTTCGACTATTGTGATAAAGACAATGATTCAATGCAGGCTTTTGAAATAACATGGTACTTAAATGGCACTGAAAAAGCCGAGCTTAAAAATCAAACATCAGTGCAACCATCATACACAGAAAAAGGACAGAATTGGTCATTTTCTGCTAGAGTTTATGACGGTTATGATTGGAGTGATTGGTATCAGTCAAACATACTTACAATAAAGAACGCAGCTCCAAACAAGCCAATTATTTCGAGTCCGGAAAATAATAGCTATATCCAGACAGTTAGTATCGCGTATCAAGCAACAGATATTGACGGTGACAATCTAACTTACTATGTTTATATTGATGGTTCCCTCAACGAAACCACTCAAAACACATCAATGACGTGGCAGGGTGAAGACGGAACCCATGTGCTTACGATAAAAGCATATGACGGTTTTCTTTTCAGCGAAAATGCTTCAATAACATTTACAAAAGATACTGTTGCACCGACCGTAATTGAAATTAGCACCTCTCAATCAACAGAAGGTTCGCGAAAGAAGGTAACTTTGAGAGTAAAAACAGATGAATACGCATACTGTAGGTATGATTATGCTGATGTTGATTATGAGGATATGGAAAACATGACAACGTCAGACCACATCAATCATCGCGCTGAAGAATTCTTCGAATCATCAACAAGCGGAGAGTTTTATGTACGGTGTAAAGATAGAGCAGGGAATATAATGCAAACTTCGAACAGCACTTCTTATTCAGTGACTTTCGAAAGCGAGGATTCCCAAGATACAGGAGGTAGCGGTGGCGGTGGTGGCGGCGGTGGCGGAGGAACTCAAACTGCCTCACAAACAGACATTCATATTTTCGCTCAATTATCATCGAGCGTTCAGCACGAATTCAACATATATAAAACAGAAATACCTTTTGTAAGCTATGCCTTTGCTGTGATAAAACCATTGAAAAACGTAGAGATAAAGACTTCTCGTTTAACACAGTTACCAGATGATGTAAAGCCACTTGAACATGTTTATAGCTATATCAAAGTCTCTACGAGCGGAATTACAGATGATGATACATCAAGCGTCAGAATCCGTTTTAGAGTAGAAAAATCATGGGTAAAAGAGAATAAAATAAATTTAGATACAATAGCTCTTTATAGGTACCAAGCTAATGAATGGCAGAAATTAGCAACAAGTAGGAGAGAGGAAACTGCACTTTTTTATCATTACGAGGCAGTTTCGCCTGGTTTTTCTGTATTTGCAATAAAGGGCGAGTATGAAAAGCAACAAAAAGCAAAGCCTCGCGAAGAAAAAAACGAAACTCCATTGTATATTACACAACAGTCGATTTTCAACGAGAGTGAAGATGTTCAAAAAGAAGAACAAAAAAGGATGATCAATATTGATGACAAAACATTATTTTTAATTGTATTGGTAGCAGTTATTGCAGTCATATTTAATCTTTTTGTAATATCTAAAATAAAGAATAAAATGATAGTGAAGAAATATAAGGGAAGACAGAAAGTTAGAAAAAAAGAACTAAAAGTTAAAAAGAAAGAACTAAAAATTAAAAAGAAAGCCACCCCCACCAAGAAAAGGAAAACAAAAATAAAACAAAAGAAAAAGACTGGAAAACCAAGGTGTCCAAAATGCGGAAGCACTGATCTTGCAAGAGGCTATGGAGACTTCTATTTTTGCAGGCACTGTGGAGCTGTGATTAAAAGGAAAATCTAATTTTAGAGTTTAACAATATTTAAAAAGTCATTTTAGAATTCTATTTGAATGCCAAAGAAATCAAATAAATCAAGAAAAAAATCTTCCAGATTTCTCTTCACTGCTTTCGGTATTACTGTTTTTCTTGCTATAGTTATCATCGTTTTAACAGCATGCATCAAAATATGCAGCACAGATCAGTGCATCTATGAAAAAGCTGTTTCTAAAGCAAACGTCAATCTCTGTATGAAAATCTCGAACAGGACGCTTTTTGAGAAGTGCGTAACAATTATTGCTGTGAAACATAATGATCCATCTGTTTGTAAATTTTTAAAGCATGCACAAGATTGGTGTAAAGCAGAAGTAGCGATAGCTAACGAGAATCTTGTGTTATGTACAAGAATTCAGAGCGAAGAATGGCAAAATCTCTGCTTTAAAAAATTTGCAATAAAAACGCTTAAAATAGATATATGTAACTTAATTACAGATGAGAAAGAAGCTACATTGTGTTATAGAATAATTGCAGAAATCAGCAAAGATCCAAGACTTTGCGATTTTATCTTAAATGAGGATGCTCGGAATTCTTGTTTTGCACTTCTTGCCCGCGACCAAAATAACGAATCCTTGTGTCTAAAAATAAAAGAGTTTCTTACGCGCGAACAATGTCTTTTCGACGTTGCAAAAGCAAAAAAAGACCCGGATATCTGCAATGAAATAAAAATTGAAGTGCTAAGGAATAATTGTTTATTTCAGGCCTCTTCTTAATTTTGTGCTTCCTAAAATCTGCTTCAATCTTAAAAATTTAATTATGGCTTCTCTCTCAACTGTTCCGATTAATCGTTTACCTTTAATAACAGGAATGCTATCAATGCCGTATCTTAACATCTTTAAAAAAACGCTATCAATTTTAGTCTCTAATTTTATTGGAGCGATCTTTCTAGTTATTTCCTTAACTTTTGTTTTTGCCCATTTTTCTTTTTTTATGTCCATCAAATCAGATATTCTTACTATGCCCAAATATTTCTTTTTGTCGAAAACAAGTAAAGTTTCCTTTCTTAGCGTAATAAAAGCCTTAGAAAGTTCATTAAGTGTTCTGTTTGCGTCAATACAATAAATCTTCTTAGTTAGGAGGTCGCGTGCCCCAACGCCATTAAGCAATGCACTAACAACAGTTTGCTCGTATCCTGCTTCTGCGACCATATAAAGGAAAAAACCAAGTACAATGAACCATAAACCAAAGCCTCCGAAGAAGAGTCCAATAAAACCTCCAATTACCAAAATCCCAGCAAAAACCTTTCCACAGAAAGAAGCAATTTTTGTTGCCTTCACAATATCTCTGTAGAAATACCAAAGAATTGCCCTAAGGATTCTTCCACCGTCAAGCGGAAATCCAGGTGCAAGATTGAATAAAGCAACGATTAAATTAATTTTATAGAGATAGAATGCAAGCGCATTTACATAAAGAAAGTTTATTGATTTATATACAATGAAGAACAAAAGAGAAAGAAAAATAGAAAATAACGGTCCTGCTATTGCCATTTCAAATTCTTTTTTTGGAGTTAATTTTCCTTTACCTATTGAAGCTACACCGCCAAAAAAGAAAAGCGTAATTTTGTGCACAGGAATCTTATGCTGTTTTGCAACTATCGAATGAGCGACCTCATGTAGTAAGATGGACATAAAAAGAAGGAAACTCGCAAATGCCCCAAGTAACCAAGCTCCCAACAATCCTACCTTGTAATGTGCCGGGAAAAAACCTGCTGCTAATCCCCATGCAACAAGCAGGAATATGAAAAACCAGCTGTAATGTAATTCAATCTTTATTCCAGCAAGCTTTCCAATATAAAATGACTGTTTCATATTTATTCAAACCTACTTTTGTCACTACTGGTGACATTATTTTTAAACTTTTCTAAAAAACCGTAAGGTATATAAATAAGTTTGTTACTCAAGAGTAGTGTGTAATTCAGAGGGGTGAAATCTGCATGGGTCAGCAAGAAGTTTACGATTTCCTAAAACAAAATCCTGCAAAATGGTTTACATCAAAAGAGATTAGCAAAGCACTAAAAGTAAGTATTGGCAGCGTAACCTGTTGTTTAAAAAAACTTCGTCTGCAAAGAGCTATCCGCTTTAAAAACGGCAACAGCAGAAACCAATATCTTTATAGATACAAGAGATAACTTTTGTTTCTTATTTTCTACAGCGATATTCCAACCTAACTTTTTTATACTTCAGTCTCATTTTCTTTTCTGAATGAAAAATCTCGAGATTGCAAGAATCTTCTATGAAATGGCTGACATTCTTGAAATGCAAGGCGTCGAATGGAAACCAAGAGCTTACAGAAGAGCCGCAAAAGCAATCGAAAGCCTTACTGAGGATATTGAAGTGCTATGGCATAGAGGCGGCTTAAAAACCCTTGAAGAGATTCCAGGCGTTGGCGAAAGACTCGCTAAAAAAATAGAAGAATTTCTTAAAACAGGCAAGATAAAAGAATATGAACAGCTTAAGCGAAAGATTCCTTTTCACCTACACGAAATAATGTCAATTCCAGGAATGGGTCCAAAAAAAGCAAAGCGACTTTACAAAGAACTCGGCATTAAAACAATAAAAGATCTGGAAAAAGCAGCAAAAGAACACAAAATTGCAACTCTTCCTGGTTTCGGAAAAAAAAGTGAAGAAGACATTCTGAGAGGAATCCAGCTTTATAAAGCCAGTAAAGGAAGAATGCTTTTAGGTAGGGCGTGGTTTATAGCAAATGAAATTATTGAAAAACTTTCTGTCTTAAAAGAAGTCAAAAAAATTAGTCCAGCGGGATCATTGCGCAGAATGAAAGAAACGATCGGTGATATCGATATACTTGTCATATCAACAAATCCAATGAAGGTAATGAACTTCTTTACTTCAATGCCAGATGTCAAGGAAATTCTTGCAAAAGGACCAACAAAATCAACAGTAATTTTGCGTTCGGGCATACAAGCAGATGTTCGCGTTTTAAAACCTGAGAGCTGGGGCAGTGCACTTCAATATTTTACAGGAAGCAAAGAACATAATATTGCTTTAAGGAAAATTGCGATTAAAAAAGGCTATAAGCTAAATGAATATGGATTGTTTAAAGGCAAAAAACAGATCGCCGGTAAAACAGAAGAAGGAATCTACAGAAAACTTGGTTTGCAGTGGATTCCTCCCGAGCTAAGAGAAAACAGGGGAGAAATTGAAGCTGCGCAGAAAAAAGCGCTTCCTAAGCTTGTTGATTATAAAGACATCAAAGGCGATTTTCATGTTCATACAAAATGGAGTGATGGGGACAACACAATAAAAGAAATGGCTCTTGCAGCAAAACAACTTGGCTATCAGTACATTTGCATAAGTGATCATTCAAAGAGCGAACCTCTTGCTCATGGATTAGACGAGAAAAAACTTCTTGAACAAATAAAGGAAATAAGAAAAATAGACCGTCAGCTTAAAGGAATAAAAATACTTGCAGGAAACGAAGTTGATATTCTTGCAGACGGTTCTCTCGACTTGTCAGATTCTGTTCTTAAAAAACTAGACATAGTTATTGCTTCTGTTCATTCTGGTTTTAAAATGCCAAAGCAAAAGATGACAAAGCGAATCATAAAAGCAATTGAAAACAAGTATGTTGATATTCTCGGACATCCGACAGGCAGAATAATAAATGAAAGACCGCCTTATGCTGTTGATCTCGAAGCTATTTTTCAAGCTGCAAAAGACAGGCGCGTTCATATGGAAATAAACTCTTTTCCAGATAGACTTGATTTGAATGACACAGCAATAATGGAAGCAAAGAAATATGGATTGCGCTTTGCCATTAACACAGATGCGCATAACGCAGACCAACTAAAACTAATTAAATTCGGCGTTGCAACAGCACGACGGGGCTGGGCAGAAAAGAAAGACATCATAAATACTTATTCGCTAAAACAACTAGCTCGCTTTTTTAATAAGCTTAAAACAAACTAGAATCATAAAAAATGCCATCGCTACGTTTCATAAAACTTGCAAACGTTTTCGAACAACTTGAGCGCACAACGTCAGGAAACAAAATGAGGGAAATACTAGCAAGATTCTTTAAAACAGTTCCAAAAAAAGAAATTGACATTATTGCTTATCTGCTTCTTGGCCAAATAGCATCAAAGTATGAAGATATAAATATAGGCATGGCAGAAAAAATGGTCTTACGTTCAATTGCAATTGATTCTGGTAGAGCAGAAAAAGAAGTAAGCAGCACGTTCAAAAAACTTGGCGATGTAGGCTTAACAGCAGAAAAACTCACAACCAAAAGCAAGCCAACATTAACTGTAGCTCAGGTATTCAACACCTTGCATAAGATTGCTGCTGCTTCAGGACCAGGGAGTCAGGAATTCAAAATAAAAACTTTAGCTGCGCTGTTGAAAAAAGCATCGCCAAAAGAAGCAAGATATATTGCAAGAATTATTCTCGGAACTCTGCGCTTAGGAGCCGGCGATATGACACTGCTTGATGCTCTCGCAATTGCTTTTACTGGAACAAAAGCAAACAAGCCTAAACTTGAACACGCTTACAACATCTGCCCTGACATTGGAATTATAGCAAAAACTATTGCAATAAAAGGTTTAAAGGGAATAGAAAAAATCGGCGTTACTGTCGGCAGACCAATTCAAATGATGTTAGCTCAAAGAGCAAAAAGCGTTCAGATGATAAAAGAAAAGATTCCAGGAGTTATTGCCTGCGAAGAAAAATATGATGGTGAGCGAGTTCAAGCACATTTCGATGGAAAGCGAATTATCCTGTTCAGCAGGCGGCTTGAAAACACCACTAATCAATTTCCTGACGTTGTTGAAGGCTTGAAGAAGAGCATAAAAGCAAAAAGTTATGTTATCGAAGGCGAAGTTGTTCCGATAGATGAAAAAGGAAATCTATTGCCATTTCAGATCCTGATGCAACGAAGAAGAAAATATGATGTTGAACTTTATGTTAAGAAGATTCCAGTTTGTTTGTTCCTATTCGATCTTCTATTTCTGAATGGAAAATCCTACATTCATAAGCCGTATCCAGAAAGGCATAAAGCTTTACAGAAAATCATAAAACCAACAAAACGTATAAAACTTGCTAACAGAAAACTTTGCAAAGAGATAGATTGCATAGAAGATTTCTTTAATTGGTGCATCTCTCACGGCGCAGAAGGCATAATAGCAAAAAGCTGTGCTCCAGATTCGACTTATAAAGCAGGCGTTAGAGGTTGGCTTTGGATAAAGTGGAAACAGGAATATCAAAAACTTGCAGATACCTTTGATTTGGTTGTTGTTGGTGCTTTCTATGGAAAAGGAAAAAGGGCTGGAACCTATGGCGCTTTACTCTGTGCAGCATATAACCACAAACTTGACCGCTTTGAAACCTTCTGCAAACTTGGCAGCGGATTTACAGATAAACAATTAGCTGAACTTCCAAAAAAATTTGCTAAATATAAAATTCCGCATAAACCTGCAAGATTGCTTGTGCATAAGGATATGAAACCAGATGTTTGGTTTACTCCTGCTGTTGTTGTTGAAGTTCTTGGTGCAGAAATAACAAGAAGTCCTCTGCATACGTGTGCTGTTGAAAAAGGACAGGGTTTGGCTTTACGCTTTCCGAGATTTGTTCGCTACAGAGCAGACAAAAGCCCAGAACAAGCAACAACAGTAAAGGAGATTTTGGATATGTATAAGGAGAGGAAATAGAAGCAAATTAAACTGGTGCTCCAGGAAAAAAATCTGCAATTATACGAATCATTGCTTTTTTGATCTGCTTTTTATTCAAGCCTCGTAAAGAAACTCCTACATCAGGTCTATGTTTGCATATCTTTAATTTTCCGTCAACAGTTAACGTTAAATTATAAATTCCTTCTTGACAATAGAATTTTTTTCTTTCGGCTGGCAAGAACGGACAATTTTTACAACCATCTCCGTACATTGCTCCTTTTTTGCTATCCTTAATTAAAATATTAATATTTTTGAGTCTTAGAAGCGTCATTGGAATTCCGTATCCGCCTTCATTAAATACCACAGCACGCATCGAAGATTTTGCAGATAATTCTTTCGTTAATTCTGTCAGTGATTGATAATTGTCTAACCAAAATTTTTTTCCGACATCTTCATAGTAATTTAAATCGAGCAACTTTAAATCTGCACCAACAGACTGGCAAAATTTTATCATGGCTGGAACTTCATTATAATTATCTTTAATCACAACCATGTTTATTCTTGTTTTTAATCCTTTTGCAATCGCGGTTTTTATTCCTTCAATTGTTTTGTGCAAATAATCTACACCACAAATCTTCATATATTTACTCGGATTTAAAGTATCCAAGCTTACCTTAACATAAGCTACGTTCTTAGCTAACAAAAAATCTACATTGCTTTTTAATTCAACACCGTTTGTATTAACAGAAACCATACTATTTGTTTTAGACAAAAATTCTAAGACAGAAGAAAGGCGTTCTTTTTCTAGCAAAGGTTCGCCTCCAGTGATTTTAAAATTGTTAATTCCGATTTCAACAGCGACCTTTAAAATCTTTAGTAATTCATTTAAACTTAGACCTTTCTCCACATTCGAATAATTTTCTCCGAAAGGAGGGCAATACCTACATTTCAAATTACATCTATCTGTAATTGCAAGCCTCAAAGAGGGCATCTTCTTACCTAACATATCTACCATTTTCTCCTTTTGAAGTATCTTTTAAGATCAATTCCTTTTTCAATATAGATTTCATAAAGATCGTGATAAATCTTCGCCACACTTTTTGAATCGACCCTAACTCCGATATTGAGTTCTCCCGATACTATATTTTTCAATACGCAATTTTCAGTTAGATGAATGTGAATGTATAGCGGATTTGGTATCAAAATTATTCTTAATTTAAAGGAGTCTATTTTTTTATTAAGGTTTGAAACAAAGGATTTGAACAGCGTTCTATTCAAGCATGACTTTAAATGTTTAATATGGTTTTTAACAGAATTTTCATCAATAACATATATGATCTCTTTATCTCGCTCTAAAAATTCATGGTATTTCTTATATAAAAAATAGGATTGTCCTATTCCAGTAAATACCGCTCTTTTTTTAGCAACAAAATTCCTTGCCTTTAGAAACAATTTTTCATTAAATGGGTATAAAAAATATGGAACTCTTTCTTTTGAACACATTATTTTTAGTGAATTTGCGTTTTTAATAAGATCAAGTACTTCCAGAATATGACTTTTAGTACCAACGAAATAACGAACATTTGGTTCTTTCTCTTTTTCTTCAAGGAGCTCATATATTCTAATATATGTTCCTGTAAGTTCATCAAATCTTTTAGTTAAAAAATTACGTATATTTTCATTTAAATTCTTAATAGAAAATTTAGAAGGCCTCGCATCAACTTTTCTAATAAGGCCTCTGTTCACCAAATCCCTAACAAACCCATATATCCTGTTTTTTGGGATACCTGTTCTTTTGGATATGTCAAAAGCGGTAAGGTCTTTTGTTAACAAAGCCTTCATTATCAAAAAATGATTTGAGTTTAATCCATAATAGCTTTTGAGCTTCTCGAGTTTTTGAATCATATTCATACTCATTTTTGGTAAATCTCATACATGAGTTTTTCTAAAGATGGTCCAATTGGATTCGAATGCTTCCATATTTCATTGAAGAGATTGCCATAAACATCTACTATGTGTTTGTTTTCTGTAATAAGCCCAGAGGTGTATACGTTAAAAATTGTAAACATCAATGTTGTTTCTGTTATGAACATGCAATACGGGCTTTCGCTTTTGGTTATTCTTATGGAAATATTTGTTTTTGTTAAGTAGTCTTGAATAGAAAGTATGATCTTTGCTATTTCATTTTTAGTGAATAATTGTTTCAGATAAGATTTGTAAATATTCCATGTATTCAAATCAATGATGTACCTAATCTTTTTATTTTGCAAATAAGCATCCCAAAAACTTTTATAAAATTCTTTAAATAATATGCCTCTGCCCATCAATGTTTTTCTTTTTTTTGTTTCTTGGTTTCGAATTTTTTCTGCAACTTTTTCATCTTTTGTGTAGAAGATAACCGGAAATACTTTGTTCATGGTAATAATGTCCATCGAATTGTCTTTAATGAGCATCCTTTTAACGTTGAAAACAAAATTATATCCATCTTTTATTTCTCTCATATATACAGATATATTTCTTTTAGACAGTTCGTGTGCACCACAAACTAAAAACAATTCATTTTTCACCTCTTCTTTGAATTTTTTATCGAGAAAACTAATCATTCTTTCTTTAAAGTTTCCAAAATAGTATTTTAAAGGACGTTCATTGCTTACCTTAATTAATCCTGCTCCACAGAGCGATTTTAGCGAACCATAGATTTTAGTAAGAGGAATCTTTGTCCGATTCGATAATTGCTTAGCCGTTAATTTTTCATTAAAAACTAGGCTTTTCAAGATTAGTGTTTGATAGCGGTCTAACCTAAACTTTTCTTTCAGAATATCTACAATTTTTAATTCGTTCATTTTAATTATTTTCCTGTACAAATAGCTCACAGTTTAAATT
>Ga0180300_10001039_pt1 | contig 12694 bp, 8 predicted proteins | sample GuaBasSediGuay15_FD_121798 | JGI IMG/M metagenome (GOLD analysis project Ga0180300, IMG submission 121798) | Subseafloor sediment microbial communities from Guaymas Basin, Gulf of California, Mexico - Guay15, Core 4569-2, 21-24 cm | ecosystem: Environmental > Aquatic > Marine > Hydrothermal... | reverse complement strand
CTCATCCAGTACCACGTGGAGGGGCTGGTGGCGGCGGGGATACAGACCCCCTTCGGCGACGAGTGGCTGAAGCTGACGGAGATCGAGTGGGTCTTCGACACGAGCACGAGCGGCCGGACCGCCGCCTACTACACGCCCTACGTCGGCGAGCCGGAGAACACGGGCATACTGCTCTACGATCAGGAGGATATCACCAAGCGCGTGGTGACGGCGCATAGGGCCGGCCTCAGGGTCGGCCTGGACGGCATCGGCGACCGGGGCATCGACAGAGCCCTCGACGCCATCGAGGCCGCGCTGAAGGAGGCGCCCCGGGAGGACCACCGCCACAGGATAGAGCACTGCTGCTACGTGACGCCGCCCATCCAGAGGCGGCTGAAGGAGCTAGGGGTCATAGACGCCTCCGCCACCGGCTTCATCCACGACCTCGGCGACGCCTACAAGGCGAACAGGGGGGAGGAGAGCATGCGGTGGATGTGGCCCCACAGGACCCTCATCGACCAGGGCATCCCAGCCCCCGGCCACAGCGACTGCCCCGTCTGCTCGCCGAACCCGTGGCTCGGCATCTATGGGATGGTGACCCGGAGGACGAGCAGCGGCGACGCCCTCTACCCGGCGGAAGGGGTGACACCCCTGGAGGCCATCAGGGCGTACACCATAGACGGCGCCTACGCGGCGTGGGAGGAGGAGATCAAGGGGAGCATAGAGCCGGGGAAGCTGGCCGACCTCATCGTCATCGACAGGGACCCGCTGACCATTCCGCCGGAGGAGCTGAAGGAGGTCCAGACGGTGATGACCATCATCGATGGCAAGGTCGTCTACCGTCGCTGACGCCCGGCAGCCCCTCTTCGCCTTAGGCCTCGCGCCTTCTTCCATCTTTTAATAGCTGAACCTGGTTCTTTTAGTAGGGTCGAGCGCGATTTTTATGGGAGCGCTTCTGAGGAATCTGGCCCTTGAGGGGAACATCCGGGTTCTGGCGGTCCAGACCTTTCTCTCCCAGCTCGGCTTCGGCATGTTCTACGTCGTCTGGCAGCCCTATATCCTCTCCACGGGGGTGGGCGTCGTCGAGCTCGGCGTCATCCAGAGCATCATCAACCTGAGCTCGGCGGCGGGCCTCATGGCCTGGGGCGCCCTCTCGGACCGGCTCGGGCGGAAGCCCGTCATGCTGGTCTCGAACGCCAGCCGGGTGGCGGCCCTCGTGGCCCTGCTCCTCTCGGGTAGCTTCCCCTTCCTCGTCGCCTTCGCCTTCTTCGTCGGTTTCTCGGCCCTCTTCATGCAGGGGAACCCCGCGAGGAGCGCCCTCATCTCCGAGTCCGTCGGCAGGCAGCGCCGTGCGACCGCTTTCAGCACCCTGATGGCGGTCTCCCAGATCACCACGACGCTGACATCGTCTGCGGGGGGCTACCTCGCCATCGCGGCGGGCTACCACCTCATCTTCTACATCTGCATCGCCGGCGACATCCTCGGCCTCATCCTCATAGCCCTCTTCATAGAGGAGACCCGCGAGGAGCGGCCGGACGAGGCCTCGGCACCCGGAGAACTGGCCTCGAGGCTGATCGGCTTCTTCAGGCCCGAACCGGGCACGGTCCCCCTCTACCTGATCATGGTGGTGATGGGCGTCGCGTATGGCATCGGCTACTCCCTCCTCTACGGCCTCCTCACCGACAGGTACGGGTTCACCACCTTCCAGCTCGGGCTGCTCTCCACGGTCTTCACCCTCACCTGGGGCGTCGCCTCCATCCCCATCGGGCGGCTCTCGGACCGGTTCGGACGCCGCCCCCTCCTGATGGCGTCCTGGGCGATGGCAGTGGTCACCGCCCTGGGGTTCATCGCCTCCCGGAGCTTCCCGATGTTCCTCCTCTTCGAGGTCACCAGCGCCCTCGACCCGGCCCTCTTGATACCGGCCTGGATGGCCCTCGTCGCGGAGAAGGTCCCGTCCAGGAGCCTCTCCACCGTCATGGGCAAGCTCGACTCCTACTCCCGACTGGTCAGCATCCCCGCCCCCTGGATCGGGGGCGCCCTCTACGCCTCCCTCGGCTTCGCGGCGCCTCTCGCCGTCCACCTGATCTGCCTCATGATATCCGGCGCCCTCATCCTCGCCCTGAAGGAGCCCCCCAGAGAGAAATGGATAACCCCTCAGCGGCGAGATGCCGAGTGATCCGGATCAGCTAATCCAAGGCGGGGGGAGAGGCGCCTGTTGCACTTTTGTCCCATAATACTTGTTATAGTCCCATGGATTTGAGATATTTTTCACTGATCCATTACAATTTTTGGACGTGGGGGAGGCTTTCCTAGGCGCATCCGCCTGTTTTCCTGCAACAAAACGTTGATATAGACCGGTATGGACTCTATATACTGCCCAAGCAGGGGAGCACGCTAAGAACACGTTGCATCGGAACGACGAGCTCGCTGATCAAAACGGCGGAAGATCGGTGGGCGGTAAAGACGTTGTCCCGATGGGTCGAACAAGTGTTCAAGGCTTAGACCCTGACTTGGGCATTTTTCATTTATGGCGAGGGTGATATCGGCGTCGACCCTAGTTCGTTTTTGATGCCTTTTGGTGGTGGTATCATACGGGTAGAAAAGCGGTATCGGCTTTTGGAGATGGAGAAAAGTTGGAATGTCTAGTCAGCCTTTGCTGGAGGTTGCTCTGATTCTTCCTCTATTATTGCGACGGCGTATATCAGAAGAAGGTATGTGGTAGTAGAGATTACGGTGTTAATGATGTTCAGCTGGGTCAGGCTGTAGAAGGCGTATAAGAAGTTGACGATGGCGCACAGGTACAGGGCGAAGCCGAGACGAGTCCAAGCCATGACGTTTTTCAACCGCCCCCTACGCTTCTCTCACCCTTGTGAGACGCAAAGCTATTTAAAATTTCGTGTGCGACGAGGCTATGGTCTAGCCGAATCCGCCATCCAGGTGTTTTCCCGTTTTAGGATGGCCATGGCGAGGAGTTAGGTGCTGTTAGTCGGGGACCATTCCACCTCGATCTCTATCTCCAGGCCCCCGTTCTCGTGGGCGTACAGGAATTTGACCTTGAGGGGCTCGGCGAGTTCGATGGTCTCGGGCTGGAGGGAGGGGATCGCCTCCGAGAGGTCGAAGGTGCCCCGCTTGAAGGAGGCTCCCAGCCGTGTGAACAGCTCGCCCAGCCGCTCCCTGTCGAGCTGGTCCCTGAATCTGCGTATCGCCCTGTGCCTCTCGCCGTAGACCTCAAGGTATTCCATCAGCCGGCTCCACCGCCTGATGCCGCTCCTCAGAGCCTGCTCCCCCTTCTCCGTTATCGTGTAGTATCTGCGGTCGGGCCCGTCCGCGCGGTGCTCGACCTTCCCCGAGATGTATCCGCCCCGGCTCAGCTTCTCCAGGGCGGGGTAGATCGTCCCCGCCTTCGGCCTCCAGTAGCCCGCGAACATCGCCTCCAGCCTCTGGATCACCTTGTAGCCGTAGTTGGGCCCCTCGGACAGGATGAGCAGTATCCACATCTGGACGGGGCTCACATGACTCCCCCTCGGGAAAAAGCTGTGCACGCCGGTCACCGGGTATATGTAACTTATCTATATATATAGATGTTCTACACAATATTGTCCGCTGATCCGGTGGGGCGAGGGGGCGTGGAGGCGGACTATAACCCTTCGAGCTGGGAGCTCACCAAGCGTCTGCTGGGGTACATGCGGCCGTTCCTCCACATCTTCGCCGCCATCCTCGCGACGGCGCTCGGTCGGCAGGCCCTGTTCTCGCTGGTCTCGCCGCTGCTCGTGATGCTGATCATCGACTACGTCCTCGTCCCCGTCTCCCCTGGCCAGACCAACTGGTTCCTGGAGCTGCTGAAGGGCTGGACGGGCGTCAGCGACGGGATCGGCCTGCTCGTCGTCCTCTGCTCCCTCATCGTGGTTCTCGCCGTCGTGAGGGGGGCCTTCGCCGTCGTCCACATCACCATGCGGGCGACCCTGTCGCAGCGCATCCTGCGCGTCATGCGGCGGGACTTCTACCGCAGCCTGATCAACAAGTCCTTCAGCTACCTGGACAGGGTTCTGACGGGTCAGATCATCAGCCGCATCACGAGCGACATGGGGGCCATCGACCTGTTCTACGCCGAGACCGTGCGCGAGATCTTCCGGCACGGGATGCAGTTCCTGCTCACCATCTACATCCTCCTCCAGTTCGACGTCTCCCTCACCGCCATCTGCTGCGTGCCGCTCCCCTTCATCTTCCTCACCACGAGGCTCTACTCCAGCGGGGTGAGGCCCCACCTGCGGCGGAGCAAGAACCGGTTCGGAGCGCTCAACTCGGTGCTGGTCGAGGGGATCGTCGCCCACAAGCTGATCAAGGCCTTCGGACAGGAGGAGGTCTTCCTGGAGCGGTTCAACGTCGAGAACCGCGAGTACCTCGGCGCGACCCTGAAGGCCTCGTCCATACAGGCCCTGTACAGGCCCTCGTCCTCGGCGATGGTCGCCGTCGGCGTCGCGCTGATCATCGTCTACGGCGGGCTGAGGGTGCTGAGGGGGAGCCTCACCATCGGCGAGATGATCCTCTTCGCCACCTACTTCACCCAGCTCGTCGGCCCCATGCGGATGTTCGCCCGGCTCATCGAGTTCTATCAGGACGCCATCGCCAGCGCCAGGCGCGTCTTCGAGATCATGGACCTGGGCGCGGACGTCCCCGAGGCGGAGAACCCGATCGAACTGCCCCGGCTCAGGGGGGCCATCGAGTTCGAGAACGTCTCCTTCGCCTACGAGGGCACCGAGGAGACGCTGAGGGACGTCTCCCTGAGCATCCGGCCGGGGGAGAAGGTCGCCCTCATGGGGTTCGTGGGCTCGGGTAAGACCACCCTCGCCGAGCTGGTGCCCCGCTTCTACGACGTCTCCAAGGGCAGGGTCCTGGTCGATGGGTACGATGTCCGCGACGTCTCCCTCAGGTCGCTGAGGAGCCAGATCGGCATCGTGCTTCAGGACGTCTTCGTCTTCTCGATGACCGTCAGGGAGAACATCGCCTTCGGCAAGCCGGACGCGACGGACGAGGAAATCATACGGGTGGCAAAGGCGGCGCAGATCCACGACTTCATCGAGTCGCTGCCCATGGGCTACGATACGGTCGTAGGCGAGAGGGGGCTGACGCTGTCGGGCGGCCAGAGGCAGCGGATCACCATCGCCCGCACCCTCCTCACGGACCCGGCCATACTCATCCTGGACGACTCGACGTCAAACGTGGACGCGGAGACGGAGGTGCTCATCAGGAAGGCCATCGACGCCCTGCTCGAGGGGCGGACCGCCCTCATCATCACCCAGAGGGCCTCGACCTGCGAGGCCGCCGACAGGGTCGTCGTCATGGACGGGGGGAGGATCGCCGCCGTGGGGAAGCACGGCGACCTCCTGGCTTCAAGCGAGATATACCGCAGGCTCATAGAGTCCCAGGCCCTGGTGCTGGGGCAGGAGGCGGAGGGCTGATGGCGGAGTTCGCCGATCGGTACGACGTCGGCTCGCTGGAGGCGACGGAGCGCAGGCTCAGCGACCTCGACCTCGTCAGGAGGCTCATCAGGGTCTACATGATGCGCCACAAGCCCCTCGTGCTCGTCGTGGCGGTGCTTATCGTCGCCAAGATGGCCGCGACCCTGGCGGGCCCCTACATCTACAAGGTTGCCATCGACTTCTTCATAAGGGAGACCCCCACCGCAGGCGGGCGCTGGCTCGCCGACCTTATGGAGTCGCTGGCCGCGGCCCTGAGCGGCTCCCCCCAGCCCGGCGTCGGGGCGGTCCTCGCCGTCGCGGCGTCCATGTACGTCCTTGTGGCGCTGACGCTCTGGGCGGTCACATCGCTTCAGACGTACTACATCGACAAGCTGGGGCAGACCATCATCGCGGACATCAGGTCCGACTTCTTCCGCCACCTGGAGGACCTCTCCCAGCGGTTCTTCGAGCACGGGAACACGGGGCGGCTGGTCTCACGGGTGACCAACGACGCCGAGGCCCTGAAGAAGCTGATGTCGACGGGGGTCATCGGCCTCGCGGCGGACTGCGTCCTCGCCGTCGCCATCGTCGCCACGATGTTCCTCCTGGACCTGCAGCTCACGCTGATAGCCCTGATGATCGCGCCGCTGCTGATGGTCGTCAGCAGGGTCTTCCAAGGGGTGATCAGGAGGGCGTGGCGGGTCGCCAGGCTGAGGGTGGCCTCCCTGACCGCGAAGGTGCAGGACCTGATGTACGGGGCGAAGGTGACGAAGGCCCTGACCCAGGAGAGGCGGTCGCTCCGGGAGTTCGACGCCGTCAACGAGCAGAACATGCGGGCCCAGATACACGCCGAGACGGTCTCCGTCGCCTTCAACGTCACCGTCACCGTGCTGAGCGCCCTCACAACGGCCCTCATCTGGTTCATCGGAGGCCAGCAGGTCCTCGCCGCCCGCCACACGCTGGGCGACCTCGTCGCGTTCTCCCAGTACGCCACGACCTTCTTCACCCCCATCCAGAACATATCCCTCTTCTACGGCGAGATCCAGAGCGCCCTGGCCGGCGCAGAGCGCATATTCAACGTGCTGGACGTCGAGCCCGAGGTGACGGAGACGCCCGACGCCGTCGACCTGGACGAGGTGAAGGGCCTCGTCGAGTTCAGAGATGTGAGCTTCAGCTACGTGAAGGGGCAGCCCGTGCTGAGGGGGATCTCCTTCAGGGCGCATCCAGGGAAGTACCTCGCCATCTTCGGCCCCACCGGCGCCGGCAAGTCCTCGGTGATCAACCTCATCGGTCGCTTCTACGACCCGGATGAGGGCGTGGTCACGATAGACGGGGTCGACCTGAGGAGGATCAGGCTGGCGTCGATAAGGCGGCACGTGGCCATCGTCCTTCAGGAGCCTTACCTCTTCTCCGGGACCATCAGGTACAACCTCAAGTTCGGGCGTCCCGAGGCCTCCGACGAGGAGATGGTGCGCATCTCCAAGCTGGTCGGGGTTCACGACGCCATCATGAGGCTGGAGAGGGGGTACGACACTGAGATGGAGGAGCGGGGCACCAACCTCTCATACGGGCAGAGGCAGCTCATCTGCCTCGCGAGGGCCCTCATAGCCGACTCGAAGATCTTGGTCATCGATGAGGCGACCTCGAGCGTCGACCCGTACACGGAGTCGCTCATCCAGAACGCGCTGAGGAGGGAGATGGAGGACCGCACCGTGATCGTCGTCACGCACCGCGTCTCTACCGTCCGCGACGCGGATCGGATCATCGTCCTCGACGGGGGGCGGATACGGGACATAGGCTCCCACGAGGAGCTCGTGAAACGGAACGAGCTCTACAGGGAGCTGTGCTCGATGCAGCTGGTCTCGGTGCCCGAGAGGGCGGGGGGTGATTGAGTCGATGGGGGACGCGCGCGACCGGTTCAGCCTTAACGGGACCTTCCTGGCCCTGATACTCATCGGGTTCTTCGCCCGCCTCAGCTACAGCATGGCGCGGACGCCGGTCCTCGCGCTCTTCGCGAGGGCCCTGGGAGCGTCCTCCACCGCCATCGGGCTGGTTGTGGGGATGTCGACGGTGACCGGCATCTTCTTCAAGGCGCCGGCCGGCACCCTCTCCGACGTCTACGGGCGAAGGGCGGCGCTCCTGGCGTCGGTGCTGGTGTTCGGCCTCATGCCCTTCTCCTACCTACTCGTCCACGACTACCGCCTCCTCGTCGTCATCCGCTTCTTCCACGGCTTCGCCACGGCCATCTACGGGCCCGTCGCCATGGCGGTCATCATCGACATCGCCGGCGACCGGAAAGGACAGCTCATCGCCACCTACTCCTCCATCTCCATCCTCGGAGGCCTGATAGCGGCGCCCCTAGGCGGAGGCCTCCTCCAGCTGCTAGGCGGCGCCGACCCCTCGCCCCACGTCTTCCGCATGGTCTACCTCGTGGTGGGCTGCATCGGCAGCGTATCCCTCCTGCTGGTCCTGGCCCTGTGGCGCCGGCTTCCGAGCCGCCCCTCGCCGGAGCCGCCGACCCTCGGGGAGGTGATGGGCAAGTTCCGGGACGACGTGGTCGCGGTGGTGACCGACGTGCAGGTGCTCCTGACTAGCGCCATGGAGGGGGTGCAGAACCTCACGGTGGGGGCGCTGGAGGCCTTCCTCCCCGTCTACATCACCGTCACGGCGGGCCTCTCCTCCTTCCACGCCGGCGTCCTCTGGGGCATCCAGCTCGTCGTCCTCGTCCTCATCCGCCCCGTCATGGGCAGGGTCTCCGACGTCCACGGCCGGAAGCCCCTCATCACGGCTGGGATGCTGCTCTGCGTCGTCTCCTTCATCCTCTACCCGGCGACCACCTCCTTCATAGCCCTCTGCGGCCTCACCCTGGTCTTCGGCCTGGGGGAGGCGATGGTGACCTCCTCCACGGCGGCGATGGTCGCGGAGATGAGCAAGGCGAGGGGCCACGGCACCTCCATGGGGGTCTTCGGCAGCCTCTGGGACATAGGCCACGCCGCGGGCCCCATCGCGACGGGCTTCCTCCTCTCCCGCCTCGGCTACCTGCCCGCCTTCGGGATCATCTCCGCCGTCCTCCTCGTAGCCACGATCGCCTTCCAGATCGTCGTCAGGGAGCCGAGGAGATCGAGGGGCTAGACGGCGCGTTCGGGTCTATCTCTGGGCCTCCTCCGGCTCCTTCACGAAGAGGAAGATCAGCGCCAGGCAGACCAGCATGGCAGCGGAGAAGATCATCCACAGGTAGGATTCGTTCATCTTGTAGACGTAGCCGCCGACGAGGGCGCCCAGCGCCGCGGGCGGGAAGAGGAGGAAGCCGCCGCCCCAGAAGTTCCCGAAGCTGATGAGGACGCCCCGCTCGCCGAGGAGGGAGTAGAGCCTGCCCCGGCGGCTCCGCGGGATCATGTTGGCGATGAGGGTGGAGAACGCCGGCATCATCATGTTGTTGACCAGCGACAGGAGGCAGAGGATGGCGACCACGCCGAGGAAGCCGCCGGCGCGCAGGTAGAGGAAGATGGCGACGGGCGCGAGGCTCATCCCCGTCAGTATCATCCTCCGGGGGCCGACCCGGTCGACGAGGGAGCCCATGGGGAAGGCCATGGAGATGCCGACGAAGCCGGCGACGAGCATCACCATCCCCCACTGGTAGGGGGTGAGGCCCACCACCTCCTTCGCGTAGACGACCCAGAAGGGAGCCGTCATCGCGACGAAGAAGGAGGCGAGCACCTCGATGAGCACGATGACCCTGAGGGATCGGTCCATCCACCTCACGGACTCGAAGATGCTCGTGTACGCGTCCTTGACGATCCCCGGCAGCTGCCTGATGGACCAGCCGCCCTTCGACCCCTCGTCGGTCAGGGTCTCCTTCAGATACCGCAGGCGTATCGTCGCGACCACGAGGCCGGTCACCGTCGCTATGCCCCAGCAGAGGCGGACGGCCTGGACCATGCCGGCGTCCCCTCCGCCGTACGCCTCTATGATCCAGCCTCCGATGTAGGGGGCGACGATGCGGATGGCGCCCGGGACCGCCATCATGATGGCGAAGCCCCTGCCCCTGACGCCCGGGGGTAGGGAGTCCGCCTGCAGCGCGTTCATGGCGGGGATGTAGAAGAGGAGGAGCTGGCTGAGGAACTGGCCGACGGCGACGGCCTGCCAGTTCGTCGCGAAGACGAAGAAGAGGTGGGCGAGCGCGTAGAGGTAGGTGGAGTAGCCGATGAGCTTCACCCGGCCGCTGCTGTCGGCGATGTACCCGCCCACGGGGTAGAGGAACATGCCCGCGAGGATGCCGAGGGAGCTGATGAACCCGATCTCCGTCGAGGTCCCGCCCAGGGCGAGGATGTAGAGGCTGAAGAAGGGATAGACGATGCTTGTGGACCAGCTCCACAGCACCCGGCAGATCATCAGCACCAGTATGTTGCCCCTGAGGAACCAGAAAGGCGACCGGCCGCGTTGCTCCACCCCGTCCATCAGCGCCACCATCCCGTTCTTGCGGGAAACATACCGTCTGCCTCATAGTGCTAGAAATAGGTTTCCCTTCAAGCGCGTTAGAAGAAGCACTGCCGCATAAATGGCGACCGCGCAGCTGCTTGTCGGGGAGCCTCGAAAGTTGAGGAGAGGGACTAAAATAGTTTATCTTCATATAACATTGGCAAATGTTTTCCCTTTCCCCGCAAGGGGTCCGATCTAAAAGGCTTATATCCATCCATCTGGTATCTTGACGGGTTAAGCGATGTCTCGGCGCTCCATCACAGAGAGGCTCAAGGGCGTCTACTTCGGCTGGTACACCGTGCTGGCCGGGGCCATCATCTCCTGCTGGGGATATGGGAGCTGGTACTACGGCATGAGCGCCCTTTTCAAGCCGCTGATAGCCGAGTACGGCTGGACCCGGGCCCAGCTCTCGGCGGCCTTCTCCATGCGGAGCATCGAGGGCGGCCTGGAGGGGCCCTTTGGCGGCATGCTCATCGACAAGTACGGCCCCCGCATCATCACCATCATCTCCACCATCATCGCGAGCATCGGATTGATCCTCGTCCTCTTCGTGAAGGATATCTGGCAGTTCGTGTTCGTCTGGGGCTTCGTCGTCAGCCTCGGCTACAACCTGGGGCTGTACGACACGGTGAACGCGGCTGTCGCGAAGTGGTTCATCAAGAAGAGGGGGCGCGCTCTCTCCATCGTCACCATCGGAGGCGGCCTCGGCGGCCCCGTCGTCGTCCCCATCATGACTTGGATCATAGTCAACCACGGCTGGAGGGCGGCCCTCATCGCCGTCGCCGTATCGACGATGGCCCTCTGCCTCCCCCTGGCCTGGTTCTTCATAAGGGATCACCCGCCCGAATACTACGGGCTGCTCCCCGACGGCGACACCGCCCTCAGGGAGGACGACGGCGCTGGAGAGACAAGCGGCGAGTACGAGTTCACCGCCAAGCAGGCGCTGAAGACTAGATCGTTCTGGCTGATGCTCACGGCCTTCGCCCTCAACGGCGGCATCCTGTCCATGGTGACGATGCACCAGATGCCCTACCTAGAGGACATCGGCATCGACCCCATGGCCGCCGCCGGGGTGTTGGGGCTCATGGCGACCATGAGCCTCCCCGGCAGGGTCATCTTCGCGTGGGTGGGCGATAAGTTGGGGGAGAGGCGGGCGCTGATGCTCGGCTACGCCATGAAGACCATCGGCCTCATCGTCTGGACGACGGCCCGCAGCATCCCCCAGATCATGCTCTTCGTCGTCCTCTTCGGCCTCGGCTACGGGGGGACGATCCCCGTGCAGACCTCCCTACGCGCCAGCTACTTCGGCAGGAAGGCGTACGCGACCATCACGGGCTACACAACCCTCTTCACGGCCCTCACCAACATCATCTACCCCATCTTCGCCGGCTGGTCCTACGACGTCTCGGGGAGCTACACCACCGCCTTCACCCTTATCGCCGGTCTGCAGGCCCTCGCCATCGTCTTCATGTTCCTAGCCAGAAAGCCGAAGCCACCCGCCGAAGCCCTCGCAGCGACCACGACGCAGCCATAGAGGAACGCCCTTTTATTCTGTGAAAGAAAAGAATGGCGGCCAGGCGCCCCGGTGGAATTGGAAAAAAGGGGTTACTCCTTTTTGGTGATCTTGAAGGTGACGAGGTTGTACCTGTCGGGGCACTCGTAGGTGAACTCGTTCTGGTTCTCGCGCCAGGGGATGGCGCCGCCCATGGCGAGGGTCATGAGCGTCGGGAAGAGGTCGTGGTAGCACCAGCCGCAGATGCCGCCGGTCTTGTGGGTGTTGATCTCGAAGGTGTCGCCGACCTTGTGCCCTGCGCTGCAATGGCCCTTTATCGACTCCACCTTGGCCGTGAACACGGGCTCCTTCCAAGGCATACCATGCACCAGGATAGGATCGGAGGCCGTCGATAAAAGCCGTTCGCAGAGGCGGCATAGAGTTTTAGATTAGTTCGTGGACCTGGATCATGATCTTGCATGTCTCTGTTGGAGAGAATCCGGGAGGCCGCTGAGGGCTTCGAGGGGGTGCTCGGCGTCTCCGTCAAGCACCTCGGCACTGGCGAGGCTGCTTCCCTCAACGGCGGCGAGCTGTTCCCGACGGCGAGCGTCTTCAAGGTCCCCGTCATCGTGGCCCTCTACAGGCAGGTGGACGCCGGCGCCGTCAGCCTCGACGAGAAGGTGGTCCTCAGGGAGGAGGACAAGGTCCCCGGCTCGGGCATCCTGAAGGAGCTGAGCCCGGGCCTGGAGATCACCCTCCGCGACCTGGTGACGCTGATGATGATCGTGAGCGACAACACCGCCACCGACCTCGTCGTCGAGAGGGTCGGCCTCGAGAACGTCAACGCCACCCTCCAGCGGCTGGGGCTGGAGAGGACCCGGGTGGTGGCAGACTGCCGCGACATCCTCTTCGACCTCATCGGCCTCAACGACCTCCCCGACGAGGAGAAGACCCTGGACCTCTTCCGGGAGAGGGCCCGGGCGGCCGTCCTCAAGGGCTCCTGGTCCCTCGGCGTCGAGAACAACGACGTGACCACGCCGGACGAGATGCTCCGCCTTCTGGAGATGATCGTCGAGGGGGAGGCCGCCAGCCGGGAGAGCTGCGACGCCATCCTGGAGACCATGAGCCGGTGCCAGACCGGGAGCTACAGGATCGGGAAGTACCTGCCCCGGGAGAAGATGGAGATCGCTCACAAGACGGGGAGTCTCCCCGGGATCAGGAACGACGCCGGCGTCGTCACCCTCCTTGACAGCGGCGAGCGGTACATCATCTCCTGCTTCACTAG
>Ga0180300_10001038_pt1 | contig 12703 bp, 11 predicted proteins | sample GuaBasSediGuay15_FD_121798 | JGI IMG/M metagenome (GOLD analysis project Ga0180300, IMG submission 121798) | Subseafloor sediment microbial communities from Guaymas Basin, Gulf of California, Mexico - Guay15, Core 4569-2, 21-24 cm | ecosystem: Environmental > Aquatic > Marine > Hydrothermal... | reverse complement strand
TTATCCCTAAGCTCATCCAGCTTACGACGTTGCTCCTCGCGTTTCAACTGATACAGGCGCATCTTGAGTATCCTCAACGCTGTCATCTTGTTCTGATACTGTGAACGTTCACTCTGACACGACACAACTATACCCGTAGGTATATGTGTGACCCTAACCGCCGAATCCGTAACATTAACGTACTGACCACCGGGCCCACTCGCACGAAACGTCTCTATCCGCAAATCCTTCTCATCGATCTCCACATCCAGATCCTCCTCAATATATGGATACACCTGACACGCAGCAAACGACGTATGACGACGCCGGCTGGCATCAAACGGCGATATCCTCACCAACCTATGTACACCACGTTCAGCCTTCAAATACCCATACGCATACGGCCCTGATATATGCATGGTGACCGCTTTTATGCCTGCAACCTCACCCGGCTCGTACTGTAACACCTTTATCCCATAGCCCTTGCGTTCGGCCCACCTCACGTACATCCTGAACAACATGGCTGCCCAATCACACGATTCCGTACCACCAGCACCTGGATGTATACTCAATATCGCATCGTTACGATCGTACTCACCTGATAGCACAACTTTTAATTCAAACTCATCAAGCTGTTTCACCAACTTATCTACCTCATGTTTCAGCGATTCGTCCTCACCCATCAACTCCGATAGCTCCACAATATCCCGTACCTCACGTTCGAGCCGCTCAAACTCGTCAAGCAGCTCCATCAACTCCTTATATTCACGTGATAACCTGCTTGCCTCAGGTGACCGCCATACGTCAGGCTGGTTCAACCTCTCCTGTAGCTCACGTAACCGCTGCCGTTTGGCTTCGAGGTCAAATAAACCTCCGCAAACTCTCAAACCTATCCTTAATCTCCTTCACCCCCATCTTTTAAATATAACGCAAATCGGATTGCTTCAAGTATCGCACCCTATCACGAGCGACTATCGATAAGCTATTAAGCTGTTATTCAACTGGGTTGACTCTATCCGTTTAGCCCCATATTTATAATGTATGGAGAGGTGTCCGAGCCCGGTGAAGGAGCGCGATTGGAAATCGCGTGTCCCGCTAAAAAGCGGGACCGGGGGTTCAAATCCCCCCCTCTCCGCTCTGTGACAGCGGGCCGTTAACTCAGCTGGTAGAGTACTGGATTTTTAATCCAGGGGTCGCGGGTTCGAGTCCCGCACGGCCCATGGTGCCCCCATCGTCTAAGCGGTTAGGACACCACTCTTTCAAGGTGGTAGTACCGGTTCGAGTCCGGTTGGGGGCACTACAACTAACTTATCGAAATGCCCACCGTTGAGCTTAAGGTACAGCGGTTATCACCAGATGCCAAGCTCCCCACCTACGCCACACCAGGCGCTGTTGGGTTAGACCTATACGCGAATGATGACATCACCTTACCACCAGGCGAATTCCGCACAGTATCCACTGGTATAGCGGTTGAGCTACCTCAAGGTTACGAAGCACAGATACGTCCACGTAGTGGGTTGGCTGCAAAATATGGTATTACAGTGTTGAACTCACCCGGCACCATAGATACCGACTATCGTGGTGAACTCAAAGTCATACTCATCAACTTAGGCAAACATACCTTCCACATCCGCAAGGGTATGCGTATCGCACAACTTGTCATCCATCAAACAGTAAAAGTTAACCTCAAAGAAGCCAACCTTTCACCCACCTCACGTGACACGTCCGGGTTTGGCTCAACCGGTACAGCTTAATCCCTTATGTTATTTTTCGATCACCCCTATCACGAGCCCGTTAGCTCCCGGGTATGGTGTATCATACTTCATGTGCTTAACCTCATCCCAACTCGCCTCAACCCATCGGTTATCGCGTGATATGCGTTTCATGCAGTACATTTGTGTAAATTTTACCTTACCTTTATCTATGAGCTCATCGAGCTTAAAATTGTACCCTATAGGCATTGTGACTATCAGTTTACCACCATCTGCGAGCATCGATTTCAGCTTCTCAATAGCTACGACTACTTTTTCGTAATTCTGTGGCCCTTCATACCAGAACCATCCTATATGTTCCAGTGTAGAAATACTAATGATTAAATCATACTTCTTGTTGGTGTTAAATTCTGTCACATCTGCATTGATCACATTCTTACCTCTCTCGTAACGGTCGACCACATCATGGTTCACCTCAAAATAGTGTGATAACACATTACCTACCTCAAGTATACGCTTGTTACGATACTGGTTTAACCAATCCCATATTATGGGTATCTCCACCGCACGCTCATTACGCCACGTGGTATTGTGACGATGGTAAAAGTACTTATACGTTTTATTTCCAAGCCTAAACGTACGATTACGTCTTAACCGCCTACAAATAATCAACTGCGGTATACCAACGTATTGCAATAATACACCAACTAGAATTGTTGTCCAACTCCTTATCACAAACAGCACACCCTTCATCTTTATCACCTCACACGTGACGCTCGCAAATTGCTTCAAGAACTTAGCGGTTATACCCCACATTGGTGTTAAACAGCTGTATGAACTTATCGCAAATGTTTGGCCATGCAAATCTTTGCACAAAGTTTAACCCATTCATCGACAGATTATGTCGCAATTTCTCATCCTTTATCAACTTGATTATAGCATCACCAATAGCTTTTGGGGTTGGCTCCACCAATATACCATTCTTGCCATCAGTTATCACCTGCTCGTAGCCAGGATTTCTACCCGCAACCACAGGTACACCAGCTGCCATCGCCTCCAATAAGACAATACCAAACGACTCACCACCTATCGATGGTGCACAGTATATCCACGCTTTACTGTAATACTCAGGCACTTCGTACCACCCGGCAACCCCTTTAAACTCAACCACATCCGCAACATCTAACCTATATGCCAGATTTTTATAATATGATACGTTACCTTTGCCAACCACGTACAGCTTCACGCTTGGTATCTTCTGTTTCACGGTTGACATCGCTTCTAACAAAATATGCAACCCTTTACGTTCGTCCAACCTACCCAAAAACAGTATCGATGGATACGCTGTTGGTTTACGCTTTTTGTAACTGAACCGCTGCAAATCGATACCTGGCGGTATGATGTGATACTCACCCGGTATATAAGGTTGAAACGTATCACGTGCAGTTTTTGACACAGCCACCTTAACATGTAACTTTTTAAATGTTTGGCCGAAAACCTTACGGAAGGCACCCGCCACCATACGGTACTGTTTAAACGTAGTCGTATGGAACACACCTATATTGAACGCTTCCGAATATTTCAACCCCCAGTACGATATATTCGGTGGAAACGGTCCATTGAGTATCAACACATCTGGCTGCACTTGATAGAGATATTTACGAATCTCATTCACCAGATTACCACCATACGCTAACGTAACTTCAGCCTTGTTACCACGAAACCTTATAACCTTACCTATACGATATGTACGTGGAAATTCGATCTCCGCATTTTCTGGATATTTTGGTGCAACAATTTCAACCTCATAACCACGCCCATGAAGGGTGGTTGCCATATAATGCACATATTCAGATACACCCGACGGCTGTGGATAATACGCATCCGTAAATATCGATACCTTCATGCTTCAAGAGCTAATTCAATCAACCTATCAATAAGCTGGCTGTACGAAAGACCTGTCGCTTGCCACAATTTGGGGTACATACTTATGGGTGTAAACCCCGGTATTGTGTTCAGCTCATTAACGTAAAACTTACCATCCACATAGAACATATCCACACGTGCCATACCACGACAACCGATAGCTTTGAAGCTATCCAACGCCAACCTCTGCGCAGTACGGGTTTCATCTTCATTCAACGGTGCCGGTACCAACCGTTTCGATTTCGGGCTCTTGTATTTAGCATCGTAATCATAAAACTCATGTGCTGGTATAACCTCACCCAAGATCGACGGTTGTGGCTCTTCATTACCCAGTATCGCACATTCAATCTCCCTGGGACGGTTGAGCCCCTTTTCGATGACAATCTTACTATCGTATTCGAACGCATACTCTATAGCTGGACGTAGCCCATCCTCAGCATGTACCTTGGTGATACCCACACTCGAGCCCAACCTCGCCGGTTTAACGAATAGCGGGTATCCAAACCGTTCACCAATCTCACGCAGGTCGATACTCTCGTGCTTATAAACCGCTATCCAATCCAACACTGGTATACCGTTCGCACGTAACACCCTTTTGGTAAGATCCTTATCCATCGCTATAGCGGATGCAGCTACACCACACCCCACGTACGGTATACCTGCCATTTCACACATCCCCTGTATTGTACCATCCTCACCGTATGGTCCATGTAATACAGGGAATATCACATCTATGGTTATCCACTGTTCACCTATCCTGAACCTTGCCGGCGACCGTGACAGATCCATCACCACCGGTAACCCCTCATCAGCGTCAGGATGCTCCACAGCTAACCATTCACCTTGCTTGGTAATCTTTATCAACACCAGCTCGTACTTGGTCTTATCTATTGCACCGTATATACCCTTTGCCGATGTAACAGATACCTCATGTTCTGCTGACCTGCTGCCAAACACAATTGCTACACGCATGGCTCAGAACAACCGCCCCGGTTCCAACCCCAAATGCTGGTACGCCAACGGTGTTGCTACCCTCCCCTGGCGTGTACGCTTTATAAGCCCCAACTGTATAAGGTAAGGTTCGAACACCTCCTCGATGGTGTCAGGGGTTTCACCCACCTTCACCGCTATCGTTGATAACCCCACCGGGCCACCTCGATAATCCTTCACTATTGTCAACAATATCTCGCGATCCACTTCGTTCAACCCCAACGGATCGACGTTTAGCTGTTCCAACGCATAATCGGTAACCTTGCGATCGATCTTACCTTCACCTATCACCTCAGCAAAATCCCTTACACGTTTAAGCAACCGATTAGCTATCCTCGGTGTACCTCTCGCACGTTTGGCGATCTCCATCGCACTATCGTGGTCAATCTCCACATTCAACAAGTTAGCTGATCGCTTAACTATAAGGCAAAGCTCCTCCGGTGGGTAGAAATTAACTCGCAGATGGAATTCGAACCTCGACCTCAACGGTGACGATATCAACCCCGACCTTGTCGTCGCCCCTATAAGTGTGAACGGTGCCAACCTCAAATTAAACGCACGCGCATTCGGCCCCTTGTCCAACACTATACTAATCCTGTAGTCTTCCATCGCTGAATAGAGGTACTCCTCTATGACGCGGTTCAACCTATGTATCTCATCAATAAACAGTATATCACGTGGCCCCAACTTCGTCAACAAGCCCACCAGATCACCCGGCTTCTCAAGTGCAGGTGCTGACACCGAATAAATAGTAGTACCTAACTCATTTGCCACAATATGTGCAAGCGTGGTCTTACCCAACCCCGGCGGTCCATACAACAACAGGTGATCGATCGGCTCGTTACGCTTTTTGGCTGCTGATATAAACACACGTAGGTTATCCTTAAGCTGCTGCTGACCGATAAACTCATCCAATGTCTTCGGTCGTAAGCTACGTTCGAGCGCCTCCTCACCCTCAAGTCGCCCCGGATGTGTGATGTTAGGTCTCATAGCTTAGCTAATGCCTCCTTGATGACAGCTTCTAAATCCTTATCCTTCCAGTCGATATTCTGCAGCACTTTCCATACCTTTTGACGCTCAAACCCAAGGTTGGTCAACACCTCCACCGCAGTATCCCAATCACCACGCCGTTCTGGTACCTTGTACTTATCACGTAGATGGAATATGATACGTTCCGCCTTCTTAGGACCTACCCCCCTAATAGATGCTAACATACGCTCGTTCCCGCTACCCACTATATGGGTGAACTCGTCCACACTAAGCTCCGCCAGTATCCGTATCGCAGTTTCTGGCCCCACATTAGGTACCGATATTATATCTTCGAACACCTCACGTTGCCGCATATCCCTAAACCCATACAGCTCGATACCACTCTCACGTACCATCATATACAAATACACGCAGATCGTATCACCTACGTTCAGCTCAGCTACCCAGTCATCAGGCACCTTAACGTCGATACCGAGGCTGTCGTTGAACACCTCCACCACTATCCTGTTACGTTCCTTGTATTTAAGCTTACCCTTCACGTAATCCAACATTATGTGCTTCACGCTCCCTATGACATATAGCTGATGCTAATGCATCCGCCACATGCACGTTATCCACTTCGATACCAAATATCTGTTCCACCATATATCGTACCTGTTGCTTTGATGCGTTACCGTTACCTGTGATTGCCAGCTTTATCTCACGTGGCGTATACTCTACCACCGGTATGCCATGCTTGATAGCTGCTAAACATATCACACCTTTGGTTTCGGCGAGCTTCACCAACGACTTTATGTTCTTGTGATAAAACAGTGACTCACATACCAATACATCAGGCGTAGTTTCATCCAATACCTTAACTATCCCCTCATATATATGCTGTAACCCCTCATAAGATGTAACCTTCCCTATCTCTATAACACCTGACTTAATAACCTTATCACCCTCTATGACAGCAAACCCCGTACGTTGCCCCGGATCCACCCCGATAATCCTCATACACCTGCAGCCATACTCTCAGCAATCTTATGCATCACCTCATCCGGTATGTCGAAGTTGGCATATACCTGTTGGACATCATCCAGCTCCTCAAGCTTCTCCACCAATCTCAACACCTTAAACGCAGTCGCTTCATCCAACTTTATCGTACTCTGTGGTATCTTTGTAAGCTCCGCACTCCTAACCCCAACCCCATGTTCGACGAGAAACTCCTTCACCTGATGTAGCTCCTGTGGTGCTGTAATTATCGCAAATGTATCACCCTCATCACGCACATCTTCAGCACCCGCCTCAAGTGCCAACCCCAACAACGTATCCTCATCTGCTACATCACTTTTGTCGATGTATATTAACCCCTTATCTTGGAACATCCACGCCACACAACCCGCACTACCGAGGTTACCTCCATACTTGGAGAACACATGCCTTATAGCTGCTGTGGTACGGTTACGGTTATCCGTAACCACTTTAACAAGTAACGCCACTCCATTAGGGCCATAACCCTCGTAATACACTTCTTCCAGTGCTTCACTACCACCAAGCTCACCCGTACCACGTTTGATTGCACGTTCTATATTTTCCTTGGGCATATTCGCAGCTTTCGCCGCCTCTATAGCGCTACGTAACCGGGGGTTATCCTCGGGGTTACCGCCACCCAATCTTGCCGCTATGGTTATCTCACGTATAAGTTTGCTGAAAAGTTGCCCCCGTCGTGCATCAACCTTTGCTTTCTTATGTTTAATTTGTGCCCATTTAGAATGTCCTGACATGATACCCCCTGTTTAAACTATCCACGTTTATGGAATGTAACCCAATCACCATCCTCTAATAAATATGAGCGAAACCTTGCTACTGTCAATTATAGCAACTGGTTTATGGTTCAAACTCTACCACTGCTTTTGAGCTCCTCAACTTTCTTTTTGACATACTCCAGCGCCTGCTCACGTGTGGTGATAATACCCTCCACCTGCAGCTCTTCAACCTCACCCAGTATCTCCTTGAATATCGGGCCAGGTTTCAACCCCATATCTATAAGGTCGTAACCGGTCACCAATCTTGGCAGTTTAGGTTTCTGTAGCTCCTCATACAGGTCGTACACTGAATCACGCACACGTTTAAGCTTATCTATCTGTCGGCCACCCGATGCTATACCATCCGCATATGCGACAACCATCACACCAACGATATTAGTTTCACTATCACGTATCAGTCGCCACATAGCGTGTCGTGTAAGTACAGGTTCGCCCATCAACAGGTGTGGCCTCATATGTAACCGCACAATAGTGGATACCACCTTTGTCTCATCATTACTGAGCCGTAGCTCCTCCTTCGTCTTTTTCCTGATAATCCTTGCCCCTATAATATCGTGCCCATAGAAATGTACCTCATTACCTTCCTCACGTAACGTTTGTGGTTTCGCCACATCATGCAACAAGCCAGCAAGTTTCACCAACCATAACTTCTCATCGAGGTACTTAGCTTCCCACTCACGTGTAGGCTTGTAGCGTTCCACCTCCTCCAACGTCCATAACGAGTGTTCCAGTAACGACCCCACTGGAAACTTAAAATGTGGCAACCCACGCATCGGCTTAATCTCAGGTAACACCACATCCAACACCTCATATTCCGCCATCCTACGTATCACCTTACCCGCAGATACTGCCAGTATACGGCGCATCTCCTCACCTATACGTTCACGTGCAACATTATTCAACAGCCCCCTATACTTACGTAGTAACTTAGGTAACCCCTCCTCAAACCTAAACCCATATTCTGCCTGCAACCTAAACGCCCGCAATATACGTAACGGGTCATCACGTAGGTTCACCTCCCGTACGGGACGTAACAACATCGATTCGATATCTCTAACACCACCCACGATATCGATAAGCTCCCCCTCACGTACAGAGTAGGCGATCGCATTCACTGTGAAATCGCGTCGCTTCAGATCCTCGTACAGATCGTCAGCACCCACAAAATCAAACGTATATGGTTGTTTCACCACCCTATACTCGTTACGGGTGGGTTCAAGCTCCACAAACGCCCCCTTTATACGGTGGGCGAATTCACGTGCTACAGTGGCAGCATCCTGCTTGATGATGACGAAATCGAAATCGTTCGGCTCACGACCCATCAAAATATCACGCACTGTACCGCCTACCAGGTAAATATCACTATCAGGTAGATAAGGTAGCCATGGTTTGAGCAGCTGTTTGAACCTATCCATCACTTCACTACCTTATACTCACCTATCGGTACACGATGTAGTTCGTACTCACCTTCACGCTTGAGTATCACAGTTTCTGATTCACTGCCATTCAACACGTAGATTTCTGCACCATCTACCTCAACGATATCGGGTTGGAAGTACCCCACGATCTGTTTACTGTTGTCACCCACGACAATGTTTAACTTCTGCACCCTGAACCCCTTATTAAGCAACGTATCACGATGTTCGTTGTAGAAATCCAACCACTTTCTGATGATCGCTTTATGTGCGGGTTTCAACTTCATGGGATCGAACGAAAACGTCGGTATGAAGAACATACTCACCATCATATGGCGTGCTACGTTAACCTCATGCTCATCATAATGCCAGTACAGGTAATCCATATGTAGTGGCGGTTCAGGTGTAAACGCACGTAACAGTATCATATTGGATAAATTACTCCAGTAATCCAATGGCGTATCCACCCCACGGAATATCATCCCATACTGTGATGCAAAGATATTTGCATACATCTGACGTAACTCAAATACCTTATCCGGGAACATCGACTTCAACCTCTCGTAGAAAGTACCTAACCCATTCGCTTCACCATAAGGTAGGCTATCAATAAAGTCGAGCTTCAACCCATCCATCCCGTAATCATTGATCAACCTCGCACACGTATCCACAACGTGGTTCAATGCCTGCTCATCGTTGGTGGTTAACCACCTCACCTGACGGTTCTCAGGGCCACGCAGATATTTTGCCATACTCTTGTACGTGTTACTCTCCTTACCCACCATAAACGGTGCTATCCACAACAATACCCTACACCCCATGGCATGCATATCAGCTACCATAGCGTTAAGGTTGTGAAACTTCTCGTGTGCCACCCGCCAATCACCTGTCTTCACGTAGCTACCCCATTCACCTTTTTCGGGGAAGAACCACCCATCATCAATAATGTAGGTGCTGACACCCAGTTCATGCATCAACCTCATCGCATCCAGTGACCACTTCTGGTTAACCTGATGATGTATACCATACCACGAGCAGAAGGTAGGTTCATAAGCAGCTGCAGGTGCCCTCATCGGCGTAACCCGCACATATCCCCTATAGTCATTGACTACTGCTTGCCAATGTGCAGGTTCGTCACCCACGTAGAAAGTAACCTCCGTCGGTTCACGGTATTCAAATTTTACCACATACTCGGCAGCAGCCTCGTCCAACCTCACCTCAAGCGTAAATTCATACCCCTGTTCAATTGTCCCTATACTGTAGCGTGCAAGCCCATCCTTTGATACAAACATTACCAACGGTATACCACGTTGTGGCCCTATGGTTTGGCGGTCACTCCACGGTAGGTGCTTTTTGCCCAAACTCGACAGAATATCCATCACATCAACAACCGGTACACGGAACGTAAACTCCTTCGCCCTACCCTTGTAGAGCTTATCACTTATTTTGTCAACATTTTCCAACTTCAGCTTCATATTACCTCCTATTCTGCATATCTTATGGCTTCGGCTGGCATCAACGAAGCCGCCCGCTGCGCAGGATATATTGATGCAAGTAATGCCAACAACAACGTGAGCGCTGACACCCAGAATACATCGAACGGCTCCACCGCCACCGGCAAGTACTGTATACTATAAATTTCAGGCGGCAGATGTATAAACCTGTACTTACCCAGAAGATAGCATAATAATAACCCAACAATATTGCCCAACACCACACCTGCGATACCAAGCCATAGCCCTTCAAGTATGAACAACCGCCGTATGCGATCCTTGGTCATACCCAACGCCCGTAGCACACCTATCTCACGTGTCTTACGTACCACCATCATCATCAATATAGCAGCAACTGCGAATGCCGCCACCACTATTATGAGTAACAACAGTATAAACATTGTCAGCTTCTCCAGCTTAAGTGCAGCAAACAAGTTTGCATTCGCATCTATCCACGTGAGAAAGAAGTACGGATACCCTATCGTACGTTGCATACGTTTGGCTACTTCATGTGCCTCGAATGGATTGGTGAGCTCAACTTTAAGCTGAGTGACCGCATCACCGATACCGAGCATCCGCTGTGCCGAACCAAGTGATATCAACGTCAACGATGCATTGGGTTCGTACAACCCCATATCGAACACACCAGTCACTGTCAGCTGCTTCTTAAAGAAGCGCGCATGTTGGCCACTTTTAACACCCCACAGTTCAACTGTATCACCTACGTATATACCCAGCACGTCAGATAGTACTTTACCTCTGAGGATACCATCACCGGGGATAGCATCGCCACTCACCACCGTACAGGTAGGTGGCTCCACCACCCCCTGCACGACAACACCCTCCATACTTTCATCCTCACGCAGTATAGCCTTGAAATCGACAATAGGTTCGACATCCGCCACCCCGTGGAAGTTTCGCACCCTCTCCATAAGTGTACGGTAATCCCCTATCGGTTGGTGATAAAACCGTGTCACCATAATATGGGGTGTCGCCCGCAATATGCGTGATTCGACCTCCTTATGGAAGCCATTCATTACCGACAGCACCACTATAAGGGCAGCCACCCCCAGCGTTATACCACCAACAGCCACCCCTATAACAAGCTTGTGGAAAACACTGCTACCCTTAAGCAGATGGCGTTTGGACAAAAACAGTATCACCGACATTATTGCCTCATGTGGGGGAATAGCATCACATCACGTATGGAGGGTACGTCCACAAGTATCATCACGATACGGTCGATACCTAACCCCAACCCACCCGTAGGTGGCATACCCACCTTAAGTGCATGTATAAAATCTTCATCCATAATCTGGCCCTCAGCTTTGTAGGATTGTTGTTCCACAAACCGCTGATACTGTTCCTGCGGGTCGTTCAACTCACTGAATGCATTACCTATCTCCAAACCTGCGATGAAGATTTCGAACCGCTCCACGAGGTTGGAGCCATCGCGTTTGGATTTCGCCAACGGCGATATATCACGTGGATAATCGTAGATAAAGGTAGGGTTCTGCAGGTTAGGTGCTACATACTTGTCGAGTAGCTTCTCCAACACCTTACCCGGTGGCCAGTGGGGTTGCACCTTTATGCCGAGCTCCTTGCCGGTGCTGACTATTTCGTCCGCTGTAAGCTTGCTGAAATCCTTACCGGTGTACTGGTGGAGTGCATCAAAAAACGTAACCCTTGCCCATGGAGGGGTGAAATCTATCTCCTTACCCTGATACGTAAGTGTGAGCTTACCCTTTACCTTCTGTACAACATGTGTGAGCAGCTCCTCTGTTAGCCTCATCATCCCCTCATAATCCGTATACGCTTCGTAGATTTCGATCGACGTAAACTCAGGATTATGTAGCCGATCCATACCCTCGTTCCTGAACATCCTACCTATCTCGTAAACTTTCTCAAGCTCACCAACTATCAAGCGTTTCAGGTAGAGTTCGTTCGATATCCTCAGGTATACGGGTTGGTCGAGCGCCTCGTAATGTGTTGCAAATGGGTTAGCGAACGCCCCTCCGTATATGGGTTGAAGTATGGGGGTTTCCACCTCTATATAACCACGTTGGTTGAGGAAATCGCGTATCTCATTAATTATCCGCATACGGGTGCAAAAGATACGTCTGACGTCAGGGTTGACGATAAGGTCGATATAACGTTGCCTGTAACGTAACTCTATATCACGTAGACCGTGCCACTTCTCAGGTAATGGATGTAATGATTTGGTCAGCAACCAGAACTTACGTACTAACACGGTTATCTCACCCGTCTTCGTGGTGAATACCTCACCCTCCACCCCTATTATATCGCCGATATCGAGTAGCTTCACCCTACCATAGATATCTTCCCCCAGTATATCGCGTTTCAGGTATATCTGTAGCTTACCCTCC
>Ga0180300_10001037_pt1 | contig 12705 bp, 20 predicted proteins | sample GuaBasSediGuay15_FD_121798 | JGI IMG/M metagenome (GOLD analysis project Ga0180300, IMG submission 121798) | Subseafloor sediment microbial communities from Guaymas Basin, Gulf of California, Mexico - Guay15, Core 4569-2, 21-24 cm | ecosystem: Environmental > Aquatic > Marine > Hydrothermal... | reverse complement strand
TTTAAAATTTACTAAAATTAAAAACTTTAGAACATCAATCTTCTTTGTTTACTTCTCGCACTATAACTCAAAGGACTTATAGCCAAGCCATCTTTCGCAGCAATAACTTGACAGCCAGTTGCTCTCTGCAATTCTCTTGCCTCGTAAATAGGATCAGCCTTCCACATCTTCAAACCGAAATGTGTTATTATAGCAAGTTTCGGCTTCACAATAGAAATAATCTTTTCAGCATCCTTTCTGCAAAGCATTCCTTCTGCTTTTTCATCTCCAGGCTGTTGAACATTCAATATCAAAATATCACTATCCTCATAGCTCTTTGCAACACTTCTGCTATATTCTGTATCTGAACTATAACTTAAAACAAATCTATCAGTAATAAACTTCAAACCAAACCCGTATGCTTTATTATTCAAAGGCAAGGTTCTTATTTCAACATCTTCAATGCCGAGCCTCTGTTCAGGATTTAAAGAAATGACCCTTTCAACGTTCCTTTTACTTTTGTTCAATAAAACATTTTCAACAATCTCTTCTGTCGACACAAAAACGCCTTTCTTATCAAATCCGTCATAGGTCATTGCTGCAATAACTGCATTCACATCATTAAAATGAAGCATATCATAAACAGTCGAAAAGATAGTTGTGTTTGCCCTGATATTTACCTTGCTTTTAACTGCATCTGCTAAACTATTCGGCCCTGGATCAATATGAAATTGAGTATCACCAAGCTTTAGCACAAAACCTCCGCAACCAAGCAAACCCTTGCCAATAACAACAGCGTCTCCTCCAGTGCCGAGAAATACAATCTTTGCATCCATCCTTAACAAAAAATATTTTAAACTTAATAAATTTTTTCAAATACATGGAAATCAAAATAATAAAAGGAGACATAACAGAGCTCGATGTTGAAGCCATAGTAAACCCTGCAAATTCTTTTATGTCTATGGGTGGAGGATTAGCGCTTATTATAAAGCGAAAAGGAGGCGATGAAATAGAACGCGAAGCAAAAAGATTCGCTCCTGTATCAGTAGGAAAAGCAATCATTACAAAAGCAGGAAAGCTCAAAGCAAAATATGTTATTCATGCACCAACAATGCACAGACCAATGCGCATTCCACCAGAAAATGTATATCAAGCAACAAAAGCAGCGATGAAATGCGCTATTGACCACGGCATAGAATCTTTAGCAATTCCAGCTCTTGGCACTGGCGTAGGTGCAGTAACAAAAGAGGAAGCAGCTAAACAAATCATTCAAGCATTAAAAGAAATAGCCGAAAAACAAAAACCGCAAATAATTGTTTATCTCATAGCCTATGACGAAGAACAATTCAATGCATTTAACCAAGCATACAAAGAGATTATGGCTCAATGACGCATATTTTTCTTCTTAAATTTTTATGGACATAAATCTCAAACTCATCTTTCAATTTCAACCCAGCTCTTTTAATCAGTTTTTTGTAATTAACGAAATGAGGAAAAACTATCACTGCTCTTTTCAGCAGAATTCTCTTCAGATTAATCAAAAAACCAAGATATAACCTTTCTCTTTCAATATTAAAGGTTGAAAGCCCATAAGGCAAATCACTAACAACATATCTATATTTTCTTTTTATCTTCCTCGCATCACCAACCACCAACCTATAATTTTTAATGCCATAGAAATCAAGATTCATTTTTGCTTTTTCTATCATCTTGGGATCAATATCATAGCCAACAACTTTTAAGCCCATCAATCCTGCTTCAATCAAAATCCCGCCAATTCCGCAAAAAGGATCAAGAACGCATTTCTTAGCACTGCACAAATTCACTAAGGCAAGAGCAAGTTTCGGCTTAAGTGTTGATGGATGAAATCCGGGCCTTTTATCCGGTCTTCTTTCAGCAAATGCGTGTTTAATTTTCAATAACTCAATACAACAAAAACATCTTTTTCCTGCTTTTAAAACAACTATTTTTGTATCTGGATTTTCCAAATCCACTCTTGGATTTTTCAGTTTTATCCAAACAAACTTAGCCAGCTCTTTTTCAAGTCTATGTTTGAATGCTTTAATACAAAAACTTCCTTCTACAACTGCTTTCCAATCAAACCGTTCAAACCGTTGAAACAAATCACACTCATCGCACTCAAATAAAATCCTATAAACGTATTTTGTTAAAGCCAATCTATCTGCTAGTTTTAGCTTTTTAGCAGAAAACTTAGCTATAACATACCCATCTAAAACACGCATCCTTTTCAAACCAAGCAAATACTTTACCTCAGCTGCAGCAAGATCAGGCCATTCTTTTGAAAGTTTAAACAAAAACATTTCACAAACGTTCGAACAGAAGTTTAAAAAATTTCTTAAACAAAACGACGGACGATAGCGAAAATTTTAATTAAAACAAAAAAATTCATTTCAATATGGAAAACAAAAAACAAAACAGCAGAAGTAGAGGCAGACCAGAATATTCAATAATACGCGAACGCATCACAGATATTCTTTATTTCAACGGTCCAACGCACGGCTATAACATCTATAAAATCTATCGCGAACTATTCGGCAAAGTTACAGCAAGAGTAATCTACTATCATCTTAAAAAAGGACTTTCAAAGGGAATATTCAAAATAGCAAAAATAGAAAAGCAAAAAGGTGAATTCAGCTGGGGAACCGAAGCAGAACACATCTACTATGAGCTTACAGAAAGAGCAACGCCAGCAGCAGATCCAAAAATAAGAAACTACATTGAAAACATAAAACAAAAAAAGCTCGAATCAAAAGAAAAATAAAAATGCGGGAGTTTCTTATATTCTCGAGAACAGCAAGAACAGGCGGAAAGATAAATCCAAAAAACCTGTTCCAAGAAGGAAGACTCGACATAATCAGAGACTTCATCATTGAAGCATTCTTCACAGCAAATAAAAAGCGCTCAGCTATAGTACATTGCTTTCTCTACGGCCAACCAAATCCTCCATTGCATTTAACAATAACATCGTCAGCTCCTGCATCAATTGACCGCATTAAAACAGCAACTTTACTTGTAGATTTAGTAAGTAAAAAGAAAAAAATCAAAGGTTGTGAAATGAAAAAAGAAAGTATAATAGAATTCCTAACAAAAGCTTCCAAAACAAAAACAATCTATCTCCTAGATAAAAAAGGAAAATCAATCGATGAATTAAAGAGTTTACCAAATGCAATATTCTGTTTTGCTGATCATCTTGGCTTTCCAAAAAAAGAATTCAAAAGAATCTCAACCATTTCATCAGAAACCATTTCACTCGGAAAACAAACATACTTTGCTTATCAGTCGTTAACGCTTCTTCAATACTTCCTCGACAAAAAAGAATTTGAATAACTAGCGAATTAACAACATATTAAAATAAGGAAAAACAAAATTCAAAACAAGCAACAGCAACATCAATGCGCTTATATGTCTAAAAATCCTTTCACCCCTTTTACCAAAAAACCTCTTCAAAAGCACAAATAAAATTCTCCCGCCGTCAAGAGGACCTGCAGGAAGCAAATTAATCAACCCAATCCCAATATTCAAATTCAACATCCACCCAAAAAGCGTAAACAAAAAAAGCAGAACAGGAGCAAACCGATGAACTTTTCTAAAACTCTGCGTTATGTAAATACCAAAATATCCTTTTCCCGGCATATCTGGATTTTCAGCAACTTTCATATCAAATTCCCTGTCAACAGTTTTAACATGAACAACAGAACCAGCAGAAATATTCATCATGATCTGCTTAAATTCCTCAACTGTGTTTATCTGAACACCATTCAACCCAGTTATAATATCTCCTTCTTTAAACAAATCTTCAGCAGGAAATCCTCTCATCACTCCTTTAACCAAAACACCATTCGCTTCAAATGCATGCCCGACAGCAGGATAAAGCAGAAAAGCAAGTAAAAGAAAACAAAGACCCCCAACAACAAAGTTCATAACGGGCCCAGCAGCAAAAACATCAATCTGCTTTTTCCAGTTCTTTTTCTTCAATTGATTTTCATCAGGCTCAACAAAAGCTATGGGAAAAATAGCAAAAAATCCAAAACCAGTATTCTTTATCCTTGTTCCAATCGCTTTTCCAACAATCCCATGAGCGAATTCATGAACCAAAACCACAATAAAGATAGCAATTATTCCTTGCCAAAAAGGAATATAAACAGCACTACCAGGAATCCTTACGCCAGGAATAACAAGCGAAACAGCACCAGCAGCAGCCGGATTCTTAATCAGCTTTACAAGATTCGCAGCAAGAAAGAAAACAATAACACCCATTCCAACAATGCCAAGATATCTCGAAACAACGCCAAATCCCCTTACAACACATCCAAACTTTTTAACAACCCAATCTATTGCTTTCAAACCAAATTTCGTCTTACACAAAAAAGCGATTTTATAATAAACCTTAAATTTACGTCTAAAAATAAAAATCAATATCCCTATTGCAATATAAAATAACAAAGCAGAAACCAAATTAAAATTCATTTTTCACCTCTTTTTATTTTTTCCTAACCGGCCTTAAAGCTTTACTGCCGCATTTCCTGCATTTCACCTTTCCAAGCTTTACTTTAATAGGCTGTGCTCTTATCTTACTCTTACATTTCCTACAAACAAATACGTTCTTAAATTTCCTTGCTTCTGCTTCAGCAAACCTTGCCATTTTAATTCAACCATTTAGCTTATTCGCCTTTTACCTGTTTAATAACTTTTTGTCCTAAAATATCCCAATAAACGATTTTGCATCCTTCAACAACATCATCTTTAAGCTCTTCTGGAATATCAAGTTCAAAAGTTTCAAAAGTTTCATTATCCATAACAGTCGCTTTATTGCCAGCTATGCTTAAAACCTGAGCACCTTTCTTCTCAATTATTGGAACCTCGACATTATCACCACCAGGAATTATAACTGTCCTTTTTCTCCCATCAAGCAATCCAACAGCTTCAATCCTATACTTAGCATGTCCATGTTTTCCTGGCTTACTAACCTGAATATTTGTTACTTTACATGCAGCGCCTTCAATCACGATATAACTCCCAACCTTAATCGTGTTGACGCCGACTAATCTTGTTTCAGCCATTCAAATCACCAACGCCTTTTTTTATCTTATCATCTATCTAACGTGTTTGGCAGCAAGCTTTATGTCGCTTCCCATAACAGTTTTTCTTCCAGCGTGTTTTGCGAGCCTCACAGCATGCCTTGCGATTTGTTCAGCAATCTCTTCAATAGCGCTCTTCAACACCTCTTTTGCTTTATCTGAAACCCTTTCAGCTCCTTGCTTTTTTAGTACTTTCTCCATCGCCGCCAATGGAAGAAACTTTTCAGACATACTCATTTAGCCAAAAAGAAGATATTTAAATCTTTTGCTCTCTTAACTTTCTCCGAATGAACAATTTCAATTCCTTTTCAACTTCTTTGGCATTCCAAAACTTTTTCTCTGCCTTTGAGAATTTCCTGCTATGATACAGAGCAACACCGTCTCGTCTCAATTTAAACTTCAACCACTTATGCAGCAATTCATGATACATTACATAATCAAGTAACTCGTCAGGCGCATCCTTAAGCAGGTTACTTATTCTTATCTCGTCCTTTACAAAATCGTAACAACCAATCTGTGCTATGCTTTTCACCCATCTCAATTTCGGCATATCCAAAACACCAAAGAAATATTCTTCATTAACCCTATTAAAGCTTTCCTCCAACACCTTTGAAGTAGGCTTTCTTTCCTTCAAAGATTGCGCATCGCTTAAATGCTTGATAAAGCTATTATAAAGCTCTATCCATTTTGTAACTTTTCTCTTTGCCCGTTTCCTTCCAAAGCTCAAAAGCAAATGCTGAACAAGTCCTCTGATAATATCCTCATCAACTTTTTGCCATTCGCTGCCAAGAAGAAAAACAATCCTATCAAACATAAAAACAGCAAAGGCTTTGAATCCTTTTTCGCTAAAGCGAAGTTCAAGCTTTTTCTTTGGCCTAACACCAAAAATTTCTTTCCAAGCATCAGAAAGCCAGTGCATTCTATTCTTCCCTTCTTTCAAATCTCAAAATAGCAGCAATACCGCCCATCTCTTTTAGCTGAACACCTTCCCTTGTTTCAGTAGAAATTATCTCAATCCTGCTTCCAACTTTAACTGCTTCTGCTTCAAACATTTCAACAACATTCTTTGGTATAACCTCAGAAATCAAAACAACATCAACAACTCCCTCCTTAAGTAATTCCAAAACCTCTTCTTTACCATACGCAACCATTCCTGGCTTTTTTGCAAGCAAATCCAAAAATCTTCCAACAAGCTCTTTTTCCCTTATTATTTCCTCTTTTGCTAAAACATCCTTGCTCTTTTCAACCAATTCATGCAATCCGAATTCTCCAGTGTAGCTTGTATCCTTTATCGCAATCACCTTTCTTTTAAGCTCGGTTGGAAGATATTCAACAAAATCATACTTCGTCGGACCAGGACCGCCAACAATAATTCCTTTTAGCTCTTTCATTCCATAAAATTGCTCCTTTGCTTTTTCAGCAACCTTTTTGTAGTGCGCCTTTGCTGCACCTTCTATAAGCCTGTGGAAACGTTGAGCAGAATTGTGTACAATCAGCCCGTTTGCAATGAAATTTCCTCGATCAACACTGATATCTACCATACGAGCCTTTTTTCCAAGCCTTTTAATTTGAGATATTTCAACAGGAAGAAACGGAAATGAAGATCGCTGAATAAAATCTTCCGCTCTATTTCTAAGTAATTTTAATAAATAACTTCGCTGATCCTGCGAACTAAAACCAATTTGAGAACAAAATCTTTTCAGACTTTCTTTATCATTTATTTCTAGAAGATACACACGTTTCCCATTGGAATAAAATGAAGCAAGGATACCAAACCTTAGTAAGGCTATTTGTGTTTGTTTAGCCAATTTCTTTGATTGGAATAAAGTTCGTATTCCCTCTTCGTGGACTTCACTTCTGACATCAAAAATACTTCGAAGAAATTTTGCAAGAAATCTATCAGGACCCTTTAAAACCTCTTCAGGAATTTCAGCTTGATTTTGTGGAGGACGTGTTACTTCAGATGGCTTAGAAATTTTTGGGGATTTGCTCCTTTTATTAATGTTGATCTTCTTTGGCATAACCAACATATCACCAACCTTTAATTCGATCGCCCTTTTTTCTTCTATGCAACCATCACTTAGCACAAAAAACACATGGTCCAATGAGCACTCAACCTCAAGCCGCGGGCACTTAGTAATAATTCTAAGAGCTTCTTTTTCATTCTCCCACTTATCCACGACCCTCCCTTTTTCAAAACAAAAATCTTCAAAATCTACACTCTGCACAATATTTGGATTATGCAACTCTTTAATTTCAACTATCCTACCATCTGATAGTTGAACAAGTGTATCTGGAGCTAGACACTGTCCTCCTGCTTTGAATTTTCCAGGAACTTCACTATGCGTTTTAATCAGAGGCACAATTGCCTTTCCCTTGAGCAGAGCAATATGCGCGTCCCTTCTATCCATAACAATCAATCCGTACAACTCTCTTGCCTCAATCATCTCCTCTAATGGCCCAAGAATAAATTGCTTATCGCATCGGTAAATCCTGATTTTCAATGGTTCTGGCGGCTCTATGCTCCAGACCTTAATATTCTGTTCGCCTTCTTTTTCAGCAATATTTCCACTAAAAACAGCAAGTCCATTCGGCGGCGTTCTTCCAATAACCTTCAAATGTTGAATCATCCTTTCAAGCGCAGCAATAACATTCTTCCTTGTGGTTGCGCTTTTAATATTCATAGCAGTACTCTGTTCCTGCTGCAAATGAGAAATAATCTTATTCAAATCATAGCCAGCAGGAACGTATACACTAACCAATTCTGTATGCCTTCCTCTATACTTCGACAATTCATCAATAAACTTCCTAAGCTCGTACTTTGCTTTTTCATTCATGGAAAAGCTTAAAAAATAACTCTTTATAAGTTTTTTTAAAGCGCGATGGCGGTAGTGGTGTAATGGTTAGCACGGAGGCCTGTGGAGCCTCAGAAGCGGGTTCGATTCCCGCCTACCGCCCTTTTCTAAAAACAAGCCAGTAAACATACGGTGCAAGAAAAGAAGCAACATATAGAAAAATCATGATAAAAGGATTTTCCCTCAAAGCACCAATAGCAAACAATTCATTTAATCGCTTTGCGACCAAATAGACAAACAAAAGATTAACCAAAGCAATCATTGGCACAACAAAAAGCAAAAGCATCCTGTGTTTTTTCTCCAAATGCTCCAGATCCCTGAAAACAACACAAGTAAGCATACCAAAGCAAAACCCGAGAATTAAAATAATAAGGTCAAAAATAAGCCGATTCATAACAAACAGAAAAGGAACCAGCACAATTCCAATCAATAAGTTTCCAATCAAAATAACAAAAAACCCCATCCAAAAAAGTACTGCCTGCCCATACACAAAAGTCTTGCTTTTATCTGAAAATCTTCCTTTTCTTAATGATTCGGTTGTTTCTGAAATTTCCTCTCTGCTCCAACCTTTTCTTAGCAATTTTTCTACAGTACTTCTTCGCATTTTACAACATCTTCAATCGCCGAAAGAAACGCTTTAACCTTTGCATAATAGTTAGCTAATTCTTCTAGGTCAACAGAAACATATTTTCCTTCCAAATCAACAATCATCCTAACAGTCTTTCTATATTCATCCTCTCTGCTAAAAGGCGCCTTCAATAATTTTCTTAAAAAAAGATAAAAATCCACTCCTTCAACCAATTCACTTTTATCTGCCTCACTCAAAATGCTTTTAGCAAGTTCGGCTTTCTGAATAGGTGTGGCTGGAATGCTATCAATTTTTCCTTGCTTCACAGCATAAGCTAGAAAGCAATCAACAGCAAAAAAAAGAACATTAAGCATCCTTTCGATCGCATTCCTTATCACATCAACAGTTCTTGTATATTTCAAACTAACCCAATAAATATGATCTACTCTTTTCATCTCTTGCTTTGCTTTCATTAAGTATTCATTTATAGTTTCGTTCATTTCTTCACAAAAGAATTTATCGCATCTATAAATAATTTTGCCTTGCTCAAATATTTTTTTATTTCGTTTACACTCAAAACTTTCATCCTGTATGTATTGGAACATATCACAAGCTTATCTTTTCTGCAGAACTCAATCGGGCTTTCTTTATGCTCTTTTATTATGCTTCTTAAATCAAATAACAATGCTATAAAGCTATTATCTAATCCTACGCGTCCAATGCATTTTTCCCTAAACATATTTACTCTTCCATCAAAAGTTTTTGAATAGGGTGGAATTCTCTTATATAATCTCTCAAAAAGCAGAACAGCGTCCATTCCATTCAGCACCGCAGCAAAGATATGCTCAACTATGCTTAAAAGCAATTTAGGGTCATTAACAAGTTTATAAGTAACAGAAAGCATATGATCTGCAATCTTTAGCGACTTGTTCGCTTTTTCTAAAACAAGCTCATATGCTTCCATCAACTAAAGAATGAAATCAATTTTTAAAAAATTATTCCCCCTAAGCCTTCTCAAGCTCAAGAAGAGCTTTTGCTATATCACCGCCAACTTTTTCAAGAGCTTCTCTTGCTTTTTCTTCACTTACACCTGCTTTTTCAGCAACCAAAGCTATATCTTCATCTCTGATTCCTGTTTTTTCCCTTTCTTCTACCACGCCACTGATTTGAAACATCTTCTGACCCTGAAAATCAACGATTACAACATCAGGATTTCTAATAACAATATCCTTCTCCTTACAAGAAATGACAACTTCTTCAGCATCAACCTTTTCTTGTTTTATTCCAAGCCTTTGCATTGCCTTCATCATATCCTTCATATTTAGCCCAAACATTTTTAGAACTACAATCCAAATAGCGCTTTAAAATAGGTATGCAAAACAATCATCAACACGATAATGATTATTGTCAATACAATAATACTTCCAGGTTTAAAACTAAGTTTGCTTTTATATTCGTCAAAATACCTTAATAATCCTCCACCACCAGCAGGAAGCCTTATTCTTTGATCAGCCATTTTTATTCTCATCAATTAAATTAAAATGTAGGGAAGGTTAGGCCGCCTTCTGTCGGGCTCTGTTAAGCAAACAGACAGCCCTTTTAACATCCTACTTAGCGTCCAATCGGACTTGCACCAGCCAGGGCTCGCCGTTCCACCATTCCCTCCAGGCAGTTCAGCAGGTTAGCTCGTTTCCCCTTTCGAGGAAACTTCGCCACATCATCCTTGCCTGAAGGATGTTCCGTTTCTGGGCGGTTGCCGTTCCTATTCGGAACCCTCCTTACGAAGGTGGCTTTTAATGGTGGGCGGACCTTCCTCAGTGCATTGCCAATGGCAAGCACCGAAAGTTAAATCCTTCCCTACCATTAAGAACACTCCTATTTCGGATTTAAAAATCTTTCTGAGATTACCTTATTCTTAACAGACGTTTTATTTTCTTTTTCCCTTCTTTTGTTTCGCAAAGCTTTCTTAAAAAAATATTTGCCTTCTTTACTTGAGCATCGATAAATGGCTTTATATGCTTTTTCCATTCTTTTCTCGAATGTGTCTTAACAAACTTTGCCCATTGTTCAAGATGAATAATATGAGATTTATCTCTTTCCATTTTTTCCCAATTTCACAAGTCTTATCATCTTTTTGATCTTTTCTATTTCTTTATCATTCAGCTTATCTTCATAAACTATTCTTAGATGTTTAGCATCTTCAATATCTTTTCGTGAGCCAAGAAGCTCTTCTTTAAACGCTATTGTTGTTTCGATATTTGCAAAATAAACATCAAGCCCTGTAAAAGGAAGTTTTGTCTTTGTTTTCAAAGTATATTCATCGAGTTTATCTTTGGCAAATTTTAATTCTAATTGAGGTATAAACTCTCCTTTCCTAACATACCTAATACCATCACCATGCAAAAGATAAGTTCTATAGAGGAAAGAAGCACTTCCACCTTGAATGCATTCAAAGCCTGATTTCAGAAGTTCTTTATGAAGTTCTGCAAACTTCTGCTCAGACAGAGGTTCAATAATCATGTCTATATCTTCAGTAGCTCGACTTCTACCATGTGCTATCGCTATGAAACCTCCAACAATAACATAGTCGGCGTGCTTGTTAATGATCTTCACAATGTCTTCTATAAACTTATCTAGAACTGTTTTCTCATCCTGCTCGTTAACCATACTTTAAATAATCCTTCTAAATTTATATATCTTGTGCAAATCTTCTTATGTTCCATCTGCAATTGAATAGCAATCTACCAAAAAATATAAATATTAAGCATAAGAATTTCTATTCAAACAAAAAAGGTGTTGCTAAATGGTCAGACTAACTCTTACAGAACCCCGTTATCTAAAAGATAGCATAGCTATTATCTCGGACCTTGTTAATGAAGCAAGGTTTAAAATCAACCAGGATGGCTTAGAGCTTATTGCCATGGATCCTGCAAATGTTGCTATGGTAGTCTTTAAACTCTTATCTTCCTGCTTTACAGAATACAATGTACCAGAACCAACAGAAATAGCAATAAACTTAGCAAATTTAAAGCAAGTACTTAGGCGAACAAAACCAAGCGACACACTTACGCTTGAATACAAAGATAATCGACTTGTAGTTCTGCTAAGAGGTGATACAACAAGAACATTCAACCTGCCAACCATTGAGCTTGAGGAAAAAGAACACAGGGTTCCAGAACTAAGCTTTCCAGTAAAGATAAAGCTCGGCTCCCACATTCTTGTCAATGCAATAGAAGACGCTGACATTGTTGCTGATTCAGTTGCTTTCATTGCAGAACCAAACAGATTCACTATCTCGGCCGAAGGGGAACTATCAGCAGCAAAAACAGAAGTGACAGAAAAACAAGCTGAAATAATAGCACCAGAAGAAAAAACAAAAGCGAAATACTCAATCGAATACCTAAAGAAAATGATTGGCGGCGCAAAACTTGCTGACGTAGCAACCATTCACTTCAATAAAGATTATCCACTTAAACTTGAATTTAAGACTGTTGACAGGGTCCTGCTTTCATTCATATTAGCGCCAAGAATAGAAAACGACTAAAGCCCTAGAATCCAAGCAACTAAACTTCCAACAAATCCTGCTATCAGTGGAACAGCAAAATTATCATCGACCTTTTTTGATATTGCTTCTACAAAACTTGCAACACAAGCCATAGCAATAGCAACCTCCCACGGCAGAAAGAGCCTTCCAACTATTAAGTTAGCAGAAAGGCCTGCAAACACACTTTCAGTACTTCTCTTTTTAACCAATCTGAAATAATGCAATCTTTTATTAACCTCGTGTGCAACAACATCACCAATAGCAGTTATAAAAATAGCAGCATAGGCTACATCTTTTCTAAACACAGAAAGACAAATAATAATGCTTGCAAAAAAATAGAGGGCACTCGAAAACTGACTCGCTTCCCTTTTTTTAATAAACAATCTCCATATAAAGGGTTTTACCCTCCATTTAAGTTCGACTCTCAATATATCAACAATCAAAAAAAACACAAGCCCACCGAGCAATACAAGCAATCCAAACCGATTTCCACCGAACCATTCACTTACTTTTTCATAAGCAATCAAAGAAAGCAAAGCAGTCAAATGAAAAAAATCCCTAAGATATTCTCTTACTGTAGTCCATTCAGCAATGTTTTTTAACATTTCAAATTCTAAAAAAGATTTTCTTTAAAAAAATTACTAACTTGCAGATCAATTC
>Ga0180300_10001036_pt1 | contig 12712 bp, 11 predicted proteins | sample GuaBasSediGuay15_FD_121798 | JGI IMG/M metagenome (GOLD analysis project Ga0180300, IMG submission 121798) | Subseafloor sediment microbial communities from Guaymas Basin, Gulf of California, Mexico - Guay15, Core 4569-2, 21-24 cm | ecosystem: Environmental > Aquatic > Marine > Hydrothermal... | reverse complement strand
CTTTAAGGACCTCCAGAACAGCAGGATTGAGGGAAGGCTCTCCCATTCTTGCAAACTGAAGTTTCCATTTTTCTGTCTTCACCCCATCTTTCCCAAACCTTTTCTTTACAAGAAAATCTATCTGGACAAGGATTTCTTCCTTTGTAAGCCTTCCTCTGTACTCTCCCCCTGCATCGCACATTCTGCATTTTATGGGACATCCATAAAGGGTTGAGACAATACAAACCCATTTCTTTTCTCTGGGAAGCAGAGGGTCAAGGGATTCAACACATTCAACCACTCCCCTGTCAAGTTCAAGCACATAAACCTTCGCTATATCTTCGGACCCTTTTTCAAAAATTACCTTCATACATCCTCCTTATTTTCATTGCTGTCTTTACCCCATCTCCACATGCTATTGCTACCTGCCTCATAAATCCATTTTTTACATCTCCTGCAAGAAAGAGATTTTTTTCTTTGAGTGCTCTCTTATCAATAAAATCCACGTTCGGGAGTCTTCCAGTGGCAAGCAGAACATAATCAGAAGAAAATGCCACCTCTCCCTCCTTCCAGGCATAAACACAGGTTTTCTCCAGTCCCTTTATCTCCCATCCAGTGTAAATCTTCACTCCTCTCTCTTTAGCTCTTTCCTGAAGCAAACTGAGTGCCCTCACTCCCCTTGCAACAATCCTTACCCTGTAACCCCTGGAAGAAAGATTTATTGCATAATCAAATGCAATATCCCCTCCTCCCACCACCGTAACACTTCCCTTTTGGGAAGGAATGTCCACCACCTCGTAAAATACCTCATCCTCTCCTGGAATTCCCGGCTTCCTGGGAATGGTTCCGCTTGCAACAACCACAAACTCTGTCTCATGGGTATTTCTGTTGGTAAAAATCCTGAAGCCCGGTTCTATTCTTTTAACCTCCTCCTGGAGTACTGGAATATCCCATTCCTCCAGATGTCTTTCCAGCCTTTCTGCAAGTTCCTCTCCACTTATTCCTTCCGGGAATCCGGGATAATTCTCTATCCTCCATGCGTTCCAGACCAGTCCCCCTGCCCTTTTTCTTTCAATTATTTTAACAGGTATTCCACTCCTTTTCAGCTGAACCGCACACGCAATCCCTGCGGGTCCTCCTCCAACTACGATAACCACCTTATCACCTCCTCTGTTTCAACCATTACCGCAAACCCATGGGAGAGTGTAAGAAGGGAAGAGAGATGGAGTTCCTCGTTGAAGGTCGCGGTTGCATCCATGACAAAGTAAACATCAAACCCCCTCATGAATGCATCGCGTGCGGTTGTTTCACAGCAGAGATGGGTCATTACACCGCATATCACAACATCCTTTACACCTTTATCTTTAAGGTATTCCTCAAGGTCGGTTTTATAAAATGCACTGTAATGAGGCTTTCTCAAAATTTTTTCTTCCTCCCGGGGTGCAACAACAAGTTGTGCTCTTTCCTCTCCTTCTATAACCGCATCCTTCCACCATCTTCCCATGCTCCCTTTATCCTCTCCTTCCTTCCATGCATAATAGGTGAATACCACGGGAAGGTTACTCTTCCTGAAACCCTGAAGGAGTTTGTTTATATTGGGAAGCACAAGGGAAAGGGAAGGGATGTATGCATGGGAGTCTGGAGAGAAGAAAAATTTCTGAACATCCACAACAAGAAGGGCGGGAAAAGATGGTCTCCTTCCCCTGTGCCTTTCGTACTTTTCTATTTTCTTTTTCCACTCTTTAACCCTCAATGGATATTTTTCCTTCATCAGGATGAAAACACGGTAAAAGGGCTATTCCTCTGTCAAGGATTCCAGGGCTTCCATGAGGTAGCCAACGTATTCGTAAACCACCCCACCACCCATTGATATTGCAATCTGGGCAGTCTCAAGTATTTCCTCCCTGCTTGCCCCTGCGTCCAGGCAGAGCTTTGTATGGAGGAAAATGCATGGCTTGCAGTGTAGAACAAGAACAATGGCGAGTTCCATCAGCTCCTTGTACTTCCTGGGTATAGCCTCCCCGCGCTTCGAACCCCTCCAGAACTCTAAGAAAAGGGATGCAAATTCGGGGTTATCCTTTCTGAATATCCTGTGACCAAAGTTTATACCCCTCTGCTCCTCCTCTGCCCTTTTTGTCTCCTCCCTTGCTATATCCCTTGCAGATTTCCTTTCCATTTCACCCTCCTTTTACAATCTCAGGTAAAAGCTGGCATGCGGTTCCCCTTAAAGATGCATCCACCCAGGGAGTTAAGGCAGTCTCCTGGGGATTTATCTCAACCACCCATGCCCCATGTTCCTTTGCAACAAGGGGCAAAGAGGCTGCAGGCTGAACAACACCCGATGTCCCTATAACCAGGAAAACCTCTACCTGTGCAGATACCTCCCACGCCTTCCTCAAAACATCCGCAGGCAGAGGCTCACCAAACCACACAACCCCTGGTCTTATGTAACCTCCACACTCACACCTTGGAACCTCAGGGGTTATCTCCCCACGGTACTCCTTTCCACACTCAAAACAGAAGTTCCTCCATATGTTTCCATGGAGTTCAAGAACATTTTTATTCCCGGCACGCTGATGAAGCCCATCAACATTCTGGGTTATGAGGTAAAAGAAAGGATACCTTTTTTCAAGCTCAACCAGTGCAAGATGGGCAGGATTTGGCTCTGCCTTTCTTATTATCTCCCTCCTCCAGTTATACCACTCCCATACAAGCTGTGGATTTCTCCTGAACGCCTCAGGGGTTGCAAGTTCCTCAGGCTTGTAATTCTTCCACAGCCCATCTCTGCCCCTGAAGGTTGGAATACCGCTCTCCTGCGATATTCCCGCCCCGGTTAAAACAACAACCTTTTTGGCTTCTTTTAGTCTTTTCCTTACTTCCTCCATCATAAATATCCAAGCCCCTTCAGTCTCTTTTCCAGTTCTTCCTCCTCCTTTTCCGTATATCCAAACTCTCCCTTCTCTTTCTTTTCCCTTTTCACATACTCCACCTTCAAAGGCTGTGTGAAAGCATCTGGAATTTCACCATCCATATCCTCAGGAACAGGAACACCCATCAAGGCAAGAATTGTGGGAGCGAGGTCCTGGATTTTTGCATCTATTCTCTCCCTTTTCACATTCTTTCCATGCATAACCCATATACCACGCGGGTCAGCCATATGCTCCCCGGTTGTATGCATTGCATCAAGCCTTGGGGATGTGAGGGAGGGATAGAGATTTGCGTTTATCCTGTATCCCTCGGATGGAAGCCATATTATATCAGGAAGCATGTCTGTATAAGGACCCGAAAATGCCTCCTCCTTTGTGAGTATTCTCTGGAATATTTTCTCCCCTGTTTCAGGGTCCCTTGCCTCTCTCATTTTTTCCACTATTTCCTTTACAAGTGCCCTCCTTCTCTCCTCCGGAAGACTTCTATTTATGTATATCCCCCTGTGCCAGTCTGCATAAGCAAGGGTATGCTCCCAGTCTATCCTCTCCCTCATTCCCTCAACAACCACCTTTCTCTTTGCGCGCTCAGGAACAAGATTTCTTATAAAAGGAAACCACTCAACAACCTTTATCCCAACAACATACGTGAGATTTGAAATCCTTGCCTTTAAACTGACCTTCCTTCTGAGGTACCCATTCAGTTCAAGCCAGCGGTTTATATAGAAATACTTTGTGCTCCTTGGATGGAATCCATGGTCTGACATGATAAAGACATACTCGGGAGAGCATACCTCAAGAAATTCCTTTATAATACCATCCATGAACCTGAAGAACTCCATTATCTTCTCAGGAACATCCCAGTAAATGTGCTGAACATTGTCAACACCCTTGAAGTTCACCACAAAAAAGTCAGGGGAATACCTCTTTATAAGCCTCAAACACACCTCTTTTCTTTTCCGGGTTATCTCATACTGCCTTGAAAGAACCTTTTCCCTGTCAAAATCCCTGTCAGGAAGTTTCTTATCCTCGGTCAGTATCTCAAGGTCTATTATGTAATCTGGAATTTCATCCTTCAGGGATGGAGGATATGTGAAGTCCTTCGCCCCGAACGGGGTTAAAAATCCTGTTATCATAAATCCATTCACCTTCCATGCCGGGTAGGTAACAGGAATGTTTACAACCCCGACCTTCTTTCCGTAATCCCCCAGAACATCCCAGAATGCCTCGGATTTCACATCCCTGGATGTCGGGAGTTTCACATCCGAGAGAGTCTCCTTTTCAAGTTTTGTGACAAATATCCCTATTTTACCCGGGTTCTTTCCGGTATAGAATACAGGCCATGCAAGCAAACTCAGGCTTGGAATTGTGCTCTCAAGAATTCCATAAGCCCCCTCATCCTTCAATTTTCTGAGGGTAGGCATTTCTCTGCACAATTCATCCCATAGCCTGAATGGGGCACCATCAAGTCCCAAAACAAGAACCTTCATGGGATAAAAATATCACAAATCAGGAGAAAATCAAGGGCGTTTTATCCTCACCCCCTTTTCTTCAAGAATCTTTGCTGCAAGTTCAAGTGCCTCTTTTTTTGTTCTTATATCCCCTGACTCATACGCAGCCTGGACAGACGAAAGGATCTCACCTATGAGAGGACCTGGCTTTAGTTTAAAGTGTCTCAAAAGGTCCCTTCCCATGAGAATCTGTCTGGGTTTGTTTTTCATTGCATAATAGTAGGAGATTATATCTTTTATAACCGGGACAACATCCCGCTCATTTCCCGATGCAAGGGCATCTGCCCAGGTCAATAAAGAAAGGTCCATAACCTCGCTTCCAAACCGCATAACAAGCCTTCTTATCGCACGTTCTGTAACCTCTGGCTGTGCAGCAAGCAGATGTATTCTCATGTGATTCTCTATCATCCTTTTTATGTATTCTATCTCCCTCCAGGAAAACCTGAGATTTTCACCCACCTCTTCCCACCACCTCCCACCCCACTGCTCATGCCCGTAGAAGTGAATCTCCCCATTCTCCTCACTCATGGTCGCAGGCTTCCCTATGTCGTGCAGAAGGGTCGCTATCTTTAAAAGATGGAACCTCTCACCAACATTTCTCTTTATTTTTCTTGAGAACTGTGAAAGAGGGGAATGGGGAAGTTCATCCCATATTTCCTCCAGGTATTTGAGCGAAAGGATTGAATGCTCAAGGCAGTCCATCTCCTCCTTTGGAACATCTCTCATTTTTAAAAATCCAGGAAATATTACATCGAACACCTCCGGGACAATATACCCGGAACATCTTGCCCTGAACATAAGCAGCACTTCATAATGTATTCTTTCAGGGGCTGATTTTTTTAAAAGTCCACGGTGTTTTATAAAGAGTTTGAGGGTTTCATCCTCTATCCTGAATCCAAGAGCAGCCCCGAGCCTCAATCCCCTCAAAATCCTCAATGGGTCCTCTCTTATATTCTCCTCCCCATTCGCCCTTATGAGTTTTCTTTCCAGATCCTTCATTCCTTCAAGGGGGTCAAAGAATTCACCGGTGAAGATGCTGTATCCCATAGAATTTATGGTGAAATCCCTTCTTTTAAGATCCTCCTCAATGGGTCTCTCCCCAAGCCCTATCACATCTATAAAATACCCCTTTCTTATAACCCTGTAATCATCCATCTCCTCTTTAAGGACTATAAACCTTCCGAGTTCCTCCGCAAACCTCCTTCCACTCCCCTCAACGGCTATATCCAGGTCCCGGGTCTTTTTCCCGAGCAGGATATCCCTCAGGGTCCCCCCGACAACATAGACATGAACCCCGAGCCTCCTTCCAGCCTCCTTCACCTCATCGATTCCCGGAACCTCAAAAAGACTCCGATGGAAATACTTTTCCCTCTTTCTTCTCATACCTCCTCCCGCACTTCTCACACACCGCCCTTTCTCCATCAAATTTCAGCTTTTCTCCGCACTCACATATGTATCCATGAACCCTTGCAGGATTTCCGTAAACTATAGCATAGGCAGGAACATCCTCTGTCACAACACTTCCCGCCCCAACCATTGCCCACTCCCCTATGGTAACACCGGGAAGAATCGTTGCATTCGCCCCTATGGTCGCCCCCCTTTTGACAAGCGTTGGTATCCAGTTCCCATGCTTTGGATATGGGGCGCGTGGATTTATGTCGTTTGTGAAGGTTGCGGATGGTCCCACAAATACATCATCCTCAATTGTAACCAGGTCAAAAACAGAGACATTGTTTTCAATCTTGACTCCATTTCCTATCTTTGCCCTTCTCCCAACAAAGCAGTTCTGCCCTATAACACAGTTCCTTCCTATCTCTGCCCCTCCCATTATGTGAGAGAAGTGCCATATTTTCGTCCCCTCTCCTATCCTTGCCCCTTTATCCACAACTGCGGTTCTGTGTTTGTAATAGGGTTTCGGGGTGAAGAAAAGGGAAAGAGAGAAGAAAAGCAAAAGCATCCATCCCACAAAATCCCCTATAACCGCATATGGGGTCTTTTCCCTTATTCTCTTTATCTTCCCCCGGACAACCCCCTCTTCAAACAGTCCAAGTTTACTTATAACTCTTCCATATGGATCAATTATTCCGGTTATCCCGGTATTTCCGCATCTCAGCATGTATCTTCTGTATTCCACAGCGCGCATGCGCGCCATGGAGAAGTGCTGATAGGGTCCAGGGGTTCTCCCGAACCATGAATCCTCGGTTATGTTCACAAAAAACTCAGCACCGTTTCTCACAAATCTCCGGTATATCCTGGGAAATATGGACTCAAAGCATATGCCGCAGGAAAAGTTTCCGCATGAGGTCCTGAAAACCCTGTATTCTTTACCGGGGGAATAGTTTCCCTGACCGAAGTCAAGTTTTCTTAAAACCGGAATTATATCGTCGTAGGGAAGCCTTTCAACAAATGGAACCAGGTATATCTTCCGGTATCTTTCTCCCATTCTTCCATCCTCAAAAAGAATTGCAGCATTGTAAAATCTGTACCTCTTTATATCCCTTCCATACTCCGCATCCGGAGAGCCCATGAGTATGGTCCTTCCCCGGGAAATTTCCTCAAAAAACTTCCTGCACTTTCTTGAGTTTCCTGGATAGCATGGGGATGCCGTCTCAGGGAAGACAATAAGGCATGCATCTTCCCGGGCGTATGTCTTTATGCGTTCAAGTTTGAGAGAATCAGGGGCGTAGCGTTTGAGAAATGGAGGGATGTTTAACTGGACAAGGGCAACCTGTGTATCACCGGGATATTTTTTTCCATGGATGGTGAAAACACTGTAAAGGAAGAGGAATAAGAGAATCCCTCCAGCGTAGGAAAAATTCTTCTTTTCTTTTATCCCACGATAGATGAAGTAGTTAATGTAAAGGACTGCAAGGGTCAAAACCTGGGGACCAAGGAATGATACTATCTGATTGAGATAAAAGGCGTCTGCATGGGTATAGTAGAGACTCCCCCAGGGAAATCCAAAAGAGGAAGAAAGGGAGCGGAAGAATTCAAGGGCGGTGAAAAAGAGAGGGAAGAGATAAGGTCTTTTCCAGGCGCAGGAAAGAAAGGATGCCACCCCAAAGTAAACTCCGAGATAGGCAATCAAGAGAAAGAACGCAAAAATGGACCACACTTTCCCTGCTCCCTCTATGTTTGCAAAGAGAATCCAGTGGAGCAAAAGAAGGTAAAATAAAACACCACCGAGCCATCCTAAGAAGAATGCCTCCTTTTTGTCTTTCTTTTCCAGCTCCATAAAGAGAAAAACAAAGGCAACATAGGAGAGAAAGAAAAGCGGGGATGGAGGAAAGGAGAGGAATAAAAGGAAGGAAAAAATGAGTATCCTTATCAGAGCTCCACCTCCCTTTTTTCCCTGCTTGAAAGATAGGCGGCATCTATTATCCTGGAAAGTGCAAGCGCATTCTCGGGAGTGAATGGGGGCTTCTTCTTACCCTGAACAAACTCAACAAACCTCTTTATCTGCTCCTCATAGGAGACCTTGAATGGATTCCTCTCAGGTTTTCTGGGTGTTATTTCCCTTACCTCGTCCTTGTAAACCTGCTCTATCTTAAGCGGAGAAAGTAAGGCAGAACCGCGCTCACCGTACAGATTGAAGTAGGTGAAGTCCTTTTCAAAGAGCAATGTCCATCCAGCCTCAAGGGTCATGAAGGAGTCATCCTCAAACCTTATCATGCAAACTCCAGCATCCTCAACCTCGCCTGAGAGATGCAGGGAGGCGCATACACTCACCGGCTTTTTTTCAAGTATCCATAGGGTATGGTCCAGGAGATGGATTCCCAGATTTAAAAGCACCCCTCCACCTGCCTCACTTTTCCTCTGCCTCCAGGATGGTGTCTCGGGTCCTATCTTCCTCAGCCATCCGGTTTTTGCATAGTAAACCCTTCCTATCTCCCCTCCCTTCACATACTTTCTCAGGGTTATTACATCGGGTCTAAGGCGGTTGTTGAAACATGGAACAAGTTTGTCTCCGTGCTTTTTTGAAAACTCAACAAGTCTTTCAACCTCCTCTGTATTTATCCCGAGGGGTTTCTCACAGAGAACATATTTTCCGTATTCAAGGGCTGCTATGCACATGGGATAGTGAAGATAATTCGGGGTTGCAATAATAACCGCATCAAGTTCTTCGTCCTTCACCATATCCTCAAAGTCCGTGTATATTTTAACCTTATACTTCTCCTGCAGCTTATACAGCCTTGCCTCATCAACATCGCAGAGTGCGTAAATCTCTGCCTCCTCACATGAGAGAACCGCAGGGATGTGTGCAACCTGGGCAATTGCACCCGCACCTGCTATCCCAATCTTCACCTTCATCCCTCACCTCCTGGAAGTATTTTCACCTTCCTTCCCTCTATCCTCAACCTTCCCTCTGCAAACAACTGAATGGCCTCAGGGTATATCCTGTGTTCCTCCTTTAAAATCCTCTCCGCAAGAGTCTGGGGTGTATCATCGTCAAATACAGGAACAACTGCCTGGAGGATTATTGGTCCTCCATCCACTGTCTCATCAACGAAGTGAACGGTACAGCCCGAGAATCTCACCCCATACTCCCATGCCTGGCGCTGTGCCTCAAGCCCGGGAAATGATGGAAGAAGGGAAGGATGAATGTTCATTATCCTCCCCTCAAACTCCGAAAGGAAGCGCCTTTTTATTATCCTCATGAATCCCGCAAGACACACAAGGTCAACCCTGTACTCCCTGAGTATCCTTATGTATTCTTCCTCAGCCTCACCGACAAGTGAATATCTTTTCTTTCCTGGAGGGACATACATTGCAGGGATTCCTTTTCTTTTTGCTTTTTCAAGTGCAGGGGCATCGGGCCTGTCAGAAAGAACCACAACAACCTCACCATCTATCCTTCCTTCCTTACATGCATCAATTATAGCCTCCATGTTTGAGCCCCTTCCAGAGACAAGAATCCCTATCCTTATCATCCCTCACTCCTTTCTGTTATTTCTAAGTATATCTCCTCAAGATTTTTTCCCTCTCTTTTATATCTCTCCCTCAATTCATCGAGGGTCCCGGCAGCAACAAGTCTTCCCTTTTCAATTATACCTATTCTGTCCGAAACCTCCTCTGCAACGGGAAGGGTATGGGTGGAGAGAAAAACAGTCTTACCCTTTGACGCAAGTTCCCTGAATATGTTTTTTACTATCCTTGCGCTTTTCGGGTCAAGCCCGACCATTGGTTCGTCTATGATCAAGAGAGAAGGCTCATGCATGAGTGCCTGGGTAAAAACTATCTTCTGCCTCATTCCATGAGAGTATTCGGAGGAGGGAAGGTCTATCCACTCACCTATTTCAAGCCTCTCCTTCCAGTATTCTATGCTGTTTTCTATCTTTTTTTTCGTCATCCCGTATATCCTTCCAACAAGATGCAGGAATTCCCTTCCGGTAAGCTGTGGATAGAGAAATGGAACATCAGGAATGTATCCTGTCAGTTTTTTTGCCTTCTCCGGTTCCTCATTAACATCTATTCCATCTATCAGGATTTTGCCCTCTGTTGGAAAAAGAACCCCTGCGACCATTTTCAGGGTGGTGGTCTTACCCGCACCATTTGGTCCAAGGAAGGAAAATACCTCCCCTTTTTTCAATTTAAGGTTGAGATTTCTCACTGCCCACACTGCACCGTATCTCTTTCCAAGATTACAGAGTTCAAGCATCACTCAAACAGATTCTTATTCTCCTCAACCCATTCCACAAGCCTCTTAACCCCCTCCTCCGGGGATATGCAGGGTTCCCATCCAAGTTCCTCTTTTATCTTTTCTATCCTTGATATATAAACGCGCTGGTCCGATGGTCTCCAGTCCGAAAATCTTACTTCCGTCCTCTTACCGGTAAGTTTTTCAAGCATGTCAAGCAGTTCCAGAAGTGAAAGGGTATTATCAGGACCTCCTCCGGTGTTGTAAACCCCATGCGAAACATCGCTCTCAATGAATTTTTCAAACGCACGAACCAGGTCCTCAACATAAAGAACATCCCTCACCTGCTTTCCATCCCCATAGATGGTTATGGGTCTATCAAGCAGGGTGGATATAACAAAGTGGGCAACCCACCCCTGGTCCTCAACCCCAAACTGTCTTGTTCCATATATGCAGCTCATCCTGAAAACACCCACTTTAAATCCATAAAGATGTGCATAGTCCTGCATGGAAATGTCCCCCGTGAGTTTTGAGCATCCGTAGGGAGTGTGTTCACAGAGATCAACCGGAAAATCCTCGGGAATTCCCAGTTTATATTCCTCAGGAAAGGAGTATCTCTTATCACCCTCTATCACCTTTATCTTATTCACATTGTCCCCGTATACCTTGTTCGTGGAGCAGTAAATAACCGTGGGTTTCAATCCGAGTTTTCTTGCTGCCTCAAGCACGTTGAATGTTCCCAGGGCATTCACGGTGAAGTCAGGATGGGGGTCCTCAACAGAGACTGTAACGGCAGTCTGGGCTGCTGCATGGACTATAACCTGAACCCCCTCCATCGCCTCCATGAGGCGCTTCATGTCTCTTATGTCTTCCTTAAAAAAGGTGACCCTATCAAAGTTCTCTTTAAGGTACCTCCAGTTATAGTCAAGATGTCTTATTTCTTTTTTTAACAGCTCTCCCCTTGAAAGATTATCATAAATCACCACCTCCCATCCCTTTTTTAAGAAATACTCTGCAACATGTGACCCAACAAATCCAGCACCTCCGGTAACGAGCATCTTCATTTTTTACCTCCTTTCCAGGATTATCCACTTTTCTCCAAGTTCCGCCTCTCTGAGCCTCGCCTTTCTGTAGGAAGGATAAACATCCCGGGAATACACCCCGCCTTTCTCCAGTCTTTCCCACTCCATCCTTATTCTGTCTTTTTCCCTGATTACCTTCAAATCAAACTCAAAAGGAGGGGATGTTGCTGAAAGAGAAACTGGAAGATGGGAAATCCTGTATCCATGTGGTATGGTGAGTGTTACTCTCACTGCCTCCCTTTTTGTCTTTTTGAGATAAAGAGGGTTTACTCTTCCCATCGCCCCAACATCCCGCGCGGAGGGGTGAACCCCTGGCACATGGAACACAAGAAAGCGCCCCGATGGAGTGAAGAATCCTGGAATTCTGTATATGAGTTTTACCTCAAGAGGCTTTGTTATTTCATCAACATTTTCGATCTTCCACGAAACAAGTTCACTTCCAGGCTCCACGGAGTTCACATATCTCTCAACAAACCTCTTCACCTCCTCTTTTTTTCTCCTTGCCATCCTTCTCCACTCCTTCCCCTCCTCTCCAGAGAGAACAATCCTTTCCTCTATCACCGCATCCCTCCCCTCAACCCGCACATCCCTTTCTATTTCTATCACCTCCTCCACCCGGGGAATCTCCACGAGCCTCCCCTCCCGAAGGGAATATCCCCGGGTTCCCTGATAATCCAGGGATATCCAGCCAGGAGGATTGAGAAAATCTCCCGGGTCATACCACCTCTCCCTGCATCTCACAAGCGCTCCATCAAACTCTCTTATATTCTTACCCGGTGATTCACCTTCCTCCCGGCTTCTCACCAGGACCATGTCACAGTCATATCCTTTTGTTTTCAGGATTGAATATAGAAGAAATGCAACATCCATCCGTGTTCCCCTTCCTTTCTCAAGAACCTCATGGGGTGGAAGAGGAAATATGCTGGTTCTGCTGGAGGGGAAGGGAAGTATCTCAAGGCTTTTCATCAGGGATATGAAAATCTCATCCGGTTCATTACCCGGATAATCAATGCTTTCAGGCTCAAGTTCAATGGGAGAGGGAACCGAGACAGAAAGAAAAGGAAAGAGATAAGGTCTGGGGGGAAGACGCGGTTCCTTTACTATCCCTGGCAATGAATCCTCCTCCCATACCCATCTTTCACCCTCACTTCTCCACGGTCCTGAAAGTTCAACCTCCACTCCATCCGTTTCAAGCACTATCCTCTCATGCAGGGTGGGGTCTCTGTCCCCGGTGGTAAATGCATAAAAAAGTGGAATTTTCTTATCCCATCTTCCCTCAATTCTTACTGCATAGTCCACAACACTCCCTGGTCTGCATTCCGGAAGGGCAAACTTGAGAATTCTTTCGTTTTCATAACCAGGATAGTTTCCGTAGGGATTTCCTCTCTCTATGGCAATCTCTTCAAGATGATAAACTTTCCCTCCAGACACACTCCTTCCCCAGAGAATTTCTGCTCTCTCACACCTGCCAAGGTAGGAAATTTTTATATTTCCAGCCCCTGTCCCCTTCTCATCCAGTATTTTCCTTATCCTCCTTTCCTCATAGACATAGGAGGAATCCTCTTTGAGAATGAGCTT
>Ga0180300_10001035_pt1 | contig 12716 bp, 15 predicted proteins | sample GuaBasSediGuay15_FD_121798 | JGI IMG/M metagenome (GOLD analysis project Ga0180300, IMG submission 121798) | Subseafloor sediment microbial communities from Guaymas Basin, Gulf of California, Mexico - Guay15, Core 4569-2, 21-24 cm | ecosystem: Environmental > Aquatic > Marine > Hydrothermal... | reverse complement strand
TTTAAAGTTTGCTATTTTTACTATTCAAACTAAATGCTTTCCGAATTTCTTTGACTATTTAAAAGGCGTACAATTCTTAATTATTAAACATTAATTAAATAAACGGAATTTTAATCCAAATTCGAAAGATGAATATACCACATGTTAAACTAAGGGCAATGAAAGTCTTGGTTGTTGATGCTGGTGGCAGGGGTAATGCTATTGCCCACGCATTTTCGAAAAGTGAAAAAGTTAAGGAAGTTTTTGTTGCTCCAGGAAATGCAGGAAGTAATTTTTTTGAAAAATGTAAACAAGCTAAGTTGAATGGGAAGTTTATCTCTTCAATTAGGGCTATTGATGAAATCGTGGAATTTGCTAAGAAAGAAGAAGTAGATTTGGTATTTGTGGGTCCAGAAGAACCATTGAGTTTGGGGATTGTGGATAGATTGGAAGAGGAAGAGATTGTGGCTGTTGGGCCAAAAAAGGAAGCTACAATTCTTGAAGCAAGTAAGTGTTGGGCAAACGATTTTATGGCTAAGATTGGTGTTCCCATCCCAAAATACAAGAACTTCGATGATGCCGAAGAGGCTAAAAAGTATGTTAAAGAGGTATTTGACGGTGGAATAGTTATTAAAGCTGATGGTTTGGCTGCTGGCAAAGGTGTTTACGTTTGCGATTCGATAGATGAAGCATTGAATGCAATTGATGAAATAATGGTGAAAAAGAAGTTTGGTGATGCTGGAAATAAAATTACAATAGAAGAGAGACTTTATGGAATTGAAGTTGCATTTACGGCTATAAGTGATGGAAAAACTGTAAAACCATTTGGGCATGCAAAAGATTACAAGAGGGCGTTTGATACTGATGATATCACGGGTTTAAGGGATTTTTACATTGGTGTTACCAAGAAGTTCTTTTCGACAAAGGAAATTGGGAGATTATTTAAGGAAGGTAAATTATTAAATCCAAACACTGGCGGGATGGGAGCTGTATCGCCACACCCTGCAGTTAATAAGGAAATTGAAAGTAAAATAATGGAAATGGTCGTTGAACCGATTATAAAGAAATTCAAAGAAATTGAAGGTAAGGAGTTTAAAGGCGTGCTTTATCCAGTTATAATGCTTGTTGAGGAAAATGGAGAGTTAATTCCAAAAGTTTTGGAGATAAATGTAAGAGATTGTGACCCTGGGGCAGAAGCTAGGCTACCAAGGTTAAAGACAGATATTTTGGAGTTATCGATGGCTGTGATGAATGGAGAATTAGATGAAATTGAAGTGGAATTTGATAATGACTGGTGTGTTGCAGTTTGTGCAGTAAGTGGAGCTTTGAAGGGTAGAGAGGGGTTGAAACCAGGATATCCTTCAGACCACTACACAAACCAACCAATTGAAGGATTAAATGTAGCAATGAAGGAAGCAATAATATATGCAAACGGTATTTCAAAGCCCAATGGCTATCAAACTACTGGTGGAAGGGTTTTAACTGTTGTTGGGAAAGACATAACGCTTGAGAGGGCAAAAGAGAAAGCTTATGATGCAATTAAGAAAATAAAGTTCCCGGGGATGAGATATAGAAATACGATTGGATCAGATGTCCCAGATTAAACTATTTTATTATATTGATTTTTTGTAAATCTATATAGGTTTTTAATCTTCAAAAATCAAACGCGGTACACAAACACAAGAATCGAATAACCAACAAAGAAAAATATGCCCAAACACAATCCATACCAAGGAATTCTTTCTTTAGCTATGAAGTACAACAAAAGTAAAGAAACCAAAGTCGTTGCAACAACGCTCATATATGCATGGATATCCAATTCCCACGATGTAATCAACAGTGCTACCCCGGGGTAAAACGTTGAATATAGGATTTTTTCACCAACAAGGGAGCCTATACACAGGGTATCCTTACCCCTATAACCCCATATAAGAGCAGTAGTAGTTTCAGGGATTGCTGTAGCTGCTGGCACTATTATCAAAGCCAAACCCATAGCACTTATGTTTATTTCCCTTGCCAATAAATCAACTGAGCTAACCAGGTCATGAGAGCCTTTGTAAAGTAGTAAAACGGCAGCAATTAATTGTATTATGCTCCCATAAATTGGATGTGGGACTACCCTACATACATATGGTTCTTCAACTTCTTCTATGGTCTCAGCACTTTTCCTCTTGAACATCAAATAAACGTAATAGACATAAGTAGAGAGGAAAAGTAAACCAAAAGCTAAATGAAAACCGATGAATGATGGTAAGAGTGTTAAGGGAAACAAGATTGTTACAAAAACATAAGGAACAATTAAACTTCTATCTACCTCCAAAACCAACTCACCTCTTCTTCTTAGAAAGAAACCTACCAAAATTGCTAAGCTAACCAATCCATAAGATAGGCTTGAAGCCATAAATGGCTGTCCAAAGATTGTACCAATACCAATAGCCTCCCCCTCCTCTACTCTAGCAAAAAATACTGCTACAAGAAAAACAATCATTTCAGGGAGTGAAGTGAAGAGAGGAGACAATATTGCTCCAATAAAAGAATTGCCCAATTGAAAAGTGCATCCAAGATACTCTATCGCATTAACAAAGACCATAGCAGCAATAAATACTATGAACATACTAATTAGTAGTGAGATTACAAGTTCGAGCATGTTGGTTGATTGGGGGGCAAAACTTAAGCTTTTTCAAATTGGAAGAATAAAAACAATAGCTGATTTCTTATGCATCTTGTAAAGCATTTAAATACTCCTTAGTTAGTTAGAAAATTTAAACAATGTTCAGAATTTGAGAATTATGTAAGATGTTACGATGTATAAAGGAGGGAAAGCCATGATAGATCTAATTTACGCGTTGCTTGAAGAACACTCTCAAATCATTGAAAGAACGATAGTAGTGCTCTTTCCAGCCTTGCTAAGTCCTTTAATTGTCTATTCAAGAGAGATAGGTTTAAGAAAAAAACTTTTGTCGAGGCGTTAACCCGTTATAAATACGTAAATGAGTTAGTTACTGAGGTCAATAATGCCTTATATCCTTCAATGAGAAGTTTTATGATTATCTTGACTTTGTATATTCTTATTGTCTATTTACTCCCCCTTATTCGTGTTTATGGAATAGATCAAGCATTTCAGGCATCATTTTCCATTCCACTTAGCAATTTGGATCCTAAAGTACCAATATGGTTAACTATTGTAAATTTTATAATACCAATTTTTGGATATTTAGTGTACTATCTGTCTTCAATTATCGTTGAATTAAAGAAAAAACATAAAAAATATGACTATGCATTATACAAATTTAAATTGAGTGTAAATTGGCTATTCCTAATCTCAGCACTAGTATTTGCATCCATATTTTGGATAGAATACTTGTTATCGATTCCCGAAGGTAAAGCAGCGGTAAAAATTATCCTATATGTTTTTACTATAATTTTTCTTGGTTTAACATTAGTATTATGGCTTATTTTTTATGTAATTGAAAGAAAATTTATTAAACAAACTAGAAATGAGATAATTAACTCCAAAACAAGAGAATTTAGAAGTAAATTACCATACCTAGGAGTTTCAACAAAAAGTGGCAAAACAGAAGGGTATCTTTGGAACCTATTTGACAGCAAAACCCTGATTCTAAAAACTCTCGAAAAAAGTTACATCTACATTCCATGGAATGAGATTTCTTGGATTGAAGTAGTTGAGAGGTTTAAATCAAGAAGAAACGTAACTACACGGAATAAAAGAAGAAAAAAGAGGTAAGTAATTTCCATCAAACCATTTGATTCCCACAATATTTTAAAACATTACACAAACAAATTAAGCATGTTCAAAAATGAATACGATTCAGCAATTGCTGCAGTTCTATCAATGCTACTTGAGGTTTCAGGAGATCCTAAAGCTGGAAATGTTGATAGGGAGCATGATTTTGAAGACTTGAAGTATGAACATTTCATAACTTCATCTACATCATCTTTTCCAATATTTCTCGATGCAGCATTCAAAAGAGATAGCATTGGAAATTTAATATTCAAAGCTATTGAAAAGACATCTGAATGGCACAAAGCAACAAACGTTCATTTTGGAGCTTTTCTTTTGCTCATTCCTTTAGTCAGGGTTTGGAATTCAAGAAGTGTTTTGGAGATGGCTAAGAAAGCAACGGATGAATTAAAAAATACTATCTACGAAGACTCCATTGCTTTATTAAAAGCGTTTAAATTATCATCTGCGAGAGTTATGGATGTTGAAAATCTAAGCTTGAAATCGGATGAGACGGAGAAGTTTTTGAGATCTAACAATATAAATATTTATGAATGGATGAAATTGGCTCCCAAAGAAAACTTAATTGCCAAAGAACTGACAAATACTTATAAAATCAGTTTAAAAGGGTGTGAGACTCTATTGAAATTTTTTGAAGAATTCAAAAGTGTTAACGCGGCAATAATCTTGTGTTACCACACTTTATTGTCTAAACATTTGGATCCTCTTATTATATCCAGAAGAGGGATAGACACTGCTATTCAGATTAAAAACATGGCTAAAAAGTGTTTAGAAGAGTTCAAAAAAAATCTAGATTTTGATGTTTTCAAAAAATTTGATGAAAAATTGATTGACAAAAGGTTAAATCCCGGAACGATTGCAGATTTGACGATTTCCTCAATATATTTTGCATTGGCAGAGGGGTGGAGATTTTGAAGTTAGCAGATTTCGGATTTCGTGAGGGTATAAATGAGATTATAGCCGTAACACTGGGAAAAAAGTTGAATACTGCACCTATTGGAATAATAGTTGAAGATGGAAACTCAACTTTTGCAAAAGCGAAATTATACCCCTCAGATACTCGAGACAACGTTGAAATTAGCGGTAAATTGTGGGCAAACGTTGTTTTAGATCCAATAATCTTCACGATTTCAGCTTTTGAGGATTTAGATTATGAATATTTTATTCCAAACAAACCAGTATTAAAAGATGCTTTAGCTTACTGCGAATTTGAGGTAATTCTTGATGGTTCTCTTGCCAACCTAAAACTAATTGGTGGTGAAGTCTTAGATTGTAAAATTAGAGCTATTAACAGGGGGTTTAATGTTTTAATTGAAGCGTTGGTTCACGCTACAAGGTATAGAATTGTTGGTAGTGGAGCTAAAGAAAAATTAAAAGAAAAAATTTTGTACTACAAAGAAATAGTTGATAAATGTGGGAGTGACAGAGAAAAGAAGGCATTTAATTTACTTTTGAAATATATTGGATTGGCTCAAAGATAATCAAAAGGACTAAAGTGATAGAATTGAAGGGCCTTCCACTGACATCAACAGAGTTATTAAAGTTAACAAAATAAAAAATTAAAATTAAAGTTAAATAAAATTTAAATAAACATATTAATATCTGATTCTAAGGCTAATTTTACAAATTGATTTGCATCCATTACTTCACATCTATCTATCAAGTCATCTTTTGTTACACCCATCATATCCATAGTCATAAGACAGCCAATGAATCTAACACCTTCAAGTTGTGCTATTTCAAGGAGTTCTTTTATATCCGGGATGTTAGCATCTTCAATTTTCTTTTTTATCATCCAAGTAGCCAACTTTGTCATTCCTGGTATGGCTCCTATGAATCCAGGCATGTAATACTTCACATTTTTCAACTTATTTTGATAGTTCCTTTTCAAAATAACTTCTAAACCGCTAAAAGTAAAAAACACCTTAGCTTCTGCACCTTCTCTTACAGCATTTATAGCAAGTATTAAGGGAGGATAGACACCATCTATAGTATTTCTCGAACAGATTAAGCTTTCTTTATCTTTTATTTTTTGATTATCATAACCCCTACTGAAACTTTTTTGTGTCATGAAAAATTATTCTGTGTACATCCATTCTATTTGCTTTTGATTTGTATAAACCGAATTAAAAACATATACTTTATTTGTTTTTCCTTAAAAAATTTTATTAATTTTAAAAATTTTACTGGAATACTACTTATTGAAATTATATATCTTTCAAATACTCTCTAATCTCTCTCGCCTTCGAAATGCTAGTATCAAGTATTTCAAAAAATCTGTTTTCCTTCAACAAGTAGCTCCCACTCTTCTGCATTGCCACGACGTTATCTTCTTGATCTGTTGTAATTGTCAAAAAGTTGTTGCCTACACTGACCTCATCTCTGCTTGGATCAACCAAAAACTTGTCATTCACAATCAATGAGGTTATCGAAACGGGTAAATCTCTTACAGGTAGTGGAAAGTTGTCTCCCACTTCAAATCTCTCTGCTGGGACAGTTGTTGTTAGCAATGCTGAGATTGCTGCTAAAGAGGAGGCATCCAACAAGTTTCCGTCATCATCTAATGCATGAATATCTATGAAAATTAACCAAACCTTTTCACCTTCCTCAATGCAGAGTTTGTTTAAATCAACTGCCTCACTCTCTCTAACTCCTCTATCTACAACTCTCGCTAACTCAATTGAAAATTCATCAGGTGGACCTGCCTCAAATGTTGGTGAGGCTAATGGAACGAGTTCAGCATTCGTTATAATTACACCTTTATCAGGTGTATCTGGGAAAGGTTCACCTACCTGCATCTTTATTCCTACTATAACCTGTGTATTGCCCAACTTAACTAAAGCCGAACCTTCAGCCTTTGATATTATGTTTGTCTGTATTTCTATCTTCCTAAATTCATCAAATTTCCTCCCATCTATCCTTTCTCCTTCTTTAAGTTTTGATAACACGTAATCTTTCTTTATGTCAACCAAAATATCTTCAACCATTCTCGACACTCTCCAAATACTTCTTCACAATTGCCTCTTTTTGAAGTTTGTAAATCTCCATGGCTCCCTTTTTTGCCAATTCGAATGCTTCTTTCAACTCATCTTTTGTAACTCTCCCATCCATTTGAAGTAAAGCTATTGATTCAATTTTTCCACCTCTAATTAAAAATGCAAAAGGAATGTCAGCTTCGCCATAATTGTCTTCTTCTTTCATTGGGTCTAAAACCATTACACCATCAGCTTTTGCAACGGCTATTGATGTAATCATTCCCTTCATTGGCACGCCAGCATCAACCAAGGCGACGCTTGCAGCGTTTAGGCAAGCAGTTCTACTTCCAGCATCAGCCTGCAAAACCTCAACAAATATATCTATTCCTGATCTAGGAAACAATTCTTTCATTATTACTGACTCCAAAGCCTCCCTGCTTACCTTCGAAATTTCAACACTCCTTCTATCTGGTCCTGGTCTTTTCCTCTCCTCAACACTAAAAGGTGCCATGTTGTATCTGTATCTTATTACAGCTTTACTTGGGTCTTGCAAATGCCTTGGATGTACTTCTCTTGGCCCATATACGGCAGCAACAACTATGTTTTTACCCATTTCCAAATAACAAGAACCATCTGCTCTCCTCAAAATCCCAGCTTCAATTTTTATGTTTCTCAACTCATCAAACTTTCTACCATCCAGCCTCTTATCTCCAAAAATTAACTGGATTTCTTCATTCAATTCCGACATCAGATTTCCTCCTCTTAATAAATTCGGTAACTCTATCTGTCAAACCGTCAGTGTGAGCTTCTTCCTCAATCACATAAATAGCTTCCTCACCTATCGAAACTTTCTTTCTATCCCCACTTATCCAAATCAATCCGTTTTGCCCAACGATAATCTGTATTCCCAATTCAGATTTCAATAATTTAATCATGCTTCCCTTTTTACCAATAACCCTTGGAACTCGTGCAGGATTAATGATCACGACCCTACCAAACCTAATAGGTCTACAAACCTTGTCTCTCATCGTTAAAGTTACTTTCATCTTTGGATCTATGTTCAAAACCTTAGTAATGACCGCATCTCCTATGTCAAGTATATCGTTTGGCTTTTTATTAGGTTTGACCTCCGGGTTCTCAGTCAAAGGCAGGAAAGCTTGGTAAGGAGAATAGATATCAACATTCCACCCGTTTCCAGAAACCTCCCTTATTACCCCAATAACAACATCTCCAACTGATGGGATGTACCTACCTTTTAACGGAATAACTCTAACACTTGTCTCAGTCTTATCCAACAAACCTAAAATTTTTGAATAAACCTTTCCATTCTCAACATAAGTTCCAAATCCCGCAACTTTTGGGTTTGTAGCAAGTAAATCGCCAGGCAAAACAATCTGCCTCATTGTATCCTCCTCAAAATTTTTGTTAAAGCCTCACCTTTTGTGATTCTCGCTAATAAATCCATCAATTCAGCTTGCATACCAGCAGGAATCTTCATCACACAAATCCAACTCCCATCCTTCTGCCATTCCTCCTTCATTACATTTCCAAAGGAGTACAAAGCACCAACAGCTTTACCAGCATATTCTGGTGGTATTTTTATTGCTATCTCTATCTCCTCAAACCTCAATGGTATTACTGGTTTCAAAGATTTTAAGATGTTTTTAATTTGAGCCTCAACAGATTTGAATATGTCAATATGGACTTTAGCCTCTTCCAAAGCTCTCTCAATTCTTGATGGTGGATGGGGAGCTCCTGTCCTAGGATCAACAGCATTTTTGCTAATAAAATCCACGATCTGCTTCCTCTTCTGCTCTAACATTTCCCTTCTCTGCTCCGCTGTAATCTGGACTTCTCCTTCTTCAATAATCCTTTTGACGATCTCTTTTAGATCATTGGTTCCAAATACCTTTCTTAACTCTTCTTCTGAGACTCTATCTCCCTTTTTAGAGTCTTTAAATACCTCTTCAGCAGCCAATAGCTTTTCGAGATCAACTTCTTTGCCTTCTTTCAAATCTCTGGCTAAGTAAGGATCCACAAGTATTTCAAAAGACTCTCCAGCCTTTTTTAGTTTGGCTATGACAGCTTTATCAAGAGATACCATGCTATCTTAAATCTTACTTCTTCAACTCTTCTCTTATAACTTCATTCGCTTTCTCAATGTATTTTTCTAATTCTTCTTCACTAAACTCCTTGTATTTTTTGTCAAGCTTTACATACCCGACTTCAATTATGCTTGGTGATAACTCGCCCTCAATAGCCTTTCCCATGGCAATCATTGATACTATGACGGCATCATCAAAGCTCAAGTCTTCTTTGTATTTATCTTCTAGATACTCCATCACAACGTTTCTTCCTGCACCAATTGCAGTAGCTTTGTATTCGAGCAAAGCACCACTTGGGTCTGTTTCATATAACTTGGGTTTCTCGTCAACCCCTGCAATGAGTAGTGAAACGCCAAATGGTCTTACACCACCAAATTGTGTGTACTGCTGTTTGTAATCACAAATCTTCCTTGCCAACTCTTTGACGCTTATCGGTTCATCGTAGGTCAATCTATTAATTTGAGCTTCGATTCTTGCCCTATCAACCAAAACTCTCGCATCGGCAACCAAACCAGACGTTGCAACGCATATATGCTCGTCTATCTTGTAAATCTTTTCAATTGTGTCAGCTTCAAGGAGTTTGCTTGCCACCCTTCTGTCAGCAATTAACACCACACCCTCTTTGGTTTTAATACCTATAGCTGTTGCTCCTCTTTTTACAGCCTCCCTTGCATATTCAACTTGGAATAACCTTCCATCTGGGCTAAATACTGTAATAGCCCTGTCATATCCCATTTGCGGTAAATGCATACTCACACCTCCAAATATTTCTTCTTACATCTTTTTATTGTACCACTAACCCCCAGAGTTAGCAGGATTACTTTTACATCTCTAATCCGATTTATCAATGTTAGTGCTACTTTAACCTTATCTATTGCATCATTGTAACATCTAATTATACCCTTCTCGCCATTGAAATATTCTACCCACACACCAGTATTTGCACTTCCAAACTCTCCAAACGTTTTAATTAAACTATCCATCAACGCACTAACGATTTCCTTTTGCTCAAACTTCCTTTCAGCGATAATGCGAAAGGCAATATATCTTTTTCTCCTCCTTAAAGCTGAGGGTAACCCTTTCATTGAATTGTTGTTGAGTGAGCAATATTTGATTGTTTTTGTTTTTTGATATTTGAATTATTACACTAATTAAACACAATTTTTAAATTGATCTAGCTGTTTGGTTGGTTGTTAGCTCTCATCCGTTTTATTTACATCTTTTCCAAATAAATCTAAATCTTTGGCTTTTATGGATAAAATGGAAAGATAAGAAACAATTTAGTGGTAGTAAAGAACCGAATCAGAATTTTTTAGAAAACTCTGGAGGTTAAAAGACTGTTTTTCAGGTTTAAATGTAGCTTTTGGATCTCTACAGTATGTATTTGAGGGGAGACCAAGTGGATACTCTAGCACTCCAGAAGAGAATCTTTCTTTGTTTAGGGTTTTAGGTTTTATTTTAAATGAATTGCTTAAAATTTCAAAATTATACGAGATGAATGGATTTCTTTTAGAATTAATTAAGAACTATGGAGAGCTGATAGAAAAGGTTGTAGAACTAACACATGATCGCTCTAATTGGTTACATTATCCATACTTTGATTACACATTGATCCCAGGAATGATCAGAGAGGATGTTATCGAAAATCAAATAAAAGAGGAAGAGAGAAATATACAACCGTATTAAAAAATTTTAGAAAGAAGGGAAATAAACCCTGAAATACTCCATTATGAACTCGAGGATTATGGAATGTTCTCTAAAATTGGAGATGTTGCGAGAGTTCTAAGAGGCTACGCTTATTCTATTGAATGTTTTATTGATGAGTTGTTTTCTTATGCCAACGGAAAATTACTAAATTTAAACATATTCTGCATATATGTTTGGAAAAAGCTCTGCTTTTCCTGGGAGTGTTCGGGCAGCGATGTACTCATCCATAAAGTCTGCATCGGTGCTTAAGTCAAAGTATGTCATTATTTTAGCCATAGTCTCTGCCAACATCCTTTTCCTCTTTGATGTCAAAACCAAATAGGCTCCAGCCAGTGAACCATTTCCAATCTGAAACACTTTGGCATTTGGCAACTCTGGGAATAGTCCAATGGTTGTAGCATTTTCTATATTTATGTAGTAACCAAAAGCTCCAGCGATGAAGAATTCCTCGATATCCTCAATACTTAACCCAGCCTTTTTTATCAAAACAGCTATACCAGCACAAACAGCAGCCTTTGACTCTATCAGCGTATCTATGTCAGTCTGTGTAAAGACAATATCCTTTCCAGTTGCCGTTTTTGAACCTTCAACGACTAAATACTCCAACTCTCCATTGCTTTTCCTTACTCTTGGATTTTTTGGATTTAATGAGGCTTGAAAATCAATAACTCCGTTTTTGAATAGTTCTGCAAGCAAATCTATCAAACCACTGCCGCAAATACTCCTTGGCTTAACATTACCAACAACAGTGTATATTGGCTCAGCATCAGGTTTTGGTATCTCCACATGGTCTATAGCCCCTTCAACAGCCCTACTTCCATGTTTTATTTCATAACCTTCAAAAGCAGGACCGCTAGCAACACTTGTAGATATTGCCCAACCTTCACTCCCCAAAATAATCTCTCCATTTGTCCCCAACTCAACCATTAAAGATATTGTACCAGAATCGACAATTCTTGAAGCTAAAATATCCCCAACTATATCTCCACCTACATACCTTCCAACTGGTGGCAAACAGTAAACTTTTGCCGGAGGATTTACATCCAACTCCAAATCTTTTGCCTCTACTTCAAATCCTTTCTTTTCAACTTTAACTGCTGAGGATGTAAATAGATATTCCACACCTTTACCAACAAAAAAGTGGGTCATTAATGTGTTTCCAGCAGCAACAACATCGTAAATTTTCCTTGGTGAGGAATAATCTTCCAATCCCTTCTCAATTAACTTGTTTATAGATTCTACAACCGCTTTCTGTAAAATCTCAATTCCATCTTTTCTACTTCTTGCAAACTCAACCCTCGATAATACTTCCTCACCATAAATTATCTGCCCATTGTAATCTGAAGCTATACTTACAACCTTGCCCGTACTCAAATCAACCAAGGCAACTACTATAGTTGTTGTTCCAATGTCAATTGCCAAACCAAAGAATTCATTTTTTGTATCTCCCTCTTCAACTGCAATAATCTCGTTTTCCCTCACAACGATTGTCAAATCTCCTTCCTCTATTTCTGGCTTACTGAGTAGTTTATAATCTTTCTCCGCTATAATTTCTGGTAAGAACGAGTTGGAGTAAAATTCCTTTTTGATTATCGGACTTAATTCTTTCTCACTAACTAAAAACTCCGTTAAAATCTGCTGCTTTTCAAGTCTCGATTCCGGCGGAATAAATATTTCTGCATCACTCAATAAATAAGACTGGCATGCAAGAATGTATCCTTCTTTCTCTTCATCTCCCTTAATGAACTTCTCATGTGTCTCTTCATTCTTCTTTACCTCACCTTTCTTAACAATAACTTTGCACTTTCCACAACCCCCCTTTCCCCCACACAAACTTCTAATACCCTCGCCAATCTCTTGAGCTGCTGAAAGTATATTTGTACCTTTATCAACCTCAACCCTTTTACCTGAGGGAAGAAACGTAACAGTTACCATAGAAAGAACGGTGCAAAAAAGATATTTAGGTATTTTCCCTTACTTATTCTATGAACATAACCGTTGTTTTTTCGCCGAAGCTCAAAGATAGTATTCTTTCCACTTCCAGAAGATTGGCTAATTTTGAGAATTCTATGTTGATTCAAAAAATATCCTTAATATATCCCGATGTTGAAGTGGAAGACTGCATTATAAAAGTTCATTATGAAGAGTACATTGAGAAAGTTAAGAAATTACCATTCTATTCAACTG
>Ga0180300_10001034_pt1 | contig 12719 bp, 11 predicted proteins | sample GuaBasSediGuay15_FD_121798 | JGI IMG/M metagenome (GOLD analysis project Ga0180300, IMG submission 121798) | Subseafloor sediment microbial communities from Guaymas Basin, Gulf of California, Mexico - Guay15, Core 4569-2, 21-24 cm | ecosystem: Environmental > Aquatic > Marine > Hydrothermal... | reverse complement strand
TAGGTTCCACAATTCCCTGTATCAACATTCTCCCAGTAATAGGCAAAGATTATCCAGAACATATCAATCCACCGTTATTGTTTTGGATATGTTCTTGGGGAAATCAGGGTCAATCCCCCTGTTCACCCCAAGGTGGTATGCAAGCAACTGGAAGAATATGGTCGCTGATATAGGCACAAGGTAAGGATTGTCTGTGGGCAGAGGGATGAATATATCACTCACCTCTTCAAGTTCCGGGTCTTCTGGAGCAACTGTGATAACCTTTCCCAGTCTGGTTTTCACCTCCTGGATGTGGGACAGGACAAAGAACTTGTCCTCTATGGTGGATACAAAGAACACAGGGTAATCCTGATGCACAATAGAGAGAGGACCATGTTTAAACTCACCAGAGTACATACCCTCTGCATGTACATATACAACCTCTTTCACCTTCAAAGCACCTTCCAGTGCAGCAGGATAGGTGAGACCATAACCAAGTATATAAAACTCATTGAACCTATCCACTGCCTGTATAACCTTATCAACATACTCCTCTGATATTTCAATACTCTTCTCAAGTATCCATGGTATCTTTTCAAAGGGGATGGTTGGAACATTCAGCATCTTCTTCTTTGCACTCAATACTGCCATATTCAGGAAGAGTATTGCCTGATTTACAAAGGTCTTTGTTGCAGGAACAGAGATCTCAATATCAGATGCAATGGGAAGCACAAGGTCGCTCAAAAGTGCAATTGTGGAGCCAAGATTATTCACAACAGAAATTATCTTCCCTTCGGTCTTCTCCCTGAATACATCGCATACGTTTTTCACATCCTTTGTCTCTCCGCTCTGGGAAACAGCAATAAGAAGATCATCGTCCTCAAGAACAGGAGCATAGAATTCCCTGAAATCAGAGGCAAAAGAGATATTGAGGAGTTTACCTGAGATTCTTGAAAAATAATAAGTACCAAGAAGCGCTGAATGATAAGAAGTTCCAGCACCTGTTATAAATACACGCGGAGAGGCATTAATTAAATCTACACCTTCGTCATAAACCACATTCCCGCTCATAAGCCCAATAAGACTATGAGCCTTCTGGGGCGATTCGTATATCTCCTTCAACATAAAATGGGGGAATGAACCCTTCTCTACAGTACCTATATCCAGGTCTATCTCCTCAAGGTTCTTTTCAATAATCTCACCTGTATCAAGGTCTCTTACAATAAAATAATCAGTGCCAAATTCTACAAACTCTCCATCTGAAAGCGTGAGTATCTGTTTTGTATGGTCAAGGATTGAGGCAAGGTCACTTGAAGCACAGTAATACCCATCTCCCTTTCCAAGAAAGAGAGAAGAACCCTTCTTCACCACAAACATCCTGTCCTCATCTCTCTTTGTTATAATGCATGCAAAATCACCCTCAAGGTCCTTTGTTCCCTGAACAATAGCCTGAACCATATCACCGGTAATCTTATAGTAATCCTCTATTACATGGAGGATAACCTCTCCATCATTCTCACCCATAAGTTTATGACCTGAACTCTCCAGCCTCATTCTCAGGGCAGGTGTATTTATGATATTCCCATTATGTGCGCCAAGGAATTCACCAGTGCAGTCCTTATGGGGTTGTGCATTCCTCACAGATGGAACACCAAAAGTAGCCCACCTCAACTGGATAATTCCCTTTTTACCTGAAAGTTCTGCGAACCTGTGTTTTTCTGCAACCTCTTCTATCTTGCCAACATCCTTCCTTATCTCCACATTACCTGACCCATCAACAACACCTACACCTGAGGTGTCATAACCCCTGTAGGAGAGCCTCTTACCTGCCTTAAAAAGGACCTCTCCCATCTCCCTTCTCTCATCGCTGTAGATAATGCCGAAAAATCCACACATGCGCTCTCTCCTTTTCTGTAATTCTATCTTTACACCGAGATAATGTCAAGCCCAGCATAAAACAAAGATTTACCAAAAGTGTCAAAAAGTCAACCTCCGACCCCGGATATGATTAAAGGTTGACATAACAAGAAAAAAAGAGTAGAATAATACAGTGACCTAAACTATGAAGAAATTGATATTTATACTTTTTTTTATCTATCCTATTAGCGTCAGTTCCGGGTATAAAGGAACCGGGGGATGGCATCATTTTGCTGTATTAGATGGTACATTTTCTTTGTCCTGCGGAAGGATTTCAATTGGAAAAATAGCCGTTGGATGGGGTGGAAGCTATTTTTTAAATCCCGGTATTGGTGCAGGAATGATCCTGCTTGAGGGAGTTGGCGCCGATGCTCAGGGTGATTGGGGAGCTTCTGGATACGGTTCTGCTTTTATTGAAATGATGGTACCTCTTTATCATCTTGTGGTAATCAAAAAACCTAAAATAGGATTTTATCCTATTGTCTTTTATTCCATTTTTACTCTGAATTCATGGGGAGACTGGTTAGACGCCTTTGAAGGCTATGACCATCAACAACACTTTTATTGGGCTGTGGGTATTGACTTCACACTTTTCATAGTCACTGTGGGAATTGAAGCAGGTGGGCTGGAAATTACAAACGTGCAAAATGAAACAAAAAGCTTCCCATACATAGGTCTACATTTAGGTTTGTTGAGCAGCTGGATAGTTGATAAAGTTATTCACGAAAAATAATGTTTTATTCCTCTCTGGCTCAAATTAATCTCTTCCCTTACAGTATCTCTTTAATCAAATTTATCAAAGAACTGACTTTGCATAATAGATAAACGCTCATTTAGACAACCCAAATGGGGGGATTGAATTTTTCTGATTATTGCGTATCCTTTCATAAAAAGGAGGTCATATGGGTTCAGGGTTTCTTAACAGGGTCTATTTTGGTAATACCCTTTTGAATTATCTGATAAGTGCAGGAATCATCATTGCAGGACTTATCATACTGAAGATTATTGAAAAGGTATCCATACACAGGATAAAGGCCTTCACCTCAAAAACAAAACTCACCATAGACGACCTGATTGTGGAGATTATAGAGCGGTCAGTCTTTCCTGGCCTCTACTTTGGTATTATTTATATAGCCCTGAAACGCCTTACACTCACTCCAATACTTACAAAAATCCTTGATATTGCTGGAACATTTGTTTTAAGTTTCCTCCTGATAAGGGCAGTAGTTATCCTTGCTGGTTACGGTCTTGAGAGATTCTGGCTCAGGCGTGAGCAGGACGAGAACAAGGTTAGAAGTATCACAGGAATAATCACTGTTATAAAGGGAATTATCTGGGCAGGTGGTATTATATTCATGCTTGATAACCTTGGTTTCAATGTTTCCACTGTTATCACAGGTCTGGGCATTGGTGGTGTGGCAGTGGCACTTGCTGCTCAGGCGGTGCTTGGTGACCTTTTTGCATACTTCACCATCTTCTTTGATAAGCCATTTGAGATTGGCGACTTCATTGTTGTTGGAGACCTCATGGGAACTGTGGAGCATATCGGGATAAAGAGCACAAGGCTCAGAAGCATAAGTGGTGAGGAACTTGTCTTTTCAAACAAGGACCTTACAAACTCAAGGATAAAAAACTTCAGGAGAATGAACAGGAGAAGGGTTGCATTCTCCATTGGCGTAACCTATGATACCCCACTTGAGAAGGTTAAAAAATTACCTGGGGTGATAAAAGGGGTGATTGACAGAATAGATAAAGCCACCTTTGACAGGGCACACTTTGCCTCCTTTGACGATTCATGGCTCAGGTTTGAGATAGTTTACTATGTGGAGTCCAGTGATTACTATGTGTACATGGACATACAACAGGAGATAAATCTTAAATTGAAGGAAAAGTTTGAAAAAATGGGAATTGATTTTGCATTCCCAAGCCAGACCATATACCTTGTGAATCAGGGAAATGGGTAAGTTTTTCGTATTCAGTGGTAGGAACCATACAATAGAGTACTTCCCCTCAATAGTCTGGGCAAGCCCTGTGCTTATAAGGGGAAATAGAAATATACTGATTGACCCGGGTGGCATTCTTCCATCAAACCTCCCTGAAATTCACGAAATCTGGATTACACATGCACATCCAGACCATATCTCCATGATAGACAGGTTTGGGAACATCCCTATTTTTGCTCATCCTGAAGCAGTAAACATCCTTCTTTCAAAAAATCCAGGTGGAGCATCCAACAAAAGGGAACTTGATACCTGCCTTGAAAAATTGAAAGGTGCAGTTGGCTGGAGAAGGATACTCCTGATGGCCATAGCGCATGTTCTGGTGAGGGGATTTGGCCTCTTTTTTATAAGGGGGGGCAGGGGGGTGAGCAATGTTCATGCATTCAAAGATGGAGAGGAGAGATATGGCATAAAAATAATCTTCACCCCGGGCCATTCCCCTGATGGTGTGAGTTTTATACTGAAAGACATGGGAATCGCCATATCAGGTGACCTGATAACAGGCAGGAGGAATGCACCAGCAAACCTCTTTACACCATCAAGCAATCCAATCCATGCATTAAAATCTATTGAAAGACTTATTGATGAAAGGATTGATATAATACTTCCAGGCCATGGAAGACCCATATTCAATGCCAGAGAAAGATTAAAAACAGCACTGGAACTGACAATAGAGGAAATTGAATGCGTGAAAAGAAGCCATCCATGGAAGGGTTACTGGTCAGGTATCCTGAATATACTGAAGTGCATTCACGGTTCAAGGAAAATCATCGCAAGACTCTCTGCACTTGTTTTCTATTCAGGAAAAGCAGAGGACCTACTTTAACTTCTTCTTCATCCACCACACAAGCCTCTTTTCCAGAGAAAATGATAGTGGGTTTAAAGGACGTAATGAAGGCTTTTCACCCTTAATAACCCTTGCAAGAAAATCTGCATACTTTCTGTAAATATGTGCTCCCCCCTGTTCTGCACCCTCCATGAGCATGCTGTTCCACCTCTCTGCCTCCCCAACTTTACCATCAAGAATATACGCCATCACTATAAGGAAAAGAATCCTCATGGGTGGAAGGACAATCCCTGTGGTTACTATCATGGGGAAACCTGATTTCTTCTCCCTGTTCCATACAGAAACAAGGATGTTGACAGCCTGTTCAAACTTTTCTTCCTGTATTAACGAAACACCCCTGTAAACATCTATGAAATTAAGTATTGTTTCATTCCTGAAGTCCTCTGATATATATCCTGAAGTTCCTTCCTGGAGCAACCGATTGACCACCATTGAAGCCCTTGCAATATCAAGTTCAGTTAAAACCTGACACATGCCTGCATATTCAATTGCCTTCTCAAGGAGCATACTGGACTGGACATATTCCTCTCTCTCCCTTTCCACTATTGCCATGTTCATCATGTAACTGGAGAGAAGCCACAGGTTGCCCATATCCTCATGGGCTTCAAGGGTCTTGCTCAACCACTTCTCTGCTTCTTTGTAATTCCCAGAGGCCATTAAAACCTCTGCATGGTCATTCCATATCCATGAAGGAACACCACCTTCTGTCTTCCCATATATCTCCATTGCCTTCTTACTGTATTTTAATGATTCCTTAATCCTCTGCTTGGCAACATATCCTATTGAGATCAAATGGCAGGAAAAGGCATAATTGTATAATGATTCAGTTTTATCCTTGAAAAATTCCAGTCCTGCCTTTCCTATCTCTATGGTTCTATCAGCATCTTTATCATTATTCACTGCACTCGCAACAAGGAATCTGATTGTCCAGTAATAACCTGAAGACTGATCCATTTCTTCAAGCACCTTTTCGCTGAATCTCAGAAGTTCGTCATGTTTCCCTGCCCTGTAATATGAATAAGCAAGGTTGTACAAGAGTCCATCAATCTTCTCCTTCTCACCCCTCTTTCTCACATCCCGCAGAACCTTCATTATACCCTGAACGGCCTCCTCTCCCATTCCACTCTCGGTGAGGGCATTAACCAGTCTCTCACCAAGAATCTTTCTCTCCTCATCATTAACATCAAAAAGGTCTATTGCAGCACCATAGAGATTGGATGCCTCAAAGTAACCTTTGACCCTCTCTGCCATATCCCCTGCCCTGATTGTATATTCATATGCATTTTTCTTATCCCCTGCTGAAATAAAATGATGGGCAATGGAAAACACTGAATTTATTGTATTGGGAGACTTTTTTACCATCTCCTGGGCAATTCTCCTATGAAGTTCCCTCCTCTCAGGCACTGGAATCCTGTTGTGTATCGCCCACTTCACAATTCCATGGGTGAACTCATATGTTTTCGTATCCTTCTTTATGCGCAACAGTCCAATCTTTGAAAGGTTGTCCACAATATCCTCAATCTGGAACTTATCAATCCCCGAAACCCTTGAGAGGAAATCCGAATCAGGGCTTTCTTCAAGGAGAGATACTATCTTCAGAACAAGAACAGAGTTCTCATCAAGCCTTTTTATCTTTGCCTCAATAATCCCTGTTAATTCAGGGGTTTCTTTAAAATAATCAACACCCCTGAAAAGAATCTCTGGTGCACTTATAAGTTGCTCCATAAAAAGAGGATTTCCACCAGAAAGTTTATGTATCCTTTTGAGTTGATTCTTCCCCATCCTTTTGAAGAGTGGCGCCAGTTTTTCCATATCCCCTTCTTTTAATGGACCAAGTTGTATTCTTGTAAAATTGGGGTATCTGTGGAAAAGTTTCAATATGTATTCAAGCCTTTTGTTGTAAATCGGAGTTCTCACTATGTAACAGAGGAGCATCTTAAACCTGCTTATACCAGAAGAAAGAATGTTCATAAGGTCAATACTCCTTGTATCAGCCCACTGGACATCATCAAGTATCAGCATTACAGGATTAAGAACAGAAAGAACCCTGAAGAAGTTCAAAATAGAGTCCTGAAAAATACCCGGTTCCTTTTCAATATCCAGTTTATTCTCAACCACAAACTCTATCCTTCTCCTGTATTCACCAGACAGGTTTTCCAGAACCCTTAAAAATAAATCCCTGTTCCTTATGTACATGTCTTTCAGGATGGTTGTAAAGAGATAAAATGGTGGAAGCGTAGAAAAACTCACACCACCAGCAGAAATTACAAGCCCTCCCCAGTTGGAAAACAGTTCAGCAGACTCCTGTACAAGACGGGTCTTACCAATCCCTGCCTCACCATTCACCTCAACTATGCACCCTTCACCCTTCATAACTGTATCAACTATACTGGTCATTGTTTTCAACTCTTCTTTCCTACCAACAAGGGTGAATCTTTCCTGCTCAATCCTGTCGTCGTGGAAAAGGTAAACTCCCCTGCCTGCGTGTTTTGCCCTGAACAGGGTAAAATCAGCCCTCTTCAAAACACTTTCAGGTGTATCCCCTGGTTCTGGAAATATTGTTATGCCTACGCTTGTTGATATGTACTTCACCTGGAGTCCTTCAATCTCCAGAAGGATTATTTCCTCAGCAATCTTTCGTACCTCCTCTCTGTCTGTGAGAGCAGTGATAACAACAAACTCATCACCACCATACCTGTAAATCCTCCCTCCCACAGGAAGAAACTCCTTTATTCTGGATGCAACCATCTTGAGAATTTTATCCCCCTCAAGGTGTCCATACAGGTCATTGATAAACTTAAAATAATCAATGTCTATGAAGAAAAGTGAGCACTTTTTATCTGTTCTTATGAGGACGTCAAGGTCATTAAGAAGGGCTTTTTTGGAGAATGCCTGGGTTAATGGTTCAAGTGCATTTGTTTCTGGGATGTTTCACCTCCTGAACAGTCTGGAGAAAAAGCCCCTTCCCTTTGTTATCTTCCTCACCCCCTCAAGTGCTGACCTTGCAGCAGCCTCACCCCTCTGTATCAATTCATCAATCCTGCCAAATTCTGTCCAGTGAATATCAGGGAGTTCTATATCTATAATGAAGTCTGCCTCTTCCAGTGTTAATCTGAATAATTTGAACTTTGCAAGTTCATCGCTCCTCAGTATCACCTCAAGTGCACTTGAAAGGTCACCTGGTGGACTCAACTGCCTCCCAAGAATCACACCTATCACAATATCTGCTCCAAGTGCCCTTGCTGCCTGGATAGGAACATTTGCAGTAACACCTCCATCCACAAGAACATAATTTTCAAACTCAACCTTTGGGAATATACCAGGAATAGCAGAACTTGCCATTGTTGCCTTCCATAAAGGGCCTGTTGTAAAAATCACATCATTGCCTGAGAGAAGGTCAAGGCTTATGCATGCAAATGGTATCCTTGTATCTGAAAACTCCTTATCACCAAAAAGTTCCTTGAAGACCCTCTCTGTTGGCTCTTTTGCTACAATAGAGGGCTTCATCAGGGATTCTGCAACGGTCAGACCATCCTTCAGCCTTGACTTTATCCTCCCAAACCATCCTCCAGACTGGTTCCTGTTAAACTTGTCCAGCCTTAAATCCTTAAATGCATCTGAATTAATAAGAACCCTTGCCTTATTCTCCAGATACAGTGGGTCTGGGTTCAGTGCATACAGTCCACCAACAATTGAACCAATACTTGTGCCTGCTATTACATCTATTGGGATACCTTCTTCTTCAAAAACTTTTATCACCCCTATATGTGCAAGGCCCTTAGCAGAACCTCCTCCAAGGGCAAGTCCAATCCTGGGCATTTTGAAAAGATTCATTATCCCCTCCACTTTTTGAGTATTTTACATGGGATTGAATGAAAAATCAAGGATAAATCCAGTAATCTATAGACTTATAAAAATTTTATGTTAAACTATAATTGGAACAAAAAATCAAAAAACGGTATCTAATCAAAAAAGGAGGTGGCCATGAGGATCTTCATTTTTATGGGTATTGGTTTGCTTGTAATGCTTCTCGGTTGTGCACCAGGAACCATTGGGATCTATCCAGTTAAGCCTGTTGTTGAGGTTTCTACGGACACAACCATGATAGTTTCAGTGGTTCCAGAGGGTAGTAATGCCGGGTGGCAATCCTGGGATTCTGGCAGGGACACATTCGACCTGTCCTTCTCCTTGAAGGAGACAAAGGGACATCCATTTTACATCACCACAATAAAGGTTGAACTGTATGACAGGGATGGGAACAGGGTGGGCACACTTCTTGACAAAGATATTATTCCAAATACCTATGTAGAAGGGCACGGTGAAGAGAGTTTCACAGAGGAGATAATCATAGATGAAGGCGATGCAGATGACCTTGAAACTGCTGACCCAAATGATAGAGAAGGATACCTCAAGATTTACATTAAATACTATGATGAAAATGGTGAAGAATATTCATCTCTCCCTGCATTCAGGAAGATAAAGGTAAACCATCCTGAGTAAGAGGAGGTGTCTATGCGGTGGGCACCCTTCGGGGTGCCCTTTTTTATTCTTGAAATTTTTTATTAAATTTATATAATTTTAATATGCTCCTATTGATTTACTGCTTATTGGATGGGAATACCATTCTTCTCCTTCAGGATATGCGGACACCATGGGAACTACTTGAAAATGCTCCTGATACTGCAAATCCCCTCTTTGAGCCAGATTCAGTACTGAAATTACTTAAAGAGACCCGTATCTTTGAAAATATTGTGAAGTTATCAGATACCTTACTGAGAAAATGTAAGGGGATTGAGGGAGAGAAAAATTTACTAAAATTCATAAAGAAAAAAACAGAGGGTAATTACTTCTTACACCTTTCTATTACAAAATACAGGTGGTCATCCAGATTAGTGAGAATGGGGTTTTATGTAAGGTTTTATTCCCTTGATTCCTTTGCACCCATTCTCAAAGACAGCCTCCTCTTTACATCCACCACTATTGAAGCGGCAATGAAGGAATTTAAAAGGCAAATAAAAAAAATGTTCTCATTGGATTCATTTCCTGTGGATACACTGGATATATTAAATCATCTCTATATGCATCCAGAGGCCATTACAAAAAAACAGTTTGCATATCTTAAGGATCTGAATAAACAGTACTACATCTTCACTTTTTTCTCCACCCTTTCGTTACTTCTTGCCATGCCTTCCCCTTCCGAGAATCAAGAGGAAGTTTTAAAAATATATTTGGCACCCCTTGCCTTTGGCCAATACCCATTGATTGCTGTATTTGACGAAAACAAGGGTCATTGCATTGGTTTCTTCGGGTTATATGCCCTCAATGTCTCAATGATTCCAATAACTCAATTCTCAGAAGAATATGCATCTAAGTATAAAAATGACCCTCTTACACAGGATTGTTGCTTTTTCTCCTGTTGGGCCTCACTTGCATTTGTATCTGGGCTTAGCGGAATGGGAATAGGATGGAAAGTGAAATCATATGAAATAAAAGATGGGATTACCTATCCCAGAACCACTTCGGGTGCAATTATTGGGATTACACCACCATTTACAAGAAGGGAGTCCATTTTTTCAGAGGGATTTCTTCTCCTGAGAACAGGGGCTTTCTACACCAAGCTTCACATACTTTATACAGAGAACCACCCTTTTACAAGCCTTCCTGAATTGGTAATTGCCACAGGTCTGGGAATATTTACCCCATTAAAAAGGGTACTTCTGGGCATCAATGTTTCTCTTAATTCAAGCCAGGTGGATGATAGATATTTGTATTTCTTTTCTGGTGGACCTCAGGTGTTTTACAGGGTCGCAAATGTTCATAGAATAAAGATTTACATCTCTATTGGTGATAATATTCCTTTCACATCAAAAGGAATTACATTAAATTATTTAAAAAAAGGATTTTGTGCAGGGCTTGGATTTGGATTCTCAATGCCAGGCATGAAACTGTTCTAATTCCAGTATTGACTTATTACAAAAAAGAAGATATTATTCTTATGAAGAAAAACATTAAGGAGGATTTATGTCAGGACATTCAAAATGGCATCAGATAAGACATAAAAAGGCAAAGGTTGATGCACGTAAAGGGCAGATCTTCACAAAACTCATCAGAGAAATTGTGATAGCAGCAAGAGAGGGTGGTGGTGATCCTGAATCAAATTACAGGCTGAGACACGCAATTGATGCTGCAAAGGCCCAGAACATGCCATGGGAAAATATTGAAAAGGCAATTAAAAGAGGAACTGGTGAACTTCCAGGCCAGACCATTGAAGAGGTATCATATGAGGGATATGGACCCGGTGGTGTGGCAATCCTTGTTGAGGCGGCTACTGATAACAAAAACAGAACCACATCTGAAATCAGGCATCTTTTCTCAAAATACGGTGGTAACCTTGGAACAAGTGGGTGTGTGGCATGGATATTCCATCAGAAAGGTATAATCCACATACAAAAAGATGCAGTGGATGAGGAAAAAATATTTGAGATTGCCATTGAAGCAGGTGCAGAGGATATTACAACAGAAGGGGATTACTATGAAATAACAACGGACCCAAAGTCCTTCCACAGTGTAAAGCAGGCAATTGAAGAAGCAGGTATCCCTGTTGAGGAGGCAAGCCTCACAAAGATTCCCCAGACAACTGTTAAACTTGAAGGTGACAAGGCACACAGCTTGCTGAAGTTAATGGATGCGCTTGAAGAACACCCTGATGTCCAGAATGTATATGCAAATTTTGATATACCCGACAATATACTTATGGAGGCATCAGAGGGTTGATTATCCTTGGCATAGACCCTGGCCTGAGTTTCACCGGGCTTGGTATAATTAACTATGACAGTAAAAAGAGGAAATTTGTTGAGACTGATTGGAGAATCATAAAGTCAAAAGGGGATACCCTTGCAGAGAGGATTAAAAGCATATACAGGGAGATTGAAGAGGTACTGGAACTGAAAAAACCTGATATTTCGATTATAGAAACCCTTTTCTTCGGAAAAAACACAAAGACCCTGATACATCTGGGAGAACTAAGAGGGGCAATAATTCTGCTCCTTTCATTGAAAGAAATACCAATAATTGAATATTCACCCAGGGAGGTCAAAATGGCGCTAACAGGTTCAGGGAGTTCATCAAAACAACAGGTAGGCCAGATGGTTAAATACATTCTCGGTATCAATGGTGAGATTCCACCAGATGCTACTGATGCACTTGCCACTGCAATATGTTATCTTCAGAGGGAGTATGGTTGAGTTCGTCAGGGGTGAAGTTATATCCATAAAAGAGAATGGAGCAATCTTTGACCTTCACGGTGTAGGTGTCTTTGTTTTTCTCACACCCGATACAATGGTTGGGCTCAAGGAGGGAGAAACCCATTCAGTCTTTGTTCACCTTGTATTCAAACAGGATGGTTTTGAGGTGTACGGATTTGGGAGTAAGGAGGAGAAAAGGGCATTTCTATCACTCTTATCTGTTCAGAAGGTTGGGGCAAGAACAGCAATGAACATCCTATCAAGCCTTGGGTATACAGGATTTATAAAGGCACTTGAAGAGGGTGATGTTTCCAGATTTTCAGGGATTAAAGGGGTCGGTGAGAAAACGGCAAAGAGGATCGTCCTTGAATTGAAGGGGAAACTTGAAGATGTGAAAAAACTCCCTGAAGAGGCAGTATCAGCCCTCATTAAACTTGGGTTTACAAGGCAGGAGGCAGAAGAGGGTATCAAAAAGGTTCTGGGAAAAAAGAAAGACCTTAAAATAGAAGAACTTATAAAGGAGGTTTTGAAATCAGGCTGGACATAACAAGACCTGACAGACTTCCAGAGGAGATAGAACTTGAGAAGTCCCTGAGGCCCAGGACATTCAGGGAGTTCATAAATCAGGATAAGGTGAAGGAGAACCTGAGCGTCTTTGTTGAAGCAACAAAGAAGAGAAAGGAACCACTTGACCATATACTTCTCTTTGGACCACCAGGTCTGGGAAAAACC
>Ga0180300_10001033_pt1 | contig 12721 bp, 12 predicted proteins | sample GuaBasSediGuay15_FD_121798 | JGI IMG/M metagenome (GOLD analysis project Ga0180300, IMG submission 121798) | Subseafloor sediment microbial communities from Guaymas Basin, Gulf of California, Mexico - Guay15, Core 4569-2, 21-24 cm | ecosystem: Environmental > Aquatic > Marine > Hydrothermal... | reverse complement strand
CCTTTACATACCTCAACCCAGCTCTGGTCAACCCTCCTATTGCAACCTCTGAATCCACCGTATTCTTTGGGCACCCAAGAGAAACCACCGAGAAGCTCTTTACCCCATTATCCCTCATACTCAATCCCCAAAAACGGCATCAAGATACTCATCCAAATCAAATTCAGAAAGGTCTCCTATTGATTCTCCAGTACCAAGATAACAAATTGGTATTCCATATTTCTTAAGAATAGAAACAACCACGCCTCCCTTTGCAGTACCGTCTATCTTCGCAAGGACAATGCCTGTAAGCCCTACCTTCCTCATAAATTGCTCAGCCTGAATCACTCCATTCTGTCCGAACGAAGCATCAAGAACAAGCCAGATGTCGTGAGGAGCTAAAGGAACAACTCTTGCACTAACTTTTTTAATCTTCTCCAGTTCATTCATTAGATTCAATTTTGTATGAAGCCGACCAGCTGTATCAATAAAGACTACGTCATACCCTCTGGCTATCGCCCCATTAAGAGCATCATAAACCACCGAGCCAGGATCTTTTGCTTTCGGATTCCCAAAAAAATCAACCCCTGCTCTCTCCGCCCACTTTTGAAGTTGCTCACCTGCAGCCGCACGGAAGGTATCAGCTGCGACAACAAGCACCCTCTTTCCTTCTTGCCTAAACTTATATGCGAGCTTGCCTATTGTAGTTGTTTTACCAGTACCATTCGCTCCAACCATAAGAACCACATGAGGGTTCCCTTTCATCTCAAACTTACATCTCACATTAGGCAGGTAGTCTTTGATAACCGAAATAATTTTCTCCTTTACCCCTTCTTCAGCTGAACCAGTATACCGCTTCACTCTCTCAATTATCTCTTGGGCAATATCAAACCCAATATCACATGTTATCAGCACTTCCTCAAGCTTATCCAGTTCTTCCTCTTTCAATCTGCCTGATCTGAGCAACTTCCCGATTCCACCCGCAATAATTTGCTTTGTCTTTGCCAGACCCTTTACCAAACCAGCCTTCGCCATACTTCCTCTTTCAAATCCTTCTTTCTATCCTCAACTGGTTAACAAATGTATAAAAATACTGGGCCCAGGAAACAATCATAAAGAAAACGGAAACCCACATAAAATAGTATTTCACACTGCCAACATCATACAGAAACGCCAATAGGGTTATTGCAAGAAATACAATGGACACCTTGCCCGATTTATTAGACTGAGGAGTAACCTTTTTGGCATTCATCAAATAAACTCCCAGAATGGCAATGCTAAGATCACGGATCACAAGAATAACAAGATAGAAAAGGGGTAACATATTTTCCATTATCATATACATCATAATACTGAGTATCACAACTTTATCTGCCAAGGGATCAAGAATCTTACCCAGCTCCGTTATCTCATGACTGATCCTCGCGAGCCATCCATCCAGAGCGTCAGAAAGCAACGCAATTAAAATAATTACAAACGCAGTGCCCGGATAACCATTCTTCAGACAGTATAATATAGGGAAAGCAAGAAACGCCCTGAAAATGGAAATTATATTCGAAATTGTAACAAAGTTTCCCGGTTTGATAGCCTGAACTCGCTCTTTAACTTTCTCTTTCATCATCTTTCACATCCGAAACTACATCGCCATAATGTTCCAAGCTCATTCTCCCGACAATCTTTCCCGCCTCCAGAAAGTAAATACTACTTGCCACTCTCTCAAGAAAATGCATATCATGAGATACTATTATCATCCTCTCCTGCCTCAGCTCATTTAAAATTTCTATAAGCTTCTCTTTGCTCCTTCTATCAAGCCCCACAGAAGGTTCATCTATAATCAAAAGATCCGGATTGCAAGCAAAACCAAGGCTCAAAGCAAACTTTCTCAGCTCTCCTGCGCTCAATTCAAAACCATACCTTTTCCTAATCACGTGGTAATTAAGTCCAAATCTATTCAATACCCTTCTAAAAAATTCGAAAGAATTATGAAAATCACCTTTCCTGGAGAGGACAATTTCCACGGTCTTTGCTACATTACCCCCCACAAAAACTCTCTCAGGAAATTGAGGAATATATACAGCATCCTTCAGCTCCTCACCCAAAATTATCTCCCCGGAAGAAGGGCTTTCAATCCCGGCAATCAGCTTAGCAAGAGTGGTCTTCCCCGAACCAGAGTTACCGAATATACCGATTATGCCATTTATCCCGATATCATACTTATCCACTTTCAACACAAAATCGCTACTTGGTTTATATCTGAAAGTAACCCCCCTAAATACTATCGTATCCATCCTTCAAAAACCTCTTCGTATTTTCGAAAAAAGTAACCCTTCCTTCCTCAAGTAAGAGCACATAGTCCGAAAGCTTCAACTCTGAAGGATCCTGTGTAACCCACAAAATACTATACCCCCTTCTACGCAAAGAGCTAACCGTTTCAAAAAACAGTTTCTTTCCCGGCTCGTCCAGATAGGAGGTCGGCTCATCCATCAAAAATATTTTGGGCTCATACACAACCGAACTCGCAATTGAGAGTTTCTGCTGTTCTCCACCGGAAAGTTCATCTGGACTGCTTCCCCGTTTACTATAAAGACCAAATTCCTTAAGTATTTCACTCACTTTGATAGCAATTACATCACTATCGTAACCAAAATTTTCAAGAGCAAATCCGACCTCTCTTTCTACTGTAAAATGCACGAATTGTTCTGATGGATTCTGAAAAACAAAACCAAAACGAAGAAATTCAGATCCAACCCCATCAAAGATTACTTTGCCGGAATCCGGCTCCAGAATACCGGCAATCAATTTTAAAAGAGTAGTTTTCCCACTACCATTAGGACCTGTAATAGCTACTATATGCCTCCCTGGTAAAACAAGGTCCAGATGTTCAAAAACTTTCTTTCCTCCCCTGTATGAAAAACTCAAATCTTCCAGTACTATCTTCAACTCAGCCCCAGTATTTCTTTTACAGTTCTCGCAGACGCTCCAAGATTCCTGACAATTACCCTTCTAGAGGCCTCCGAGGCCTCCCTGTAAAATTTCTCATCTTCTTTCAGATGTACCAATATCTCAAATATCTCCTCCCTATCCCTACAAGGAAACGCTCCCCCTTCCTCAATCAAAAGCTCAGCCTCACGGGAGTTTTTATAATACGGACCTACAATGACTGGATTCCCAGCCACTGCTGGCTCCATCACATTATGCACAGAACCGCGAAAGCTTCCACCTACAAAGGCAATCCTACTTTGATGATAAAGCTCCGCAAGAATTCCAACAACATCCACTACAACAACCCTCCTGGATGAAACTTCGGAAAGCTTCGAATAGAGATCAACCTGATAACCATATTGTTCAAAATAATCCCTCAAAGCTTCAATTGCATACTGCGTTGGTTCATGAGGCGCTATTATAATCTTCAGGTCTTCAAATCTTTCCATCGCCCTCTTTAGAGCAGGCAGTAAGTGTCGCACATCCTGAGGCCATACGCTTCCTGCTATAAAAGCAAAACCCTCATCGAAAACTCTCTTTACTCTAAACTTTATATGTTCTTTTGCTCTCTGCAAAACCTGGTCATACCTGGTATCACCTAACGTCAAAACCTCTACTTTATTTATTCCCAGCCTCTTTTTAAAAGCGTGCTCGTCTGTCTCGGAAACTGTGTAAATATTATCAACAAGCTCATACAACCCTCTAACAATACTTCTAACAATTGGTCGTGACTTAAAATCTGCATTTCTGAGTCGTGCAGAAATAATATAAGTGGAAATTCTGTATCTCCTTGCAAGAAACAGAAGATTTGGCCACAATTCATAGGAAACGAAAACAATTTTACCAGGTTTCAACTTCTGCAGAAAAACCTTCACCCAGAAAAATACATCCAGGGGCAAATAGGTATAAAGATCAACCTCCTCCATTCTTTCAGCATTCTTATATCCACTGGGAGACGTGAAACTTGCCACAATTAGAATATCTGGCCTCAGGGCTTTCAACCCCCTTATTACAGGTTTTGCCTGCTCAAATTCCCCCAACGAAGCGGAGTGCACTATAAATAATTCTCGTCTATTCCTTCTGGAACGAACAAAGTTAAGCAACTCCTTTTTGGATCTCAAACGTCCCTTAATCCCCTCTCTGATTTTCATATTAAATATTCCCATAAGATAAAAACCTATCACCGCCAGAGGCACAATAAACACGTTATAAACCACTATCCAGAAATAAATCACCTTCTTCTCTCCTTTCCGAGTACTTTATCCACAGCTGCGATGACCTCCTCAGGTTCAATAAGATCAAAACAGTACTGCCTCCTTCGATAACACTTCCTATTACCTCTCTGAGAACAGGGACGGCACCACAGCCTTTTTTCAACCACAGCATTGTCAGATCTGTACAAACCGGCTCCCGTTTCTTTCGAGGTGGGACCCAGCACAAGAACAGTAGGCACCCCTAAAGCTTCTGCAGCATAGGTTAGACCGGTATCATTTCCCACTACAACCCTTGCCATACTCAAAATTCCAAGAGATAACTCCAGTGAATCGCTTAAATATAAGAAACTCTCTGCTCCCTCCTGCTGAATGCTATCCTTCAGATAAGTATCCCTTATTCCCCCAAGCCACAACACAGCAAAACCATACTTTTCCAGTACTTTCTTTGCTACAACTTTGTACTTTTCAAGAGGATATCGCTTGTTAGCCCAGTTTGCCACACCGAGTATAACTCCAAAATCCCCTTTTAACCCGATCTTCTGCAACACCTTACTTGCTTTCTCCCTGGCCTCAGAACTCAGTTCTATCTCTGGAACATACTTACAATCTTCAATCCCAAGAGGATATAAAACTTTATAGTATTCCTTTAGAAGAGAAAAATCCTCCGGGAATAGGTTCAAATAACAATAAAAAAGACAGAATCTGTGAAGTCTGGGTTTTAAATATCTCAATTGAATTGCTTTAAACATATATAGCGACAAAAGCCAGGTTCGCAATACGTTATGCATATCTATTAAAACATCATACCCCCTTTGAGATAACTCCCTGCATAAAGCCCTCCAGCCCTTAAGGCCACTTCTAAAATCGAATTCAACAACATTATCTATAAACGAATTCCCTTTCACCAGAGGAACAAATTCCTTTTTCACCAAGTAATCAACTCTCGCGCTGGGAAACTTCTCTTTCAAGCTTCTGAAAATAGGCGTCAGAACAACAATATCTCCCATTGAGCTCAAACGAACCACCAAAATCCTATCTATCTTTTTCTTTCTCACTTTTTTCTTTCCATATTAAAATGGACAAAACCTATCATAGAACCTTTAACCTCTGAATCTGGGAAAATTCTAAGAGCCTCAATAGCCTTCGTGGAAAACTCATTTATCTTTCGCTCAGAATATTCTATTCCTCCGCTTTTTTCAACTACCTTAATAATTTCCACAAAACTTTCCTCATTATCCGCAAGCTCAATTTTTTTCCTTAAAAGAGCCCTTTCCTCGTCTTCAATCCTCCTTAAAGTATAAATCAGAGGAAGGGTCATAATATTTCCCTTTAGGTCACTGAATCGAGGTTTCCCAATTTCATCCTCAGAACCAGTAAAGTCGAGCAAATCATCCTTTATCTGGAAAGCCATACCTAGGTTCTTCCCGTAATCATAGAGGGCTTCCACTTTATCCCTGGAAGCGCACACTCCCATTGCTCCAAGTCTACACGAAGCAGCAAAAAGGGAGGCGGTTTTCGCAAAGATCATTTCGTAGTAACTTTCCTCATCTACCAGCCAACCAGAGCTTCCTTCTATTTGACGGATTTCTCCTTCACTGAGCAATTCAGCAGTCCTGGAAAGCAACGACAGCATGTCAAAATCCCTCATAAAGATCATATTTGAAAGACACCTACTGAACAACCAATCTCCGATCAAAACAGAGGTTTTATTCTGCCAGATAGCATTAATCGAAGGAACCCCACGCCTCCTATCAGCCTCATCAACCACATCGTCATGTATAAGAGTCGCAGTGTGTAACATCTCTACAAGAACTGCCGAAATGTAGGTATTCTCGCACGGTTCACCACACATCTTCGAGCTCAAAAGGACAAGGATCGGACGTATTTTTTTACTGTCTTGAACAAGCAAATACTCCATTATTTTGCCTATAAGAGAAATATCAGAACTCAGACTCTCTTTATACCTTTTATTAAATATTTCCAGTTCCTTTTCAATTGGTTTACAAATAGTATCCAGATCCATGGAATATTCCTCTCTTAACCAGCAGGAGACTCAGCATCTTCCTCGACTGGTTTATAAGCAATTTTTGATATCAAAATGCTGAATTCATACAAAAAGAACAAGGGAATCCCCATCATTATCATACTCACCGGATCAGGAGGTGTAATAAATGCCGCAAGCACTAAAATCACAACCACCGCGTGACGCCAATATTTTTTTAAAGTCATTGGGCTTATCAAACCAACCTTGGTTAAAATAAACGACAGTACTGGCATTTGAAATAAAATACCACTTGCCAGAATTAACTGCATAACAAATTTAGCATAATAATTTATCGAGATATTCTTTTCAACATCCTCAATCCCAAGACTGGTCAAAAATCTCACAGCAAAAGGAATTATCACAAAATAAGCGAAAACAGCACCTATAATAAAAAACCCAGTTACCCCAATAAACAACCAGGGGACCCATTTCTTCTCATGCTCATACAAACCAGGAGAAACAAAAGCCCATATCTGATATATAATCACAGGTATGGAAAAAGCAATACCCAATGCAAATGCAATCCACAGCTTCAAAACCAGAATCCCCTGTACCTTTAGTACTTGGAACTTTACAGCCGGATTAATCTCTTTTATGGGCTTTACTAAAAGTTTAATGAAAACGTCACTGAATAGAAAAGCAATAACAGCAAAAAGCAGGACGCTGAGAAGGCTTTTGATAATACGCCAGCGAAGTTCCTCGAGATGATCAAGAAAACCCATTTCCTTAAGCTCTTTCCCACTCCTCTCTTCACTCATTGAGTCAGATTCAACTTTAAAAGCTTATAATTTATCCAAATTACTGAAAGTTCAAAAAAAGCAAGGCTAATATTTGAAATTTTATCGTACTTTTCAACCTGCGAATACCAGAAATCTATCTCTCTGGGAACAATTTCCCGTTTGTAAATCCGATAACACCTGTCTGCCTCCATCTTTGACCATAGGCTAATAGATGCGGAAACAATACCCACCGCGACCGGTACACAGTTCCTCCACGTAAAATATCTATTTCTCCATTCTTTTCCGGTTACGGGTTTTATCTTCCAGCTACGATATTTCGCTTCGATATCTTTTATCAGAACAGAATCAATCATTCCTGTAGAGGATTTTATCTCCAGAGGAAAACATGGTACCCCCAAGAACAACATTGCCAACAAAGCAAAAATAAAACACCTCATGGCAAATCACCTTAGTTCAAACAGATACACGTATTTATACTCACACCCAACGACGAGGAAGTCACCAAAAAGAAGCGGATTAGATATAACCCTTCCTTTTAGTTTACACTTCCATACAACTTGCTTTTTGATTATATCAAAACAAATAAGCTTCCTCGATAAGCTACCAAATATAGCAACTGTTCCAACCCCAACCATATCTGTACTCACAGGCTCCCCAATGTAAATCCTGTCCAGCACCTTTCCCTTTTTAAAATCTACCATATAAATGGAATCAGCCATCGTGCCCACGATCAACATCCCATTCTTTAGCAACGGTTTGGAAACTATTCTACCATGCAATTTTACCATCCACCTTATTCGATTTTCGGTAACATTATAGAGCAGAAGTTTTCCATCTCTACCCCCGAAAACAATCAGAGTATCATCCACAGGTAAAACCGTCTCGGGCATCGTCGGCAGATCAGTGGCTTTCCTGAGCTTTCCATAAGGAATTTCAACAGAGAACAACCTCCCACTGAAATCAATAATATATACCATCCCATCCACTGAAAAAGGAGCAAAATACACCCTGTTTTTTAACTTTCTGATCCACACCACTCCCAAGTTCTCTTTGCTCATACAATAAACTTTTCCATCCATAGATACAACCAACAACAGTGAATCCACCAGAACCGGCTCAAATACGGAATACACCTTCTTCTCAATTTTATCCCCGGTATTTCTCAAGCTTAATTTTATCAGTCTAAATCGATCACCGGAAGTGGTAAAATAGGCATATTCCCCGTTAATCAGAACTTTTCCGTTTACACTCCCCTTTAGCCTTATAGATTTTACAATCTTACCCATCTCGTTTATAAGGTACAACCTATTTCGTAGATCAGAAACCACAATACTACCATCAAAAACCTCAAAATCCTTTCCCGGAGCAGCAAGAAGAGACCTCACCCACAGAAAATTTATATTTCCATCTCCCACACGCCCAATAGGTTTAACCTCTTCTCCGTACTGAAAATAAACCCTATGTCTCTCTGCACACCGCCAGCCAAGAATGAGGAAAACTATAGCCGCAAAAATTACCCTTCTCATCTTTTAAAAGTCCCACCCAAAGAAAAACTGATAGAAAGTTGATTTCGAAATCTTTCTAAAATCCGTTCTTCTGCCTATATCATAACGCAGAACCAGATACCCACCTATGTTAATCCTGAATCCAATTCCAAAACTCCCACGAAGTCCGGGAAATCCCGACTCCCATGCATCTCCAGCATCCACAAACAATGCCCCCTGTATGCCTCCCAGATTAACTTTTCCCCTAGGGAATCTTAACTGAACACTCGTAATAAAGGGAAATCTGAGCTCCTGGTTAAAAAGAAAACAATGGTTCCCCCAGATACTGAAAAGAGGATAACCACGAAGCGTCCAGCTACCACCGATATAAAAACGTTGAGCCTCCTTTCCCTCACTTACAAACCCTGCAACTCTCACAGCATACGTGAGATAAAGACGAAGTCTAAAATATCTTCTAAAATCTGCAATGACTGTATAGTAGGAAACATTGGAATACCTGACGTCTACCACATATCCCAGAGTAACAATAAATCTCGATCCATCAACGGGACCGGACAAGCCCCAAATAGAATTGTCATAGACATACGAAAAATGATTCTCAACTATCCATGCCTTTCGGACACCACGCCAGTCATACCAATCCTTCTGGGAATAAGCAAGATTAACAACATTTTCAAACCTATTAAAATGAGTAATCGGATATTGCAAAACAAAAAAGGCACCCACCCTTTTTTCATCATAGAAGCCTTCATAATAGTTAAATCGCTCTCCGGAAAATCTATACATACCGTATCCGAAATTTGTCCTCCTACCCAGAGAATACCTGCCTATAAAAAAATTGAATGAATTCATAAACTCACTTTTCGTTCTGGCATTGTTATAAATCAGTATCTCATATCGTCTATCCCCCAGCACATCAGAAATCGCTATCTGGGCACCCCCCATGGAACCAAAAAATGGATCCTGCGTTAATTGCCCCTGGGCAATGTCCAGACTATATTTCCCCCTATAAATCTGCCTTGTCTTTACTCTATCTCCGGAAAGGCGCTCAGGCTTCCAGCAAGTAACTTCGGGAAGAATACTATAGTTTTGACCAACGTAAGCAAGGGAATCTTCATCTAAATAACGCAGCATGATGTTAAACGAATAATCTTCAAACAGGGTATAGACAATTGTGGAATCATTTACCCATACTGGATCGAATGTGTCTCCTGTGTAGCTTGTTATCCTGTACACCCTGGAGACATATAGCTCACCTGGAGTAAACCCTTCATCCAAGGGCAACACGTATAGATCGTACTTGCCCTCCCTGTTAGAACAAAAAAGCAATTCCCTAGCATCAGGAGACAAAGACGGAGAAATATCATTCTCCATACCGCACGTTAAAGGAGCTATCTTTTTATCCACAATATTAAAAGAAAAAAGATTCATAAAACCATCCTTTCCTGAGACTCCCCTATCGGAACAGAAAATCACTCCCCTGGCATCTGGCAGCCATATAGGATCAGAATCATTATAAATGTCATCGGTTAGCCTCACAAGTAAACTATTATCAAAGTCATAAAAATAAATATCAGCATACCCCCCAAAATCCAAAGCGCTGAATAAGAGTCTTTTCCCGTCCGCAGAGAATTTAGGAGAAGATATAGCGGTTAGGTTTGGGAATTCCAGATCAAACAAATTTCTGCCCGCTTTCAAATCAAAAATATGGATGACATCGTGTTCCCCTTTTTTCGTTACGAAAGCAAGCCTGTTACCATGCACATCCATCCTGCTTCGCATAAGATGAAATGCCTCGTATTCGTGGGTTCTTTCTCCTCTGACAATAATCTCAAGATTACTCTTATCTCCTAAGCTCTTTGCATAGATATCCGTGTACCCTGAACGATTGGAAATAAAAAGAACCTTAATCAGCGTATCAGAAGAACTATACACAGCGGGTTTTACATTAAACCCCCTTTCTGTAAGTTTTACATCTCTGGATCTGGCACTTTCCTTGTCCTTAATATCAGTTAGTAACCTCTTCTGAAGTGACAGCACCCATTCATCCTGCAAATCCTCGATCGAGCTTCCCGTAACAAATTCTATAACATGCGTAAAGTCCTCATCAACCCAAACATTCTCAATAATCCTTAGGATAATGTCTTTGCCAAATTTATCAGCTAAAAATCTCAGAAAGCTTTCCCCCTCTTTGTACATCAAATAGGAACCCGTAATCTCTCCAATCTCCGTTATTCTTCGTAGATACCCCTTCAGCACAGCGTCCCTTAAAACCATGTCAGGGTATCTTCTATTCTCAATGGAAAAATATTCTGCAAGCCCTTCATTAAACCAGAGCGGGGGAAATGGATGATCCAACTTCTGGCGATCAATCAAAATGCTGTTAACTTTCGAGGTAAAGAACACATGAACCAACTCATGTCTTATAGCGTGTCTAAACTGTGAATAGGAGCCATCTGCTGGAATGACAACCCTTCCCTTAATAAACTCGAAAAAACCACCTGTCCCTTCCGGAATAAAATACGGAATAACATTTGTTTGTTGAAAATGGAGATGGGAACTATAAAAAATCAGGGGCACTTCTCTATTTATATGATGCTCAAATCGGCTTTGATATTCAAGATAAGCTTCCTCGGCAATCCTTGCACCTATTTCAACAAACTCTTCCATCTCCGGATAGTAGTATATATCGAAGTGCTTCGTCTTTAGAACATGCCAATCAAATTTTGTATACTGAATCTTATTACGCCCAAAATAGTAATACTGTGGATAGAGCGCTACAAAAATGAAAAAAATACACACATAAGCTTTTATTAGCTTCATTTTATTTTTTTATGATACAAACTAGAAGGACAAAATAGGTAACCTATTTTAGGTATATCTTTTAACAAAATCCTCGAAATTCATAATTGTTAGTTTTCGTCCTTCTTTCTTTATATACCCCTTTTCCTCAAAATGCTTGAGCATTCTCGACACCGTTTCACGGGAAGTACCAGCCATATTAGCAATATCCTGTTGAAATGGCAAATTCTCTATTATCACCTGTCCCATCTTGATGACCCCAAGCTCTTCTGCAAGCCGTACTAAGGCCATAGCTACCCTATTTTCTGCATCTGCAAGTGATAGACTCTCAATCTGCTGGTCCGACTTCCTCAACCGCGAAGCGAGCTCTTGTAGCAAAACTATTGCTATCTGAGGATGCTGCTCAAGAAGGTCAAGGAAATCTCCTCGCCGCAGGATAAAAACTTCAGAATCTTCCAGAGCCACAACGTTAGCAGATCTACTTTCCCCGTCCAGAATGGACATCTCACCGAAGAAATCGCCCTCTCCCAGAATGGAAAGTATTACTTCCCTACCGTCCTCACTGACCCTGGTTATCTTAACGCTACCTTTATTCAATAGAAAAAGAGTATCTCCTAAATCTTCCTCCATCAAAATCATATTCCCTTTCTTATAAACCCTTCTCTGCATTCTGGAATAAATTTTTTCAAGAATATCATCTTTTAAATCGGTAAAAATTGGGATTTTTCTTAGTATTTTGAAACTATCCATATCAAACCCAAAAATTACATGTAAATAATAAATTGAAAAAATTTTAATGTAAAGGAAAAAGTTGGTAAAACAACAGAATTAATTTCTTTTTACGTTCTGATTTATCAAAGATTTCTCTATAAGCTTTCATACCTTTCAGGATTAAAATCATAATTTCATTTATCTGTTTTTCATCTCTCCATCCTGAATGTTGCCTTAGAAACTCACATAAATCTCGAAAAAACCTGCCACATTAACCCCTTTCAATCTATGACGATACTCAAAGGGAAAATAGAAGCGAAAGAAATTCTTTGCATGTAGAGCAAATATCTCGCTTATGTACCATCTTCTCCCATCTCCCCGGGAATTAAAATATCTATCACAACACTCTTCCAAGTCATAAGTACTAAAAACTTACCCAAAATGGCTCATTTCCTATGATCCTATCCATTTCCATTGTTGATTGAAGGTGCCTTTCTTGCTTTTCACTAAAATTTCGGCAGAAAATTTTACCAGATCCGTCAGCGTAGAACAAAAGGCACAGCACACAAAAGCCAGTGGTACAGAATATGTGCACAATTATTCGTTCCCAGAAGAGCAAAAAAATCCTTTCCCATTTATGCCAGTTAGACATTTTATAAAAAGAGAGTATGCCTTGAAATTGAATCAATCTCTTAGTAGATCTTCGAGTTTTATCCTGTTATCGGCAGGATTTCTGTATTTGAT
>Ga0180300_10001032_pt1 | contig 12722 bp, 12 predicted proteins | sample GuaBasSediGuay15_FD_121798 | JGI IMG/M metagenome (GOLD analysis project Ga0180300, IMG submission 121798) | Subseafloor sediment microbial communities from Guaymas Basin, Gulf of California, Mexico - Guay15, Core 4569-2, 21-24 cm | ecosystem: Environmental > Aquatic > Marine > Hydrothermal... | reverse complement strand
TTAATAAACCCAAAGCTATTTTATTTTGGCATGGACATAACAGTAGGGGTTTGTGCCTACAACGAGGAAGCAAACATCGGTAAACTGCTTGCTCAAATCCTTACCCAGAGGACTAAGGAGTTTAGAATTAAGGAGGTTATTGTGGTCTCCTCTGGCTCAACTGACAAAACTGATGAGATTGTCGAGAGATTTGCCCAGAGATATGGCAAGGTTGTGCTTATGCGCCAGAGAAAGAGGGCTGGCAAGTATAGTGCCATCAACCTCATACTCAAGCACTCCCAAACACCAATCATAGTGCTAATGAGTGGTGATATCCTGCTCCAACCCACAACAGTTGAGCAATTGTGCAAGCCCTTAAAGAACCCAAAAGTGGGGATATGTGGCTCCCATCCTATACCACTCAACCCCCCAAAATCCTGGCTCGGGTTTGCTGTGCATGTGGTGTGGCACCTCCACCACCAGATCGCCATGAGACAACCCAAGTTTGGCGAGTGCATTGCTTTCAGAAGGGTTTTTGAGGAACTAGAGCCAACTGCAGTAGACGAAGAATATATTGCCTCTCTAATCCTAAAAATGGGCTACCAAGGTAGGTATGTGGCAGATGCAATAATACACAACAAGGGTCCCACAACAATTAAAGATTTTATAAAACAGAGAAGGAGGATTTTCGCTGGTCATCTTTATCTCAAGCACCAAACTGGTTATACACCACCCACAATGAGCAATTTGTGCTTGGTCAAACTCATTCTTAGTCAAATTGACTTTAGAGCACCATTTAAAACAGGGTTTGCCATTCTCTTGGAAGCTATTTCAAGGGCTCTTGGCTACTGGGACTTTCGCATAGGAAGGAGCCACATCATATGGCAACAGGTTAAATCAACCAAGGTGCTCGACACAAAACCGCCCACTAAATGAAAAATCTTGTAAGCACCTCAATGCTTTGTTTTGCCTCGATACTGCTCATACCCAAACTCATACCAAAAGCAATCATATCATGGGCAGACCTCATTCCCAATGGTTGATTGGCAAAAGAGCCCAGCAGCATCTCAACATCAAACCTCCTACAGAAGCGGATGTTCTGCATTATTCTCCCGAGTACAACATGCCTGGGTATAGCAGAGTTGAGTATGCGGTTGAGTCCAAACCCCACAATTATACCGGCTTTGTGGGCAATTCTGCATAAGACATCATCCAAACCAGAGCTGCGGTAGTGGGTTTTGTCTGGTTTCTTGGATTGCTCAAGATTGAATATCACATTCGGACATATCTTTTCAAACTCATGGCGCTTACCTCCCTCAATAAAAGTGAGCAGCTTCTTGGGGGCTCTCCGACTTATCCTTTTGGCATCTATTAAGCCAGCAGGTGTTACTTTCAAGTTTTGTGGTGGTTTGGGTAGCTTTAAACCCTTGAGTCTCTCGATTGGATAGAGCAACACCAAGCCCTCATAACCCAGGCTTAGTGCCTGCTGATAAAACTCGCTTTCGTTTCCCTTTGGGAGAACCACATCTATTCTCATACTTAAACAAAGTCAAAGGTTGTATTTAAAACCTTTTCCAATTACTTCGTCAATTTACTTATGAGAATAACCACACCAATGAAAATAGTAATTATCATCACCAAGCCAACAATAAACAACCCAAGGTGGAATCTCTTTTCTTTGATTTCAGGTGACTCTTCTGTTTGCTCCTGAGTTTGGGTTGTTTCAACCTCTTTTTGCTCAACAATAACCTCCTTTGGTGGTGTGTACTTATAGGTGAGGGTTTTGGTTGCCTTGAGACGCTGCCCATACATAGTGGTGTAGCCGAGCTCTACCTTTACTGATAGCTCTTCTTGTGGTCCAGAGTATTCAAAACTCACTGCCTTGTGGTTGCCCCTTCCAATCGAGCCAAGCTCTTTGCTGAAAGTGTGGTTGTTGTATGTGAAGTTCACACTTATGGTATCAAACCGGGAGCGAGTGGGGTTTGTGATATAGAACTCACCCTTGCCATTCTCTATCCTATCCGAGTAAGCACGGATGAGCAACTTGTCCCCTGTTACACTAAAAGAGTGGGTTTTGGAGAAATTATGCACCAACGCGCCTAATCTATACCCCACTTGCTCAGTTATACTGAAATTGCCGATGTACTCAAACCCAAGCACAAACTCAAAACTCTTCTCTGCCTTGAGGAGCGCATCGTAAGCATATGTATTCCCAGCTACCTTCATCTCAGGGGATGCCTTCAGAATCCTAACACCTTGAGGAAACTCAACCGTGTACTTAAACCAATCAAACTCTGCTTTTGGTGTTAGTTTAATGCTAAAGTTGGTTTGGTTGCCAATACTGAAGTTACCACCTAAAAGCTGGCTATCAAGTTCAACCTGGTACTCTTTAACCCTTATCTTTTCTTTGACATTGATATTCTTTCTGTCAAAGCCATCGTAATAAGCGAGGTCCACTCTCGATTGGGCTTCACCAGGGGTTATTCCCTTAATATAAACCTGGCATTCAAATCCCTCACCAGCATCTAGAATACCACTCCATTCCACTGTGTCGCCCCTAAGCTTACATCCCTCAACCCTTTCAATCTCCACTATATTGGTAGGGTAGGTGTCAGCAAGTTCAACAGAGTAAGCTGGTTTCACCCCCTTATTACCAAATCTAAGATTAACAACAGTGGTTTCTCCAAGGAGCAGTGTTTGCTTTGCAATCTCTTTCTCTAAATAAACCTCAGGCACGCGCTTGGATATCCTAATCTTAGCCTCATAAAGCCACTTGAATAGGGACATATCAAAAATCTCGCTCTGGCGTATACCCTCCATACAAACCAGGGTGAAGTTGCGGGTATAACAACTCCCATTCTCCACAATGTAGCTTTGGTTTTCGAGATTTATATAGCACTTATTGGTCTGCTCTCTCACAACAACACTAAAGTTGCTGCCCTCACTCGTTTTATAAACCCCAGAAGTGACCCATTCGTCGAATACTGACTTGAGCCCTTCATCAGCAAGCACAAACTGGGGAATGGAAAAAAGAAGGAGTATTAAAAATATAAAAATGGTTCTCATGATTTAAGGGTTAAAAGCTTTATGTGGCTTTACCCCTAATCGAGTAGGCTGCTTTGTGTTGGAGGCCAGTGTCAAGTGATTTGTATACAACACTGAAGTCACCACTGAACTTCCCAGAGTCAAATCCACTACAATTAACCCTCAAAATCGCTTCCTTACCATTGGCCAATGACACTTGGTTGCTCCCAGTCAATACAGTAGTAGTGCCGTCAACTGTAATTGCCTTCTCTGTAATGGTGTCACAATTCCCTGTCTCATCTGGGTTATCCAAGATATTTGTTATATTGATACCGTGTCCCAAGTTGTTCTTGATCGCCCATGAAACAGTGTCAGCCGATGCGTCGATACTAGCCTTCTCAAGGCAATCCATACCTGCTGGACCGGTGCATCGCTCTGGCAAGAACCTTGCAGGGCTCAAAACCCCAAAGTATGCCAAAGCACCTATGGCAGCCAGTACCACTAGGATTGCCCAACCATAGGTCATCAAAAATTCCATGGCTGCTTGACCTTTTCTCATTCTTCCCTTCACCTCTATTTCCGCTCCTAAGAGCAAGATTAATATACAAAAGAATATACAGATATATAAATGTTTCTATTATATCAGAGCCAAACAATGGGTTTTTGAAAGAAAATTATTTAAAGTGCCAACATATTGGCAATGGGTAATAAGCGGGGGTGTAAAAATGGTGAGAGTGGCCATAAATGGGTTCGGAAGAATAGGAAGGAATGTTCTAAAAGCAGGCATAAACTCCAAAAAGATTGAGTTTGTTGCAATTAATGATTTGGGCGATATCAACACTATGGCACACCTGTTTAGGTATGACTCTGTCTTTGGCAAATTCAATGGAAGTGTGAAGGTAAAAGCCAAGCAGCTGATTATCAACAACAAAGCAATAAAGGTTTTCTCTGAGAGAGAGCCAGAGAACCTACCGTGGAAGCAACTCGGTATAGATATTGTGGTAGAGAGCACGGGTATATTCAGAACCTACGAGGGTGCTTACAAGCACATTAAAGCAGGGGCAAAGAAGGTGTTGATATCTGCACCAGCAAAGGGTAGTAAGCCGATTGATAAAACAATCGTGCTGGGAGTGAACCACAAAGAGTATGACAAATCAAAGCACCATATTGTATCAAACGCCTCATGTACCACCAACTGTCTGGCACCAATGGCAAAGGTGATACATGATAGCTTTGGGATAAAAGAGGGCTTTATGACCACTGTGCATGCCTACACCAATGACCAGAGGATACTAGACGGACCCCACAAGGACCTTAGGAGGGCACGCTCATGTGCAATAAATATTGTTCCCACTACTACTGGGGCTGCCAAGACAACTGCAATCGTTATACCTGAGCTAAAGGGTAAGATTGATGGGCTTGCATTTAGAGTGCCTGTGGCAGATGGTTCTATTGTGGACTTCGTTGTAGAGCTTGCCTCAACCCCGAGTGTGGAAGAGGTGAATGCTGCAATTAAAAGGGCTGCAAATGGGAAGATGAGAGGCATTATCGAGTACAGTGAGGAGCCCCTTGTGAGCACTGATATCATAGGCAACCCCCACTCCTGCATATTCGATGCAACCTCAACCATGCGTGTTGGTAAGAATCTCTACAAACTTGTGGCATGGTACGACAATGAGTGGGGCTATAGCTGTAGGATGGTCGAACTCCTAGAGTTGATGCTTTAAGTGTAATATTATGGTAGTGGATGTTTTTGTTGAGAGATGCGAATCTTACCAAAAGGAGGTAGTAGACAAAGCTGTTGACACTATTCTAAGCAGGATAAAACTCAAACTGAGAGCAAAACCAAAGATACTCCTCAAGCCCAACCTCCTTCTCCCTACCAGTCCCAAGAGAGCCGTAACAACACACCCCGCTGTTGTCGCCTCTGTTTGTAAACATCTACGCAAGAGGTTTCCAGATGCCAAGATTTTTCTGGGCGAGTCCTCAGGATGTGGGGGCTTGCCGCACACCAAGCTTGCATTAGAGGTTTGCGGTATTAATAAAGCAATTAAGCAACACAATATAACCATATTGCCATTTGAGTCTCAGCCACTCGTAAGGGTGGATATTAGCAATGGTGTGGTATGGAAACACCTCATGCTACCCAAGATAGTGGTAGAGGCAGACCTCATAGTGAACCTCCCAAAGCTCAAGACCCACTCCCTCACAATGTTTACTGGGGCTGTCAAGAATCTCTATGGGTGCTTGCCTGGCGGTGCCAAAGCCAAGGGGCATCTCAAGGCTGTGAACACAAGGATGTTTGGTGAGTTACTTATAGATATATATTCTGCAATAAAACCAGGGTTGAATTTAATGGATGGTGTGTGGGGCATGGAGGGGCAGGGTCCTGTCACTGGCCCACCCAAACGCACCGGCTACTTGCTTGCCAGCACAGATGCGGTTGCCCTGGATGCAGTCGCACTTAAGCTAATCGGCATCAAAGAGCCCCATGTGCCTACCCAGGTGAGTGCAAAGCGGCGCGGGTTGTACCCAAAATACAGGGTCATTGGAAACTACACAGTAGTCAAGTACAAACAACCTTCAATGCTTAAGCTAAGGCTACTCAATATTATGCCCCAAGCAATAGCCGATAGAATTACAAAATTTGTTTCTCCCTTACCAGTCAATTATCCTCACATCATTCCAGCACTATGCAAGAAATGCTATACATGCGTGAGGGTCTGCCCTGTGAATGCTATACACCTTAAAGGCAACACACTAACAATAGATTATAAAAAGTGCATAAACTGCCTCTGCTGTTCAGAGAATTGCATGTACAATGCAATCAAGCTAAAACAGGGGTGGGTTTTCAGAGGCATTAACAGCTTCAAAAGATTACTGAGGTGGTTTAGATGAATCCTCTCGAATGCAAATTGAAAAGATTGAGCCAGGCTAAGCCGCAGGATTTCAGAGCCATGAGGGTGCTTGTGAGGGTGGATTACAATGTGCCATTAAAGGAGGGCAAGGTGGTAAACAATGAGCGAATAAAGCAGACTCTGCCCACTATTAGATGGTTGCTCGAGCAGGAGTGTAGGGTTGTGCTTATGAGCCACTTGGGTAGACCAAAGGGTAAGGTTGTGGAAGAACTTAGGATGAACCCTGTGGCCGAGGAGCTCAGCAAACTCCTTGGCAAGAAAGTGCTCAAGCTAGATGACTGTATTGGAGCAGATGTGGAATCAGCAGTGGCAAGCATGGGCAAAGGGGAGGTTGTTCTGCTAGAAAACACAAGGTTTCATCCAGAGGAGAAAGCCAACGACCCTGAGTTTAGCAAGAGATTGGCTGAATTGGGTGAGGTGTTTGTGTTTGAGGCGTTTGGAACCGCCCACAGGAATGATGCCTCAACCGTGGGTGTGCAGGCTCATTTCAATGAGCGCTATATTGGCTTTCTAGTGGAGAGAGAGATAGAAGGGATAACAAAAGTGCTTCAAGCTATTGAGAGCAAGAGACCATTTGTCTTGGTGCTTGGTGGTAAGAAGATTAGTGATAAGCTGGGCGTTATTCAGTACATGAGCAAACATGCTGATTATATACTCATTGGTGGGGCAATGGGGTTTCCAATACTCAAAGCCCAGGGCAAACCCATAGGCAAATCCTACTGTGAGGAAGAGGCAATACCAATCGTAAAGGCCCAAAATCTTGAGCAGGTGCCTGCTTTAAGCTTGCCACTTGATTATCTAGTTGGGGAAACCCTGGATGCAACCTCTGCCAAGAGTGTTAGTAGTGAAGAGATTCCTGGTGACCGGATTGCCCTCGATATAGGCGAAGAAACAATCCGCCACTATACAGAGATAATTAGAAGGGCTGGCACTGTAATATGGAACGGACCCATGGGCTACTTTGAAAACCCTGTTTTCGCCAGAGGCACTATAGCTGTTGGCAAAGCAGTTGCACAAGCCCCAGTGTCACTCATAGGGGGAGGGGACACAATCTCTGCAATAGAGCAACACCTCAAGGAATACAAAAGCAAGTACAGCCATGTATCCACTGGTGGGGGTGCCTTGCTAGAGTTACTTTCTGGGAGACCATTGGTAGCGTTGAATCAGTAACTACCGAAAAGTTTTTATAGTATTTTATCACTTCAAGTTAGCAACGGGGGGTTTAAAATCGATAGGATAAAGAGAGCTTTCTCCAATGTGAAGAGTGACATTTTGGAACTCAGGAATAAGCTAATTAATATTGCCAATTCTGTTAAATCGATTGAGAGGAGGTTGGGCGATACCACAACAAAGGAGGAATTCTACGATTTCATAAGGGAACTAAATGACGAGCTTAGAAAACTCGAGAAGCACATCGCAACCCAAGAGAGTTTAGAAAGGTTGAGGGCCCAACTCAACACACAACTTAGGGAAGTGGAAGGGGAGATAAAATCAAAGAGAGAGATAAACAAAAAACTAAAGAAACTTGCTACACTCGATAAAAGAACACTAGAACTTAAGAGGCGTCTCAACGCTCTTGACCAAATCAAGAGGAAACTCATTGAGGTCGAGAGGAACTATGTAAATTGGCAGGATTTCTTCAAAAAGGTCAAAGAGATAAACCAGGAAGAGCTCTCATCAGAACTTAGGGAAGTAAGGCAAAGGATAGAAGCAATTGTAAATGAAACCAAGTCTCAATTCGAAGAATTGAGTCAGAATGCGGCAACAAAGGACGAACTCAGGTTGCAGGGTGATGCTGTAAGAAAAGCCCTCAGGGAACAACAGAGATTGATTAAAGCCCAATCTAGGGCTATAAAAAGGCTTGAGGCACAGGTGGCAAAACTCAAGGGCAAGAGACCACCAAAGAGGATTATAGGCAAGCCAGGACTGATTGAGCGAGGATTAAACCGTGTTGCTAAGGAATTCAAAGAGAGGATACACCTCTTTCCTATATTCTTATTGGTAATTATTGGAGCATTGCTAGTTGTGGGCTTGGTTTTCTTTAGAGAGGATATATTCTCGCCAGAGTTGTACATGGACGCCAAGAGCTTGGAGTGTAGGGAGAGGTTTGAGTGCAAACACATCACCAACAATACAGTGCTAGTGGAGTGTAGATACGATGAGAAACTAGAGGGCTGTCATTGTGATGCTATTGATATACAAGAATCAAAATGCCCAAGTTAAACCACTATTACTTTCTTTCTTGTTATTCGGGATAGTTTGTTGCTCAGCTTTGTTTTAATATCGGGTAAGCTTTGCGTGGGTTTGGCTCGGCTCAAACCAGCAGCTGTCTCTTCCAAAGAGTTTAGCGTCATTAGCAACTCCTCACGCTGTTTGCCAAGCTCTCCAATTTGCTGCTTTATCTCGCTTGAGGCAACCTCTTGCTCGAGTTGCTTTGTTGTCTGTATGAGTCGTTTGATCTCTGTTGCCCTATTTGCCAGATAATCGGCACTCACATTCTTGAGTCTCTCGATGAGCTTATGCCTCTCGGAGTCCTTAACTCTAATAACCCCCCTAATCACCATTCCCTCTAAGTCCCGAAGCAGCTCAACAACCCTGCCTGGGTTGCCCAAGAGTGTTTCCACTGGGTGCTCTGTGAGCCCCAAAGAGAGCTCATCCTCCTTGAGTTTGTGGTACTTTCTTAGCACCTTCGAGAACTGTGAAAACAATGCAAACACCTCTTTCTCAATGGATTCCTTTCTATGGAGAAGCTCGGCAAGCCCCCTCTCCTTGATTTTTAGAGCCTTATATTGCTGTGAGTCCCTCAACTGGAGGAGCTTTTGCTCAACCTCATTGAGTTTGATTTTGGTGGCTTGAATTCTCTCCTTTAGCACTCCTTTCTGTTGTGAAACGCGCCTCTTGCTCTCTTTGATTTCATCCAAATCAGAGAACAAACGCTCTATATCCATTAGCGCCTCGTCACCATGGCACACCCCTTTGATTTCTCTGAGAACATTCTCAAGATTTTTGAGCGATCCCGCCACTCTAGAAACCTCTGTCTCATAGAATTGGGTGAGCACACTGTAGCTCTTAAACGTGGCTCTCAGAAAGTCCTCAAACCTTGCCTCAAAGCCCTCACTTAGTTCGCATACATCCTTCTTACCGCCAAGAAGCCCCCTCAAAAGCAACTCCACTTGGTTAATGTATGCTCTGCGATTTCCTTCCATTATGCTCCTTTCTCTTGAAGTGATGTTCTCGTTTAAGAGTTTGGCATGCTTGAGCTTCTCTATTCTCAGAAGAACATCCTGTTTGGCAGCTTCCAATCGCTTTGCAAGCTCACTCTTCTCACGCTTAAGCCTCTCAGTTTTCTCCCTTTTAATCTCCTCAAACAACCTTCGTGCTTGGCTAACACTCAATTGCTCTTCTTTTGGTCCAAACAATGCTCTAAAGATTCTCATATCAACCTCAAGGTTTTATGCTTAGATGTGTGCCCCCTCTCTATAACTGCATTTACACGCTGATCTTTAAAAAGTTTTATCAGTGCCCGGTTGGCTCTGTTGCCAGTGGCAGGCTCGTCAACCTCAACCACAAGTTCACCATTTTCATTGAATCCAATCACTCTTGAAGAGCTTTTATTGGGCTTGACAAAAACCCTAAGCTTGCTCCTCCCTTTGAGCTCCTCCCTTAGATTTCTCATCTTTCTTGAACCCAGGTACAAGTGGGGGTGCCTCACTCAACTCTTCGAACCGCTCGGTTGCTTGCTCCAATTCTTGAATTAACTCCAACCTCTCCTTGTACTGGTTTACAATAAACTCCAGTTTGTCCCACAACTGCTTAAGTGGCTCATTGCTGGAGAGCATTGCCTTAAGGTGTTCATCCTCATCCAACTGCTGGAATGCCTCCACCACACGCTCTGCCATTTTAATGAAAGCATCGTGCATTCCTGGTTGGGTTGTGTAAGCGTTTTGGTTTATGTATTGGATTAAATCAACTATCTGGTCAAGGGCAATGTATTGTTCAAACACCTTAAACCCAATACCCGTCTTTCTAAACCTAGCTGCTTCTGCAATAAACTCTTGCTCGATTCTGGGCAGTTCCTGAGATTGTATCCGTAACAAAGCCAAAAGCTCTTGGTTGTAAACATCTATTGACCTCTTCATATACCTAAGCCTCCGCTTCTCATTGTACTCAAGCACTCTTAGTATATAATACCCGACGAAGGGTACTATGACTAACTCTGCCATCAGGATGTAAGAGTATTTCACCAGTAAATTCCAACAACTTCCAAAGAAAAACAGGAAGACAACAACACTTAGAGCATATAGAAATGATAAAACAACCAACCAAATAAACAACCTCCTTAGCATTAACCTTGTTTTGGCTCTCCTTATTCTAGGTATGCCAAGCCTCTTGATCAACCTCAAATAACCTCTCATTCCAACATACACAACCAAGAGCTCACCCAACACGATTGCAAGAATCTGCCAATAGAACCTTCTACAATCTCTAGGGCAACCACATTCCTCACCAAACTCACAAACCCCATTACCACAAACCATTCCAGGTATAACTGCTGGGCGTTCCACTTTTGGTATCTTTACTTCACATGGGGGGCAAGGTCCACCACAATCTACGCCTTCCTCACCTTGGTTCTGTATGCCATCAAAGCAAGAGGGGCAGGGGGGGCAAGGCCCACCACAATCTATGCCTTCCTCACCATTGTTCTGAATCCCATCATGACAATTCCCCTGATATATGCATCTTCTAACCTCTTCTGGTTTGGTTTTATTGGTGCCACAGTTGTTGATGTCTATGCAAATTCTTGTTTGGATACCCTCTATACTACAATTGCTCCATTCAGAACAAACCCAGTTCTCTTTGCATGGGCGTTTTGGTGGTGCAACAAACCCAAAAGCAGTACCACCACCACGCTTGGTGCCTTCCCCCTCTCCTTCCTCCTCTCCCTGTGAGGGCTCACCTTCCGTGGGGGGTGGACATTCCCCACAGTCAATTGGACAATTTGAGCAATCCTCTCCCTCGCTGCAGATGCCATCACCACAGTATAATGCAGAGAATGACAGGTTCACATAGCGGAATTCTCCTGGCTGCCAGATTACATTACCCACTGCCTGGGTTCTAGAGTAATTATGAATAACTAGCTGGATTGGCTCACCTGGGGTGGCACCCTCATCCTCGGGTGTGCTGGGGTCATCCCCATTGCACGACAAACTCCCGTAATAACCAGGTGTTTTTATTATAAAGACACCACACAAGTTACCCTGGGAATCGTAAGCATTGATGTCCAAACCCTGCTTAGCAGCAGAGTCATTCACCAGTACATGCCCGTAAAACTCGCATGCTGGTGGCGGGTAAGCGCTAGCAATGTAACTCGCAAGCAACAATGCAAGTGCCAACTTTATGCCGGTAGCTATGATTTCCTTTTCCATTTTAAAGCCAAATAGGTTGAGTCAAGCAAAAGCAGTAAGCCACTTGCAATAGCCACTATCCCAAGCAAGTCACCTCTCGCTGATTCCCGAGTACTAACCCGGCTAACCAATGTGGCAGCAGTGTGAAAATCACCAGTAAAGATGTCTGCCTTTTGCACCCTCCCTGGAGAGAATCTAACCTCTGTCAAGGTTTGAGCTTTTTCAAGGTTTACCCTGAAGTAAACCAATTCGCCTAAGCGCTTCTGGCTTGCCACACAGGAAAGCCCTGTGTAGAGGCCTGTTGTGGTAAGCTTGACTTCACCGCACACACTCCCATCCCCAAAGTAAGCAGTCACAAGTGTGTCAGGGGGTGCGTAGCTGCCATTAATTATCACCACCCCAAATAATTCAGTAGAGTAGTGTGGGAATGCCATGACTTGTGTTGCAATTAAGAGTAGGGCAAGAAACCCTATAGCAACAGGTTTATGACTCAATTTTCCATACCCCCTCATCACTCATATTTACCCACAACCCATCACTCTGCTTGAGCCACTTGAGTTCTTGTATTCCCCAATCCGAATCAGGTCTGTACACAAGCCACTCAGCTGAGCTCTCATTATAGGAATAAACAATGGTGTACTTTCCTGAGATTGAAGCCAAAGCAACTGAGATATTCCTTGTTTCAATGTGTGGATAACCAACAAGGTTCCAACCCCTTACCAATTGAATATAGGTAGGCACTGTAAGGCTTCCGTTGAAATCAACAAATCCATCTTCCTTTGCCCTAACCCAGTAACCATCCGCTCTGCTCAACTTAGTCAAATCCTGAACAACCCACCATGGCAGGTTTGGGTTGTATACCTTCCACTTATCAGAGGAATCTGGCTCGTATTTGTGTATCGAGATAATATTATTGCCTGATTCATTTACTAGTGTTGCAGGGGCTGGGTCTCGTGGCTCGCATGAGAGCCCAATCAGGTTCCAACCTGCACTCAAATTAAAGGAGCAATTGGCAGGTTGGCGCTCAACCACAGTCAGCACAGTGGTTACCTTTGAGGTTAGCATCTCAACCCCATAATAAACCCCAAACCCAAAACTGATTAAAAAGATTATGAAAACCAAAGCAAGCACAACCTCAAGCTCCCTTTTATCCATGAACAGAATAAATAGCTAGGGGTTATTTAATATTTTTGATTCAGAGTTTGGCCCCACATTTTGAGCAATGGCTCCTAAATAGTAGATTCTTGTGCCCGCACTGTTCGCATTTCACCCTGAACTTTAGTAAGAGTAGCAACAAGAGCACGAGCACTGCTACACCCACTAGTATCCAAACCAGGTAGTTCCTACTAATCTCAGCCAGTACAAAGACTGACTCAAGAATATTAACAAAAGAATT
>Ga0180300_10001029_pt1 | contig 12732 bp, 5 predicted proteins | sample GuaBasSediGuay15_FD_121798 | JGI IMG/M metagenome (GOLD analysis project Ga0180300, IMG submission 121798) | Subseafloor sediment microbial communities from Guaymas Basin, Gulf of California, Mexico - Guay15, Core 4569-2, 21-24 cm | ecosystem: Environmental > Aquatic > Marine > Hydrothermal... | reverse complement strand
TTCTTTACCTCACCAATGCTTGAGACAAAGTCCACATTCACCTTATCTGGCAAGCTATCCTCAAGCATTCTAAGCAACCTTTCTGAGCTTGGGTTACCTGGTTGATACACCACATTGTATTTAACCTGGGGGGTGGTTATATACACAAAATTCCCAACATAAAAGGGTACAAACCAGGCTCTTGTCCACATCACCAAGCTGTTGCCTTTTAACTCAGGTGGGCTAAAGAGATTAGCAACCCGCAACCCGCCAACACTCACACCACTGTAACCGAGCTCATTGCAGTCATACCTCAAGGAGAAATCTGGCAGAGACACAACCTTGGTCTCCCCTTCCACCACTCCTGTGGCAGTGATTATTGTATCAATATTGCTCAGGGCCTCGACTGCCTCGCTACGTTCAGAGGTTTTTATCCATCTCAAAGCAAACCCAGTAACCATAGCAATTATCAATGCACCCGCTACCAGAACAAAGATCCAATTGAACTGTATTTCAACTGCCCCATTTCTGTTCATTTTAGAACCAAAGAATCACTTCTTTTTTGTTCGTGTTTTGGTCGCTTTGCTCGCCTTCTTTGTTGGCTTACTCCTGGGCTTCTTAGGGGTAGGTTTTTTTGGAGGCATTATGTCTGACAAAGCCAAGTAGAGCTCTGTATCGTCCTTCTTTTTGGTTGGTTTCTGGGAGGGCTTTGCTCTCTTTTCGACTGGCTTCTGTGGCTTTTGCTCACCACTCGGCTTCTCTTCCTCTGACTTGGGTTTTGTTACCGGTTTTGTATCAACTAACTCAAACTCACGGATGAGGCGCTCCTTAGTTCTCTTAATCTCATCCTCCCTACTCTCGCGCTTTAAGACTTGACCGGGCTTGGGCTTGGGTATGGGCTTAAAGCGTGGAGGTGGTACAATTGGGCCCTTTCTTGGTGGCATGCTCACCGGCGTGAGGGGCACTGGTCTTGTCTTGGGTTTCTTCTTAAACAGAGTTGGATAATAGGTGTACATCACATACCCCAATGCTATCAGCACGATGATGATAAAGAGTATTAGCAGAATATTCAAAAACCCTGAGCCAGGCTTAGAAGAGGCATCCACTGGGTTGGTCTGCTTCTCAATCTCAACCCTGTCAGAGTAGCCATCCCCATCAGTGTCAGGATTGTTTGGGTCAATATTGTAGTCTCCATAAACCACAAGCTCTTCATAATTTGTTAGCCCATCGCCATCATTGTCCTCGTGTGCGTCCCTTGGGTCCTTTGGATTCAATCCGTTTGAGAGTTCATCGGCATCTAGTATGCCATCATTGTCGTCATCGTCATCACACACATCCCCTGCATCATCCTTATCAAAGTCTGCTTGGTTTCGATTGGGCACAGTTGGGCAGTTGTCCTCGGTATCTGCAATGCCGTCACCATCAGCATCACCACTTCCAGCACCACCTGCACATTTATTATTCTCAGTGCATTCCCTTGAAACACAATCATTGTCTGTGACACAGCGTTTTCCACCTGCACACCTCTTACCAAGGTTCACAGCGCATCGCTTACCACAATCCACATCACTCTCGAATGTGGGGTCAAGTTGCCCGTTGGAGCAAGTCTCAGTTAGTGAGAGCTCGCACTTGCCACTTAGCCCGCAACTGAGCCCTGGCATACAATCAGTGTCTGAGTTACACCTCTTGCCTGGACCACACTTGGGGCAAACCCCGCCACAATCCACATCGCTCTCTCCTGGCCCCCTTACACCATCACCACAAGTTGATTCAACGCATACCCTTGAGGCAGAGTCGCACCTAAGCCCAGAATCGCAATCACTATCATTTATGCACCTCTCACCAGCCTCACAGGGTGGGCACTCTAAACCACAATCCACCCCAGTCTCCAAGCCAATGTCTGCCACACCATTCTCGCAGTGATGTGGTTTAAGTGAGGTGTCAACTGAAACCCCATTGCTCCGGCCCGGGGTTTCACTCCAGAGCCCAGCATTGTTTTGGGCATAAACCTTGAAATAGTAAGTTCTGCCATCCCTCAGCTCCAAATCCTTAACTGTGACATAGGTGCGTGTAGTGGTTTTCCAATCAGTTATTCGTTCGTCATTGTAGTCATAGATGGCATACTTGTACTTTGCTATGCCAGACTCATTATCCTCAGCACTCCAACGCGCAGAGAGCTCATCGGTCTTCCAGGTCTTCTCTGGGTTTGACAATTGTGTAGAATCGTCCACAACTGGCCTGCTTGGTGGTGTGGTGTCTTTACCTGCATTAATTGTTAGCAGCACATCGTTGGCAGGGGATATACACTGCACATAGAACCTGTAATCCCCATCTTCCTTTCCTCCATCTATGTAAGCAAAATGGTGCACACCGCCAACCTTTGCCATGCCCCTGTTAATCCTTGTGCGGTCCTCTGACCAGAAACAATCTGCATCATCCCTGTTAGTGACCACTTTTAGGGTTATGGGTGAGGAGTTCATCCATCTCGGTGTTTCGCTGGTTGCAGTGAGCGTTAGGTTCAAATCAACTGTAACAGTAGCCCTAACCACAGGACTTAGCTCATCCACAGGGTTCTTACACAACACAAAGTATACATATGTGCTTGCTTCAGGCGAGAAACTCAGGGTTTGGAAATGGTAGGTTGAATAGTTTTGATCATCATAGCCTGGGAAGGCATGCTCCATCGCATCCAGAGTGTTGTTCTCTGGTGTGGTGGAATACATACAAATGGTGGGGTCATCGCTTGTCACTACGAGGGTTGCTTCTAATGGAGAATGGTAAACAATGGGCGGTTCTATGTTCACATTTATATTGGGTGGGGTAGTATCATAACCAATCACTATCTCTGCTGGCTCAATCATTAACCTTCCATAGGAATCATTGCATGCAACAAATATAGATATGTTGCCATGCTCAGGTATTCCACTGAAATGGCTAATCTTGTGCAAGATGGCCCAACCGTCTGTGGCATTAACCAACTCCATCGCGTCCATGCTCCTGTATGGCACTGCCACATTCTTCTTGTACCTACACCTCGCTAATTCGTCAGTCTCCACAATCACATCAAATGGTTGGGTGTTGACAATCCCAAATGGTGGACTCTTTAATGTGACTATGGGCGGGTTGGCATTCACAGTATATGAATACTGCCCGCTCAAGGGTGCTCGGTTTGTGTAGTAACCTGTTGCAAGAACAGTGTATGTGCCATCTATTGATACGAGCTCTATCTTGAAGGTCTTATCATCCACCTGCTCCATGGAGTCACCCAGCTCAAGTTCTTCGCCACCAGCCCTCAACAGCACTGTTTTGTTCACCGGTGCCTGTATAAAGTGCACATACAGTTCGTATGTGTCGTTTATTATTACTGGACCCTCTGGGACTGTGTAAATGTAGACATCTGCTTGTGTGGTGTCCACTGTGAAATCAAATGAGGCATAATCCAGCATTAGGTTGCCAATGTCGTCCTCTGCCATCACTTTGAGCTCATAATCTCCATTCTCAAGAATGGGGCACTGCAAAACAAAATAATTCCTATATTGCTCAGTGATTCTATCAATCACATCAATCTCGTGATAATCAGGATACACTAATCTCGCCTCAGTGATTGTCACTTTGTCTGTTTCTGATGTGAAGTCTATGAATATCCTTGGTTGATTGTCTGTGGTAATCATATCAGACATGACTAATGTGGGAGAAAGTGCAACCAAAAGGAGCACTAGCACAAACCTGCTTCCAAACCTTGATTTTGCTTCCATTTTCATCTTCTCATTCAAACCCCATCCGTGGCTGTCTGGGTGGTGTGGTATCCAACTCAATAATATAGGGCTCAACCGCAGTGTTACCCAAATCATTTGTGGCATAGAAAATCACGCTGTTCAAGCCCTCAATAAGCGTAACATATGTGTTGAATTCAAAGTAATCAATTGGTAGGTGCTCTGGGCTGACTAGTGTAATCGGAGAGCCCTCATTAGTAACCACATAGGCCTCAACCACCTGATTACCCAAGCCATCAACAAAGCCATCCACAGCCAACTCCTGGTGGTTCACTTGGAATGTGTTTAGCACCCATGATGTAACAATGAGCGGAACATCCTCTATATCAAATTCAGATACGCCCTCCAACCTGTGCCCAAGTGTGTCGACACTTGTAACCCTAACTGAGTAATGTCCTCGGTCAAGCTCCTCACTGGGTGAGAATATGAGCGTGGTATTGTCCAGCCATGCCAAACTGCCCTGCACCACTTCGCCCTCTTTAAACACAGCGATACTTGTCTCGCTTCTATTGAGGGGCACCCTCTCACTCATCAGATGGAAGACTGCAGTAACATTATCCACAAAGGGTCTAACAGCCCCGTGGGGTGGGTCCACGTCAAACTCTGGAGCGCCTGTAACAAATGTGAACTCAAGCACATTGGACCACTGGCTCGGGTTGAGGGCTTTGTCATACGCCCGTGCCTTTATCTGGTAATCGCCCTGCAACAGCAGTATCCTTGTGCTAAACCTACCATTGCTGGGCACCTCAACTGACTTAATGTATTCAAACTGCCCCTCTCCCAGCTTGGCATATATTCTTACAGTTGTACCTGGCTCAGCACTACCGCTTAGGTTAACATAGTTTTGCTCGAGGAATGGTTGAACAGGGTCCAAAAGGGGTGGGTTGGGTGCAACAGTGTCAAGAGTAACCTTGACGTGTGCCTCTCGCACAAGCTCCCCTGCCCTAACCTCAATTATAAAGTTCTTCTCACCGTCATTACCCAAATTAATGGTTCTTGTCTCATCAACCTCATAGTACAGGGGCGAACCATCGTAATAAGTTGCAACAACCTCGCCTGTCATCTTTTTCAATACCACCTTCCATATTCTCTCTGTGTCTGCCTGGGCAACGATTCTGAACTCTGCCTCCCTCTGGTTAACATACGAGTTGTTGCCTGGTGAGACCAAGAAAACCCCCAAACCGCCTACAAGATTGGTGGATATCCTAACCCTTTCACGCTTAATCTCCTCAACATTTCTGCTTGGGTCTACTGCAAAGAATTTCAAGTAATTAACCCCAAAGCCAAGAGCCCCTTGCCTAATCAAATCACCTACACTCACCTCTAGTTCTGGCAAACGATAGTAAGACTCTGGGTGGGAATTGAGACCATTATACCCAAGAGGCCCACATTCCTCTTCTCCCTCACCGTAAGAGCAAAGATAAAGCACATACCCATCATCCAAAGATACCTCCTCCTCAACACCCTGGTTGTCTGTCTTGTCAAAGATTCTAAACCTGAGCTGGTCCCTTGTTGTGAGTTGGGCATAGGAAGCCAACTCAGTCCTTGGTGGGTATCTATCACGCTGACATGCAACGTCATCATTATCACAATCAGGCAACCCATCACCATTGGCGTCCTTCACGCAGTGCATCCTAGTTGGGTACCACTTGCATACCTTAATCTCACCTGAGCATAGAGCACTTCCAGACATAATTGTGTTATCATTATCAAGTACAATCATGTCAGCACAATTATCAGGTGAGGTAATGCCCTCACAGATTAAGTCCCTGCATGAAACATTCTCCACTGTACCGCAGGGGAAACCGGGCACAGCCAGGTGATCGAGTTTCTCTTGGGTGCATCTGTTAAAGATGAAATTATGGGCTCTGGAGCTCTCCACAGCACCAGTACCTGCAGTGTCACAGTACTTGCAATTGTCTCTCTCTAGAGCTTTACAGACACCAATGCCAAGATCCTCGTTAATCCACTCCCAAACACAATCCTTTACACCATTTGCTCTGCAATTGTCTGATTCACACGCCTCCTTTGATTTGTAGTCATAGCAATCCATCATTGGGCTACACTCGTAGCACTTGTTCACAACAGTGGTGGACTTGTCGAAGAAGCAGTACTTCTTTTCGCCGGTTTCTGTCTGCTCGCACTCCTCCCTGGATTGAATAAACAAGCCAAAGGGGTTGCCAACACTACAACCTCCCTTAACATAGCACTCCATGCCCGTGCTAGTCATAACGCAGGTCTTTCCCGAACTACCACAGTCAAGTTGGATGTGAGCAGTGTTGTTCTCATCACAGTAGTACCCATTGTCAAAGTATTCCCCGTATGTTTGGTTAACATACAATGGTATATCCTCCTCAGGCACACCCACAATGTCCCTTAGATAAGATGTGAAGGGGGGCTTATCCAAAGATTCAAGCAAGAAATAATCCGGACCAACACAGAAGGGTACCTCATCATACACCCCCCAGCATATTAGATCGCCTAGAGTGAAACTAACATGGGTTGGAAACGAAACAGTCCTACCCCCACTCAATTCATAAACAGCAGTAACCTCATACTGATATGTGGTGTCCCATTTCAGTTGAGCAGAATCGTCAACATAGTTCCTCCCAGTGAAGCCCTCTACAAGTGTCTGGAAATCGCCAGTGGGCATCTCACGCCTCCTGATTGTGTATTCCTTTGGTGGATAGCTACAACGAGAACCAAATGACAAGCCAACGAACTTCTCTCCCTTAATAGCCCTAAGTTCCACGAATGGGTAAGGGTTCTCACAATCCAAGGTTTCAGGGGGCTGTACAGTGGGTGGGGTGAGATTGAATTGGTCGCAGTAGTCCTGATTGCAATCCACTATCATCTCTGTAAAGGGGGTCCAAACCCCACCCCTACACTCTGGCTCTGTTACTCTGCTTGGATATGGATCGCAGCAGCAACCAATGGTACAGTTTACAACATCAACACAACTCACACCAGGAAAAAAGTAGTGGTCAACGCATGCTTCGTAAGTTGGCGCTCCTTCAGGCCCAAAGGCAGCAGGATTATCCGGTGGACAGCACTGCTCCAAAGTAATCTCGACAGCCTTGCATGCAGAGGTGTATGCATTCAAACAGCACCCCTCAGATTGTGCATTAACAAAGCCAGCAAGCACAATAGCTAAAGTGCAAACGATTAAGAGTGTGGAAGATTTTTTCATTTATATCACCTTAACATGGGATTCTAATCTGGGCTAGTGTGGAGTTAGTCGCACCAAATGAGTCAGTAACAGTAATCCTAACTGGGTAGACACCCGTAGCATTCTCAAACCAAACGAACCACCACTTCATTGTTGGGGTTGAAGATGAAGATGAGATATGGTAATTCAGGCTAGCCCCCGTAAACCGTATACTCAAATTGAGCGGGTCTTGGTGGGGGCTCTCCATGTTCTTAGCACTTATCTTATAAACATACCAGCCAGCATTCTCACCAACACACTCCACCTTAATGTCAGTGGGAGGGTAGTTGTATAAATGAAGGGGAATGGTGAGGTAATCATCATACTCCTCATTCCCAATCTCATAAAACCTTATGGTTAAGAATGTTTTCATACCAGAGTCGAACTCTTGTTCGTTGCTGTACTCGCATGGCTCATCCCAGTCACACGTGGAAGTCTTGAAGCTCCAACCAAGCTTATCATCGTCTGGGTCATACGCCGGTCTGTATTTGCCCTGTGTGGCTGTGAGATTTCTATAAGCATCGAAAATGCACTCCACAGCCCCCCTGTTCATGTGCCTAAACACACCAACAGACAAGCGGTTATCCATTGGCACACTAAACACATTACTCAAACCGCAATGTACAGCGAGGTATGCCTTTAACCCAGGCACCGCATCCACATCACGGTAATGAATATAAGAAATGGCTGGGGGTGAATTGGGTATTGCCCCAAAGAACCGGTAATTTACAAACCCTTCACCGCTTTTGTTTAATATCCATGATTTGGGGTCAATGAAAACCACAATATCCACCTTTTTTGGGTTAATGTCTTTAATGAGGGAGTCCAACCTTATTCCGTCTCTGGGCAAGGTAGAGCTCAAATTATAACTATAATCCTGCGCCTCTTGGGTTAAAATATCATTCACATATTTATATATTTTTCCAAATCTCACCTTGGTAGTCGCAGAGAACTTATTAATGATTGTAACCTGCCCAGTGCGGTTTTGAACCACCCTCAGTGGGTAGCTCATTTCAACCCTAGTAAATTCCTCTGAAAACACAGGGTTTATGCTCATTTCGCCTATAGGTGTAACACTCAACCCCTTTTTTGCGAGTTCACTGAAGTTTAGGCATTTGGTGATATTGTTCTTTATGAACTCTGCTAGGTTGGGTCTAATTTTCATTTTTGGTGATAGAAGGGATTGGAGCCAAGCCACGCTTCTGGCTGGTTCCTCCCTCTCGTAAAGCCCAGGCAAATTCACTTGGTTTAGCAGCCTAAAGTCCTTAACTGGGTTGCCGTTTATGTCATGGGCAATAATTGAAGTATCACCCAAGCCAAACACTATTTGGTCTGAGTGCTCACCATAAAAGGGGAAGGTGATTGAGGGACACCTCTCATAGGCGTATCTGCCTGTAGCGAGGTCCTTTGGTGAACAAGAGATGTTGTATGTAATCGCTCCTGGCAGTATAGAATACCAAATCCATTCATCATCATACTTCACTGCAAGCTCTTGTGTCTTGAAGCTGTCTGGCACAAATCCCCCTTGGCTTTCATAGATTACACCACCCTGTTCGCCCAGCAATCGCAGCCCTTTGATTGTGGCATCAAAGAGACATTTCTGTACAAAGAGCTTCACTGGCTCAATCTTGGGTGGTAAATCTGGCACCTTGGGTCTCTTGAAGAGTGGGGATTTTAGAGCAACCAACAGCCCTACAATTATTAGAATGGCAAGCGCCAGTACAATGAAAAAGGTAACTTGGGCTCTCTTCATTCTAACTCAAGTTTAACAGTAAGCTCTTTCCAAAATGCCACAAGGTTTACTGGGGCTGGTTGCCTGTCAATCACAATATAGTTGCCTGGTGAGGTGGCATTGCAGTTAACAAACTCTCCAGAGTACTGGTTAATGGGTTCACATATATCAAAGTCAAGGTTATTGTAGTTAACAGTCATATAACTCTCGTATCTATGAAGCACCCTGTTGTATATATTGAATTGAGCAACTGCCCGTATTGTGCTTCCCCCTTCGGTAGCGAGATAAAGCTTGGAGAATCTGGGTGGCACTAGGGTTGCAAACCCCTTTCTCAAGCCAACCCTTGAGCGAAAGCTCACCCTACCCTCACGGATTATCTGAAGCAATGAATCAATTGGGTTTCTAATCAAATAAAGGAACATATCCCACCCGCTTACACCTCTTGAACCACCTAGCCCAAGCCCAGGGCGGGTGTATATTAACACCCTGTCATTTGGGTTGTAGAGTGTGTTCGGTGTGCACGCTATATAGCCATCTTGGGGGTTACCTGGGCAGCTGCTCAACCCAACTAAGTCAGAAAAGCTATAAGCATCAGCAAAGAGGGGTTGGTTTAGGGACACCCCAAACATTTGCTCATTGCCGAATCTCAACACACAGAAATTGTTTACACAGGGTATTCTGTGTTGGTTGACCAAGCAATTGTTACCTAAATAGGCAATGGCTGCCTTGTTGTCCACCCTGTAGCCGTAATTGTTGAGCACCTCTGAAGGCGCATCACATATGAGTGAGAAATTGTTGAGATACCCAGCAACTAACTCTAGCATCTTACCTGCAACCAGTGCTGTTCTTGAATACCATTCCCCATTGTTGCAGTAATAATCAAGGATGTGTTGTCCAGTGGCAATACACTGTGGTTTCTCTGCACTGAAGTATGCCTCTGGGTTGTAGTTCATATTTGGGTTTCCATCCAGGCTCACCAAGCAATCCTCAGCTCTGGGGCAAAACCCAGTAAAGTGATTATCCCAAGTGGTTACTGGTTTGGCCTCCCACCAAGAGCCATCAATGCATCTCCACCTTTTATCCAGAGCATAGTAAATATAGGTATCGCTTGGATTGAATTTTTGGTTTGGTATGCAGCTATACCCATTGTAGCACCACATCTCTGGGCAGCACTGATAGCCATCTATGAGGTCGTGCTTGAGGGTGTTAATATGCTCTCCCTCACCCAACTCATTCGTGGCAAGTTGGTCCCCAACTCCATCTGGTACCCAAACACCATTAACACTGCAATAATAGCCACAGATGTTTTGGCATGCCCCTGCAGCAACCTCCCCTGGGTTGGCTACAGCTTGGTTAGTGGTGCACCTATAGAGGACACCGTTACACTCAAGGAGTGAGTTGTCCTGTGATAGGGATTGGGCACCCACACAGATTGATTGCACAATAAGAATAAGAAATAGCACGCTCCAAGCCTTAGCCATCACCAAAACACCTTCTATTTTTATATTCAATAACCCGAACTGCTGACTATATAAAACTTTCGCCTCAACCAGAATTCACTCCGAGGGGTTGAACTTTGAGGTTAGGTCTGTCCAGCGCTCCATTAGGTAACTTGGCATATCACGGCTATCCAGAACTATGTACCTGCCATTGTGCTCCTCACAGTTCAAGCGCCCGAATGTAATCGTGTAATTGTTCACAAAGCTACAGATGTCCTGCGGGAAACCCTCATACTTAACCAAGAGGTAATACTTGGGCTTCTCCTCCTCCCAATCATAACGGTTCTCTTCAAAAACACCCTGCACGAGTTTGCCATCCTCGAGGTCGGCAATATATAACTTTGAGAATAGCTTTGAGGTGTTGAGAATGTCAAAGCGTAGGGGTAGGCCTGTGATTGTGCGAAATTGGAGCTGACCAGTGAGTACGAGCTCGCTCACGGTCTGTATTGGGTCTGCAATGAACTCAGTAAACACATCCCAACCTGAGGTGGTTGAGCTGAGGGCTAACCCTGACTTGCTAAATACAATGAGTTTAACATCGGAGTTGTAGATTGCATCGCTCGTGCATTGCCTGTAATCCCAAGCACCAATGCTACCCAAATTACCACAGTTGCTCAAGCCCAAGGCCTGGGCCAGGCCATACGAAGAGTCAAACAAATCAACATTCAAGGAGGTGCCAAACATCACCTCGCCTGTGTCTAGATTCTGCAAAACACAAACATTGTTAGCACAACTAAAACTGTAGCCATTTAACTCGCAGTTGCGCTCAAAATACGACGCAACTGGCTTGCCCAAAACACCATAGCTGTAATCGTTCAATGCAACATCATAACTGTCGCAAAACAACTTGAACCGAGTGCCTGTGCCAGCACCAACCAACTCCAACATCTTTGTGGCTACCAATGACGTCCGAGATACCCACTCATTGCCGTGACAATAGTAATCCAATATCCATTGCCCGTCTGATATGCACTGAGGCTTCTCATCACTGAAATACTTCTCCGGCTGGTTGTTGCTTGTGTAGTTGTCGTAACTCACCAAACACTGAGCGTCCTTGTCGGGACAATAGCCCTTCAATGTGTAATCCCAATTGTATACCAACTCTGCCTCTGTCCAAGAACCATCCTGACAACGATAATCCAAGCTGCTTGACTCGGGAGTGTATACATAAAGATTGCCTGATTCGTCTATCTGGTTCTCTATACAACTGGCGCCGTTCCAACACCACATTGAAGGACAGCAACCATAACCACCATCTAAGTCATACTTCTTTGAGTCTATGCGCTCACCCTCGCCCAATGGCTCACTCAGTATGTCTAAACCCTCAGGCTGGGTGTCACTTAGCCATTTGTCAAATGCGGGCTCGCAATAGTAACCACACATGTTCGTGCAGTGGTCAACAACATTTACCAAATAGTACGGGTCCTCATTGTAACAAATATGGAAATCGCCATTGCAAAACAAAATCCGGTTGCCAACATACCTCGTGGCGTTCTCACCCAAAACCCAGCGGTAACCACCATCATCTACGCATAAGTAGTTGTCAAAGCGCCAACCGAGGTCGTTAATGCCGTCGTCACCACAGCAATATCCGCCTTGTGGTGGTTGCTCGAATGTGGGTGTGGGTGCACCGGGCAACCAAGCACCACCCAACTGTGAGCATTTGCTTGCTGAGCAGTCACCGTCTTCACAGCACTCCTCTGCTTGGGGTTGTGTTGTTACCCACTCCACTGCACCGTCTCCATTACCATCTGTACATTGCTGTTTCGCCAAGCCGAGGCATCTCGTGGCACCTGGAGGTGAGCATGTGTCCACTGGTTGGGTTGTGGGTGGGGTTGTAGGGGTGGTTACAGTGGTAGTGGTTGTTGATGTCTGGGGCGCGACACATACACCATTTTGGCATGTTTCCCCTGCAGCAGTATCACAGTCGCCGCAAGAACCACCACACCCATCATCTCCGCATTCCTTGCCTGCACAGTTAGGTACGCAGGGCCTGCAACAGCAGGCAGTAAACAAGGGGCACACTCCGCCAGCGTTCCGCCAATTGCCACTAAAGCAACCAAACCCAAGTATGTTCACAGCACAGCCACCACCAAGGTCTCCAGCTGCAAGACATGTTGCCTGGCACTGGGCATTGGCTGCAGGTAGGGTTGATGCGTAATAGGCAACACCCCCAGCAAGTGCACACCAAAAGGGGTTTGCAAGACACCAACCAATAAGATCAAACTCCACTGCTGCATTCACAGCAGGCATGGTGACCATAAGGGCTATCAAACCCATACCAAGAATCACAGAAACCCTTTTAACTCTGTTATCCATCATTCACACCGGTTTTTCAAAGAAGAATATTTGTCTAAGAGTATATAAAATTTTCGTTGGGGGACTAGCCGAGAACAAAGCCATACGCTAGCTGAACTTTGAGGTTAGGTCCAGCCAGTGCTCCATTAGGTAACTTGGCATATCACGGCTATCTAGAACTATGTACCTGCCATTGTGCTCCTCACAATTCAAACGCCCGAATGCAACGGTGTAGTTGTTTAC
>Ga0180300_10001028_pt1 | contig 12733 bp, 14 predicted proteins | sample GuaBasSediGuay15_FD_121798 | JGI IMG/M metagenome (GOLD analysis project Ga0180300, IMG submission 121798) | Subseafloor sediment microbial communities from Guaymas Basin, Gulf of California, Mexico - Guay15, Core 4569-2, 21-24 cm | ecosystem: Environmental > Aquatic > Marine > Hydrothermal... | reverse complement strand
CTTCTATATGGGGAGCATGCCTCACCTCCCGCCACCTCAGCAGCCTTACTCTCCAGCGGCTTGCAAGACACGAGCATACAACCGCTTGCTAATCCAGAAGCCGGCTCTCGTCACCAAGTCATCGAGTATAGGTTTGACAGCAGAGATGAGCCCCCTATGTTTCGCCTCAATGAGCACCCCCAAGAGCCCAATGAACTTGAGCCCCAAGCGGGATGCTACTATCCGTCCTCGACGCTCGTCCATGAGCAGGAGAGCCGCCCGCAACTCGATGGCGAGGACAATCGCTTCTGCTTCACCCGCCTCCAATTCCATCCGGAGCGAAGTGACCAGAGCCCGGTTCGCCACTTGCTTCGTCTCAATCCAATTCAGTGTTTGGACCTCCGTGGAACCGGGCTGTCCAGCGCCCATGATGGCAATCTCGTGATAGACCGCCTGGGGGATGGCGATCCTGTCATAGAGTGCTCGCAACAGGTCTAACCGCCCAACGGCGGCCAGGTTGATAATAGCTGACGTGTTGCTGACGACGATCACAGCCGCCCCATCTCCCTTAATGTCTTCAGGTCTTCTTCGAATTCGGCTACATCATAGTGGACCGGAATCCGGCGGCTTGCCAACAGGTGCTGGAACTGTAATTGGCTCATTCCTGCCAGGCGGCTGGCCTGCCCCAGCGTGAGTTTCCCTTTCTGAAACAGGAGAATGGCGATCTCCAGTCTCAACTCGGCCACTGACATACGTGTTGTGTGAATGATTTCGCTTGGGATGATCACACTCATTGTATTCCTCCTGCACATATGCTCAGCATAGTGCCATCATCGCTAAGACGTGCGCTCAAATCGTAACCGCGCCACCCGTCGCGTCTCCGGCCCGACGGTGACGTCCTCCGCGATACGCCGACCGCACACCCACACGATTTCGTCGCTCGCGACGAGCAGCGGAACGTGGTCACGCCAGGCCCGCGGGATCTTGAGGTTGATCATAAACGCGCTCAATTTGACGCTGTGTCTCCCCATCCCCTGAGGACGGAAGCGATCCCCCCGGCGGCGGGGACGCAGCACGAGCGGGTCGGTGAGCGCGTCGGCGTCGAAGTGGGCCGTCCAGGGGTCGGGATTGGCGGCTATGCGGGCCGCGTCCCACTCATCCAGCACCTCCGCCCGCAACTCCCAATCCGATTGGGGCAACGCGGTCGTGCCGGGCACTTGCACCGGCAGCGGCTCGGCGCTCCACAGCAGCGGCTCGTCCGGTGGCGGGCCGGCGTCGCCCGCATCGCCCACGGTCAGCGTGTCGTAGCCCACGGTGAGCGCCAGGCCCATCGGCAGCGTGGCCTGTGCGCCGGTCTCTCCCCTCAACCCCACCTGCCGGGCGTGCTCCACGTGGACAAAGTCCACGTCGCGCAGACTCCTGCGCAACCGGTAGGCCGCCTGACGCAGGGTGGCGCGCTGCAAGGCCACCGGCAACGCCCGCCACCCCGCTCGATCGAAGACGACGGCCGTCTCCCGTTCCTCCCGCACCACCTCGGCCCAGGCCCGCTCTCGCAGTTGAGTGAGGAGTTCGTAGTCGGCGGCAACGACGGCGGCGGTGTGGCACAACCGGGCACGGATGTTGGGATTGTAGGTCGCAAGTAAAGGCAGCAACTCGTGGCGGAGGCGGTTGCGAAAATAGGTAGTGTCCAGGTTGGAGCGGTCGAAGCGCGGCGTGAGGCCATGGTCGGCGCAGTAGGCTTCAATGGCGGCGCGGGGGACCCCGATAAGGGGGCGGATGAGCGTTGGGAGTTGGAGATTGGAGATTGGCAGTTGGATGAATGGTTCGAGCAACCGGTAGTCGGTGATGGGGGTTAGGGGGAGCATGCCGCGCAGCCCCGCCAGTCCAGCCCCCCGCAGGAAATGCATAAGGACCGTCTCGGCCTGGTCGTCGGCGTTGTGGCCCACGGCGATCTTGTGCGCGCCAACCTCGGCAGCCACCCGCGCCAGGAATACGTAGCGCACGCGGCGGGCCGTCTCCTCGAAGGCCAGTTTGTGTACGCGGGCCAGCGCCGGTACGTCCTGCTTCTCGACCGTGACCGGCAACCCCCATTCGGCGGCGAGCGCCGCGACGAACTCGGCGTCGGCGTCGGCATCGGCCCCGCGCGCGCCGTGGTTGAGATGGGCCACGTGGAGCCGCAGGCCATAGTCGTCCCGCAGGCGGAGCAGGACGTGGAGCAGGCAGAGCGAGTCCGGGCCGCCGGAGACACCGACGACCACCCTATCGCCGGGGTCAAGCAGGCCGTATGTCTCGATTGTGCGCCGAACTTGCTTTAGAACGTCGGTCAAGGCTCCGTCACTTTATAGACGCGATCGCCAGGCCGCGCCCGGAACTGAAGTTTGACCCCAACTTCGTCACCAGGGCCGGCCTCGCCCACGTCCTGGTGCATAATCTGCATTGAGGTGATCTCTTGCTCAAAGTCGGTCGTGTGCCCCAGGATGTGAACGCGGTCACCCACGGAGAGTTTGTCCGTCAGTTCGATCCCGGCGACGCCGATTCTGCCGAACCAATGGGTCACCTTGCCGATGAGTTGCTCTGCCATCGTTACCTCCTGACCTTGGGCGTGGCCGGAGGCCCGGCTTCAGCCGGGGAACCCCTGCTGAAGCGGGGCGTCCGCCAGGCTTGCTCACTACAAGCGAATCACTGTGCCGCAGTACTCACAGGTGATCTCGCGCATACCGCGCACGATCTCGACATCGAGCGTAGCGCCGCAGGTGGGGCACTTGGTCGGTGCAGCACGGGCCGCCTCGACTACCGCCTCGTCTTTAGGCCGCGTGCGCTCTTTGGCAATCTCCCCCGACTTGACCCGGCCGATCAGCCCGGCCCACTCCTCATTCTCGACGCCGTGCAGGCGGAGCGTGGCTCCGCTCAGGTCGGCCTCAGGGGCAAAGCGCAGTTCCAGCATCTCCTTGCGTCCCAGGAAGCCCTTATCGCTGGCCTTGACCTCCTCTACCTGTCCGATGGGCACAGCGAAAATGAGTTGTTGAATCTTCTCCTTCTCGGTGGTGATGAAGAGCACTTTCTTGGTGGCCTTCTCCTCCTTCTGTTCGAAGATCAGCCGCTCGTCGGTCAGGTAGAGCACGCCCTTCGGCCCTTCCTTCTTGGTCTCCATGTACTGCGCCCGGCAGGCCGCCACGGGGTCTTCGGCTGGGTAGAGTTGGAAACTGGCTTCGTCTATCTGGTCGAGCAGCCAGCGAATCTCCTCCACCTGGGAGCGGGTCTGGTTCACGTTCTGCCGGAGGGTCTCGTACATTGCTCTGATGGCCGATTGCGCTGCCTCCACTTTGCGCTCCAGTGTACTGATAGCGGTCTCGGCGCGGGCGACCTGGGAAGCGCGACCGCTCATCGCCTGGCGCAGTGCGCTCTCGGCCTCATCGGCCTCCCGCTCCAGTTCCCGCACGCGCCGGCTCACCTCGCGGGACACGCGGTCGTGCGTTTCCTCCCATTGCTTGGTCAGCACGTCAACCTTTCGCTCCAGGAAACTGCGGAAGACGTAGCCCCGGGTGCGCAGTTCCTCAATCTCGGCCGGGAGTAGCGATAGGGCCGTTTCAATGTCCCCCATGTCATTGTGGACGTCAGTCAGCAGCAGCGTCTCCTGGAGTTCACCCAACTGGTATTGAAGTTCATCTAATTTGGCGCGAGTCTCTTCGCTCACTGCGCCAGATGTCACGACTTTGGCTGTCCCCCGACCTCTCTTCGTCGCCGGCCGCCTTTCGGTAGAGCCTGCAAGCCCTCTTTTGAACCTCTCACTGCTCATTGGCCACCTCCTCAAGTTTGGCTAATGCTCGTTGCCGGATTCCCCGGCCCCCATCATAGAGCGCAGATAGGCTTCCATAAACTCGTCCAGTCGTCCATCGAGCACGGCCTGCACATTGCCGGTCTCGTGGCCGGTGCGGTGATCCTTGACCATCTGATAAGGGTGCAGCACGTAGGAGCGGATCTGATTGCCCCAGCCGGCGTCCACGTGTTTGCCTTTTAACTCCGCGATCTCGGCGCGTTTTTTCTCTTCCTCCAGTTGGAGGAGACGGGCCCGCAACACACGCAGCGCCGTCTCCCGGTTCTGGGTTTGTGAGCGCTCGTTCTGGCAGGAGACGACGATCCCGGTGGGCAGGTGGGTGATGCGTACCGCCGTTTCGTTCTTCTGCATGTGCTGGCCGCCGGCCGACGAGGCGCGGAAGGTCTCGATCTGCAAGTCGTTCGGATCAATCGTCACCGAGACCTCGTCGCCGAGGTCGGGCCACGCCTCGACCAGGGCAAAAGATGTATGACGACGATGGGCCGCGTCGAAGGGGGAGAGCCGCACCAATCGGTGCACCCCCCGCTCGGCGCGCAGATAACCATAGGCGTAGGGGCCGGAGACAGTGACGGTGGCCCGCTTGATGCCCGCCTCCTCGCCGTAGAGCCGGTCTACCACGTCGGCCTCGTATCCGTGCGCCTCAGCCCAGCGCAGGTACATACGCAATAGCATCTCGGAGAAGTCCTGGGCATCGGTGCCGCCAGCGCCGGCGTGGATGGCCAGGATGGCATCGCCCCGGTCGTAGGGGCCGGAGAGGAGCAAGCGGAACTCAAGGCGCTCTATCTCCCGCTCCAGCGCTTCCGTCTCGGCGATCAGTTCTTCGCTCAGGCTTTCGTCACCCAGCGCGGCAAGTTCCAGCGCATCCTGTACCCGTTGCCCCAGCGTGTTCCAGCGCTCCACCTCCTCGCGCAGACCGGAGAGGCGGCGCATCACCGCCTGGGCTGTCTCGGGGTTATCCCAGAAGTCCGGGGTGCCGGCACGCTTCTCCAGTCGGACGATTTCCTGCTCCTTGGCGGTCAGGTCAAAGACGCCTCCGAATGTGTTCCAGTTTGGCGCTCAGAGTTGTCAGGCGATTACGTAATTCCTCCATATGCTCTTCCTTATGCTCTTCCTTCGTAAGTGATGTCAGGTTAGCAGATGGATGGATTGGTGATTGATGAAGCAGGTTCGGTCGTGTGACACACATTCGATTAAACAACGGTAATAAGTGGTAATTCAGTGCGCTCGCCGGTGGCTTCGTTGATAAACAAGAACCTGCCTGTATCTTCGTGCCGTAGTTGCTCGTTCGCGTTCAATAGTTCGATGCCATAGATCGTGCCATCAGGGGCCACATCCACGATCAACTCGTCGCTAATTTGAATTGCTTCCACCTCGGCCCCTTTCTCTCGAAATCGAATATAGGCGATGTTATAGCGAGGGTCGTACGTGAATCTCATAGTGCCACCTCTTTCTGGATCAATCACCAGGTACTGACCAATTTCAGTCCGCCTCATATCGCCACCTCCTACCCGAACAATCCCTCCACAAACGCATCGGCGTCAAACGGGACCAGATCCTCCAGCCGCTCCCCGGTGCCGACGAAGCGCACCGGCAGCCCTAACTCGCGGGCGATGGCGAAGACCATTCCCCCCTTGGCGGTGCTATCTAACTTGGCCAGCACGACGCCGGTCACCTCCACCGCCTCCTGGAAATGCCGCGCCTGGGATAGCGCGTTCTGGCCGGTGGTGGCGTCGAGCACCAGCAGCGTCTCGTGGGGTGCACCTTCAACGCTCTTCGCCGCCACCCGCCGCACCTTGCGCAACTCGGCCATCAGATTGTATTGGGTGTGCAGCCGTCCGGCGGTGTCGGCGATCACCAGGTCTTTCCCCCGCGCCCGCGCGGCCTGCAAGGCGTCGAAGACGACCGCGCCCGGGTCGCCTCCCTCCGGCCCGGTGACGATGTCCACGCCCGCCCGCTGCGCCCAGATGTTCAGTTGCTCCATTGCCGCGGCGCGGAAGGTGTCGGCTGCCGCCAGCAGCACCCGCCGGCCCCCTTGCCGGTAGCGGTAGGCCAGTTTGGCGATACTCGTCGTCTTGCCGGAGCCGTTCACACCGACGATGAGCATCACGTCCAGCGGTCGGCCTCCCAGGTTGAGCGGCGACGGGCCGGGCAGCAGCGCCCGCAGTTCCTCTCGCAGCGCCGCCTGGAGCGCGTCGGCCCGCAGAATCGCCTCGTCACGAGCGCGCCTCCGCAGTCGCTCGACCAGGTAGAGCGTCGTCTCCACCCCCACATCGGCCTGGATGAGCAATTCCTCCAGTTCATCCCAGGTGTCCTCCGTCACCTGGCTGGCCCCCAGCAGCCCCGCGATGCGGCTGAAGACCGCGTTGCGCGTGCGGGCGAGGCTATCTTTGATGGACTGGGCGATTCCGGCAGCCATAACGAACTCCGTTCCAATGACCAATTTACCGAGTACCGATTGCCAAATTATACCCCAAAGCATACAGTTGAGCAACGCCGGTCGTGCCAACTGCCGGTGTTGATATTGCTAATTTGCACAGATTGGTGTAACATTGAGGTACCATTTGAGAGAGGAGTGATGATGTCCGGTCTTTCCATCGTTCTTCCCGCTTATAATGAAGAGGCTAATGTCGAAAGCGCCGTGGAACGGGTCTCCACCGTGGCTCAGCAGTTGGGGATGGATTACGAGATCATCCTGGTCAATGACGGCAGCACCGACCGTACAGGTGAAATCGCCCGCGAGTTGATGCAGCGCATCCCCAACTTTCGGCTGGTGGAGCATTACCCCAATCGAGGCTATGGCGGGGCGCTGAAGGCCGGATTCGCGGCGGCTACCAAGGACCTGATCGTATTCGTTCCGGCGGACAACCAGTTCGATTTCGGTGAGATCAATCGGCTGCTGGAACGTATCGAGGAAGCGGATATCGTGTCTGGCTACCGCGCTCGGCGGCAGGACCCTTTCATCCGCAAACTCAACGCCTTCGGCTGGAACACATTGGTGCGGCTCCTTTTCGGCTACCTGTGCCGCGACATTGATTGCGGTTTCAAACTGTTCCGGCGCGAGGTCCTGAAGCACGTCAATCTCGTCTCCGACGGAGCGATGATTGATACGGAGTTCCTGGCCGGTGCAAAGGCACGCGGTTTCCGCATCGCCGAGGTGCCGGTGACCCATCTGCCGCGCGTGGCGGGCGAGGCCACCGGCGCGAACCTCGGCGTCATTCTCAGGGCATTCCGCGATCTGGTGCGCTTCCGGCTGCGGCTGAGCCGGGAGTTGCGCGGAGAAAGAGGTAGATGAGACACGGGAAACAGTATTGGCAGGAGCAGCGTGCGCAAAGACAGGCATTGCTCGAGCATGAACTTGAGCGCGCCGTCCGGATTCTGCGCAAGGTGGGAGCACGACTCATTGTCTTATTTGGCTCTGTCGCCAGAGGGGAAGTCGCCGCGTGGAGCGACCTCGACCTTATCGTCGTGCTGGATTCCGACCTGCCGTTTGTCAAGCGACTGGGATTGCTATACGAGCAGATTCAACCCCGCGTGGGCCTTGATCTGCTAGCATACACTCCTCAAGAGTTCGAGACGATCCGTGAACGGCCATTCATACGCCAGGCTTTGCGGGAGGGGAGGGTATTATATGAGGCCTGATCCAACCGACGCCTTCGATGCCGAGGACGCGGAGAAGGCACTTCGTCAGGCGCAGCGGGTTATCCAGCACGTTGTGGAGGTGTTGGAGGAGGCAGGTGAAACTTCAATGTAGTCGTTGCGCACGCAGTTGGCCCCTCGACCCCACCCGCTGGCGCTGCGATTGCGGCGGCGTGCTGGAGATCGTCGGTGCGCCCTCCTTCGACCCGGCCCGCGTGGACGAAAGGGACTACACCCTCTGGCGCTATCGGGCCGCGCTGCCTCTGCCGGATGAGGCAACGCCGGTGACGTTGGGCGAGGGCTGGACCCCCCTGGTCGCCGCCGAATGGGATGGTCAGCCCGTCTACCTCAAGGCCGAGTACCTCAACCCCACCGGCTCCTTCAAGGATCGGGGGGCGGCTGTGCTGGTCACGGCGCTGAAGGCGGCAGGCGTGCGGAAGGTCGTTGAGGATTCCTCGGGCAACGCCGGTACTGCATTGGCGGCCTACGCCGCCCGCGTCGGCCTTAGTGCCACCGTCTACGTGCCGGCCCACGCCTCACCGGTCAAGCAAGCGCAGATCGCGGCCTACGGCGCGGAGGTCGTCGCAGTGCCCGGCCCCCGCAGCGAGGCCGCTCGCGCTGTGCGCCGGGCCCTTGAGGAGGGCGCAGTCTACGCCAGCCACGTCTACAGCCCCCTCTATCCGCAGGGAATGAAGACGGTCGCTTTTGAACTGTGGGAACAATTGGGCGGTCGCGCACCGGAGAGCGTCGTAGTGCCGCTGGGTCACGGGGGGTTGCTGCTGGGGTTGCACGCTGGCTTCGGCGAACTGCTGGCGGCGGGGCTTATCGAGCGGCTGCCGCGACTCTTGGGCGTGCAGGCGCAACCGTGCGCACCCTTGGCCCGCGCCTGGGAGCGCGGCGCGGCCGACGTGGAGCCGGTCGAGGAAGGAGAGACCGTCGCGGAGGGAGTGCGCATCGCAGCGCCACCCTGGGGTCGGGCGGTGCTGGCCGCCGTGCGCGAAAGCAACGGCGCGGTACTGGCCCTGCCGGACGAGGAAACCCTGATGGCACAACGTAAACTGGCTCATCAAGGGTTCTATGTCGAGCCGACCTCAGCGCTGGCAGTGGCAGCGTTGAATCACCTGCGCGACCGTCTGGGCGGCACACCCGTCGTCGTGCTGACAGGGAGCGGGTTCAAGAGCCCGCCACTGATGGCTAACCGGCAGCAGAGAGTCGCTCTCTTTGCCCACCGTCACGATCTCCTGTATGACCCATCCACCCACGCGCTTGACCTGGTCTCCGAGGTCGGCGAGGTGGCGAAAGAGGTTTTGCTGGCCACCGACTACGGGCGGCGAGCGCCGCACTTTCGACCCCACTTGGCGGACGAACTGGGTGATGCGCTCTACAGCCTGTTGGCGCTGGCTGAGGCCTGCGGTGTGGATGCCGAGGGTGCGCTCGGCGCTGCGCTGAAGAAGTACGAGCGCCGGCTGATAGAACGAGGAGATGCAGGATCGTAATGAACGACAGCCCATTCTCCAATCTCCAGTCATCCAATCCCCAATCCTCGCCCTCCAACCTTGAATCTCTGCAATTCACGTTGGGACACCGCTTCCGTGACCTGGACCTCCTCCGTCGGGCCCTCACTCATCCATCCTATGTCAACGAGCATCCTGAGGACGCGACTGGCGACAACCAGCGCCTCGAATTTCTGGGCGACGCAGTGCTTGACTTCATTGCCGGCGCGTGGGTCTATCGTCGTTATCCCGATTTCGACGAGGGACGGATGACTCGTCTGCGAGCCGCCCTGGTGCGCACCAAGACGCTGGCGCAGTTTGCCAGACAGGTGGGGATCGGAGAGACACTGCGGCTAGGTCGTGGCGAAGAGGAGGCTGGCGGGCGAGAGCGAGACGCCAACCTATGTGACGCCTTCGAGGCTGTCATAGGGGCACTCTATCTCGACGGCGGGCTGGCGGCGGTCGAAGCCTTCGTTGAGCCGCTCATTGGGCCGGTAGCCGAAGCGATCTTGGCAGCGGAAGCGGATTGGGATGCCAAAAGCCGCCTTCAGGAATGGAGCCAGGCCGAACTGGGAATCACGCCGCGCTATCGCATCGTCGCCGAAAAAGGACCTGACCACGCCAAGACCTTCGTGGCGGAGGTGCTTCTAGGCAAGGAGGTGGCAGGTCAAGGAGTGGGTCGCAGCAAGCAGGCAGCCGAGCAAGCGGCGGCGCAGGCGGCATGGGAGACTATTACGCGGCAAAAACCCGTAATATCAAAAGCGTCGCCTTCTGCCGGCGACCGAAGCGCACCACTTCACTCTAGCGGCGAGTAGGTGTGTGAACATAACTCATCAAACGAGAGATGCATAGGTGGATGCCGGCGGATCCTCTGCGTTTGACAAGCTCCCCGCGTTGTGATAGAATCCAAATTACAAAATCCCTCAAGATAAACCCACCATAAGCCACACCTGCGCACCCACCCTTTCCTTGCGCTCCCTCCCCAGGCTTACTTGTGGAAACATCATAGCGCGGCCTATCGCTGCAACCAACGTAGGACGAGATGCCATCTTGTCCCACAAGATTCCCGCAAACAGCGCAAATCTTGTAGGCTAGTTACGTATGAGGGCTGCAGAGAGAGGGTAACCCAATCGTAACGCAAGGGTAACTCAAACAAAGCAGAGAATGTGATAGACTTTAGCAAAGCCGAAAACGGGAAGGCATTCTCAGCAGGCCCTTAGCAGCCCTTGGAAGAGGAGAGCAGAACTATGCCACCTATCCGCGAAGATTATGATCTGGGCCCATATCGTACTATCCAGCGCCTTCCGGCACTCCACAAGGACGGGCTCGTCGAGTCCTGGCTCTCGCAACTGCCTGATAAACAGGAACGGGTGGTGCTCAATATCCTGAGAGTCCCCTACGATGACCTCGATGAAGAGCATCAACGCGCGTACGCGGCTCTGCAGAACGAGGTCGAAATCCTCAAAAAATCGCGCCACTTAAACATCGTCAGAATCTATCCTCTCCATCCCAGAGCGATATCGCTTCGAGGTGAGTGTTACCTCTCCCAAGTCAATTTCCGGGATGAAGCCTGGTGGTTCTGGGCTATGGAGTATCTGGAAGGCGGCTCGCTGGCCGACAGGATGGAGCAGATGGGAAGACTGCCTCTGGAGGAGGCGGCTGAGATCATCTATCAGATCGGCACAGCGTTGGACTACATTCACTCCAAAGGTATCGTCCATCTAAATGTCCATCCCCGTACCATCTTTTTCCGATATCCCTTGTCAGGCCCGGATTTGAGGGTGGAACTGGTACTGACAGATTTCGCGAATGCCGCAAGGGCTGATCAAGAGGTGATCGGCGAGCGCGCAGCGGAGGGGGAACTCAAATCCTACGTAGCCCCTGAACGCATCAGACCAGATAAAGCCAAGTCTGATCGGCCACTCGATAACCGGCCCAAGGACGTTTATTCCCTTGGGGTTCTGTTTTATCACATGCTTGCCGGTGTCCCTCCTTTCATCGGCAATGATGAGGACGTAGAAAGGGCGATTCTCGGAGCTGCCCCCCCTCCATTGCAGCGTTTCGATGTCCCGGTTGGGGTTGAAGACTTGATCCTTCAGGCTCTGCAAAAAGACCCTGCAGAGAGACCTTCCATAGAGCATTTGCTAATCAACCTCGATAAGAACGTACCTCCTCCGCGAGTAGTAGGAGTTCGAATGGTCGCTCCAGGCGGCGAGCACGGCGCTCCAGCCGAGGGCACTCGTCCTCATACCGTTCCCTACACTGCAACCGGTGCCTCTCGACCCCTCGGCGCTCCCGGTGGAGTGGAGGGCGTAGCCCCGCCTGCCCCTGCGTTTTCCGATAGGCTCAAGGCTCGTTGGCAGGCCCTTACTGGAGCATTGGGCTCTATCTTCCGCAGGACCCCTTCCTATCCGGTTCCTAAGTTGCTCGAACCGGCGGAGGAGGCGGTTCTTAAAGGGCGCGTAACCTTCGCCTGGGACTGGGAGGGAGAACTGAGAGATAACGAGGCTTTCGAGTTGAGGGTGTGGAAAGAGGGTGGGCCCCATGATAGAGCCGGGGAACTCCAGAGAGAGCCTGAACTGGAGATTGATTTGGATATTCTTGTGCCTGAACTTCCGGGGGAAGGGGACAAATGCTTCTGGAGTGTGGCTGTTGTCCGACAAAATCCGTATCGGTCACTCAGTAAAGAGGCCAAATCGCGTAGTTTTATCTATGGTGAGCCAGCGGAGCCAGAGGAAACGGAGGAGACGACCGAGGGGGATTGAACATGCTGACCAAGACAGGGCAGGGCTTCGCCGGGCGAGAAGAGGAAGTACTACGAGAACAGATCATCGCCGGGAATTGTGTACTGTTTATAGGCCCCGATGTAGGTTCTGATACCTTAAGGGTGTTGCCTGGTAGGGCAAGGTTAGCGCGGCAGTTAGCGGCTTGCCAGGGGTGGGACTTTCAGGACGATTGGTCCTTTCCCTGGATTGCTCAATGCCATGAATTGCAATTTGGAAGGTCCTCACTGATCTCCTTCCTAAAAGAGAAGATAGGGAGGATGAAGGAGCCTCCGGCCTGCTACCGGGCTATCGCCGCGTTGCCCTTCCGGTTGATCCTAACGACCAATTACGACACATTGCTTGAAAAGGCCCTCGAAGAGCAGGGAGTGGCTTATCAGAAGATCCTCGGCACCTATGATCTTAAACATGGCATGCTAGATAGAGTGCGGATCGTGAAACTATACGGCTGTATCACAGAACCGGACTCGATGGTTATCACCGAGGAAGATCTGTTCGCCTTTCTCGATAGATGGCCCAGTATCTTGAGTATCCTGGAAGGAGGATTTTCCGGCAAGACCTTGCTTTTCATTGGGTGCAATTTGGCACACCGTGATTTCCGCCATATGTACCATTATCTTGCTCCCATGTTCAGCAAGGATACGCGATCTGCGTACTTCATTCAAGCGGGGATAGCCGACTCGCTGGCACGTTATTGGGCAACCAAGGGCCTCACGGTGGTCAGGGCAGAGGCGGGGGAACTCCTGAGAAAGGCGGCCGAGCACATAGCGGTCAGGGAGGGGGAGGAGAAGAGGCCCCGCGAGCGGGCTTCCGATCTCCTGGACTTGGAAGTATCCCACCTAACTCAGACAGGACGAGAACATCGCGTCAATCAGGATTGTCTCAGGGTTTGCATGCCGTCGGATCCCCAGCAGAGACAGCGGGGGAATCTATTCCTCGTGGCCGATGGGATGGGGGGGCGCAAGGCCGGAGCAATAGCCAGCCACCTGGCGGCGGATGTGATCGTT
>Ga0180300_10001027_pt1 | contig 12736 bp, 11 predicted proteins | sample GuaBasSediGuay15_FD_121798 | JGI IMG/M metagenome (GOLD analysis project Ga0180300, IMG submission 121798) | Subseafloor sediment microbial communities from Guaymas Basin, Gulf of California, Mexico - Guay15, Core 4569-2, 21-24 cm | ecosystem: Environmental > Aquatic > Marine > Hydrothermal... | reverse complement strand
GGTGGGGGTAGGGGCTGCACCGCAGCCCGCCGTGGTGAGGATGCTGCCGAGCAGCAGGGCGAAGGTCAATAGGGCCGATACCGGCATAAGCCGCAGGTTGCAGGGATGGATTTTCTCTGTGGGATGCTTTGAGTACATCATCTGGACACCTAACTTATAACACGGATTGGCAGGATTAACGGATCGGCAGGATTAACGGATTGGCAGGATCAACGGATTGGCAGGATTAACGGATTGGCAGGATTAACGGATTGGCAGGATTAACGGATTGGGTCATCTCCATCACCGCGGTTAAAACCGCCCTGCGGCGGTTCAAAGGGTCGGCGCAGATCGCAAGGTTATCGGGAGATGGACTTTGTACCACACTTCATCGGCGCCGATGTCAGGAGTACCCAGGCGCGGGTCGCCGTCCACATCGTCGGCTACGCCAATGTCAATCCCGGCGTCAACGGCGGGCGAATCGGGCAGGAGGTGGTAGTCCCGCTGTGAGGGAGCCACGAACCGAGGCGGGAGCAACACGGCGTCCGTGCCGCTGATCGGATCGTCACCGTTGCCCCATAACAGCGTGTTGCTCACAATCAGCGTGGCCCCCGGCATCGCCGTGATGCCCACGTGGTGGCTGACGACGATGCTGTTAACGATGGTCGCAGTCAATGAGGACAGGACAGTTAGCCCAATCCCCTGTGCACCCGTACCACTGCCTACCAATGTATTGTGATAGAGAAAGCCGGTAGCCGTGCCGGTCAGTTCAACGCTGGAGGTGATGTTATCGCCGATCACATTGTTGGTGAGTGTAAAGACGGGTGCATCATGGATAGCGATGCCGACGGCGTTGCTCAGCACCCAATTGGCCTCAATGTGCGCCCAGTTGCCCACCCCCTCGGCTTTGATGCCGTTGTCAGCACAGCCGGCGACCGTGTTAGCGGCGATGGTGATGGTCACCCCTCGTGCGTCAATGCCGTCGTTGCCGGTGTTGTAAATGATGTTGTCACGAATTTCCACCCCGGTGCTCGTGTCGGCAGTGCGGATGCCGTCGCCTCCGGCGTTGCGAACGATGTTGTTAGCGATGAGGAATGTGCCATTCAGAGCATCAATGCCCCGATCGCCCACATCGGCTATCTCGTTGCCCACGATGACGCCGTTTACCTCAATCCGAATCCCGTGGTAGGCCTCCCCCCGCACGTCGTGGATCAGGTTGCCCTTGATGATGACGTCGCCACCCTCGACCAGGATGCCGTAGCGTCCGACACCGTCCACCGTATTGGATAGGACGGTCACGGTGCCGCCATCTATCTCGACACCCTCGCGCTCGCCGTCCCGGATGAGGTTCTCTGCCAGCCAGACTGTTCCATCGTCAATCTCGATCCCCTGCCGAGCGTAGGTCTGCACAGTACAACGGGTGGTTGTGACGACGCCATCGTCTATGTGGATGCCATCTCTGCCATTGGTCAGCGTGAGGCCGTCCAACTCGACGGCTTCGCCAGCGGCGTCAATGCGAACGACGTGGTCACCGCCGCCATCAATGATCGCCGGCGTGCTAACGGGGCTCTGCACAGTGAAGGAGACATCCCAGCCCCCCCGCAACTTGACACTGTGGGTGATGACCAGGTTCTCGGTGTAGGTGCCGCCGGCGACCCATACCTCGTCATCGGGGATGGTGGCCAGATTGATGGCGTGCTGGACGCTGCTACAGGGGGTGGTGACGGAGAGGCAGTTGCCGGACGCTCCTTCGCGCACGTAATAGATGCCCGGAGTGGCGTGGGCGACAGGGATAGGATGGGTCAGGAGCAACAACAGAACGACGGTCAGCCCAAGCCCCAGGGTGACCGCAGATAGGAAGTACCGGATTCTCATTTTGTGCTCCTCTTCTTTCTCTCGGCTAACTGCGGCGGCGGGGGCGTGGCGGGACTGTCGCTTTTCCGGTCAGTTTGGTGCCGGCCCGTTGTAGACGAAGATCGCCTGCTCGATTTTGAAATCCTTGCGCAAGCGCCGGTTCAGCGTAGCACGGATCGCCCAGTTGACGCGGCTGTTGTTAGTCCAGGAGGTGGGGCACCCTTGGTCGGGGATATCCAGCGTGAAATCGTACACGACAGGTGTCCCGGCCTGGAACTTGGCTTTGCGCGCCAGTTGAAGTTTCTGTTCGATGGCAGTGTGCCGGTTCCCTTCATCGCGGGGGACGTACTCCCCCCGCACGAGTTCGAGCCGCACTTCGCTCACACCGAAATCCTGGCGTGGCTCGATGAGCAACTGCCCGTTGATTGTCTCGCCCTCCACGAACTCCAATCCTGGGAGACGTAACCGCATATGGACGGCATCAGGGTGACTGCTCTCGCCATATTCGTCGGGTTGTGCTCTATGGCCGGGCGGCGGGACGATGAGAGGCAACTCGATTTCCTCATTGATGTCCTTCTTCAACCTACGGGCTACCGTGACCTTGACCAGCCAGCGGGTCTGGCTGATCGTACCGGCATAGGGCGGTTGGGCCTCGGGTGGAATGCGCCAGTCGAGGCTGTAAGTCTGCCGGAAGTCATCGGGGATGCTTCCCTTGGGCACCAGGATCTCTCTGGAGACCCACGCTTCATCGGTGGACCAACGTCGGCTGGTCTTCCCCTCGGTGTCCCGGTCAATCCATTGATACCGTTCCCAGAACACCAGGCCGGCGCGGACTTCCTGAACCTTCATACCCTTCTCCACTTCCAGCGTGATGTCGGTGTGCACCACATCGCCGGGGTAGTAGGGGCCCGCCGGCCGATCCAATTGAAGAGAGATATTGACGTCGCCACCTTTGAAAAGACCGAATGCCATCGTATGCCTCCTCCTGATCAGATATCTGGTCTGAATAATCTTAGCATGGTTTGGCACCGCTTGTCAAGCCGGCACATGCACGTCGGGAGGGATGGAACACCGGAGGTCATCACGTTCTCCAGCCATAACTACTCGTTAACGCAGCGTCTTACGATACATCACCTGCTTTTTCCACGCCCTGAACCCCACCGCCTCGTAAAGGCCCAATGCCCCGGTGGGGTTTTCGGTATCCACGCCCAGCAGGATATGGGTGCAGCCTCGCCGCCGCAGCGCGCCCATCCCCTCCAGCAGTAGCGCGCGCCCCAAGCCGATATGTCGGTGCTCCCGCAGTACCCCCAACGTGTCCACCCAGCCCTGTTCCCGCCCCACCCGCTCGTTCTCCTCGGGGTAGATATTGCACAGACACACGCCCACGATCTCCCCGCTCGGATCCAGCCCCAGATAGGTCATGTCGGGCGAGAAGTATTGGCTGTTGACCCAGTGCAGCCACTCCTCAAGGGAATCGTCGGTGTGGCCCCAGTGATCCCTGAAAGCCGTGTTCATCACACGGAGCGTGACCTCCTCGTCCTGTCCGCGCACGAAAGTGCGCACGCCGTAGCCCGGCGGGTAGACGGGGGTGGCGGGGGGCTCAGGGCTATCGTACACCATCTCGAAGAAATAGCGCACCGGCTGCATCTGTGCGCGAGTATACAACGCAATCGCGTCGCTCTGGCGCACGTCGGCGTAGGCGTCAAAGTAGACGGTGGCGGTGGGCGCTTCGTCGAGGCGGGCCCGTGCGCGCCGCTCGCTCTCGGCCAGGATGCGGGTGCCGATGCCCCGCCCGCGCCACTCAGGCAGCACGAGCCCGTGGGCGACGAACTTGCTGAAGCCGCTGCGTTCGTCACCTTTCCTGAGCCGGACGAGCCCGTAACCGACGGGCTCGCCGGCAACGGTGGCGAGAAATGCATTGGCCTCCGGGTCTATTCCCGGCACCGTCCACCAGGCCCGCAACTCCGACTCGCTGAGGCCGCGCTCCAACCCGTCCACGGCGTCACAGCGGTTGATGATGTCCACGATTGTGGGCAGATCATCCCAGGTGAAGGGGCGAAGGGTCACTTCAACGGTTTCGCTCATCGGTCATCCTCCTGTACACGCCTCCCCACAACGATCATCTCCTGATGCCAGTCGGGGCCGTAGGGCACAGGGGGCAGCAAAATGTCACCGTAGACGTCGCTGATCTCCAGCCCGGCCCGGTCGAACATAAGGCGCAGTTCGGGCAGCGTGTAGAGCCGCACGCGCTCGTGGTCGTCCCACAGGTGCGTCACGCCCTCGTTATCGGTGAAGCGGAAGACGCCGTGGCTGACGCACGTGACCGGATCAAACCAGGCCTCCGTCCAGTAGATGCCCTCCGGCCGTTCCTGCCAGTAGCAGCGTGCCTTCTGCCGCTCGACGAAGGTGTGGGGGTCCGAAAGTTGCAGGAGCAGCCGTCCGTCGGGCTTGAGCGCCCGGGCGATGCCCTCGAGCACCCGCTGGTTGGTCTCGTCGTCGAAGAAGCCGAAACTGGTGCTGAGCACGACGAGCGCGTCAAATGTCTCGTGGAAGGGAAGAGCGCGCATGTCCCCCTCGACGAAGGTGACGTTGTCGAGCCCCTCGGCGGCGGCCTGCTCGGTGCAGTAGCGCACCAGGCTGGGGGCGATGTCGAGCCCGACCACCTCGATCCCGCGCCGTGCCAGCCGCCGCGCGTGCACGCCGGAGCCGCAGGCCAGGTCGAGCAGCCGTTCGCCGGGCTTGAGGTCGAGCACGCGGAGGATGAAAGAGATCAAGCGGTCGTCCCAGAAATCAATGCCCTCGATGCCCCGGCGATGGACGACGCGGAACTGGTAGGCCCACCAGTCCCAACCGTGGGTTACTGTATTCTTCAGATTCACGGCAGACACTCCTTTACAGTTCGTGCAGGATATGGTATCATAACATTAGAAGGTCAGAATGTCCAACTGGAGATCGAGGGTTGGAGATTGGAGATCGGAGTTGGAGATTGGAGATCGGAGATGGAGATTGTCAGGGTTCGCAAAAGGTACCAGATCACACTTCCCACCGCCATACGCGAGGCGGCCGGCGTGTACGAAGGGGACTTCCTGACCGCCGAGGTCCGTGACGACCGCACGATCCTGCTGCGCCCCAGCCGCTCGGTGGACGCCGACGAGGAGTTCTTTTACACTCCCGAATGGCAGGCTGCCGAGCGAGAGGCGGACGAGGACATCCGGCTGGGACGGCTGAGCAAGCCGATGAGCGCGGAAGAGACAATCGCAGAACTACACCGCCTGGTGGCGGAAACGGAGACGGAGACCGAACAGGACTGATGCCCATCCGCCGTACTGCTCGTTTCGACAAAGCGTACATTGCCCTTCCTCCTTCTATCCGCGCCAAAGTTGACCGGGCGATCCGGCTCCTCGACGAGAACTGGCGTCACCCCGGCCTGCGCGCCAGGCGGCTTTCCGGTCATCGGGACATTTTCTATGCCCGCGTTGACCGCAACCATCGCATCACCTACGAACGGCGCGGAGACACGCTCATCCTGCGCAACGTGGGCCGCCACGACGAGACGCTCAAGAATCCGTAGGTACCCCCTCTACCGCGTCCGGATCTTCCCCTCCTCCCGGCGCTGCTTGATGACCTGCTCAGCGATCTCATCGGGCACGAGATCGTAGCGGCGGAACTCCAGCGTGAAGGTACCCCGCCCCTGAGTGAGGCTGCGCAGGTCGGTGGCGTAGCCCCGGGCCTCGGCCAACGGCACCTCGCCGTCCACGTTGCGCATACCTCCCCGCACGTGCATCCCACTCACGCTCCCCCGCCGCCGGCCCAGGTCCGCCACGACCGCTCCCAGGTGCTCCTCGCCAACGTTGATGCCAATGTGCATCACCGGCTCAAGGAGCGCGGGGGCAGCCCGACGCACCGCCTGCCGCACCGCCATCGAGCCCGCGATCTGGAAGTCCATTGCGGCCGAGTCCACCTCGTGGAACTTACCGCCCAGTAACGTCACGCGCACGTCGGTGACCGGGTAACCGGCGATGACGCCCTTCTCCAGTGCATCGCGCACGCCCAGTTCCGTAGGACGTACAAAATCGGTGGGGAACTCGGAGGGGGAAGCCTCGTTCTCAAAGACGACACCCTCCCCGCGCTCCGCCGGCTCGACGCGCAACCGCACCTCGGCAAAGTGACCATGACCGCCGGTCTGCTTCTTATAGGTGCCGGTCGCCTCGGCCGCCCGGCGCACCGTCTCGCGGTAGGAAACCTGCGGGGGGCTCACCCGTGGGACGATGCCGAACTCGGTTCGCAGCCGGTCCACGGCGATCTCCAGGTGCAGTTCCCCCATCCCGGCCAGCGTCTCCTCGCCCGTCTCCGGGTCGAAGCGGCTGACCAGCGTGGGGTCCTCGGCACACAGCCGCGCCACCGCCTGGCGCAGTTTCTCCTGCTCCTCGCTGGAGGCGGCAGTTAACGCCACCGCGATGACCGGCTCCGGGAACTTGAACGTTTCCAACGCGATGGGATGGGCCGGGTCGCAGAGTGTATCACCGGTGATGGCCGATTTGACGCCCACCAGCGCCACCACGTCGCTGGCCGCCATATGGTCCACCTGCTCGCGCCGGTTGGCGTGCATACGGTAGATACGCCCCACCCGCTCCTCCACATCAGCACGCGGGTTGTAGACCGTCTCTCCCACCTTCAGGTGACCGGAGAAGACTCGCACCCAGGTCAGGTGCCCCACGTGGGGGTCGGTGACGATCTTGAAGGCGGCGGCGCACAAGGGGGCATCGGGATCATCGGGCCGCTCGATGATCTCCTCCGCACCTTTCGCACCCTTCGCGTTTGGAACGATGCCCAGCACGGGAGGCAGGTCCACCGGGGCCGGCAGATAGGCGACGACGGCGTCGAGCAAAGGCTGTACGCCGATGCGCTTACGCGAAGCGCCGCACAACACCGGCACCAGTTTGCCAGCGATGGTGGCACGGCGCAGCGCCGCCTCAAGCGTCACCGCGTCGGGCTCCAACCCCGCCAGCCGTCGCTCCAGCAGCGCGTCGTCCGTCTCGCAAATGGCGTCCAGCAGCGACGCACGCGCGGCAGCGACCTGGGCCTCCATCGAAGGCGGGATCGGCTCCGCCGCCGGGTCGTCTGCCCCATCGCGCCAGACCAACGCCCGTTGACCGATGAGGTCTACCACGCCGCTGAACCCACCCTCGCGACCGATGGGCCATTGCAGCGGCACGGCGTGTGGCGTGAGCCGCTCGCGAATCTCATCCAGCACGCGCTCGAAGTCAGCGCCCAACCGGTCGAGTTTGTTGACGAAAATGATGCGCGGCAGGTTCTCGCGGTCGGCGTGCATCCAGACCGTCTCGGTCTGCGGCTCGACGCCGCCCACGCCGCACAACAGGATCACCGCGCCGTCAATGACGCGGATGGAGCGCACCACCTCGGCGGTGAAGTCAATGTGGCCGGGCGTGTCAATCAGATTGATGCGGTGACCCCGCCAGTGGCAGGCGGTGGCGGCGGCGGTGATGGTGATGCCCCGCGCCCGCTCCTGCTCCATCCAATCCAGTTGCGTGCTACCGTCGTCCACGCTGCCGACGCGGTGGATGCGCCCCGTGTAGTAGAGAATCGCCTCCGACGTGGTCGTCTTGCCGGCGTCCACGTGGGCGAAGATACCGATGATGCGGACATTCTTTATGGGAGTTTCTCGCTTTTTGCTCATAAGACCTTCCTATGGTATCTTCTCGAAAAGTAGGTCGGATTTGCTATCCGACCGAGGCGGCGGTTAGCAAAACCGCCCTACGCCCCCTCTCGAAAAGGCGGCGGTTAGCAAAACCGCCCTACGCCCCTTCTCGAAAAGTAGGTCGGATTTGCTATCCGACCGAGGCGGCGGTTAGCACAACCGCCCTACGCCCTTCCGGCGCCCCCCAATTACGCATTGCGTATTGCGTATCATGCTGCCACCGGGGTAGGCAGTTCCATTCTCACCCTGAAGAGATCGTACTCCTGCTCCAACTCGCGGCGGAACTGTTTCGTGTACAGCCGGTAGTAGCGCCCCCGGGCGCGCAACAGTTCGGCGTGGGTGCCCATCTCCGCGATGCGCCCACCCTCGATGACCAGGATGCGGTCGGCTCGCTTGATCGTCGAGAGACGGTGGGCAATGATGAAACTGGTGCGATCTCGCATCAGCGCCTCCATCCCCTTCTGGATCAAGGCCTCGGTGAGCGTGTCCACCGAACTGGTCGCCTCGTCCATAATGAAGATCTCCGGCTGCGCCAGGATCGCCCGCGCCAGGCTGACCAACTGCTTCTGCCCGACCGAGAGCAGCACGCCGCCCTCGCCCACCTCTTCGTCATACCCCTTTTCCAGCGTGACGATGAAGTCGTGGGCGCCGGCCAGTTTGGCCGCCTCGACGACCTCCTCGTCCGTGGCGTCCAGCCGCCCGTAGCGGATGTTCTCGCGGATGGTGCCGGAGAAGAGGTGCGGCGTCTGCAGCACCACCCCAATCCGCGATTGGATCGCGCGCAACGATAGTTCAGTGTAATCGCGCCCGCCGATGCGGATAACGCCTCGCTTCGGCTCGTAGAAGCGGCACACCAGGTTGACGATGGTGGACTTGCCCCCGCCCGTCGGCCCGACCAGCGCGATGGTCTCACCCCGCTTCACTTTCAGTGTGAAATCACGTAGCACTGGGTTGCCCTCCTCGTACCAGAAGTCCACGTGGTCGAACTCGATGTCGCCCTGGATGGTGCCCGGGTCAATCGCGCCGGGCCGGTCGGTCACCTCCGGCACCGCATCAATGAGCGAGAAGACACGCTCGGCCGAGGCGATGGTGTGCTGCATCTCGGCGTAGACCCGGGCCAGGTCCTGAACCGGCCAGAGCATGAAGGTGACGTACCCGACGAACGCCTGGATGCCGCCGATGGTCAGCCCGCCCACCTGAGCCTGCAGACCACCGTACCAGACGATGCTGCCCAGCGCCAGCGCGCTGATCAACTGCACCGTCGGCAGGAACAGCGCCGACAGGTACGCCGCCCGGAAGGAGGCGTTGTACATCTCATCCGTGAGTTGGCCGAACTCGCGCAGGTTCTCCTCTTCCCGGCATAGCGCCTTGACCACGCGCACGCCTTGAATATTCTCGTTGTAGGCGCCGGTGATTCTGGAATTGAGTTTGCGCACCTTCCGGTACTCCCCGATGATCTTCTTCCTGAACTGCGCCGCCACGATCACCAGCACAGGGATGATGGCGAACACGATCAAAGCCAGCCGCCAGTTGATGATCAGCATAAAGCAGACCGCTGTGACGATATTCAGCGCGCCCCAGGTGACGTCCAGCAGCCCCCAGGTCACCAACTCGGCCATACGTCTCGAATCGGAGGTGACGCGCGACATAATCCAGCCCACCGGCGTCCGATCGAAGTAGGAGAAAGACAACTCCTGCAGATGATCGAACATCTTCTTCCGCAAATCGTACCGGATGCGCTCCCCCAGGATGCCGGTCAGGTAGATAAAGGCAAAGACCGCCATAGCCGACGCCACCATCAACAAACCGTAGACGGTGACGATCTGCGTGAGCGCCGCCCTGTCACCCGCCAGGATGCCTTCGTCCACGATGCGCTTGCCGAGGAAGGTGAAGTACGAGTCCAGACCAGACACAAAGGCGATGGCTACCAGAAAGCCGACCAGCCACGGCCAATGAGGCTTGGCCTGCGACAAAATGCGGAGGACCGTCCTGCCATTGAATTGAGTGGTAAATTCCTCTTCTTCAAACTCAAAGTGCGACATAGGCGATCTCCTCTTCCTCCAAGACTTCGCAAGTCTGACCGATCTCCCTCTCTAACGTGTCCTCAATGCGGGCTTGCATGTCGTAAATCCGGCGATAGATGCCCTCCTGGGCCATCAGTTCCTCGTGCGTGCCCCGTTGCACGATCCGTCCCTGATCGAGCACCAGGATCAGGTCGGCGTTCATCACGCTCTGAATGCGGTGGGCGATGATGAAGGTCGTGCGACCTTCCATCAGCCGCTCCAGGGCTTCGCGGATCAGCCCCTCGGTTTCCGTGTCCACCGACGACGTGGCGTCGTCCAGAATGAGGATGCGCGGGTCTTTGAGCAATGTGCGGGCGATGGCGACGCGCTGCTTCTGCCCGCCGGAGAGCGTGACCCCTTTCTCGCCGACCAGCGTGTCGTAGCCATCCGGGAACGACATAATCACGTCGTGGATGGCTGCGGCCCGGGCGGCGGCCTCGACCTCCTCATCGGAGACCTCCCGCCCGACCCCGTAGGTGATGTTCTCGCGCACCGTGCGGGAGAAGAGGAACGGTTCCTGCTCGACGATGCCGATCTGCCGACGCAGGAAGTGGCGCGGATATTCCTTCAACTCCACCCCGTCGAGCGTCAGGCTGCCACCGGTGTACTCGTAGAAGCGGGGCAGGAGATTGACCAGACTGGTCTTGCCCGAGCCGGTCGAGCCAAGCAAGGCCACGACCTGCCCCGGCTTACATCGAAAACTGATGTCTTTCAGCACCGGACCGCCGTCGTCGTACCCGAAACAGACGTCGCGAAATACGATCTCCCCCCGCACGTCGCCGGACGGCACGTAAGAACCTTCGTCCAGAGGCTCGCGCTCCTCCTTGATAACCTTGACCACCCGCTCGTAGGAGACCAGCCCGGTGGATGCCTGTACGATCAACCGGCCCAGGTTGCGCATCGGCCAGATGATCCACACGACCAACCCGGCGTAGGCCAGGTAGGTGCCCACCGTAATCGTACCGTCGAGGGCCATCAGCGCCCCGGCAAAGAAGCCACCCAGCATCTGAGCACCACACAGGATGTCCGAGACCGGCCAGAACAGCGAGTGCATCATCAGCAGCCGCCGTCCGCGCAGGAACTGCTCCCAGTTATCCTGCTCGAACTTATCGCACTCGTAGGACTGGCGGGCAAAGGCCTTGACCACCCGCACGCCGGTCAGGTTCTCCTGCAAGGTCGTGGAGAGTTTGGCCTCCTGCTCCTGGAAAGCCTCATACGCCTTTGAGACCTTCCTGAAGAAGAAGACCGACATCAGCACAATCAGCGGCACGACCAGGATCGAGAGCAGCGCCAGCCGCACATTCAGATTCAGCAGCGTCACAAAGTTGATCACGAAGAGCAAGACGATGCGCCCTGCACTGATGGCCTGGTCGGCGAAGAAGCGGCGGATGGCATCAACGTCTGAGGTGGCGCGTTGGATCAGTTCGCCGGTCTGCGTCTGGTCGTGGTAAGTAAACGACAGCCGCTGGATGTGGTCATACAGGTAGTTGCGCAACCGCCGGGTGACCCCCTCCGCCGTCCGGGCAGCCCACCGCCCGCTGAGGAAAGAGAACACGCCCTGAACCAACGCCAGGCCTATGAAGCCCAGCGCGATGAGTGGCAAGGTAGTGGCAAGATCCTCCCGGCCCAGGACGTCGTCCACGAAGTAACGCAGCAGGAGGTAGTTGCCCGTCCTGAGCAGGGCGGCGATACCCACACCGACGACCGCCCCCAGGTAGGCCAGGCGAAAGCCGGCCATCATGCGCCATAGTCCAACCAGACGGTTGCGCGAGGCCGTACTCCTGAAGTCAAACTCGGAAAGCATTTGCTCTTTGTCTCCTGTTGGAACATCGTGTATAATAAACGCATCCTGAGTGAGGTGATACGATGAAAGTCCAAATCTCCCCACCACCTGCCCCGGTTGCAGCCGAGGTAGATATGACAGTGCGAGTGCGGTTTCAATTCAACGTCACTCCTTTCATCGCACTCCAGACGGTCAATGCCTATCTGTTGATGAACGTCGGGCATATGGTTTCTGCCGACGAGCCGGTCACGATGTTACTTAACGACGGCGCGTTCTGGCAAGTGCCCGTGTTCTGTGCTTATCCAGACCTAGAGCGCCGGGAGTACCTGGGCGACCTCTTGGTTGACGCCGACAGCGGAGCCGTGATGCTCCGGGGTTCATCATTCTCATCCCCCGAGGAGATTGCAGACCGTGCCGAAGAGCGTTACCGTTCACTTACCGCACCGGCAACAGGAGTATGATTACAGTTGCCTGGCGGCCTGTGCACGAATGCTACTGGCCGCACACGGCATTGAGAAATCAGAAGCCCAGTTGCGCCGTCTCCTTAAGACCCGTGCTAGCGTTGGCACCCACCCTGTTAACCTCATCCGGCTTGAACAGTTCGACCTTGCGGTGACCTGGCCCCGAGCCGCTTCGCTTGACGACCTGCGCACCCAGGTCGAGAGCAACAAACCCTGCATTGTGTTCGTCTGGAGCAGTGACCTGCTCTACTGGGAAGAAGTGGACGATATCGGATACCTCCACGCCGTCATCGTGGCGGGATTCTCCGAAACAGGCGTTCTTGTCCACGACCCGGCTCTTCCTGATGGCCCCACCGAAGTCCCCGTCTCTGATTTCCTGCGTGCCTGGAAACGCTCGGGACACCTGGTCGCGGTTGTTGAGAAAGCGACTTGAGTGACCAGCGTCTCACTTCCCGTCTGCTTCACCTACAGATACAGAATGCCCTAACAACGCCTCCAACTCCGCCAGCGATGTGGCCGGGTCAACGAACTGCACCGTGTGGATGCCCAACTCGCGGGCGGAGTCCACATTGCGCAGACCGTCGTCTAGGAAGACCGCCTGCTGCGGCGCGACGCCCAGTTGCTCTAGCGTCAGGTGGAAGATGGCCGGGTCGGGTTTGCGCAGGCCCACGTAGGCGGAGTTGACGTAGACGTCGAACTCGGTGTGCACGTCGAGCCCGAATCGTTCGCGGATCATATCGTCCTGGCCGGGAAAGGCGTTGGTCAGCAACGCGACCTTGTAGCGGCCTCGCAGGGCACGGGCGGCGGCGACCACCTCCGGGTTGAACCGATCGCCGGTGTAGAACTCCCCCACGAAGTGACGTGCCGCCTCCGCGTC
>Ga0180300_10001026_pt1 | contig 12739 bp, 11 predicted proteins | sample GuaBasSediGuay15_FD_121798 | JGI IMG/M metagenome (GOLD analysis project Ga0180300, IMG submission 121798) | Subseafloor sediment microbial communities from Guaymas Basin, Gulf of California, Mexico - Guay15, Core 4569-2, 21-24 cm | ecosystem: Environmental > Aquatic > Marine > Hydrothermal... | reverse complement strand
TTTTGAGAAGAGGTTGATAATTGAACTCGATGGTGGGCAGCATTGTGAGGATATCAGGGACACGATTCGGGATCGATGGTTGAGAGAGCGAGGGTTTACGATATTGAGGTTCTGGAATAATGAGGTATTAAGGAACATTGAAGGGGTGTTACTGAAGATAAGAGAGAACATCTCCCCCTCCCCCTTGATGGGGGTAAATCTTTTTCTCCGCAAGCCATCAATATTCACTTAACATCTGAATAAAAAAGCGGAGAGGAATCCGGTGTCGACAGAGTTGACAGACTGAGTCAGAGTAGTAAAATTGGACGATGGTTTGTTGAACCGAAAAGGAGGAGTGGATGAAATACCTTAGTGCCATCCTTTTTACGGTCTCCCTCGCCTTAGGTTATCTACCGAGCTCCTTCCGCAATCTATCGACCGCAGGGGTCTTCGACGACGACTACGATCTGATGCTCGATCCCGGAAGGATCCCCGAGATCGAAGGCTACCGTCTCTATACCAACCTCTCTAATCTGGTCACCGGTCTGGAGCGTCCTTTCGTCAACCAGAGTGTCAACTACTTCTTGCTCGGTGGCTCGGGTGAATTCATGAAGCACCGATACCTCGGCCTCATCTTCGACAACTACAGCCTCAACGACCCTCTCCCTACCGGACTCTTCACCCGGGAGGGTGATACGATCTTCGGCGATGGAGAGGTGGTCAATACTCAATGGCTGGACACCGATGGCGATGGGAGTTTTGATTACATCATCAACGATCGGGAACACCGGTCGGCCTGGGACCGGAATCGGGAACTCAATTTCTATCTCGGTCTCGCCTTCGGAAAAGATAACCGATTCGGGTTCGGTTTCATCCACGAGGATGACCGACTCCGTAATTTTGACCCCCAGGTCAATTATCAGATTGAGCGGGAGGAGTCGACCCTGATCGAGACCCGACTCACCTATCTTAAGGGCGATACCCTGACCACAATGGATGAGACCAACCATGCTCGTAATTCGATCATCTTCAGCAGCTGGTTTGGAAGGGAGAGCGCTTTCAATCTATCCCTTGGCCTGGGCATGATCCAGAGCGATTCACTAACCGAAGCCGATGGTTACTACTTTGAGGATCGCAATCCAGGTGGCGATACCCTCGACTATGTCAAGATCTCATCCGGAGATACCTTCCACATCCCCTATTCCGGTTTTGAGATACCGGCCCGGATCGGTCTTCTCAAGAAGAGGACCGGAGGCTGGGAGAGCGAATATTACCTCGACTTCCGCTACCTGTCACTCGGTGTCACCGGTGATGGCGCCCGAAACACGATCTCAATGGTCGATTCCACCTGCCGTCCGGGGACTGCGAGTGGTTATGACTCCATCACCACCACCTACTCCGGAAAAAGGAGCGGCTATACGGTGAGATTCTCAACCCGTCAGCGCTTTACCCTTTCCAAGCGGTTCGCCTTCGGATTTGGTCTCTCCCTCACCAACTCGGTCCTGACCGATGAGCTCTTCGATTCCACCGCCCAGAGTGGAAGATATGCCTATGATGATGGTGATGGTGTCTCCACCGCCAATGACTCCACGGTCACCTACACCGAGATGGAATACTGGCAGAAGAAGACAACCTCGGTTGTCCGTTCCATCTCAATCCCGGTCGGAATGGAGTTCAAACTGATCGAACCGGTCACCCTCCGACTCGGCGCCCGTCATACCACCACCTATTACGATGTCGTCACCACTGAAAATCTGAAGGGTTTCGATCCCCGTAAGACCAGGGTCGAATATGGTGATGGCAGCTACTCCGAGTGGATCGATGATGAGAAGCTCCAGTCCGGGACAAGGGAGGAGGATAGTCCCACCACCCACAAGACCGACTATTACTACGGGCTTGGCATTGCGATCGGCAAGAATCTCCAGCTCGATCTGATGTATTTCAACAACCTGGTCAACCTCGCCAACTGGCGCCTTTCGGCGACCTTGAAGTTCTAAGGGGGGAATGATGAGATGGGTAATACTCCTCGGGGTTCTGATCCTTTTTATAAGTTGCCCGGAGAACCCCTTAGAGAAGTTTCCTCTCACTGAAACCGGTGCGGCCAATCTACCCCGGATTACCGCTGTCGATCCCGCCAATGGTGCCGAACTCAAGGATGACAACCCTAATCAGTCTGGAATTCAGGCGACCGTCACCATCACCTTCAGTGACTATATGGATGAGACCACCCTCACCACCGACAATATCGAGATCTTAAACACCACCACCGGAAGCAAGCTGACCGGCTTCGAACTCAATTACAACAAGACCGGGCGCAAGCTCTACATCAGACACGAGGACTGGCCCGATGATGCCGCCTATCTTATCACCTTGAAGACCGCAATCAAGAATACCTACGGTTCACCCTTGGATGGTGATGGCGACAACATCGACGATGGTTCTCCCTATGATGATGGCCTCACCACCTTCTATACCGGAGCCGGATCCGGCGATCTCGTTCCGACCGACCAGCCAACAATTACTGATGCCACCCCGCCGCAGAAGAATAACCAGAGCCACCTCCCATCGATCACGCTTACCTTCTCGACCAATATGGACACCGCCACCCTGACCACCAGCACCATCAACCTCCTAAACAGTGACTCCAACTCGGTCTCCATCACCAGGGTCTCAGTCACTCCAACCCAGGTCACCTTCCAGCCGACCGATTCCCTGGACAACTTCAGGAAATACTATGTGGTTGTCAAATCCTCCCAGATCAAGGCATCCTATCCCACCCATACCCCTTCCTACCTCTTCTATCTCGATGGCGATCGGGATGGCCCGGAGGCGGATGAGCCCGATTCGGTCTGGTATTTCTATACCGACGATACGACCGGCCATGATGAGCCACCCCATGTCACCGATGCCCAGAAGATAACCGGTGGCGTTAAGATCACCTTAGACCAGAGGATGGATGGATCGACGATCACAGCTACTACGGTCCGGGTCTATGACGAGACCGGTTATATCCCCGGCCGGATCGTCACCTACAACGATGGCAACAACGGCTATATCGAATACTACTTCCTGAGGGGTGCCACTGGAAAACTCGATGTCTTCGTGAGCAGGGAGGCGACCTCAGAGGATGGACTGAAGCTCGACTCCAACAATAATGGTATCGGTGGCGAGTTCGATGACGACTACTGGAAGTATGGGCTTTAAGTTTGATCGGGGGAGGCTTCGCCTCCCCCTCCTCTTCCATGGATCTTAAGGATTATCAGGAAAGGATTGCCGAGACCTATCTCGACCGGGACCGGCGCCGGGGCCTGGACCGGACCTTCATCTGGTTCGTTGAGGAGGTCGGCGAGCTGGCCCGGGCCCTTAGGGATAGGAAGAATCTGAGTGAGGAGTTTGCTGATGTCCTGGCCTGGCTCCTCTCGGTTGCCAATCTCGCCGGTGTCGATCTCGACCGGGCGATGGCGAGATTTAGATCCGGCTGTCCCGAGTGTCGGGCCAGGCCCTGCCGCTGTCCAGAATCATGATCATCTTGCTTGCCTTTCTAATCCTGCCGCCGGGATGGGTGGAGGTGAAGGACAACCCGGATGATGCCGGTGGTGCGGTGGTCGTAACCTGGGAAAAGGTCTCCGGAATCGATGGCTATCTCGTCTTCCGCCATCTTGCCGATGAGACCGATCGGAATCGGCTTGCCGAACTGAAGGCAAAGCTTGTCGCGGGAACGATCACATCCGAGGAGAAAAAAGAGCTCAGATACCTGAGTGAGGGTAAACAGGGCTTCCTCATCCCAGCCCATATCACCTCCTACCTCGATGAGAATGTCAGGGACGGGATAAGATACTACTATGTGATCGGTGCGATCCTGGGCTCGGATACCGCCTTCTCGAAGCCCTCTTCTCCGGTGACCTCTCGTCCCCAGTGGTTCCATACCGGTCGGATCAATGTCCTGGTCGGGGTCATCCTCTTTACCGGTCTCCTCCTTTTCTTCCTCGCTGCGGCCCGGAAGGGTAAGAAACTCTTCGTCCGGAGGATCTCAGGCCTCTCCGCAGTTGAGGATGCGGTGGGCCGGGCGACCGAGATGGGTAAGCCGATCCTCTACATCCCGGGCCTGGCACCGATCAGCTTCACCGCCACAATCGCCTCAATGAACATCCTGAGTGAGATCGCCAAGCGGACCGCCCAGTATGAGACCCCGATAAAGGTTGCCAACCGGGATCCAGTCGTCTATACGATCACCAAAGAGGTGGTGAAGGAGTCCTATACCACGGTCGGACGACCGGATCTCTTCAAGGATGAGTATGTCGTCTATCTCACTCAGGATCAGTTCGGTTTTGCCGCGGCTGTAGATGGGTTGATGATGAGGGAGAAACCCTCAACCAATTTCTTCATCGGCTATTTCTGGGCGGAATCCCTCCTTCTTGCCGAGATCGGTGCTGCCACCGGTGCGATCCAGATTGCCGGGACCGATGCGGTCCACCAGCTCCCCTTCTTCATCACCGCCTGCGACTACTGCCTTATCGGTGAGGAGCTCTATGCCGCCAGTGCCTACCTCTCCAAGGACCCGATCCTCCTCTCAGCGCTCAAGGCCCAGGACTACGGCAAGGCGATCATCACCGGTCTGCTCATCCTCGGCACCCTGCTCGCCTTTACCCTCTGGCCTCAGGTCCTCTCACTCTTTCAGATAAAGTAGACAGTTCTTACAGAATCCGGGGCCCTTGAGGTCGGTGTCCTGGATCGTATTGGAGAAGTGCATAATACAGCGGGGATCAGGACAGTGGCCAAGTCCCAATAGATGGCCGATCTCATGGACCGCCTCTTTTATAACCCGTTCCAAGAAAAGGGGATTTTTTCGATCGAGCCGGAAGGTTGAGATGATCGCCCGCTTTAAAACCGGATTTGCCTCACCAAAGACGAAGTTGAGGTGGGGGGCGAAGAGGTCGACCCCGGTGATTCCAAGCACAATTTCATCCTCCGGAAGGGAGTCGATCAGAAGACTTGCCCGATACTGATCCCGGATGGGATCATAGGCCTGAAAGGAGAGGGGAATCGGTTCGATTAAATCGACTCCGGTATTGAATATCCGGGCCAGTTCATCCCGAAGCCTCCTCAGTTCATCAACCCGAAGTTCGGGTTGTCCGATCGGGACGACCGTGATCATACGATCCCCTCCGCCTTCAGCCGCCGGATCAGTTCCAAGGCCCGATCATACCTCCCGATCGAGATTATATAGAAGCCATCGACCGAGTTTCTGATCTTGCGAGCGGTCTTGAGCAACAGGCCGGTCTCATCCCCCGAGAGCCGGGTGATGTAGCTGTGAGGGATGCCGAGGAATTTCCTCAGCCTCCAGGCGATCTTCGGCTCATAGAGAAAAGAGAGTCCGGCAATGACCCGGATTTGATCCGGTATCACCCTGATCCTCTCCTGGAAACTCTCTGGATCGAAAACCGGCTGGGTGAAGATGACCCTTGCCCCGGCCTCGATCTTCCGGTGGAGCCTGAGATGCTCACCCCCGATATTGGGGCGGTTGGGATTGTAGGCGGCGCTGAGTAGAAACTCGGTCGGTGGGATCCGTCTCCGGCTGATACTGATCCCCTGATTGAGCGATGAGGCGATCTTGAGCAGGTGGATCGAATTGAGCCGAAAGTTCCCCTCCCCTTCCCGGGGTGGATCACCACTCACCAGAAGGATCGATCTTATCCCGATCGAATGGCAGAAGAGGAGGGTGGCCTCAAAACCGAGGACGGTCTGGTGGCGGGCAGCGAGATGGAGGATCGGTTCCGATCCCAGCCCATCCTTGATCAGGAGGGCGGTGGCAATGGGATGGGGACGGAGCCGGCCGAGGGGGCAGAAGGGGAGGTTGAAGCCGTCGACCAGATCGCTGAGCGGCCTTAACTCTTCAATCAGTCGATCCCGATCGAACTCGACCGGGGTTAGGACCTCACAGGTGAGGACAAACCGACCCGATTCGATCTTCTCTCTAAACACCGAGGATCTTCTTGATCAGGTTGACTCCGGCGATGGCATCCCGGGCATGGCGGGCACCGATCCGCCGGGCAAACCTCTCGTCGACCACTGCACCGCCGATGATGAGTGTGACCTTAAGCCCCCTTTTCTTCAGCCTCTCGGCAACCTCGGCCATCCTCGACATGGTTGTGGTCATGAGGGCGGAGAGGCCAACCACCTTGGCCCGTTTTTCCCTGACCGTCTTCACGATTCGATCCGTCCTGACATTGACGCCGAGATCAAGAACCGGGATGCCATGGCTTAAGAGAAGGGTCTTGAGGATGTTCTTACCAAGATCGTGGATGTCACCCTCGACCGTGGCCAGGATGACCGGGGGCAGGCGTCTGGTCCGCCTCTTCGGGATCCTTTCCTTCAAAAGATCAATCGCGGCCTTTGCCGCCTGGGCCGAGGCGAGAAGCTGGGGCAGGAAGATCTCGCCGGTCTCATACCGCTTACCGACGATTCTCAATGCCGGGATGACCTTCTCATCGATGGCCTTCAGGGGTTGGGATTCGGCCCGGGCTAAGATCAGGGCCTGACGGGGATCACCGGCAACGATCGCATCCTCAAGCGTTTCTATCTTCTTTGCCGGTCCTGCCGCACTCCGCCCCTCGAACAGGATACCGGCACCGGCCGCAACATCCCGGACCAGACCATCCATGGGATTGGCGATGATGAAGCTGACCCCGGAGTGGATTGCGGCGGCAACCAGGGCCGCATTGAGCCGGGAACGCTCCGGCATACCGTAGGAGACATTGGAGATGCCCAGGATGGTGAGCTCACCCCTCCGGCTCAGCTCCTGGACGGTCCTGAGCGTCTCCTTAAGCTGATCCGGCTCACTCGCCACCGGAAATACTAAGGGATCGTAGATGAGGTGTTCTTTGGGAAAACCGACCCTTCGGGCGATCTTTCGGGCCAGACGGAAGTAGCGCATCCGCTCCTGGTGATCCTTGGGTAATTTCCGGCCCGAAAGGGAGACGACCAGATAGGAGCCGTAGCGGATGGCGAGCCTGAGCGATCGGATCAGCTCCTCCCTGACCACCCGTGAGGAGTTGATGACCGCAATCCCGGGATAGCGCTTGATGAAGGCCTCGGCCGCACTCAGATCCTTGGTATCGACGAAGACCGGTATTGAAATCTCCTTGGTGAGTGGAGCGGCGATCCTGGCCATTGCTGCCTTCTCATCAAAATCGGGCAGGAAGAGGTTGAGGTCGATCGCCTCGGCTCCGGCCTTCTCCTGCGCCTTTGCCTCAGCAACAATATAATTAAGGTCACCCCGGCGGAGCGCCCGGGTCAGCCGCTTCCGGCCGGTCGGATTAATCCTCTCCCCGACCAGGAGAGTGTGATCAAGGGAAAAAAGCCGCTGGGGGGTTGCCAGGATCCTTACCTTCCGCTTCCTCTTTCTGATCCGCCTTCTCTTTTTCGCCACCGCCCGGATGAACTGATAATCGGTCCCGCAGCAACCACCGACCAGCTCGGCAACCCCAACCAGCTCCGGAATGAAGGAGGCCATCTTCCTTGGGGTATAGCTGAAGCCGGTCTCGGTCGGGACGCCCCGGTTCGGTTTGGCGATGAGGGGAAGATCGGTCACCTTTCTCATCCGCTTCAAGACCTCGATCACGATCTCCGGGGTGGCGCAGTTGGCGCCGACCGCCGTCGCTCCGAGTTCACTCAGGATGAGGGCGCAGGACTCGGGCAGATCACCGAATGGGGTGCGCAGGGAGTCATCGAAGGTGAGGGTGACGAACACCGGTTTTCTCATCATACGTGCGGCCAGGACCGCGGCCCGTGCTTCGATCAGGGAGGTGAAGGTCTCAAGGTAGAGGATATCGGCTCCGGCCCGGACTAAGGTGCGGGCGAGGAAGGAGTAGTCCTCGATCATCGCATCAAAGTGATAATCGCCGAATGGTTCGGGAATCCGGCCCGAAGGGCCGATATCACCGGCAACGATCCGGCCGGTCTTCCTGACCAATCGGACCGCAAGTCTGATAAGTCTTTCGATTTCCTCTTTCCGATAACGGCTGGGGTTCACCCCGAAGGTATTGGTGAGGATGATATCGGCACCGGCATCGGCATAGCCCTGGTGGATCTTCTGGATCAGATCCGGATCCTTGGTGAGGACCTGCTCACTCCTCAGATCCGGATAGATCTTCTTCAACTCAGTCCCGATGGCACCATCAAGAACAATTGTTTTCTTATATGAAATCCCAGCCATTGGCAATTATATTTTCCCCACTCCCGCTGTCAATTGAACAATGTAAGCGCCGGGTATCATTCAAAGAGTTTTGAAATTCCGATCATCCCCGGCACAGATACGGCTATCGATAGAAATATCACCGCCCATAAAGCTATCCGGATACTAAGTCTGGATTCCTCTCCGATTTCTTTTATCGCAGGAATTATACAATAAAAGAAAGCAAGTGGGATGGTCAACCATCCAAATGGCCAGATCATTATCAGAAAAACAAGAACGATAAGTTTACCCATCCACCGGTGACTCATTTGGGCATTGAATGCAAAAGAAAACAGGTTTCCCAGAAATAACCAACACGTATCCAGAGCCATCCCCAAATTGTAATATCCAACCAGATCAGAATCATGGAGATCAAAGACACCAAGACAACATAGAGCGATAAGATCCTGCTTAGCGATATAACCTCAGGAATATTGCGAAAATCTTTTATTTTTCCTAAGAGGAAAACGGTAATTCCTAAGATGATACCTAATATAAAGTAAGGTGTTAGTTTGAGTTTGATCGAAAAGATATTCACCTGATCGAGTAGATTCTTAACATCATCTCTCTGCATTACCACTGCGAATATCTCTTCCGATGCCCGCTCAAGGGCGAGACCTCCCGCCATCGGAAATGCATACCAGCAGGAGATGGCAGCGGTTATCAGGAAGACTATGAGCAAAAGCAACCTTCTCAGGTCAGCAAAGGTCATGATCTATACCCCTCTCAACAGCTCCATCCTTCATTGCTGAAAACAAGGATCGATTTTTTATTGTCCGGTGATCTCTCGTAAGTAATGTTTTGAGACTTTGAATGGAGGGAACCATCCATCCGCCCATAGCTCATTACTTTTCCCCTTCTACCTGAAATCCCTCTATCAGAATCCTCTTCTTAACTCTCTCTACGACCGAGCCGTCTCTCTTGATGTACCAGCACCGGTATTCTAATCCATTTATTATCCGATTCCAACAATAAAATTCAACTTGATATCCGGAATCTGTGGTGATAATTTTCGGCAGGAAATCGGTCAGTTTTTGAAAGTCCGATTTTAATCGGTAGAAGCGGTCATTACCAACGATTACCTTTTTTATTACAGAATCGGGCACGCCTTCCTTCTTAAAAGAATTTATCACTGAGTCGGTTACATCAACAAAATGATTCGTGACCGGTCCCTCTGATATAATAACTATATGCTCTGACAACCGTTCAGTCAGTGATCCTATCGATCTATCCGAGATCATAACCAAGTGGTGGGCATCGTGGATGCGATAATGAGGGAGAATATCAAGGATAAAATTTATGTAGGACAATAAATCCCCCCGTTTCACCTCAATACCCTCCGGCTGGACCAGTTTATTCACCGAGTTGATGTCTTTAATTAGTATCGGACTACCACCGGTTGGATCTGTGGCTATGGAAAAGATATGTGTTCCACAACCCCTCAGAAAATATATAATTCCTGAAAACATAAAGCGAAAAATCCTCCTACTCGAAAGAAATTCACTCTTGCTTTCACCTAAATAACTATAATTCCGAAGAATCTCAGCGTCTGATGATGATAAGGACCTTTTCGCCTTTCGAGCCACAAAATAACCTGATGGGAAGAATAAGGAGCATGAGTAACAGCTTAATATTGTTATCACCAAAAGCCAGTTTTGTTGAATGTAATCTTTGATCTTTCGATCAATAAGGGCACCACAGTTAATCATTGATTCCCCCATCCTTGTCGATATTTTTTTGATCTGAACAATATACGATACCACTCCAATCTTGTAGTCACATCAAACCAAAGCTCGAACTGACTTTCGAAATCACTTGCATTAGATTCCTGCCATTCCTCTCCATAATCACGCCCTTGCAAAAGCAAGAACGAATGCACAGCTTCATGGCCGATACGACTCGATAGACAAAATAGTCTCGCTTTTGGCGTGGTTGATTGATGAGCGGACCAAACTGGAAGATCCAAAAGTATCCAAGTAGGCCATTTCCAGAAAACGATACTAATTGAGAGCTGGGTTTACTGAAAAATCTTGAAAAACAACCCATATCCTGTTTGCCATTATAAATTGACCCAGGTTAACAACTCCGCCTGGGGCATAAGGAGTCTCCCAGTCGCCAAGGAATATGCTGAGCAAGTTGATTGCCTCAATAAGTGCTTCGTATTGTTTCTTTAACTCCTCTCCTTCCAACCCACTTCTTCTAAGAAAATTCCAGAGATCTGTCCCATAATCCCAGCCTGAGGGGAAGAACACCGGATCCATCTTATACCACCATGCAGGACCAAATCCCATAAAATACTCCGCAAATGAACCTCCTTCCACTATCTCCTTCCCGGTGAATTGGTGGGTGTTGGGGAAACACTCCATAATCTATCCCTTCCAGTGGTTACCCGAAAGTATAAATGATTTTAACCCTTGAATCTCATCCAGTCAAGTTCCTAATTTCAGTGTTATTGTTCGAATTTCAGGGGAGAGGTCACTTCCTTCCCCAAGCCTCCAACCATCAATCCGACATTCCGGTAATTACCGGATTGACGGAATGAAATTTAAGGGCCAATGCTCCCGGATGGGATAGCTTCAGATGATCAAAGCGATGGTTTCTAATGGGGGTTAACCCCAAACTCGCTATATTTTCGAGATACTCTTAAAGCTGGGACACAGGTCAGGATGACTTTTTTAATAACTCCCCCGAAATTGGAACAGTGACATTTCAGTTATTAGTTCACTCAGGTTCTTGGTATGGTTAGTTAATTTCTTTCAATTAGCGCATTGATAAGCGCCTCTACCGCCCTGGGACTCTTAATTTCGCCTAACGCCCAAGCAGCGTATTCCCTGACCTGCCAGTCTTTATCCTTTAAGAGAACGACTAAACTCTCCACCGCCTGGGAATCTTTTATTTTCCCAAGCGATTTTATTGACTCAATCCGGACCGATTCGTCTCTATCGGTAAGTAACGCACAAAGATACGGTGTCGCCAGAGGGTTTCCCAATTTTCCTAACGCTTCCGCGGCCATAACTCGAACCGCAGCGTGCTTGTCGCTCAGTGCACCAATCAGAAGTTTTGCCACTTCCGGATTGCCGATTTGGCCAAGTGATCTAATGGCACTCGCCCTGACCTTCCAGTCTGAGTCTTTTAATACGGATATCAAAGGATCAACCGCAAGTGGTGTTTTGATTTCACCCAGTAGATAGGCCGCTTCTTCCCGTTCCCGCCAATCCCTGCTTTTCAATTTCGAAGTTAAGGTGTCGACCAAGAGGATAACATCTATTTCAGCCAGTGCCCTGGCAGCATGTCTTCTAACCTTCGGTGATTTGTCATCGAGCGCTTTAATAAGAGGTTTTATCGCCTGAAAACTATTTATTTTACCCAATGCCCAGGCAGCAGCCAGTCTCACCCGGTAAGACTTATCCCGCAATAATACCGTAATCAGGGCTCCTACCGCACTGGTATCTCTTATCTTACCAAGAGCAATCGCTGCGCTTTGTCTGACCGATTGATCTCTATCATTTAAGGTCTTGACAAGGGGTAGAATCGCTACTGTATCTTTCAGCCGCCCAAGAAAGTCTGCCGCCATTTTCCGGATAACATGGTCCTGATGCTTAAGAGCGTTAAGCAAAACTTTTAATGTGCGATGATCCCGGCGCCTCTGTAAAAAGAAGAAGGCTGCATTGATCCGGATCTCCCAATCGTCATCAGCCAGAGCTGAATCTAAGATTTTTTCAGCAATAGGAGCCTCTGATTTACCCAAATATAGGATGGCAGTATGTCTATTGATGGATTCCTTATTTTTCAATTCGGAGACAAAAAGGGCAACGACACGGGGATCATTAATATTTTGCAACACTGAAATAACAAGTGAACGGATGTGAGGATCCTTATCCCTGAACTTGGCAATTAAGGAATCAACAACAATGGATGAAGTCGATTTCGCCAGAGATAATATCGCAGTAGCCTGCACCTCCTTAGACTTATCTCTTAAGGCAGAAAGCAGTGGAACCAACGCATTTGAGTCCTGCAATTCACCTAATGCCCAAGCTGATGCTGCCCTAACCTGCCACACTCTCTCTTTCGACAGCGCAGTAACCAGAGGTTCTAAAGCACGACTGTCACCTACCTCACCAAGGGCCCAGGCTGCAGCAGTTCTCACCTCCCAGGATTTATCATTAGATAGGATGTTAATCAGTGGGTTTATGGAAGTAGTATCTTTAATATAGCCAAGCGCTAAGGCTGCATTCATCCGAGCCTTCCAGTTTCTGCACTTCAGCACCCTTAGCAACGGCTTTACCGATGGCCTCCCTATTTTAGCCAGTGCTATCGCCACATCTGTTGCCGATCGGGTGATAAACTGGACTATTGCAAGAGCTTCCTCTCGGGTCACGAAGAAATCACACAATTTCTTTTCTATTTGGGGAACACTATCCAATCCGGCTTGTGCTTCTAAAGAAGAATAACCTAATCCAAATGCAAGAATACATACAAGGCACCCAACCAGCTTCAATATTCCCTCGCTTGAATATTTATATCCCC
>Ga0180300_10001024_pt1 | contig 12755 bp, 10 predicted proteins | sample GuaBasSediGuay15_FD_121798 | JGI IMG/M metagenome (GOLD analysis project Ga0180300, IMG submission 121798) | Subseafloor sediment microbial communities from Guaymas Basin, Gulf of California, Mexico - Guay15, Core 4569-2, 21-24 cm | ecosystem: Environmental > Aquatic > Marine > Hydrothermal... | reverse complement strand
GAGGGAACTTCGAGAGGTGGCGGGATGGTGGGCAAAAGAGCAGGCTCATTTGTCTGGAGGAGAAATCGCGTCTTAAGAATTTCTAGCCTCATTTCTGTCATTTTTATCTCCCACTTCATCCCAGCGGGTGTACATAATATACCCAATAATCAAGTTAAGGACAACTCAACCTTCAGACTGGAGGAAGAGAAAGAGGAGCAGGAGCAGTGGACTCATCTTGCCAGCTGGGAGGAAGTAATCTAATTCGTCCCAGAGATAAGATATAAAAGATTTAAGATATTAGTCCCACAAGACGATAGGAAAAACAGGAAATATTATTTTTCCTTTTATAACAAGGTTTTTCAGATAAAATAAGCTCGGCCTTCATCCTCAAAATGGCGGCTGTTACTTCTCATTTTTTCTTTTATTTTTTTAGTCTATTTGATAAAATAGCCGCCATGAACATGGGGAGTGGTTGGACCCAACTTTCCCTCTATCTCTCCTCTTTTCCTGAGAAATTAAACCCGTTCATCCTGGTGATTTTATATAGATCCCATATTTTTTGGGTGAAAGGAGGCCCATGAGAGTAATCAGGAATTATCTTGTCTTTCTTTTGGTTATTGGTTTTTTCGTCAGTTCTCTTCCTGCCGAGAAAGTCAAACCCACTTATGCTGTGGTGGGCTGTCGAATTCATCCGGTGACCGGCCCAGTAATTGAAAACGGCACAATTATTATTCGTAATGGTAAGATTGAAACATTGGGTCCAGCAGCTAAAGTCAACATCCCTGAAGATGCTGAAGTGATTGAAGCCCAAGGTCTGGAAGCTTATCCGGGCTTAATTGATGCTTATTCCCAATACTTTCTCGAAACAAAATCTCCGTCAGGTTCTACTGCGCAGCGACGCCCGCCTTTCTCCGCTCCAGCCGAGGAGAGGTCCTGGGATAAAACTAATTTTTTAGTCTTGGATAACCTTAAATTCAAGAAGACCACTCTTAGCTCTCTACATAAGGCTGGTATCACCACTATTTTAGTCACTCCCCCCCAACAGATATTTGCTGGCGTGAGCACGCTGCTTAATCTCAACGGAGAAAAGTTCCCCCCGATGGTGCTCAACGATAAAGTCTTCCTGCATCTCTACTTCACTACCTCCCGGGGAGGTTATCCTTCTAGTTTAATGGGCACTGTCGCTTTGTTTCGTCAATCTTTCCCGGATGCCCAACATTATGCTCTCCAAAAGAAAACTTTTCTCCGGTTCCCAGCCAAAGTTTCCCGCCCTGAATATGATGCCTTTTTGGAAAGATTGCTGCCTTATGTAGTGGAGAAGAAACCAGTAGTTTTTGATTGTGCCAACATGCAGGATATTAAGCGGGCTATCAATTTGATTGAAGAATTTAAATTAAACGGTTTCATTGCTGGAGCTAACGAAGCCTGGCGGGTTATCGACTGGGTAAAACGAGCTAAAAATCCACTGCTCGTCACAGTCGATTTTAAACCGCCCCTCGGGAGTCGTTACGCTATTTTAGGAGAAGAACTCAAGAAGAAAGCCGAAAAAGAAATTTATCCCCGCAATCCGGCTGAACTTCAGAAAAATGGTCTTACTTTTGCCCTTGTCTCGGGGAAAATTTCCAATCCCAAGGAATTTATAAAGAAGGTGACGCAGGCTGTTGAGGCTGGATTGCCGGCCGACAAAGCTTTGCAGGCCCTCACTATTGTGCCGGCCCGTTTACTCCAAGTCGATTCTTATCTGGGGAGTCTGGAACCGGGTAAAATTGCTAATGTTATCCTCACCAAAGGCCAGCTCCTGACCAAAGGATGTCAGGTCACAAGAGTTTTTGTGGATGGTCTTTCCTTTGAAGTGCAAGCTCCGGCGGCCAAAGGCGCTCAAGCGCCTAGCGTCAATCTCTCCGGTAAATGGAAAGTCACTGTGGTCAGCCAGATGGTGACCATGGAAATGACTATGGACTTGACCCAAGAAGGCAGTTCTTTGACCGGTCGATTGACGAGTGAAATGGGCAATTGGGAGATAAGTGAAGGAACCTTGAGTGGAGACAAGTTGACGTTGGTAATAGCCGCTAACGTAATGGGCCAGGACATGGAGCTGACCTTTGAAGGCCAAGCGACCAAAGATAAAATTACTGGATCAATTTCTTTTATGGGTGGCAGCGCTGAGATGACCGCCACACGAATTCCGGATAAAAGCTAAAGGAGGGTGGCCATGAAATGGAGAAAGTTTGTTGGCTTAATTTTAGCTATGGTTTGGTTGGGCCTTTCCCCTCTCGGGGCAGGGCAGGATTTGTTTATTAAGAATGGAACCCTCCTCACCATTACCCAAGGCATTATTCATGGAGGTGATATTCTCATTATTGATGGGAAGATTAAAGAGATCGGGCAGAATCTGACCCCACCCAAGGGAATTCGGGTAATTGATGCTACCGGCAAATACGTGATGCCGGGCATTATTGACTCTCACACCCATGTGGCTCTCAGTGGAACCAATGAAGCTTCAGTAGCTATTTCTTCGGAAGTACGAATGAAGGATGTCATCAACCCCGAAGACCCAGCCATTTTCACTGCTTTGACTGGGGGAGTCACTATGGTTCATACCATGCACGGCAGTGCTAACCCCATTGGTGGTGAGAATGTGGTTCTGAAGATGAAATGGGGCAAATCCTCTGAAGAAATGTATGTTCCTTACGCCTATCGAACTTTAAAATTTGCTCTGGGAGAAAACCCAAAGCGAGCTAATATGATGGGTTTTTCCGCCCAGCCCCGTTATCCCCAAACTAGAATGGGTGTTATCGCCATTATCCGCCGTGAATTTGCCAAGGCCCGGAGTTATATGCGGGAATGGGAGCGCTATAACCAGCTTAAGAAGAATAAGAAGCTAGTTAGTTTTATTCTCCCGCCCCGTCGTAATCTGCGTCTAGAACCCTTAGTTTTGATGCTTCAAGGGAAAATGGTGGCCCGTTGCCATACCTATCAGGCTGATGAGACCCTGGAGTTCATCAAGCTCTCCAAGGAGTTCGGCTTTAAGATTGGTGCCTTTGAACATGCTTGGGAAGCCTACAAGATAGTCAAAGAACTGGCAGCCGAGAAAATCGGGATTTCTGTTTTTGCTGATAACTGGGCTTACAAGATGGAAGCTTATCAAGGCATTGCCTATATGGCCGGATTTTGCGCCAAACACGGTGTTTTGGTCTCTATTAACTCCGACAGTGGCGAGCGAATCCGTCGTTTATTCAATGACGCGGCCAAAACCATGCGCTATGGCGATTTATCTGAAGATGAAGCTTTGAAATTAATTACCATTAATCCAGCTATTCAACTGGGAGTCCAAAAAAGAGTGGGCAGCCTGGAAGTAGGCAAGGACGCGGATATCGCCATTTTTAATAAACATCCTTTGAGTGCCTATACCCGCTGTGAAATGACTATTATCGAAGGAGAGGTCTATTTCGACCGAGCTAAATATCTGGAAGAACAACAGAAAAAAGCTGCCGCCAAAAAGCCCCACAAGAAGGGAGGCCAGAAATGAAAGAGATAATCAAGATGATGAGCCGACCTATGAATTGGTTAGAAAAAATGAGGAAAAAGAAAAAGGCATCCTTGCGGCATTTTATTGGACTGGGATTGGTCTTCTGCTGGCTGGCGGGATTGGCCTGGTGGCCGACTCTAGCCAAAGCGGCTGAGACCGAACCGGTAATTGCAATTAAAGGTGCCCGCTTGGTTACTGTCACCGGCAGTGATATCCCCCAAGGAACAATTCTGATCAAGGGGAAATATATTGTTGATATTGGTCCCTCGGTGACCATCCCTCCCGAGGCTAAAGTGATTGAAGCCCAGGGATTGGTGGCTTATCCCGGAATGATTGATGGTTTGACCTACTTGGGGCTTCAAGAAATAAGCATGGTTCGAGCCACCGTCGACATGCGGGAGACAGGTAACATTAATCCCCAGGTCCGCGCTGATGAAGCCCTGCGGCCCGATTCGGTCCATATCCCTATCACCCGAGCTAACGGGACTACTTGTGCTTTGGTGGCTCCCACTGGTGGTTTAATTTCTGGTATGAGCGCCCTCATTAAGTTAGACGGCTGGACTCCTGAAGAGCTGGTGATTAAAGTGCCGGTAGCCATGCATATTCAGTTCCCCATGATGAGGGGGCGTTATCGCCGGAGTAGTCGCTCGGTTTCTGGCTCGAAGCGCATCAAAGAGTTGAAGAAATTGTTTAATGAAGCTCGTTATTACGAAAAAAGACGTCTGGCGGCTCAGAAGAATCTTTTGCTGCCTTATCCTGATTTTGATGAAAAGTTGGAAGCTCTTCTGCCAGTCGTCCATGGTCAACTGCCGGTGATGATCTCGGTCTACGCCGAAAAGGATATTAAAGAGGTCATCAAATTCGTCCAGGAAGAAAAGCTTAAGGCCATCCTTTATGGCGTCCACGACGGCTGGAAAGTGGCCGATGAAATTGCTCGAGCTGGCCTGCCAGTCATTCTCGATTCGCTATATAATCAGCCTTCCCGGTGGGAGGATGGTTATGACGCTCTCTATCGTAATCCGGCCGCCCTGGTGAAAGCTGGAGTGAAGATTGCCTTTTCTTCCCAGAGTGCCAGCTTAGCTAAGGATTTACCTTGGCACGCCGCCAAGGCGGTGGCCTTTGGACTCGACCAGAAAGAAGCTCTCAAGGCGGTGACTATAAATCCAGCTGAAATTTTTGGATTAGGCGACCAGATGGGTAGTTTGGACAAGGGTAAGCTAGCCAATATTGTCCTTACCGATGGCGATCTCCTGGAGATAAGACGGCACGTTAAGCACCTCTTTATCGAAGGTAAAGAAATAGATTTGTCTAATTACTACACTGACCTCCTTCATAAATTTGAAAAAAGGTTGAAAGAGAAATAGAGGGCGGCAAGAAAAGTAGAAAATTCATCCAGAGATTGTTCCGGAAAAGGCGTAATAGCTGAACCTGCCACAAGAAGATTTTCTAAGAAAAAAAGTTTAATTCAAAGAGGAGAAGATTTAAGATTAAAATAGAGTTAAGATAAGCCCAAGAAAAAAGAAAGACGAAACAATATCCGAGAAGAAAAGAAAGTCCGAGGCTAGAGTAGTGAGAGGCAGTTGTTAGGAGGCTTTCAATTTAAGGGTGGTCTTTGAGGAGGTAAAAAATTCTTTCTCTTCCCCCAAAGCGAAGCCGCAAGGGGGGTCGGAAGGGATAGTGATAAATAATTTTTCTTGAGGAGGAGGTCTAATGAAAGATAAAAAACTCTGGTGGGGCGGTTTTTTAATTTTTATTAGCCTGGGTCTACTCTTTGTTCTAGGCTGGTCTAACCAGGCGACTTCCAATGATTATGACCTTCTAATAAAGAATGCCCGGGTGGTGGATGGAACCCTACGGACTCCTTATCGGGCTGATGTGGCGGTTAAAGGTGAAGTCATTGTCAAGGTGGCGCGCCGGATTAAAGGTAAAGCCAAACGGGTAATTGATGCCCGAGGCTTGTATTTAACGCCGGGGTTTATTGATCTTCATACCCATGTGGACCGAGGAATGTATTTTCCCGAAAATCGGGCTTGCTTGAATTATCTCAAGCAAGGAGTCACCACCGTAGTTGTCGGTCAATGTGGCGGCAGCGCCTGGCCTATCTTCGAGAAGGCTGAGGACCAAATAAAACGCTGGAGCCAAGAAGGTATCGGACCTAATGCGGCCCTGCTTATTGGCCATGGGACTGTTCGGCGACTGGTTATGGGTGATGAGAACCGTGACCCCACACCAGAAGAGTTGGAGAAGATGAAGGCCTTGGTTAGAGAAGCTATGGAGCAGGGAGCTTGCGGGATGTCTACGGGCTTGATTTACCTACCTGGCCGCTTTGCCAAAACCGAAGAAATAATCGAGTTGGCTAAGGTAGTGGCTTCTTATGGAGGTATTTATCATACCCATATCCGGAATGAGCGAGATAAGCTGCTGGAGGCGGTTAAGGAGGCCATTGAGATTGCTGAGAAGGCCGGTATCCGGACCAATATTTCCCACTTTAAAGTTATGGGCCGCAAGAATTGGGGCTTGGTTCGTCAGGCCTGCCAATTGATTGAGGAAGCTCGGGCCCGAGGCCTCAAAATTTCCGCTGACCAGTATCCTTTTCGTTTTTCCAGCGGCTATCCTTATCGTTCCCTCATTCCGACTAAAACCTGGCGAGGAGAGAGAGTTGAGCGTCTGACCAATCGGGATATTGATAATCTCTTTGGTCATTTAAGCGACCAGGAATTGATCGATCTTTACCGCAAAACTACCCCTTATGTTCCTTTTAATGAGCACCATTGGCAATTTTTAAAATCGCTGTCGCGGGAAAGATTAGTCCGCTATATCGGCCGAAGCATTCTTTCGATCAGTTATTTTCAAGGACCCGAGAATCCCCGAGAAAGAATGTTTTTCTACCAGCGGTTGCAGAATCCTGAGGAAGCAGCCCGCATTTATCAGGAAGTGGAAAACTACATTGAAGATTTGGTGGGAGCCGAAAATTTTGTGGTGGGAGTTTGTGTGGAAAAACAGTATGAAGGTAAATCAATCAAAGAGATTGCCGCTCTGCGGAAAGAATCGGTGGGGAAAACGGCTGTGGCCTTGGAGATGATGGGAGCTAAATGCATTCCTCTGCAGATGTGTGAAGAGGATATTGAATACATTATGAAAAAAGACTGGGTCGCTACCAGCAGCGATGGTTTGGCTCCTTTTTATGGTATTGGCTTAACCCATATCCGCTCTTACTCAACTTTTCTTCACAAAATTAAAAAATATGTCTTGACAAGAAAGACAATTTCCTTGGCTCACGCTATTCGTTCGCAAACAGCCCTGTCAGCTGATATTATGGGTTGGCCTGACCGAGGTCGGATTAAAGAAGGCTGTAAAGCCGACTTGGTGTTGCTGGACTTGAAAAATATTCGGATAAAAACTTCTATCTCCAATCCGCACCAATATTCGGAAGGAGTTCGATATTTAGTGATTAATGGTCAAATGGTAATTGACAATGGTCGTTATACAGGTAAATTACCCGGGCAGGTGTTATTATTGAAGAAGGGAGCTTGAGGCAAAAGGAGATAGCCAAAATGAAAGGTCAAAATTTTTCTCGCCGGGACTTTCTGAAGTCGTCTGTGGCCTTGGGAGCAGCTTCCTTACTTCCGGGCCAGTTGATAACGGCCAAAGATAAAAGTAGAGAGGTTGGGGCGAAGCAGAGTGGTAGGTTGGAGAAGTCGGCCTCTGGGGGGCGGATGGTGGCCATTTCCAGTGAAAATGGCTTCCGGGCTACCGAGAAAGCCATGGAGCTCCTCCGTCAAGGAGCCGACCCGCTGGATGCGGTCATCGCCGGGGTGAATATTGTGGAAAACGACCCTGAAGATATTACTGTGGGTTACGGTGGGTTACCTAACGAAGAGGGGGTGGTTGAACTGGATGCTTCGGTCATGCATGGGCCGACTCATAATGCTGGCGCGGTGGCTGCTTTGCGCAATATAAAAAATCCTTCCAAAGTGGCCAAATTGGTTATGGAACGTACAGCCCATGTCTTGTTGGTGGGGGAAGGAGCCTTGAAGTTTGCCCGGGCGCATGGCTTTAAGGAGGAAAATTTACTAACCGAGAAGGCCCGGCGAATTTGGTTGCGGCGCAAGGAAACCCTTTCCGAGAACGATTACTGGTATCCGCCCAAGTCCGATGAGTTGGAAAAGGAGCTTCAGGCTTATGTGGCCTCCCATGGCACCATTAACTGTTGTGCTTTGGATGCCCAGGGTAATCTGGCCGGAGTGACCACCACCAGCGGTTTCTTTTTTAAGATTCCCGGTCGGGTGGGCGATTCGCCCATTATCGGAGCCGGCCTCTATGTCGACAACAATATTGGGGCCGCCGGTTCCACCGGCTTAGGGGAAGCCAACCTGCTGACCTTGGCCAGTTTTCAGGTGGTTAATTTGATGGGCCAGGGCCTGTCGCCTGAGGAGGCTGGTTTGCGGGTGTTGAAAATGGTCGTGGAGAAGGCTCGCCTCTGGCCTCATCGCCTTGATGACCGGGGTCGACCACGCTTCAGTTTGAATTTCTACATTATCAACAAAAAAGGTGAGTACGCCGGAGTTACTATATGGCAGGGCCGGCGCTATGCGGTCCATGATGGAGTTCGAAATCAATTAAAGGAATCAGCTTATTTATTTAAACGGGATTAAGAGGCCGGATTTGGGCTCCCGGAAGGGAAGTGGCCCAGAAGAAGCAAGACACAGATTGTGGTCTTAGAAAGAGAAATTATAATTTGAAAAAGGCGGAACGCCTAAAGCAGAGAGTGCCTTCTAGCTTCCATTAAGGACCGGAGTGAAATCTTAAAGAGATAGGTGTAACTTGGGTGAAATTGGCTTTCGGTGTAAAATAACCCCAGGTAGCCATAAAGGGGGAATCTTTCCCCCAGAGGGAGTTTTAAATTTGACCGGGGAGATGAAGGCAGTTTCAGGAGCACCAACACTCACCAGAGAGATCTTTTTAACAAGAACACTTCTCGGCTGGGGCGGGCTTTTTTTCCTCACGCTGCTCTTTTTTCTCAGCGCTTGTACCCGCATTCAATTACCTGAGGCCACTGGAGTCCAGACCGGCTTGGCTTCTTGGTATGGAGCAGATTTCCATGGTCGACCTACTTCCAGTCAAGAGATATTTGATATGTATGACCTGACAGCCGCCCACCGGACGCTGCCTTTCGGTACCCGAGTCATGGTCACCAATCTGAAAAACGGCAAGTCGGTTGTGGTCCGCATCAATGACCGAGGACCTTTTGTCCGCGGCCGGATTATTGACCTTTCTTACGCGGCGGCCAAAGCTATTGATATGGTTATCGATGGGGTAGTGCCGGTGCGGCTGGAAGTACTGGAGATGGGTCGGGGGGATAAAGCCGCGCTCCAAAGGGAAATGAGACCCCGGCGGACGGAAGAGATAAAAGGTAAGCTGGCTGTTCAGGTGGGAGCTTTCGTCCAGCGGTCTAATGCCCAGCGGTTGGCGGCCGAGTTGCGGCGGCGGGGTTTCAAGAAAGTAGTCATTGTTGAGTATAAAACCCGGCAGGCGGTTTATTACCGGGTAAGGGTCCTTTGCCGCAATAGGAGCGCAGCCGAAAAAACAGCCGCCCGGCTGGCTCAAGCCGGCTATACTCCAATTATTTTCGGCTATTAATTCCCCAGCCGCCATTCTGTTATAAGAGGAGAGAGGTTTAAGTCTTAGCCTTTTTCAGTTAACTTAGAAAGGCAAGCCCCCTCAAGGAAAAAGTTTTTGGCCAGCTGGTTCAAAATTGCCCCCTTTTCCCCTTTCTCTTCTGTTAAATTGAGACTTTCCTTGACTGCCGGAGAAGGGTGGGCTAAAAGAGAAAGTCTTTAAATTAGACTGACTGATAGTGAGAAAAAATTCTGTTCTTAAACGGTGAAAAATGAAATACTTAACCCCATAAATATTACCATGAACCACACCTCTTTTTTGGCTTCAACACTGAAATAATTCAATAGCCAAAGGAGACCCAGGCAGACCAGAGAGGAGACTAATGGGAAGAGACGAGGCCCGAAGCGGAGGAGAGTAGGGGTGTCAGACACGATATTAAGTGGTGTCAGACACCATCAATCAAGGTGTCAGATACCATCAATCAAGGTGTCAGACACCCAATATTTATGCGACACATTTGTGAGTATGTAACATCAAAATGCTGGACACAGTATCTGACCCCCAGCGCAATCAGAGAGATAGAGAAAAAGCACCTAAAGTGACCAACTTAATGAAAATATAGAGAAGATTCCTCTTGATAAAGCCGCTCCGAAAATAAATTCGGCCGGGGCCAGTCTAATTTCAAGCTAAACCCAGTCGGTGGCTGGTTTCTTTATTAGCCGGCTTGAGAAATTTACGCAGGCGACGTTGGAGAAAGCGGAAAGCTTCTTCGGGGGTTGATTTATAAGTAAAGATTTTTAGGTCCTCAGGAGAAATGGCCTGATGCTTGACCAATTGCTCAAAATTAATTATTTGGCGCCAATATTCTTCACCATAAAGGAGAATGACTAGATTTTCCCGGTCTATTTTTTCGGTTTGAACCAGCGTGAGAAGTTCAAACAGTTCATCTAGCGTACCAAAGCCGCCAGGAAAGGCCACCACTGCTTTGGCTTTGTAGGAGAGCCAGAATTTACGCATGAAAAAATAATGGAAAATAAAACTCAATTCCGGGGAGATATAAGGATTGGGAAATTGTTCATGGGGCAAAGAGATATTCATGCCGATGGACTTGCCGCCGGCTCGTTGCGCGCCCCGATTGGCAGCTTCCATGATACCCGGACCGCCCCCAGTGCAGATAACAAAATTTTTTCCCTTGGGTTTAAGCTTAATCGCCCAGCGAGCCAGACGATAAGCTAATTCTTCGGCTTCCCAATAATAACGGTAAAGGGGATGAGTTTTATCTTCGGGCTCCACCCGGGCGGAACCAAGAAAAAGAATAGTGGTGTGCACTTTTTGTTTGGCTAACCGGGTTAAAGGCTCAAGATATTCACTTAGGATTCTTAAAACACGGGCTTCTTCAGAGGAAAGAAATTCAAGATTTTTATAAGCTTTCTGAGGAAAATAAATATGTTGCATCAGCCATTCTCCTTTATTAGTTTCACCTGATGAAAAGCAAATTCTAATTTATTTCCTTCTCCCTGGCAACCTCCGCCCCTGTCTGAATTAATTGAATATCTAACTGTTGTTTTCCTCCTTAGTCTTTTATCTTTTTTCTTTTCTATTGTTAGAGTGCTTTTTGACAGAACAAGGGGAAGTTCAGCTCCCACGCATATTGCTTTTTTTCTACCGGTAACATTAATTTTACTTTCCTCACTCCTCATTCCTTCTCCTCCTTTCTTCATTTTTGGTCCTTTTCTTTTTAATGCCCAGAAAACGGTGACAATTTACTTCCTCTGGATGGGGACCTTTTTGAAGAAAGTCTAGCTGGAGAGAGCGAAGCGGCTCTGATTTTTCTTAACCACCAGCGGCTAGGGGGGAAATTTAGCCTTATTCTTCAGGGCCATTTGGCTTTTGGCCAGGCTAACCTCATTACCTCCAGTTTTGACCTTAAAGGGGGAATATGTTAATTTTAAAAAGCCTCTTGGGCAGCTGGCAAAGGAAGTGGCAGATAAGAGAACCAACGAACTGCCTCCAATGTCCCCAGAGGCCCAGGAATTGGCTATCATCGTTGTTCCAAAAGCCACTGAAGGCTGATTACTTATTGATTAATTAGATTAAATTAACAAGAAAGGGAGGAGAAGGAGGAGGGTAGTTGGCTTTTTTCTTAGAAAATTAGGTCAACTAATTGATGGAGAGGGCAAATTATTAGCCTGGGGGCAGTGCTCATAAAAAAGTATTTAATTAAAAATAATTTAAATAAATTAAATGGTTGAGATGGACATCATGAATATCGAAACTTTAAAGAAAATGCGCTATCCTGGACGGTTAATTATTTTGGGTAAAGACCCTAAGGACCTCCATTATATTGTTATTTACGCCATTACGGGCCGGAGCCGAGGCTCGCAGGCCAGGCTGATTGAGGTGGAATCTTCCTCTCGCCAGACTACCGCCTGGGTGAAGCCGATCCCTGACCAGGAGGAAAATTTCAGCGAGCTTAATCTAAACTTATTGGTTTATCCTGCCTTGATTGTTAACCAAGGCGTGATTGTGAGTAATGGCCGGCACACGGAAGACATTTTCCGTCATTTTAAACCCAAAAAACCGGCAATTCAGACCTTAACCGACTCTCTTTTCAAATGGGAGTATGAGCCGGATGCGCCTCATTTTACTCCCCGCATCAGCGGTTGCATCACCCCCACCGGCAGTGCCGCCTTGGCTTTGGTTAAGAAGGCTCCCACCAGTGGAACTGCTCGTATTTACTTTGAGTTACCGCTTCTTCCCGGGAAAGGCTATTTGCTCTCCACTTACTCGGGAAAAGAAGAATCTCCTTTACCCTCTTTTCAGGGAGAGCCGCTGGTGGTGGAAATGGAGCGGCTGCTCAGTCCGGATAAAGCCGCCGAAATTATCTATAATTCTCTGGCTCCGCCCACTCCTGACGAGCCCGATTATCGAGTAGCCTGCTTAAGTCTTTTTGTGCCCATTAACAATTTCAGCGACCATCAATTAGTGGTCATCAACCGCCATGAACTGTGAGAGCCCCATAGGGAGAAGAAAAAGAAAGATGATGATATTAGAAAGAAATGGCCCTCCCGAAGACGCTTCTCGGTCTGCCCTAGAGGATGACTGCTGATGAATTTCAGTGAGCTCTGGCTTCCCTATCTCATCACCCATCTTTTGACTTTCGGCCTGATTTTCATCTGCTGGAAGCGGCCTAAAATAGCCAAAATTATCTGGGGAACGATTTTCTTCCTGGCCGGCGCCTTCAACTTATGGGGGGCGCTTCACCAACCGGAAAAATACATCCAGGGCTTTGGCCCCTCGGCCATAGGCTTTTATCAACGGTTTATCTATGGTCCTTTCAGCTCTCATCCAACTCTTTTTATCGGTTTGATTGCCCTGGGGCAGTTGCTGGTGGGTACCTTTCTATGGCTCAAGAGACCATATTTCTCTCTGGGTATCCTAGGCGGGGTTATTTTTCTGCTGGCCATTGCTCCTCTGGGTGTAGGTTCAGTTTTCCCGTCAACCATTTTCATGGCCGTCAGTCTTGTCCTCCTAGCTTTGAGATGGGAATGGATAACTTCAAATTGAGGTTTTGAATCCTCATTTTTACCCCAACCACCTGGCTCGAAAGAGCTTGGTTAAATTT
>Ga0180300_10001023_pt1 | contig 12757 bp, 13 predicted proteins | sample GuaBasSediGuay15_FD_121798 | JGI IMG/M metagenome (GOLD analysis project Ga0180300, IMG submission 121798) | Subseafloor sediment microbial communities from Guaymas Basin, Gulf of California, Mexico - Guay15, Core 4569-2, 21-24 cm | ecosystem: Environmental > Aquatic > Marine > Hydrothermal... | reverse complement strand
TTGCTGGCCTTGTTAAAGCCACAGTTTGAGGTGGGAAGGGGTGAGGTGGGAAAGGGGGGAGTGGTAAGGGATCCGCAAAAGCACCAAGAGGTGGTGGACAGGATCATAATGTTCGCAGAAAGTATAGGTTTGACTCCACGGGGGGTAATGGAGTCCTCCCTTAGGGGGCCGAAAGGGAATAAGGAGTTCTTTCTCTATTTTGAGCACCCCCATGGGAAAGATAGGGGTACCTAAGCCGGTAAAATTGATCATGAGCCTTATAACCTCCGATGACCTCTTGCTGCACCAGATCTTGGAGGTGTTGGCCCAGAGGTACGGTGATATCGATTTTAAGAGCGATATTCTCCCCTTTGACCAAACAGACTATTACACTGCAGAGATGGGTAGAGGATTGTTCAGGAGATTTGTTACCTTTCGTCCCTTAATCCCGAGGGAGTCCTTGGTGAGGATCAAAAGGGAAACCAATCAGATAGAAGAGGCCTTTGCTGCTGAGGGCAGAAGGAGAATAAACATCGATCCTGGGTATATCTGTGCAGAACACTTGATTTTGGCCACGACCAAGGGTTATACTCATCGTCCTTACTTGGGAGAGGGAATATACGCGGATCTCACCCTTATCTATCAAAAAGGGGAGTTTCGGCCGCTGCAATGGACATACCCGGACTACGCCTCGCACCAGATAAGAGAGATCTTAAAGGAGATAAGGAAGAGATATTTGCAGGAACTGAAAGGGGGTAGCAGGTGATCAAAAGTATGACCGGATATGGTTTGGCTCAGAAGGATCTTCCCATGGGGAAGGTGACTGTGGAGATAAGGTCACTAAACCATAAATTCCTGGAGATTTCCCTCAAGCTCCCACGGGGCTTCTTTTCCCTGGAGCCGAAGATCCGTGACCTAGTGAAAAAGTGGGTGCATAGGGGGCGGGTGGACCTTACTATGAGGGTTGATCGTTCCTCCTCATTGGTTCCTCGGTATCGTTTGGAGGCCGATATGGATCTGGCGGAAAAATACATACATCTTTTGCATAAATTGAAGGAAAAGTTCGGCCTAAAAGGCGAGGTGACTCTAGATCATATAACAGAGGTAAGGGAGATTTTCCCCCTCGTCGAAATAGAGGAGGACTTAGGGCTTTATTGGGAGGAGATAGAATCCGTAACAATTCGATCATTGCAGGTATTGGATGATTTTAGACGCAAAGAAGGGGAAATTCTGCAAAGGGACTTGATAGGCAGGTTAGAAGAGATTAGGAAACTGATGGAGGAGATAAAGAGCAGGGCCCCTTTCGTAGTCGACGCCTATAGAGAGAGATTGCGGGCGAGGTTGCGCGTCCTTTTAGAGGGGAGCGATTTTGATGAACTGAGATTTTACCAAGAGGTAGCTTACTTTGCAGATCGCTCCGATATCTCCGAGGAAGTAATCAGAATGGAGAGTCATCTGCGGCAATTCGAATCTAAATTGAGAGAGGAAGGACCTATGGGGAGGGGATTGGATTTCATCCTGCAGGAGATGAACAGAGAAGTAAACACCATCGGTGCAAAAGCCAACGATGCCTTGATTGCTCACAAGGTTATAGAGATAAAAGGTGAGCTGGAGAGGGTAAGGGAACAGGTACAAAATATCGAATGATAAGGGAGGAAAAATGAAGACTAAACTGTTGAACGTAGGTTTTGGCAATGTGGTGGTCGCCTCTAGGGTAGTAGCTGTGGTGAGTCCTAACTCGGCGCCTATGAGGAGGCTGAAAGATAGTGCGAAGGAGATTGGCAAGTTGATAGATGCATCCCAAGGGCGCAAGACCAGATCCATCATTATCACTGATAGTGACCATGTAATCCTGTCAGCGATCCAGCCTGAGACCCTGGCCCAAAGGTTGGCCGCCGGAGAGGAATTGGAATAGGGTTATTAGGTAAGAAGGAGGCAGTGATAAGGGGAGGGAAAGGGATTCTTTTTGTAGTTTCTGCTCCCTCGGGGGCCGGTAAAACCACGCTGTTAAGGAGGGTGGTTTCTCGGCTGCCAGGGGTGAGCTTATCGATCTCTTGCACTACTAGAGCCCCCCGGCCCGGGGAACAGGAGGGGGTGGACTATTTTTTTATCTCCCGTGCAGAGTTTATAGATATGATGAGAGAAGATAGATTTATCGAGTGGGCCCAGGTACACGGTGATTTATATGGAACTCCCAGGTCTAACTTGGAAAGACTTCAACAAGGGGAAGACCTCATCTTAGAGATAGACACACAAGGGGCGCGAAAGATAAGGGAGGAGCTGAAAGATGGGGTGCTCATTTTTATCCTCCCTCCCTCTCTTGAGGTCTTAGAGGAGAGGTTGAGAAGCAGGGGCGGTGATTCTGAAGAGGCGATTCAAGCTCGACTGCAAAATGCCCAAAAGGAACTTGATCAAATGACTTGGTACGACTATATTGTAGTTAACAGAGAAATTGAGGAAGCCACAAAAGAACTCGCATCCATTATAATAGCTGAGCGGTGCAGAACCGCGAGGGTCCTAAAGGCATAGGAGGACAATATGGCGAGGATAACGGTAGAGGATTGCCTGAAGAGGGTGGAGAGTCGGTTTGCCTTGGTGGTTTTGGCCGCCAAAAGGGCCAAGATGCTCATGAAAGGGGCGAGACCAATGGTGCAGACCGACAATAAACCTATCGTCAATGCCTTGCGAGAGATAGCTGCTGGGAAGGTCTATTATAGTTATGAGTCAGATGAGGAAATAGCAAGAGTGGAAGGCCTCCAGGTGAAGCTACTGGAAAGTGAGGAGGAAGAGGTTAAGTCTCAAGAGTGAGGCGTTTTTCCCCCTTCAGTTTTAGCCGAAAGGAGGTGGAGAGATGGGGGTTAAGATAGGGATAAACGGCTTTGGCAGGATCGGTCGGGTCATAGTAAGGGCCGCCCAAAAAATGGGTGCCGATATAGATATTGTTGCGGTCAATGATCTAACGGATGCCCGTACCCTGGCTCACCTTTTGAAGTACGATTCCGTACATGGCCCCTTCCCCGGTGAGGTACAGGCAAAGGACGAAGCTATCCTCGTTGATGGGAAGGAGATAAAGGTAATGGCCTTGAAAGACCCTGCCCAGCTTCCATGGGGGGATTTGGGAGTAGAGATCGTTATGGAGTGCACAGGACTGTTCCGGGAAAGGGATAAGGCTGCCAAGCACTTGGAGGCTGGGGCGAAGAAGGTGATCATTTCCGCCCCTGCAAAAGGACCGGATATAACCATTGTGATAGGGGTCAACCATCAGGAGTACAACCCTGACAGGCACCACGTCATCTCCAACGCCTCCTGTACCACCAATTGCCTTGCCCCTGTAGCCAAGGTCATCCATGAAAACTTCGGGATAAAGAGAGGGTTAATGACTACCATTCACTCCTATACTAATGATCAGAGGATTTTGGATCTCCCCCACAAAGATCTGCGCAGGGCTAGGGCGGCAGCGTTATCCATGATTCCCACTACTACCGGAGCGGCGGTGGCCGCCTCCCTGGTTATGCCTGAACTCAAAGGAAAGTTAGATGGAATGGCCATCAGGGTCCCCACTCCTAATGTCTCTGTTGTAGATCTCGTGGCAGAGGTGGTGAAGGAGACGAACGTGGAGCAGGTAAACGCCGCTCTTAAGAAGGCCTCAGAAGGTGAGCTTAAAGGTATCCTTGGATATACGGAGGAACCCCTGGTATCGGCGGACTTTAACGGAACCCTGTTTTCCTCCATTGTGGATGCTCTCAGCACTACTGTCGTCGAGGGGAGGATGGTGAAGGTTTTGGCCTGGTATGATAATGAGATGGGTTATTCAGCCAGGATGGTGGATTTGGCCAAGATTATCGCACCTTAAAATAGGGAGGTTAAAGTGGCCATCAAATGTATCGATGAGATAGAGATAAGGGGAAAGAGACTCTTTATCCGGGTCGATTTCAACGTACCCCTGGGAGACGACGGCGAGGTGAAGGATGACACTAGGATTGCTGCTGCCCTTCCCACTATCAGGTATGCCGTGGAGAAGGGGGCCAAGGTGGTTTTGGCCTCCCACCTTGGGCGCCCAAAGGGTAAGGTGGTACCGGAGATGAGCCTTGCTCCTGTAGCCCGTCACCTCTCGACCCTATTGGAACGAGAGGTGATAATGGCCCCTGACTGCGTCGGTGAGGAGGTAGAATCTCTGATTGCAAAGATGAAAGAGGGAGAGGTCATCTTGTTAGAGAACCTCAGGTTTCACCCGCAGGAGACGGAGAATGATCCAGAATTCGCACGGCAGTTGGCCCGGCTTGCCGACATCTATGTCAATGATGCCTTCGGCACCGCCCATCGAGCCCATGCCTCTACAGAAGGGATCGTCCATCATGTAGAGATGGCGGTATGTGGGTTTCTCATGAAGAAAGAGATAGAATATTTGGTTCAGGCTCTGGCCTCTCCACAACGTCCTTATATAGCCATTTTGGGGGGAGCTAAGGTTTCCGACAAGATAGGGGTAATCAAAAACTTGATAGACAAAGTGGATGCCCTCCTCATCGGTGGCGGCATGGCCTATACCTTTTTAAGATCTAAAGGGTATGAAGTAGGCAGGTCGTTAGTTGAAGAAGACAAAATATTACTGGCTAGGGAGTTGCTAAAAGAGGCAAGAGATCGCAACTTGGATCTTCATCTTCCTCTTGATCATGTGGTAGCAAAGGAATTTTCTCCAGATGTTGAACATAAAGTGGTCACCAGCAAGGAGATCCCTAGTGGTTGGGTGGCCATGGATATAGGGCCTCAGACCGTTGAGGCCTTCTCTGACGTGATCAAAGGGAGTAAAACCATCCTCTGGAACGGTCCCATGGGGGTATTTGAGATGAAGCCCTTTTCCAAAGGTACTGAGGGTGTGGCCAAGGCGGTGGTTGCTTCTGGGGCGCTAAGCATTGTAGGTGGGGGAGATTCTGTTGCGGCCCTTAGAGGGTTGGGATTGGCCGACAAGGTGACCCATATATCTACAGGAGGGGGGGCGACACTAGAACTTCTGGAGGGTAAGACCCTTCCAGGAGTAGCCGTTCTGGATAGATATTGAGGATGGAATGGGGGATGCGTAAGCCGATCATAGCAGGAAACTGGAAGATGCACAAAACCGTGGAGGAATCCATCGATTTTGTGACACGTCTGCAGAAGCAGTTAGGGGGATGGAAGAGGACAGAGGTGGTGTTGGCCCCCTCTTTTGTTGCCTTGTCCCCAGTGGCCGAACGTCTAAAAGGTAGTGGGATTGTCCTGGCCGCCCAGGACGTTTTCTGGGAGGAGCAGGGGGCCTATACTGGGGAAGTATCCCCCCTTATGTTGAGGGATGTGGGATGTCAATATGTGATCATCGGCCACTCCGAGAGAAGGGCGTATTTTGGTGAAACCGATGATACAGTTAACAAAAAGGTAAAGGCGGCCCTTTCCCATCACCTAAATCCCATAATCTGCGTAGGGGAATCTCTGCAAGAGCGGGAGCGTGGAGATACCTTCAAGGTGGTAGAAGAACAGGTGAGGGCAGCGTTGAAAGCAGTGGAGGCAAAGGCGGCCCGACACATCGTGATAGCCTATGAGCCCATTTGGGCTATTGGGACGGGAAAGACGGCCTCTGCAGGGCAGGCGCAAGAGGTACAAGCCTTTATTCGGAGGCTTCTAGCTGATATCTTTAACGCAGCCCTGGCGAAGGAGATAAGGATTCAATATGGAGGCAGCGTCAAACCGGACAATATAGATGAATTGATGGCTCAGCCCGACATCGACGGTGCCTTGGTAGGAGGGGCCTCTCTGGAGGTGGGTTCTTTTGCCAGGATAGTGATGTTTGAGAGGAGTAGGAGGTAGTTTTATGGGGGGAATACTCACTGTGTTACATGTTTTTGTCTGTGTGATCTTGGTCATGATCGTCCTTTTACAGACAGGGAAGGGGGCTGAGATGGGTGCGGCCTTTGGCGGTGGTTATAGCCAGACTATCTTCGGCAGCGCAGGGCCAGTCAGTTTTTTGAACAAACTTACCACAGTGATTGCCGTTTTCTTTATGCTCAGTTCCCTTATCTTGGCCTTTTTGGCCAGTCAACCTCCAACCAAGACGGTAGTGGATGAAGTACCAAGGCAACAAGCCCCCGTTTCCCCTGGCCAAGGGGGGAGATGATGGAAAAAGGACTTGTCAAAGGAAATAAATTGGGGTAAAATTAACGTTGTGCCGAAGTGGTGGAATTTGGTAGACACGCCATCTTGAGGGGGTGGTGGGTTATGCCCGTGCGGGTTCAAATCCCGCCTTCGGCACCATGGAGGTTCAAGAAGGAGATGGGTTCCCATCTCCTTTTTAGTTTTTAAAAGACCAGGGAATAAAGGCTAATTGTTGACAGGTTTGATGGTTAGCCTATAGAATGTGGACAAAAGCTATATATTGAGGAGGAAATGCGATACACCCAACTGTTGATGCCCACATTGAGGGAGGAACCGGCAGAGGCAGAAGTAGTGAGCCATAAGCTGATGTTGCGGGCCGGGATGATCAGGAAATTGGCTGCAGGTATCTATACCTTTCTCCCCCTTGGGGTGCGGGTTATGCAGAAGGTGGAACGTATCATCAGGGAGGAGATGAACAAGGCGGGGGCCCTAGAGGTGTTGATGCCATGCATTTTGCCGGCAGAGCTGTGGAAGGAGAGCGGACGTTGGGATCAATATGGCAGAGAGTTACTTAGAATAAAGGACAGACATGAAAGGGATTATTGTTTTGGTCCTACTCACGAAGAGGTGATTACGGATCTCGCTCGCCGGGAGATAAGGTCCTATCGTCAACTTCCTTTAAACCTCTATCAGATCCAGACCAAGTTCAGGGATGAGGTAAGGCCCAGGTTTGGGGTAATGCGCGCCCGGGAGTTTATCATGAAGGATGCCTATAGCTTCGATGCCGACGAAGAGGGTGCCGAGCGAAGCTATTGGCGGATGTACGAGGCCTACACCAGGATATTCCAACGCTGTGGGTTGAAGTTCAGGGCAGTGGAGGCAGATACGGGGCTTATCGGGGGGAGTTTCTCCCATGAGTTTATGGTGTTGGCCGATACAGGAGAGGATGTAATTGTGAGTTGTAGCCAGTGTGACTATGCGGCTAATTTGGAGCGAGCAGAAGTGGGGAAGGTTGTGGAAGAAGTCGACGAGCGGATGAAAGACCTGCAAAAGGTGAGGACCCCCGAGCGAAAGAGTGTGGAGGAGGTGTTTGAATTCCTGGGTGTCCCCCCACAGAGGTTGGTGAAGACCCTTATCTTTAAGACAGAAAAAGGTGTGATAGCTGCTTTGGTCAGGGGTGACCATGAGATCAACGAGGCGAAGTTGCGCCGTCACATGGGAGTGGCTCAGCTGCAGATGGCCGCAGATGAGGTGATCGCCGATGTCACCCATGCCCCTAAGGGCTTTGCTGGGCCGGTGGGGCTAGAGGTGAAGCTGGTCGCCGATTATGCCGTGGAGGGTATGAAGAACTTTGTAACCGGTGCCAACGAACCCGATGCCCACCTTATTAACGTCAATCTCGGCAGAGATTTTCAGGTGGATGAGTTCGCTGATATCCGCCTGGCAAAAGATGGGGATCCCTGCCCCAGGTGTCCGGGGAGATTGCAGGTATCTAAAGGGATAGAGGTGGGGCACATATTTAAATTAGGTACTAAATACAGCAAGGCCATGGGGGCTACATATCTGGATCCAAAAGGAAGGGAGAAGCCCCTGGTTATGGGCTGCTATGGAATTGGGGTAGGCAGGACAGTAGCGGCGGCTATCGAACAAAATCACGATGAAGATGGTATCATCTTTCCCATGTCTATTGCCCCTTTTCATGTCTTGATCTTGCCCGTTAATAATAAAGATGTCAGGATTATGAAGGTGGCAGAAGACCTTTATCTTGTCTTGCAGCAAAGGGGGGTAGAGGTACTTTTGGACGACAGAGATGAGCGGGCGGGGGTGAAGTTTAAGGATGCGGATCTTATCGGTATTCCCCTTCGCCTAACGGTGGGTGAGAAGAACGTCGGTGTAGGGAAGGTGGAGATAAGGATAAGGAGGTCCGGGGAGGTCATGCTGGCGTCGCTGGGAGAAGCCCCGGAGGTGGTAATGGAGATGATCTCCGCCGAGTTGAGAGATGATTGAGCGCTGTGATGAAGATATATTCGATGGGTACGAGCATGCGCACCATTGAAGAGTTTATGAGGATATTAGAGGCATATAATATCGAGGTCGCAGCGGATGTGAGGAGTTTCCCCCAGAGTCGCTTTCCCCATTTTCAACAGGTGCAGCTCGCCCATCTTCTGAGAGAGGGTGGAATAGATTACGTCTATCTGGGGAAAGAATTGGGTGGTTATCGTCGGGGGGGATATGAGTCTTACATGAGCACCCCCTCATATGTCGAAGGGCTGGAAAGACTTCAGCAGATAGCAAAGAGGAGAACGACCGTCTTTTTCTGCGCAGAGAGGTTTCCCTGGAGGTGCCACAGGAGGTTTATCGGCGCAAGTCTCAGTGAGAAGGGATGGGAGGTAATCCATATCATTGAAGAGGGCAAGATCTGGCACCCAAAGGTTCCCTTTCAGGGCCCCCGGGTACAAAAGGGTTGAGCGTGGATTTATTGCAGCAGTGGCGACGTACCCACAATTGCGGTGAGCTGAGGAGGAAGGACGCTGGTGCCCAAGTTCTCCTGATGGGCTGGGTCCAACGTCGAAGGGATCACGGGGGGTTGATATTTGTGGACTTGCGAGACAGGTATGGGATAGTCCAGGTAGTCTTTAATCCCGCGACAAGCCCCCAGGCCCATGCCAAAGCCCACTCTCTGCGCAGCGAGTATGTTATAGCAATTAAAGGCGAGGTAGCACTGAGGCCACCGGGGACGGAGAACCCCCGATTGGCCACGGGGGAGATAGAGATAATTGTTCATGAGTTAAAGATCCTCAATGAGTCCCGCACACCACCTTTCCCCATCGAAGATGAAGCTGAGGTGGCGGAGAACGTAAGGTTAAGATACAGGTATTTAGATCTACGCAGGCAAAGGCTGCAAGAGAACTTAATTCTGAGGCACCGAGCTGCCAAAGTAGTGAGAGATTACCTATCCTCTCAGGGTTTTTTGGAGATCGAGACCCCCTTCCTCACCCGCAGCACCCCTGAGGGGGCGAGGGACTATCTTGTCCCCAGCCGTCTTAACCCCGGTAACTTTTATGCCTTGCCTCAATCCCCCCAATTGTTCAAACAGCTATTGATGATCTCTGGCTTCGACCGCTATTTCCAAATAGTTAAGTGTTTCCGGGACGAAGACCTCAGGGCTGACCGCCAGCCAGAGTTTACCCAGATTGATGTGGAGATGTCTTTCGTAGATGCCGATGACGTCCAGAATTGTATAGAGGGGATGTTGGAGGCGGTCTTTCGCGAGATCCTAGGGGTGGAGTTAAAGAGGCCCTTTCCCAAGATGACCTATCAGGAGGCGATTGCCAAATATGGTCTGGACCGCCCTGACATTCGCTTTGGGATGGAGCTAGTCGAGGTTACCGATGTGGCCTCTCGCTCAAGTTTTCAGGTGTTTACACGGGCTGTGGAGGGCAGGGGGGTCGTCAAGGGGATAAATCTGAAAGGTGGGGGAGACCGTTCCCGCAAGGAGATCGAGGAACTAATCGAGGTGGTAAAGGTCTATGGCGCTGGCGGACTAGCTTGGATAAAAGTGGATACCGGAGGTTGGGCATCCCCCATTGTGAAATTTTTCCGGCCAGAGGATCTGCGCGAGATAAGCGACAGAATGGGGGGAGAACCAGGTGACCTCCTCCTCTTTGTGGCCGATAGGGCGAAGGTAGTAAATGAAGCCCTGGGCCATCTGCGCCTTCATCTGGCTAAGGAGAAGGGGTTGATAAAGGAGGGGACCTATCAATTCCTCTGGGTCGTTGATTTCCCCTTACTGGAATATGATGAGCAGCAACGCAGATTTGTAGCCGTTCATCACCCCTTTACCGCCCCTAAGGACGAAGATTTAGCGCTGATAAAAGATGCTCCCCTGAAGGTAAGGGCTAAGGCCTACGATATTGTCCTCAATGGCGAAGAGATTGGAGGGGGGAGCATTAGGAACCATCGCGTGGATATTCAGAGGTTGATCTTTGAGACTTTGGGGATTGGTGCTGAGGAGGCCGAGGCCAAATTTGGGTTCCTCTTGGATGCCCTCGATTATGGGGCTCCACCCCATGGGGGTATTGCCTTGGGTTTTGACAGATTGCTGGCCTTGCTGTGCGGTGCAACCTCCATCAGGGAAGTCATCCCCTTTCCCAAAACCCAAAAAGCCACTTGCCTGCTCACCGGTGCCCCTGCCAATGTAGACCCCCAGCAGTTAAAAGAGCTTCATCTCAAGATAGACATTTAGGTCCTACCCTTTTTCCTCCCTTCTTATCTTTAGAAGGAGTTTGTCATTGGGGTGGATGAGAGTCCCCCTTATGTTATTCCAGCGCCTTATCTGTTCGATATCTAGATTATACATACGAGCAATATCCCACAGGGTATCTCCCTTTTTCACTACATAGAGGATCTCTTGAAAGGAGGCTATAGTGTTCTTTGCTCTTGCCTTCTTCGCTTTGGGCCCCCTGCGGCCTAACTTCTTTTTCAAGGATGAGACCTTATTGGCGGGAATGGGGATAACGATATAAGTTCCCGCTCGAAGGTTTCTCGGACTTCTGAGATGGTTGAGTTGCATGATGGGTTTCACCCTTGTTCTATATCGCCTGGCGATTTGGGACAGGGTCTCCCCCATTCTCACCCGATGTCGTCGAAAGGTTATCCTTTCTAATGGCTTGAGTTGGGAGAAGTTTTGCAAAAAGGTCTCTTTTTTTCCTGCGGGTATCTTTATCTGGTAGCCAGGGTAGTTAGGTGGAGTGCACCACCTCTTTAACTCTGGGTTAAGGGCCTTAATGGTCTTATAATCCACACCGCAGCAGCGGGCGATCACTCTCAGATCGGTGGCGTCAGGTATCTTTACCTTTTCATAGCGAATGGGTTCGTCGTATTCTATGTCGTCAAAGCCATATTTCTCAGGTTCTTTGGCGATGAGGGCGGCCGCAATCATCTTGGGGACGAAGTCCTTGGTTTCCCTTTTCAAATACCTGTACTTGGCCAATTCCCAGAAATCCTCTGTTCGATAACGCCTTATGGCCCGAGAGATCTTTCCTTCCCCAGCATTGTATCCTGCAGCTGCCAGATGCCAGCATCTGAATTGGTCATATAGGTCCTTCAGGTATCTGGCGGCAGCAATGGTGGACTTTTCTGGATCCCTTCGCTCATCTATCCACCAGTTGACCACCAGACCGTATCTCTTCCCTGTCCAATAGACAAACTGCCACGGCCCCGATGCCCTGCGACGCGAGTAAGCCTTGGGGTTGAAACCACTCTCGATCATGGCCAGATAAACCAGATCCTCTGGAAGCCCGTTCTCCCTCAGCAGCTCCTTCATCATCGGGACGTATTTGCCGGATCTCTTCAACCACAGGGCAAACTCCTTTCTGTGTTTGTTTTTGAAATACTCGATATAGTACTCTACCCGGTCATTTACCACAATAGGGATGTCAAAGGTTATCTCCTTTTCCTCCTCACCTATCTCAAGAGGTGCCTTTTCCTGTTCCGTTGCCACCCCTTGAGGAGCAGGTTTCAGATTACACTCGTTGATATGTTTGAGCATACGGGTATTTTCACCGACAGATATCTCTTCTCTTTGTAGATCTTCCTCACCAAGAAGGGAAATTTTTGGGTTACCTATAGGCAATCCGCGCGCAGAAGAGGATGCATCAGATTGAGCAGAGGAGGGCGTGGCTGTGGTACTCGTTACGACAGGAATAGATTCATCGCTTTTTAACAAAACAGGGCCACAAGCGAGGAACAAGGAGAGGGAGAGGATGATGACCAACAAAGAGAGCTCCTTCAAAGCTGCCTCCACTATCTGAGGATGGCGCTAGCTTATCGGAGTGAAAATCCCTTGTCAAGAATTTTGTTATAAGAATGGTTACAGGAAAGGGTTAACCCCTTTTCAAGTTGTACTTTTTGATCTTGTTGTAAAGGGTGACGCGGTCAATACCCAATACCTCAGCGGATTTTTGGATATTCCAGTTGTTTTCATCTAAGATCCTCAAAATATGTTGTCTTTCAATGGCCTTTAGAGTCTTTTCCTCCAATGGTGTAGAGGTATCCTTTTCCTTCATTACCTGAGGGGATAGATGTAGTTCCTCTGCCTTGATAAAGTTGTCCTTGGTGATGACCATGGCCCGTTCTATGACATTTTCCAACTCTCGCACATTGCCCGGCCAATCGTATTTCATCAGGATATCCAGTGCCTCTTCCGAAATCCTTTCTATTTTTTTTCCCATCTCTATATTGAATTTCTCTATGAAATGGCGGACCAAGACGGGGATATCTTCCTTACGTTCTCTTAGAGGAGGGATCTCGATAGAGATGACATTCAGACGGTAATAGAGATCATCCCTGAATTTCCCCTCTTCTACAGCCTTTTTTAGGTCTCGATTGGTTGCCGCAATGATGCGTACATCGACCTTGATCGGCCTTGTTCCCCCCACCCTGGTAAACTCCTTTTCTTGTAAGACCCTTAGAAGACTGAGTTGCAACTTAGGGCTTATATCCCCGATTTCATCCAAGAAGATGGTACCACCATCGGCAAGCTCAAACTTCCCTTTTTTTTGGGCTATGGCATCGGTAAAAGCCCCTTTCTCGTGTCCGAATAGTTCGCTCTCGAGCAAGGTCTCGGTTAAGGCGACACAGGAGACAGGGATAAAAG
>Ga0180300_10001022_pt1 | contig 12760 bp, 15 predicted proteins | sample GuaBasSediGuay15_FD_121798 | JGI IMG/M metagenome (GOLD analysis project Ga0180300, IMG submission 121798) | Subseafloor sediment microbial communities from Guaymas Basin, Gulf of California, Mexico - Guay15, Core 4569-2, 21-24 cm | ecosystem: Environmental > Aquatic > Marine > Hydrothermal... | reverse complement strand
TCCATCTCCTTTGTCCCTGGAAATAACCCGGGATCACCTAAATTCGATTCCAAAAACATCCTGTGTGCATACGCCGCCATTTCATGTGGATATGTGCACATCGGGCTCAAAATTTTCTGATACGCCAAGTCCTTTCGCTTCTTCTCCTGAAGCAACGACTCTATCCCCCCTCTATTCATCCCTCGTTCTTCCATTTCTATCGCCCACCCCTCCTTTCCTTTTTAATATACAGAATATAAAATAGTCCCAAACAACTTTGAAAGAAGTGTCTTTTTTGTTTCGCACATCTCCTCGAAGACGCAATTATCACAGGGTGCATTCTCACCTTTCTCCGGGAAAACACCTCCCTTTATCCGTTTTACTCGTTTCAATATCTGTAAAGCAAGCGCTTTGTCTCTCCTTCTTATCTGCGATTCCCTGAACTCAGCAGTCCTTATATATTCCACAAACCCTCTTTTTACCGTTGTTTCGAACTCTTCTTCGATAAGCATTGCATACGCTGCTAACTGCACCCTATCGCTTTTCCATACGCTGTATTCAGGGCATTTACCTGTTTTTATCACGCACGGTATAACTTCCTCACCTGCTCTTATCAGCTTGTCCACACTGCCACTCAAGCTCAACTTTTCCGATACCATTGTATGTTCCCTCTCGTAGCCATGAGCTTTCTCCAACTTTAACACCCCGTTTTCATTTTTTACCTTCCATAACCATTCATTGTTTTCCGTATTCATACTCCGGCTACGAATGAAATCCGTTTTTACCGCCTCAAAAAAATTCTTCTCCACACCTTTCAGTTCTTCCTTATATATCCATTCTACACCATCCACTATGTCTTCGATTGCTCTTTTTACATCATCTTCCTCATCCTTCGTGTCGCGGATTGTATGTAAATTGAACGCTAACTCCTTCAGCAGAATAGACTCAATCACGCTTCTTTCTTTTCCCTTTGCTATTCCATGCTGTTCATGCTCTCTTGCGCTGAAATACACCAGCCGGGGGCATATCAAATGTTGCGTTAAGTCAGAAACTTTAACTTTAATTGTGGACTCATGTTCTTGTTTGTGTTCCATCACATTAGTTTAAATATACTTATGTTTTATCTTATTGTTTGATATTGTAACATGGATAGACACAGGAGGAAATAAAGAGAAAATGTTTAAGGCTAAGGTAAATGCAAACGTGTTGAGAGAATGCATAGAGTCGATTACCGCAATAGTGGATGAAGGGAAGTTAAGAATTGCAGAGGACGGATTAAAACTCCGAGCTGTTGACCCTGCGAATGTGGCGATGGTTTCTTTTGAATTGCAAGGCGATGCTTTTGATGAATTTAGGTTTGCGGTGGCAGAGGAAGTTAAGAGTGAAACTGAAGCCGGAACTGAATCGAAGGCTGAGACGGAAATAGGTATAGATTTCGTGAAGTTACTTGGAATCCTCGGAATAGGAGGGAGGGAAGAGGTTGAGTTGGAGCTGGACGAGCATGCACAAAAATTGTTCACCAGGATGGGCAGTCTCGCATATACTATTTCCTTGCTTGACCCCTCTTCGCTGAGAAAAGAGCCAAAGGTTCCTGAGCTTGATTTTCCCGTGCAGGTAATCATCGAAACTGAAGAGTTCAGAAGAACCATACGCGCTGCTGAGAAGATAGGCGACCACATAGTACTTGGTGTAGATGGCGAAGTGTTCTATATGGAGGCGGAAGGAGAGATGGATAAACTGAGGTTAGGGCTGCGAAAGGAGCAATTAATACATCTAACGCCAGGAACGCTTCATTCTTTATATTCGCTGGACTACATCTCAGCAATGAGCAAGGGAATGAGCCATGCAGAGAATATAACGCTCAACCTCGGTAAGGATTATCCGCTGCTGATAGAGTTTGAAGTAGCAGAGGGGAAAGGAAAAGTCAGTTATTTGCTCGCCCCGAGAATAGAGTCGGAATAAATGTAAAGAAGATTAAAGGACGCAGGGCGGAATATACTAGTTTAATCATTTTCCTCGTCTTACCTCTCCTTATCTCCCAAACAACACACCGGATCCTCAGCTAAATAATCACCCGAAGTAGCATACGCTCTCGACCTGCACCCACCGCATATTCTCTTATACCTGCACGTTGCACAATGTCCTTTCACTTCTCTCGCCCTCAAAGCCTTGAACATCTCAGAATTCCTGATAATATCCAAAAAACCGTCCTCCCTTATGTTCCCCGCTTTTGCTGGCAGATATGCACATGGCGTTACGTCACCATTAGGAAATATGTGAAAGCGAGTTATACCTGCTGTGCATCCTGTAAACTCAATCCCATCGTTGTGGTCCACGAGTCCCTTATCCCTAAGATACGCCCAGTACTGCGGGTTGCAAATCGGTTTAAGCCAAACTTTCACTTCCTTTTGTTTTTTCGCCACATAGTCAAAGAACTTCATGTTCTCATCCGTGGATAAACAAGCTTCAGAAATATCCTTACCTCGACCCACAGCAATCAAGTATATAAGGTAGATTCGCCACAGGCTTAAATCATCTGCAAACTTAATTATCTCCTGGATTTCATTGTAATTATACCTCGTTACCATAGTAAAGAGTTGCGTTGCAAGTCCCACGTGCTCGCATGCCTTTATACCTCGCAACACGCTTTCAAAAGCACCATTAACTCCTCGAAGCACATCATGTGCGTTTCCTATCCCATCAATGCTCATCGCAGCTCGTTCCAAACCTGCTTTCTTTAACTTCTCTGCAACTTCCTTCGTTATCAATGTTCCATTCGTAGCCATCACCACCTGCATATCGAAAGACGATGCATATTCGATGAGGTCATAGATGTCATCACGCAGCAAGGGCTCACCACCCGTAAATGCAAACTTTACGTGTCCAAGTTTTGCAGCTTCCTCGATGATTCCGAATCCTTCATCTGTTGAGAGTTCCTCCGGATCCTCTTCGCTAATCGAGCAGTGTTTGCATCGCAGGTTACACCTCTTCGTAACTGCCCACACCACTTCGCCGGGCAGATAACTGAAACAGCCGGTGCCAACCGCGTCGTTTGCAAATAGTTCGGCTTTATGTGTCCATATCCATGACTTCAGTTCTTCGTCTGGCATTTTGAATCCTTACTCACGCGATTAATTTGTGGGTTATATTTTACACTGGCTATCGCTAATATGTAAATATACCCCTTTATGCTCATATCCAATCGTGGATAGAATATATCACAAGACAATAGGAATATGAACATATTGCAATTGCCCAAAATCCTGTGCTAGAATTTCGATTTAGTTTTTTTTACTCTTTGTTGAGCAGATTGCCTCTGCTTGCTCTGTCGGTATAGCGATGACAGATTCAACCTTATAGTGATAGATTCAACAAAATTTGGGTTAGAAAGAAGGTAAGAATTTTAAAAGAGATTTTTCATGTTAAACGCCAGATTGTAACTACAAATCATAAGACATTGGAAATAGAAGAAATTAAAAGTAGGTTTACCGGGTTTTTAATGGTCTTGAGGTTATCTTTTAAATAATCGCCATCCGGTGGTTCATCATCTCGCTTCGCTTCAATTAGAGCAGTCGCAACGAGTTAGAACTGCTATTAACCCTAACACGCAGGAGATAATCTGCCCTCCCACGCTCACGCAGTCTTGGCTTACTATTTATAATCTCAATGAGTTTTACCCTTGTATCTGCTTCGTTTAATGGCATTTCCAACCAGTCATTTTACTTCACTCCACCACATTCATAGAAAAGCCCAACCATTTGGCGGAATGAGTAATCATCCCGATTGAAACAACATCAACGCCAGTAGAAGCAAATTCCTTTATATTTTCCATATTTATCCCTCCAGAGGCCTCTAAAATCAAGCTATCGCGAAGCCCTCGCTCGTTCAGCAACTTCACACACTCTTTTACTTCCGCTGCTGTCATGTTATCAAGCATGATTATATCTACTCCAGATACCGCAGCTATGAGAGCATCCTCTTTACTTTCAACCTCAACTTCGATTTTTTTGGTAAAGCTCGCCTTCTCTTTTGCCTTTTTTATCGCGCTCTCCAGCCCCATCAACTTTATAGAATTGTCTTTTATTATCACTGCTTCATATAGTCCGAATCTATGCGGGTCGCCACCGCCAATAGCTATCGCTTTTTTCTCGTATTTCCTGAAGCCAGGTGTTGTTTTCCTCGTCCCAGCTACTCTTATATGCTCATTCACCTTTCTCGCTTCGTTTACAAACTTATTCGTTACAGTAGCTATCCCACTCATCCGACCTAAGAAATTTAGCACAAGTCTTTCTGCCTTCAATATCTTCGCACCTGCTCCCCTTATAATCAAAATAGTATCTCCGCTGTCTATTCGGGCTCCATCCTCAAATTCAGTGGAATATTGAACTGATAAATAGTCAAATATCTGCTTCGCTTCGTCTAAACCCGCAAGGATTCCTTCTTCTTTCACTGTTATCTCCGCTTTACAAGTCGTGTATGGCACTATCTCCTCGTAATCTTCATACCCTACATCTTCCTCCAGAAAACTTTCTATCTCTTTCAGCAGCATCTGCAAATAACTTTCTTTTTTGTAATGCACATGAATGTTTTATAAAACTTTTCTTAGAATAGAAAATATTTTTAATAAATCCTTTGCAAAGCAAAAAGTTATGGCCAAAATAAGAGTGGGTGTGGTCGGTTGCGGAGCAATCGGAAGTGAGCTATGTAAGGCAATAGACAGTGAGTTGAGCTCCGGAATGGAACTGAAACTTTTGATAGACAAGCATCCAGAGAATATAGAAAGGCTGTGTAAAAACCTGAGGAATAAGCCAGATAGAACAAAATCTGATAGCACGAAGCTGGATAAAATTTTTGCTGAGGTTGATCTGATAATAGAGTGCGCATCGCAGGATGCGGTTCGTGAGTTTGTGATACCTGCCTTAAAAAAGGGTAAGGATGTGATGATATTAAGCGTTGGTGCGCTGCTCTGCGAGGAAGGTCTTTTTGAAGAACTCGAAAGTATATCGAAGGAAAAGAGGTGTAAAGTGTACATCCCCTCAGGCGCTGTGGCAGGGATAGATGGATTGAAATCCGGGGCTGTTGGCGGAATCCATTCAGTGGAGTTAACAACAAGAAAGCCGCCTTCAGGATTTGAAGGGAATGAGTATGTGAAGGGAAAGGGGATAGACCTATCTTCGATAGAAAAGGAGAAAACGTTGTTCATCGGATCTGCGAAGGAAGCGGTGAAACATTTTCCAGAAAATGTGAATGTTGCTGCTTCCTTAAGCCTCGCAGGTATAGGCTCAGAGGCTACACGCGTGAAGATAGTTGCAGACCCATTTGCGGTGGAGAATGTGCATGAGATAAAGGTGCGAGGGGAATTTGGTAAATTATTCGTGCGCGTAGAGAACGTTCCTTCGATTGCGAATCCAAAGACGAGCTATTTAGCTGCTCTTTCTGCCATTGCAACCCTGAAGAGTATTTCTTATCCGATAAGGGTCGGGACATAGATCGACATCCAACTATCCGGTCTTCTTAGATCTCGAGATGCACTTTTTCTTTTACACTCCTGCCCCTTATCTCCCCTGCAATATTCTCGTGCATCAAGTGTCGCACTTCTTCCATATCCGTAGTCTGACCCAAGACCCACATCAATTTCACCAAAGCAGTTTCCGGCAGCATATCATCGCCTTCTATTATCCCAGCATGGAGTAAATCACGACCGGTATCATACACTCGATCACAAATTGTCCCGTATAAACATTGTGAAGTCATCACCAGGGGTATGCCCTGTTTTACCGCTCTCGCCACGCCTGGAATCCACTCCGCGGATACATGCCCCAGGCCTGTTCCTTCCAATACAATGCCCTTGTACCCCTGCGTTATAAAGAAATCAAGTATTGCAGGGTCTGCACCGGGATAAAACTTTATGAGGCAGCATTTCTCCTCAAGCTTGTCTCTTAACCCCAGTTCTAATTCTTTATCACCGCGCTTCTTATAAGCCGAGAAGAACTCAAGCCTTATTTTTTCTATGTTGCTCGTATCATAATATACCCTTCCTATCGGAATGTCATTTACCGATTGGAAGGCGTAGCGTGCAGAAGTATGCATCTTCCTCACTTTCGTACCCCGGTGAATAAAACAGAAATCATCAGAGGTGCTACCGTGCATTACTACTACAACCTCTGCAAGGTCGCTGCATGCAACTCTTGCTGCACATATCGCATTCATTGCAGCATCGCTGGAAGGTCTATCTGCACTGCGCTGTGAACCCACGAGAACGATAGGCACAGGGGTTTGTACCATGAAAGATAGTGCGGCGGCGGTGTAGCCCATTGTATCCGTGCCATGAGTGACAATTATACCTTCAGCACCGTTTTTTATCTCCCTATACACCTCCGCTGCGAGTTTACGCCAGTATTCGGCACGCATATTCTCGCTCAATATGCTGTAAATTACCTTTCCCTTGATATTTGCTATTTGTCCTAATTCCGGGATTGTCTCCAGTATATCCTCAGTAGAGAATTGTGGAGAAACCGCACCAGTTCTGTAATCTACTTTAGAGGCGATTGTGCCGCCGGTGGAGAGGATGGACAAAATTGGCAAATCTTCTTTTACTTTTCTTATCCTCTTTTCACTCCCTCTTTCTCCTTTTAATGCCTCTACCCCGCTTATAACCTCTATTTCCACATTTTCCGGTCGTATACCGATATTGTAGCCGCTATCGAGTTTTATAACTATATTTCTTGATGCGGTTGGCATTACAATGCCTTCGTAAACGACAACGCCGCTATCGGTCTTCTTCTTTATCCTTATGCGGTCGCCTTCTTTTAACTCCATGTTATATTGTATAGATTATTCACCCAGTTTTTATTTATTATAATGGAGAGAAACGGGTTAAAATGAAAAGTAATCTAAACAAATGGCAAGGGATAGAACAAGAGTTCAGAATTGGTATAAGTTCAATATTAAAGCAATATAAACCTCAAGAAGTTCACAGACATGCTATACAGATATTTAATGCTTTAAAAAGGTACAAATTCTTTGATGAAAGACCTGCGATAATATACTCATCGAAAAACTTCAATGGATTCATGAGGAATGGATCGCGTATTTACCTTTGCGATTTCCTTCCAGAGATAGCGACACCTAAATGCAGGAATGCCTTCGAGAAAGAAAAATTCAGGATACAATGCTGGAAGGTGAATACGGAGTTAAAACCTGAATTCACACGAGGGACGCATGAAAATTATTCGATAGATGCGATGAAGTTCAAAAAAGAAGGAGAGTTCAAAAAGGATTGTTTAATCCCTTTTTTAATATTAAAGCCCATTTTCTTTGGCGCTGGTGGATATGTGAGTGAAGGAGCAAGTGATTTCTCAGGGCTCGAAGAAATAATAGAAAAGGCGAAGTATGTCGTGTCCCCGAAAGCAATGGCAACCCGTAGGGTCTATGGAGGCGGAGGCACTCGAAAGCATTCCCTTTTCTCCATCAGGGGTATCTCTAATCTAAGAATTCACGTAGACGGAGGTGAAGGTCTCAGGAGCGAAGTTGCGAGATTATTGAACAATGCTATCACTTCTTATGTAATACAGGCGATAGAATCGGGGAAAATAGATAAAGTGGAAGGAATAGAAGACCCAATAGGAACTTTTAGAGCTTTATCACGAAATATAGAAGGAGACTGGGAAATAAAATTAGAAAATAGTGAGAGAATCAATGCTCTTGATTATCTGAATTCGACTTACATTGATGCATTGGATGAAAGAAAATAGGAGCTTGCTTTGCTTTCTCTAATCTCTGTGAGTATGATTTGTATGAAGTGGTTGCAGATAAGATAGGAGCTGAGAGGATATTGAGGGAGGAGGATATAGGAGAAGCTTTGCTTTTTCCACCTGAGAAATCAAGAGCTTTAGTCAGAAATGCGCTGATAGAGGAAATTGTGAAGTTTCAACCTGAAAATCTTATGGTGAGATGGAATAGGATAATAAATCCACCAACAAGGGATGAAGAAGTGGAATTTAACGAGTTGGAAGGGTGGAATGAGGATAAGATAAAGAAGAAAATGGAAGAAGCGAAAAGATTTTGCAAATACTGAAGGAAGACCATAAAAGATTTAAGTGCGATTAACAGAAACATTAAGATAGCCCATGGTGTATGAGAAATTCAGGAAAGAGGTAGAGAGGATACTGGAAGAAAAAGCGGAGCCACTCACATGGAACGAGATAAAAGCGAGTTCCATCACCTTAAAACAGAAAGCGCCATATCATGTGTACGTGCAGAAGTTGCAGGGAGATATCGGCCTGGTGAGATTCAAGTCTGCACAGGGGCGTGAAAAGAAGACCGTTTGGGCGTTAAGAAAATGGTTTGAGGAAGGTAAGTTCAAGGAACTCTTGCCTGACAAGATGCGGTTTACGATTTTGTCCTCCAAAAAAGACCATGCGATTGCAGCAAATGAATACCGGGAACTGAAAAGGATTTATCCGTTCCCGCATCAGCTAAATAGATGGGATGTAATAGAAGCTGGTGTAGAGGACTTCTTCCCGGAAGAGGACAAAAGACCGGATAGCATAAGGATACGCGAGGATGGGATAGTACACTTACGTAGGGTAGAGGATGACGAAGAGCGAATAAGAATAGCGGAAAAAATATCAGAGAGTGGTGAGTTCCTGCATACCGATGCATGGAAAGGGAAGACATTGGGCATGACAAAGCCGAGGTTCAGGTGCTTTTACTTCTATGATAGCAAATGCCAGTTCTTTTGTGACCAGAGCGTTTGTGTGGGTCATGATATGGAATTGGATGAACAGGGCGAAAAAATAGAAATAAAAGGTGATAAGGTTTATTTCGTTTTGGAAGCAGCAGAAAGAGAAGGAAGCAAGTTTATATGGGAAAAGAAGCACGTTGAATGGCGTATAAAAGCGGTGATTTCGTTAACTGACCCAGGGCAGCGAAGGTTGTCTTTTTAGCGGTTTGATTATACTTATCTTCCAAAGACGAACTGAGGCGAATGTGGCGAGAAGTAACGATGAAGGGGGATCAACGAAAAGGAGTGCAAAATGCTTGAAATAATGAGCAGAAACAAAAAAATCATTCTGACTGCCCTTGCTCTTCTCCTGGTAACGATAGTGTTGGCGTATTCTTTTTATCATGCTCCGTCAACGCTTGTGGCGAATGTAAATGCAGCCGAAATCGCTCCCGATGAACTTCTTGGTATGAAGAAAATAGTAGTATCCACCGGTGTGGATGCCTTACAGCGTGTAAAGCAATCGCATACCGGCAGTATCGAACATGTTAAGGATGTGGCAATCGTGCATTATATGAAAGAAGGCAAAATCTTAACGCTGTGGGCAACCCTGTATCCAAACGAAACGGTTGCAAACACTGAAACCGAAAAAATGAGGGTAGGCATGCAAAACTGGGGCGGTAGTTGGGCATCCGAGCTGAAAAAGGTTACAATCGCGGAGAAACAGGTGTACCAAACTTCGTCAGATGGTGTAACACACTATTTCTGGGCAGACCACGAGTGTGTGTTTTATATTATCCCACACAATTTAACGCAAGACGAAATTAGCCTGATTATTGATACAATTCCAGACGAAGACAGATGAAATACACTCCCCTTTATTAACTACAAGATTACTTACTTATTCCTCAAGCACGAACTCGAAAGTAAGAACCATTATTGCGGTTATGAGGAGAAGAAAGGCGGTTAACAGTCTCAATTCCGGCATTACTTCTGCTATACCAGAACCCCCGATGATTTCCTTCGTTGCCACAACAGATGGTAAAAGCACCGGCATACAAATGGGGATAAGGAGAAAAGAAAGCAGTAAGGTTTTTCCCTCTGAGAACATTACGAGCCCGGACACAAAAGAGCCTGCAAACGAGAGACCTACCGCACCTAAGAGGCATACAAGCAAGAGAGCCGGAAACCTTCCGCCCAAATCGAGATTTAAAAAGATGATGGAGAAAGGTATTAACACGCATTCCACGAAAAAAAGGAGTACTATTCCATAGATAATTTTCCCGAAAAGGATTGCTAATGGTGTGCAAGGCAGGGTTTTCAAACCGCCGAGCGTTCCACGGTCTGCTTCTCGCGTAAAAGAAGTGGTAAAGGCGAGGATACTGGCAAAGAAAAGGATTATCCAGAGCGCAGCTCCTGCCACTTCTGGTTCTACCACACCGCCGCCGCCCCACGCGAAGCTGCAAATCAGAATGGAACCTACCGAGAAGGTAAGTATTGATAGAACCTCATAAGACCGCCTGAACTCTGTACGCAGGTCTTTCTCTGCTATCCTGAACGCTGCTCTTTGGAAATCCCAAATCCCAATATTTTTCATTGTTGCTTCTCTAAAATGATATCTCTCCAACTATTTTGCCCTTATCGAGCAAGATTCCCTTATCGCAAATTTTCTTCGACCATTCAAGGGAATGAGAAGATATTAATAGCGTCTTTCCTTTTTCTCCTTGGCTTTTGAAGTAGTTTACAAGCACATCACAGGTTTTCGTATCCAGTCCTGCGAAAGGTTCATCGAGTAATATTAAATCAGGGTTATGGATTAACGCCCTCACGATGTCCGCCCTTTTTCTTAATCCATGCGACAATTGCGTTACCAGAACATTATACCACCGTTTTATACCTAAAAAATCAACTGTACCGAGGAAATCCTCCTCTTCTACGGAGAACAGTCTCGCGTAAAAGAGCAAATTCTCCCTGACGCTCAGCTCGTCATAAAGAAAACTCTCATGTGTTACTAATCCAATTCTTCTTCTGGTTTCGCTGCCTTTAAGCGCATCTTCACCAAATATTTTCATCGTTCCTGAAGATGGCGTGATATGAGTGGCAATTATTTTCAGCAGGGTCGTTTTCCCTGCTCCATTAGGACCAGAAAAGACCAAAAATTCGCCTTCTTTTATTTGCAACGATATGGATTTTAAAGCCTGTAAGTAACCATATCTCTTCGACAATTCGACAATTTCTACTGCCATGCTGTTGTTAGACATTTTTTTGATACTTTTATATAAGGGTAAAGCATAATAAAGAAGATAGTAAAAAAATGAAGCGAGATATTCTCCTTTGCATCGCCGTGGCAGTGAGCGTAGTCGCATCTTATATGGCTTATGTAGCAGTACAACCAGTGAGGAAAGACCTTTACTTCTCATATACACATGTGCCTGCCGCCCTAATTTGTTTTCTCGCTTTCTTCATCTCACTCATCGCAAGCATAATGTACCTGTGGAAGAGGGGGAAGAGGTATGATAGGGGCGCGGAAGTATCGGCGATTTTAGGATTGATCTACGGCGCAGTAGCCTTAATATCGGGTTCGATTTGGTCAAATGCCGCTTGGGGAGCGTATTGGAACTGGGACCCAAAACAGACCACTATGCTTATGCTCTGGATTGCATACATGGGCTATCTATCTCTAAAACTTTCCATTGGTGGAGTTGAGAAGAGAGCTTTAGTGGGCGCGGTGTACAATGTATTAGCTTTTTCCACTATACCTCTGACTTTTCTATCGGTAACCCTGTGGCAGTCACTCCATCCGCAAGCAGCGGAAATTTCTATGAGTTTGCCGATAAAGCTAACCCTGTCTTTAAACCTTATAGGAGCGGCGCTCTTCTTCATTTATCTTTTGATAACTGCGTTCACTGTGTGGTCTTTGGAAGACCGTGTAAATGCATTAATTTACGAAAAGGGAGAAATAGGAGGGGGTGATTAAAAGCAAATGTATGTGTACGAAGTATTCCTCGTTTCTTTCATTTACTGGACGGCTCTTTTAGTTCTCTTTATATGGCTTAACAGGCGGCTGTCTGTGCTTAGAGAGCGGATAGCAGTTTTGGAAGGAGGTAAAAGGGGAAGATGAAAATTAAAGCAGTTCACGTTATCGTGATCGTTTTGGTCGCTCTAAGCGCCATTTTCGCCTATGATGCCTTTACATCTTATATCAATCCGTATCTAACGGTCTCACAGGTCGCAGGGAATGACAGATATATTGGCAAAGAAGTTCAGATTTTAGACACTGTTGCCACAGGGTCTCTTAATCTGAGGGAAGACGGTTCCCTACTCTTTGACCTCACTGACGGGCAAGCTACAATCGCAGTCACATACTCCGGGATACCACCACAAGGCCTCAAAGAGGGGCAAAAAATAGTTGTCATAGGTATGCTTACTTCACCATCTCACGTGAATGCAACGCAACTACTGGTTAAATGCCCATCCAAATACGAATAAAACGCCTTGCTTCGCGTATCGTGGACTAAAAAATAGTGTGTCTTTTTATAAGAGAATTTCATAATAGTGAATAGAAATGAGAGAAAGGCAGTTTCAGGAGGAGGTAAGGTACTTCAACCGAAAGTTAACCGAGGTTATTGAGCAAAAGATGCGAAGATGCTCAAATAAAATTTTAAACGATGCACTAAATTATATAATGGCTACGGGAGGGAAGAGACTTCGCCCCATCATCTGCCTTTTATCTGCGGAGGCAGTTGGCGGTTCACGGGACAAGGCTTTATCCACTGCCATAGCTATTGAACTCCTCCATAATGCTTCCCTGGTTCATGATGATATTATAGATGAGAATTCCATACGCAGGAGGAATCCCTCCAATCCTGCAAGATATGGCGAAAAAAGGGCGATAGTCATCGGGGATTTTTTGTTTGGACTTTCATGTGAGATGTTGGCGAGATGCGAAGTGCCGGAAGTAGTGGGTTTGGTTTCGAGTGCCGTTTCCGATGTCGCTATGGGGCAGTACTTGGAGTTCATGTTGCGGAAGAGGAATTTACAGGAGGTGTCAGAGAG
>Ga0180300_10001021_pt1 | contig 12765 bp, 11 predicted proteins | sample GuaBasSediGuay15_FD_121798 | JGI IMG/M metagenome (GOLD analysis project Ga0180300, IMG submission 121798) | Subseafloor sediment microbial communities from Guaymas Basin, Gulf of California, Mexico - Guay15, Core 4569-2, 21-24 cm | ecosystem: Environmental > Aquatic > Marine > Hydrothermal... | reverse complement strand
TCACTATGTGAATCTTAACCAATTACTTTTGAAAGAGGGCTATGCAGAGGCAAGGGATTATCCTAATGAGTTCAATCCTGATGTTTGGATAAGAAGCCCTTTGGAATATATTGCTTTAACACCTTCGCCTTTACCTACCTTAACACCTGCCCTTATGCCTTCACCTTCTCCCGTCTATACACCCTCACCAAGTCCAACACCAACACCTACACCAATGCCCGACTTTGAATTTTTGTTCGCTATAATTGGTGTATTGGCTGCGATATATTTGATTAGGCGAAGAGAGTAAAGTGAAGGAAAAATAAGAAATAGGGTTGGTAGAAGTGAAATAATATTAGCAGTGTTTATAAACAGTAGTTCCGAAAGTAGCATAAAGATGTTTTATAAAAAGTTAATTCATTTATAATTTTATCATTCCTTATAGAAAGTTTTATATATAACCACTTACTCTAAAAGATATGGAAGCTTCTCACATTTGGAAGAGAAAAAAAAAAAAATCGAAAAGCTTTTATATAGGTATGGATGACGTGAATAGCAATAAAATGAGAGAGAAAAAAGGGCAAATAACAAAGAGAAAGTTGTGAAAAATGGGGTAAATGAAAGAAGCGCTTAAATAAAAAGGAGGAAAAAGATACAATGTTGGAAAAATTGCTTCTATGGTTGGCTGTGTTTCTGCTTGTGTTGGTAGTATCTGTATCGCATTGGGGAATCGCATGGGCTATGGTATTAATAACAGCGAGTGCAGCATTAGCTCTTGGCGAATTATACAGCCAGTATAAAGCAGATAAAGAATACAGGAGAGATCTAGAGGCAGCGCTATTAATAGGGAGATATAGCATGGGCATAGATCATAAAGGGAGAAGAACAGGAAAAATCATTAGATAGTTTTTTATTTTCTCTCTATCTTTTATTATGGGTACAGAGAAAAAATTCTATGGTTGGATACCAATATTAAGTGGGGAGTTGATGATAGAACAGAAATTATTTCAAGAAGCTGATATAAGTGACTTTGAAAAAATGTTTAGACCAGAATTTAGTGAGGTACTCCTCTCAGATAGAATATTTGATAAGCTGTTTAAACTTAAGCATAGAGTATCCTACGAAAAAAAATATCTTGAAAGATGCGAAGAGTGCGGGGAAAAAGTCTTATATTTATCCATAAGAGTATCAAATCGGAAAGGAGAAAAATTGGTAGAGGGTGATGCATGGATTCATAGGAGCGGCCTAACAAAGTATAAAGTAGTGTATGTATGCCCTGATTATCCTTTTCCAGAAAGAATTTTGCATAAGCTTGTAAGGGATATTTTCCACGTTCATGTGCATCATTCCTCAGACTTACCCTTACCCCCTGTTAAAGCAGAAAACGAAGAAGAAGCCAAGAAGAAAATTTTGGAGGAGTATGTTCGTAAATTCATAAAATACAAGAGAATAGCCAGCAAAACAAGGCTAAAAAATGCCGTAGATGATCTTTCAAGAGCAAGAGGTGAAATAGTTTATGCGAAGGCCGCCTATAAATTATTTTATAAGGCATTAACGGATAATTCATCTTTGATAAGTTCATTTAAGTCTTTTGACGAGTCCTTTAAGATATTGTTAGAAAGAGCATCTTACAGATCGCACTTAGCAACAAATTATATCGCTATATGCTTGACAACCCTACTAATGGCTATAGCCCTCCTTGAATTGTCATGGTATTTCCCTGAATGGTTTATAACAATAAAAACAGTAAAGTTACATGTGTGTCGGCATTTGTGTGCTCTTCCGCTTTCAATTTTCCTCTATTTCATTATAGAACTGATTAGAGTAAAGCAAAAGTAAAACCATCACCTAAAGCCACTCAGTTACAACCAATTGGGGAGCAAACGGTTAATAGAAAAAAAGAATTTAACTTTTAAGTTAAATGTATTTAAAAAAATAGAGGTAATCATGAGTATGAATCATGGGGTTATAGTGGTTATAGTGGATTGGAAAAGGTTGTTGGGAATTATTTAACTTCCTTCATTGCTTTTAACTCATCAACCAAGGCATCATACACTTTCGGTAGCCATTCATCTATTTCCTCACCAGAAAAACCTAAAACACTTAAAATTGTCTTATCAAGTTCAACTCTCGCCCAGAATCTTGTTTCTAATTGTTCAGTGATTGATGGAAACTCTACGTTTTTTAATTTTTCAAAGAGATTTAGGAGAAGTTGTTTTTTGTCAATCGTTAATTTTTTGGGAGAAATTTGGAATGTAAGCCCCCAATCATAAGCGCTTAACCTTATATATGCCCCAAGAGTTTCTGATTTCCAAACCAAAAATTGTGCCAATGATATAATAGAATTAAGGCTTAAAGAGAGGATTTTGCATGTTTCTATATCCAAATCCTTGTATGTAAAAAACAAATTTGATAACACAAGTTGCTTTTCGGAAAACATAGATACAAGGTGTGTATTCTCTGATGAAAGATTGATCTTATCAGGAATTACTAACCTTGAAAGTCCAACACTTTTTATTTTTTTCTTTATTAACTCCCAGTCAAATTTTTCCCCCTCCCATTTAGAAATTGATAGCACGGTCCCAAAATCTTTATATTCATCTGTTACAACAAAATCATATTTCCCCTCAATACTTATTGTTTTAATTCCAGTAGTGGTTCTTACTGCGGGATACACTACATTATTAGGTATATATTGCAAAATATTTGTCCCTTTTATTTTAACGAACAATTTTTTTTGGTTGATTTTCTCTAAAATAAGAAATGCCTTTCTCAAACGAGCTTCATTAAGAGGAGTTGTGATATAAATAAGTTGTCCTAACCCTTTCGGTGATGTTACCCCTTCTTTTAGCATATTGGATTGGAGTTGTTCTAATTCCTGACGGGAAATAAAAAGATTAATAAAATTTCTAAGAGTAATTGAATTTACAAGGCTTGCTCCACAAAGGAATAACATCCAACTTTCTTTATATGTTTTCAAATTTCCATGAGTTATAAAATACATCTCAAAATCGTCATCAGAATAAATATAATCTTCTTTTGGACTAATCCTCTTTATCCTCTCAACAGTTTCTTTGACGTCATCTAAACTCATTTCTTTAATGGATTTCTTCAAATAGATTATCCCGATTAAATCGTCATTTTGGGATTTTCTTTTTTCTGCAATAAGTAAAATATCCCTAAATGATGCCGCTTCACTAAATCCTAAATCTTTTGTTGCTTTGACAATATACCTTATGCGATAATTCTCCAAAATATAATCCCTTACTTTTTGAGTTGTTTCCCCTCTTGCTATATTTATCGGGATTACCACTCCTATCTTTCCACCTTCTCTTATCAAATCATCAGCAAGTGCTAAAAAGAATCCCCAAAGATTTCCTTGATTTCCGCATTTAGTAATTAATTTATCAAACGTTTTAAGCTTCTTCCTATAATCTTCTGGCATCTTCACTCTATCAGAAAAGGGAGGGTTCATTATCACCACGTCAGAAGGATAAAGCAAGAACTCTTCACCAATCCCCTCTGGACTTATTACTCCTTCTGCCTTAACAATCTCTCCGTTATGAGAGAAATAGGTTTGCTTCTTTATTTCTGGCTTTACTAAAGTTTCTTGGAGAATTCTTGAAAAAGGTTTTAAGATAATCCCAGTCTCTTTAAATTCCTTAGATTTGACAACTTCTTGAAGAGATAATGAATCTCGCACGGCTATTCTAAGTCTGTTTGTTGTGACATGGGGATTTTGAGCAGATAAGTTTACCGCAGTTAAATGACATGCAAAAGGCATAATATCCAAGCCCGTAATTTGCTCTTTCACAAAAAGATTGTGCAAATCTTCAACCTCACCTATTGAAAGTTCCTCTCTCCCTTGTCTTTCCTTGTATAAATCCATTTTTCTTCTATACGCTGCGACTAATAAAGTTCCAGAACCACATGCAGGATCTATAATTTTTTCATCCCATTTGTTTATGCATAATCCCGCTAATATTTCGGCAGCAACTGGTTTTGTATAAAACGCAGCAAGTCTTTTTCTTGTTTCAAATGGCAGTGATTCATGATAAATCCTTCCTATTAAGTCATGCCTTATCGATGCTGCTCTTACTCCTTTTATTGCTCTAATTACACTTTTAATATTCTCTACAATCAAATCAATATCGGGTAGTCCGGATACTACATCTATTGAGTATATGGCTTTATAATTTATATCCGTGATTTTCTTGAAATATTCTTTTAAGTCAAAGACAGAGTTTATTTTTGTTTCATCTAAGTCTGTAATTTTCTTAGTTAAAGATGCATATACATGATAAAATAAAATTTGATTCACAAGGAGGTATGAAGAAAGGTCTATCGCTGCAATTTTGAGTTTCTCTTCTTTTTCTTCGGCGAGCGATAAAAATAAATCGAATCTTCCTACAATAGTATTAATTAAATCATCAATTGTACCTACATACTGCCTGAGAACCCCAGATATTGTTAAAATAGCCTCTCTAATTGTGTCTATTGCTAAATCAAGTGATACATATTTCTCTTTTCTTATAATGAAGACATCTGCTCTTTCTTTAAGTTTTTTAAACAATTCAAGCGGTGTAATTCTAACGAATCTGTCAGTCCAAAAATCGGTAAGCACAAATGCTTTAACATTACTTAGATTCGCAAGTTCCTCTACAACTGCTGGTGTAAATAATAAGGGTCTTCTAACATCAGCGGGATATTCAATAACAATAAAACCCATAGCACTTTCCGATTTAGAATATTCCCACGCCTGAGCAACACCCTCCAATAAATTCTTCCATTTTGTATGAGGATCTTCAATTTTTACTTCAATTATGAGTTTAAAAGAATTTAAAAATAATTCTATATCAATATATCCTTTCCCCGCACTGATTTCTTGGATGTTCTTAAATCCGATTTCTTCTAAAGTTTTACCAATAAATGGATATAATGTTCTTTCTGTTATTTTTTGGTCCATTTATGTATTCACCTTCTTTGAACCCCCACAAACTCCTTAAACCTATCCTTCGGAATAATAATCCCTTTGTATCCCCTTCTTCTATCCGCCCCAGCATCACAAACTCCCGGCATCTATTTCTTCCATATCCACTGTAATATAATAAATTTGCGTGGTTAAACTAATATATTTATTAACTTTTATCTGCGGGGAAGTTACCTGAAAAAATTTTAAAATTTCAATATCAATTTAATGAAAATTAACTCTTTCAAAAAAACAATTTGTTTTTTAAAAAATGCAAAAAAAAATTTGCGAAAAAAAAAATCACTTATAGCCAGCCAGCGCGCCTGGGGCTAAAACGGCTCCCTTGATACAAGTCATAAGCTCTCTGCGATTCTTGTAGCCTCTTGAGTTTTTCTCTTTCAGCAGTCCCGCCAGTAATGTACGTCACACTTTCGGTTTTTATCCTTGCCAGGCTTATCCCCCTTCTCATGCCATCTTCGATATCTCGCTCACGCTGTTGCTGCCACTGCATCTCTTTTTCTTTTCTCCTCTCTTCGCTTGTTAAGATTCTCTCACCGCTTTTATATCGCAATTCAGACATTTTCTCATCTCTTATAATTGAATTACTGATATTTAAAATTTCAATTCTAATGCTGAAGGTGGAAAGGTCAAAAGTTGAAATTTCAGTTCTTGCCCATACCTTCGTATCCTATCGTGTAAAAATAACTAAAGTACTAAAAACCGATGACATGGGTGTGACATGGGTGACCGAAACACCACTTGCACAGAAGCTGAAGGTGTCCAGGATGTCTAGGGTTCGTATTACTTTAAGCTTACTTTCACCTTTTCTTAAAAACGCTTGAATCTATCCGAAGACGGTTCTTCTTCACTACTACTTCTTCTTTTTTCTCTTCACCTTTATCAACTGGAGCTTCTGGAAATTTTTCCTCAACCTCTTCAGGATATGCAGGAGCCTCTGCAAAATTTTGCACACCCTCTTCTTTAGGCGCGGCGACTGGTGTGAAAAAGTTTAACGTTGGCGTTGTTAAGAAATCGTGTATTATTTTTTCTCGCAATCCATGCTCGTAATTTTCTAAATCTGTGATAGACTTTTTCAGCCTTTCTTCTTTTTCTCTTAATCTCAGTATCCGCTCCGTCAATCGTTGTTCTTCGTTTGTGAGCAAACTTAATCTCGGAGCGTTTTTCATGACTGTTAATATATCTTCACAGCTCAAGCCGCTTTCGATAGCCGTTAAAACAAGCTCTCTTAAGACTTTATTTCTCGATTCGCCTTTTATCCATCTATCTAATTTTTCTATTTCATCACTTTTAAACCGGGCACCGATAGTTTGCCATCTCATAATGTTAATAAATATTGTTTGGCAATATAAAATTTGAGTTAGGGTTGTGCCTTTTTTTTTCTTAGACGGTGAAAAATTTTCCACCGTCTCGCCGTTTTTCTGGACTTCTAACAGCAGTGAAACTACCACTTTATTGGCAGTTTCTGTGATAGGTCAGCTACAGACTCATGCAGTTATATTTTATCTTTATGCTATAATAGCATTGTAAAACCAAATGATGATAGGTTTGAGCAAAATTTTTCTGAAAGCTTCAATTTTATGTGGTGCAAATTTTTCCACCACATAGGGTTGAGTGATATTCAAAAATTCCAATTTCACATTTTTGAATAACCCCTCGACAACCTCCAAATCATGAGGCACAAAAAACCCCCAAAATTGAAATTCACCATATACCCCCCTGAGCCCCCCATACCTTACGGCTTTCTGAGGGGTTTTTCACGGATATTTTATATCGCGTGAGTCCATAAAAATTACATCACATGCAAATATGAATGAGTTTTACGACTCATGTTTCATCAGCTTTACATAACATGTCCATCTCCTCCTCCGCCATTTTCTTCTTGATTCGCTCTCGGCTCCAGTGTTTCAAACAGAACACACATTCGCCATTCTCCAGGATTGCACAACCGCATGGATACTGTTTCTTGACTTTTATATGCCTACGCTCATGCTTAATAACGTCTCTATCGTAACTGCCTCTAATCTTCATTTTCACTACCCTTTAAATACAAATGAACGAGTGTTAGCTGCCATGCTCTATTAATGGATAGTTTACCGCTGCTGAAATCGGTTTTTACATCATCCGGTGCGTAATTAACTACAATTTTTGCCTTTTCATATAGTTCTCTGCTTAACCCTATATCATTGTCAATAAGGAGCTGTTCAATAGTATCATCGCTCCACGTCTTATGTCTCCTCTTCGGTTTCCCCCAGTTTTTAACCCTGCACCGCCATCCTTTCTCTGTGAGAAACACGCTCTTCACCTTGTTTCTGTTGTATTCATCCGCATATACCAAGATCACATATCCTTTTTTCTCAAGGCTTCGCACAGATCTTGAGAAGGTAACTTTGAATTTATTCACTATCCTAGGTCTGCCGTTCACTGTATAAACCAAACGATTTTCGTTTGTTTGATATTTCAATGCCACCTCAAGCAGTAAATTTGGATAATTGCCGACAAGATTGGCGTATCTTATAGCTCTCTCATTTGTTTACAATTCATGAATGATGAGTTTCTACAAACTCGATAGCCTATTTGCTAACATATTTTTGTTAACAATTTCTTGTTTTTCTCCTCTGATCTTGTTCCATTATATTGATCCTCTGTATCTCCCCTATCGTTTGTCATTTTTTGTCAATGACATTTATCCGCTCCCGTTTCCTATATTTCCGCCTCTCTCGTTGCCCCGTTTCTTTTGTCGACATTGTCACTTTTACCCCATATGTTGTCCAACACTTCACTACCATACTCGATTTTTCTGACATTATCTTTGAAGGATTGAGGCAAACCACTCTATTTGTTTCATTCTTTCTCCTCCTTTTTTAATGCTGCGAATACCACAGCCAGGATGTAGCCGTCTTGCTTAACCATCTCCAATCGCCTCCTTCAACTGCTTTTTCACTTTTTTCACTTGCTTTGCCTGAAAATAATCGTCATACTCCGGTGCAATCATACCCGCACCACTTAATTCTGCTGCGCATTCTTCACATATCAAAGTCTGTTTACTATCATGGTGCCACACATAACTTAACATAGTTTTTTTACCACATCGTTCACACACACCCTGCACAGATCTATGTGATAGTAATTTGCTTATACCCCCCTTTTTACCTAATTTATCTAATTTACTTAATTTGTGTGTTGACTCATCAATTTCTAAAACCCCCTCTCCGACGGCTGTTTCTCCTTCTCTCTTTTCTCCTTTACTCTTTTCTGGTGGGTTTTCGGATTTGTCTCGGTCAACATCAGAATTAACTAAATTAACTAAATTAGGTTTTTTGGGGGTATTAAGGATAGCATATTCATAAGCTCTATCTTGTGTTGTGTCTTCATCGATTATAAACCATGTCTTGTTATCGGTCGTTTTGTTATCTCGCCGGTATCCTAATTTTTTTAGCTTGTTAGTTATCGTTCGTGTGTGAACTCTCTTATCTGATTGCAATAGACCTGCATCTCTGAGTCTCTCTTCATATAATTCTCTTATGTCCGCTGGTGATACTGAACCATATAATTTTTCTTCGTATATCAGCCTGACCAATTCTTTATTCCACTCGTCCACTTCTATTCGCTCCTTCTCCGTTTCTTTCGCAAATCTCAGCACCTCATCGTAAACCTCTTGACTGACTAGTCTCGCAATCGCTAACAATGGATAGAATAAATCACCAGTTCTCCCCGTTAAGATATTTGAATTCACCAGCTCTTTATATGAATCTTTGACTTTACTGTGTTCTCTGATTCGTAAGTTATAGAGCTTATCCCGAATCGCTCTAAATTTCTCTGGTGTAGGATAAAACTCCTTCGGTCTCCCTCTTTGCATTACTATCTGGATGCATCTGGATTTGAGTGCCGCCAGCTGCGGCGGGAAGTCCCTGATATGATTGAATGCCTTTTCACAATATCCATCAAATCTGACTACTACATGTCTTTCACCCACTTTCTCCGTCCGGCGGCATGGTATGTCCCGTGAGTAACTGCTTAGCAGCCAATCGATGATACTTGCATATTCCGATGGCTTTGCAAGTAGCCGTTCTATATTGTCCAGCCCGTAAAAACAGTGACTGGCATCGATCTCTCTGAATAACACCGCTTCACTAAATGTGCTTGTTATTGTCCCGTAAAACGAAGTAAATACCATCACTTTCGTTGCCGTCGTCTTACCGCACTCCGATTCTCCTGATATAAAGTCAAAATAAGGGAAGGTGTAAAACACCTCCCTAAAGTAAGAACACATCGCGCCCAACGCAGTCAGTGCTGGATATATCGGATTCGCGAACTGAACGTAATCTTTGTGCAGCTTTCGCAACTCCTCGAATACCTCCTTGAAAACACTTTTTTCTTTGTAAAAGTCCACGCTCGGCGCTGTCTCCTCCGGTATTGAATGCGCCATCGGATCCACTTCTTCTTTCACTTCGCCCCCATCCATCCAGACCTTAACATAGAATCGCCGCGGCTCTCCCTCGAAAATCTTCCTGTATATTACGTAATTACTGATTATGCCCGTCCCATTCCAGTCTTCCATCGCTTTGATTTCATCCACGGTTAAAGTTTGCTCCTTCTTGCTCTTTTTCTTCTCTTCGGTTGTCTTCTCTTTTTCTGCTCTCTCTTTCAAGGGGCAGCCTTCACATGAAATAATCCCAGATAATCTTTCTCTGATTTTCTGGCATGTCCATGGGTTCCCCCGCCAATTCTGCCACTCTCTCGTTGTAATCTCGCTGTCATATTCGTCACGATACACGAGCCGGGCCAAAACTTTGATGGATGCTAAATCGCACCCATGGGCACGAAGCTCTAACATCCATGCCGCCATCGCTTCACGCCCGTCGCCACCATGTAGTGGTTTCGGCTTCCCTTGGTTCCACAACCGCCTGAAACAAGGCCGCACCTCGGCCATGGCGGCTGTCAATCTCTCGTAAGCATCGAACAACTCTCGTAATCTCGCTTTTAATTCGTCGGGCATAGGTGATAGAGGAGCATCGGGATTTCGCCATCGGTATATCTGCCCCTCTCTGTGTTGTGAAGGTGGCAAAATTGCATTATTGCCGTCATTAAGAATCTCGATCCCGAGGATATGATATTTTTTGGATTTGAACTCTGGGGTGTATTGGAAGTATATGTGTCCCCGTCCTTCGGTTCTGTATGATTCCAACGTATTAAGGTCAATACCATTTCTTAAAAGGCTCCAAAACAGATCATGGTCATAGTCAATGACTGTGACTCCACTCCGTTTACCAGTTTGGAGTCCAATGTTATAATCGGTATCTTTAAACCATCTCTCAATCTCCTCATCAGTTGCTGGTCTCTCCCGATTCTGCCATCCTTTTAATATTGGCGCCTTCCCTCTAGCCTTCTCCTCGACTTTTAAGTCGTTCCGTGCGTGAACAGGGTGAATAATCCACCCACGCATGCTATATTGCTTTGCGGCAGCAAGTTTATTTGAAAATAGTGAAACCTTTTTATTTTCTGAACCTCTATTTATCATTGTCCACATTCCCTCCTTCTCGGTCGGGTGGACGACGGGGCGGGCGGAGTTTCGGCGGGCTCCGTGCCGCCGCTTTCCAATACACTTTTCAGAAAAGTTACCAGCTTTCTCCTTGGCTCTGACAAAGCGTCAATCTCTTCACACTCTTCTAAGAGCCTACTTATTTTCTTACACATTTTCCACCCTCCTTTTTATCCTCACTGCCTGATAGTAGAAATACCGGTGGCAGTAAGGACATTGTTTAACAAGCGGATCTGTGAACACCCGCGGCTTAAAGACCTGCCCACAATAGGGGCATTTGATCCTTCCTTTCATCCACTTCCCTCTCTTTAGCATCCTCTTGTCACCTATTATATATTTTATAAGTAGGGGTATATAAAGTTTGATGTTATATATATTTAAAAGTTTTTATATATTTTTATATATATAGGGTTTTATTTTTTACGTGAAATTTAAAAAAAAGAACAAAAAATTACCTCAAAATCTCCGCCAATCTCTTTTTTATCGTTTCATCTTCTAACATCTTCTCCAACACTAAATCTATCAGCTTATCGACTGGTTTTTGCAACTTTTCTCTTGCTTTCATCTCCTCTATCTCTTCCCTGAGCTTCTTAATCTCGCCATTCCTTTGTTTCAGCGCTTCTTTATAGGTTTCGAGTTCTTCCTTAAGCTCTTTGTATTCTCTGCTCTCTAAAGCTCTCGTTTCAAAATCACCGATAAGAAGGACTTTCATATATTTCACATAAATCCCTTTCAGTTTCTCTGGGATAGCCTCAAAGTATGCCGCCTGCTCTTCGTCTATCGCATGACCCATCCAGAATTCTATAACAAAGCTATCTATGCCTTCATTTCTTAAGAGAGTGTAAAATAGCTTGCGGAGGTTATGACCCCTAAGCACTTGATAAGTCCCGATAGCTGTGGATATACCTGTCTTCTTCGCCAGCTCTCTGAATATCGCCATTAGTCCGCTTCTATCCAGCTTGCGAACCTCATCCGCATAGCCTTTCAGATTTAACTCTTGACGCTTCTCTCTAACTTCCTTTAAAATTTTTGCTGTGGCTCTCGATTTGTATTTGGGATTGGTTTCGTCTTCACCGATTTTTGGTGGTTTTAGTTTTTCTATAACCTCTGGTGGCAAATACCAGTCGTCCACATACGCTTTAATAAACAGATAATCATCGGGGGTTCTTACCTTCCTTTTCTCCTCTCTTATTTTACCCTCGCCTTTATATCGTTGTGAATACCCCGAAGGTCTGTTACGCCACGCTAAATAGTCCAATATCGCTAAAGTCGTCTCTGGCGTAATGAAGGTGTAGTAATCAATGCCTGTCTTTTGTCTTCGTATTTGTAGCTGTGTTATCCCGAACTCTAAATCGCTATTTTTAATTGCTTCTTCGCATTTTTGTCTCTCCTGCGTTATCCACATGTTTATGTCGGCTATCTGTAAAGGTTCGTAGCCTCTGCCTCTTATGAAATCTCCTACCTTGAGGTTTAATAACTCGCTATCACCTAATCCTCCGCTAAGCATCGTCAGGATTATCGCTCTTGCTCTCACGTCCGAATATTTGAGCGCTTCTCTTACATCCTCTTTGGTTAACCGGTGGTTGTTCTCCACTAATGTTTTTGGTTTTCGCTTGCCTTTGCTCCTCGGCACTTCAATATTAAAGGCATTGAGAAAAGACCGAATCGCTGCGATATAATTGTGTATTGTCTTTGGCGCCAGCTTTATGTCCAGGTCTTCATAGTCACCTTTCGTAAACACCTTTGGCTTTTCGCTCAGCCATTCCTCAAATTCCGCTGTTATCCCTTCTATCTCGTCTTTCCAGTCAAGCGCATCGGTTCGATATCGGTCCTTCGCATACTCTAAAAATTCTTGTGGTGTGCTGCCTATCCCTAACTCCTTCTCCCTTACGAACTCCATAAAATACTCCATACCTTTTGTGTAGCTGGCTCTTGCTGATTCAGATGCCCGTATTCGCCTGAACCAGTCCTTTACTCTAATATCGTCTTTTACCGGTCTCGCCCTCGCCCCGCCTACCTCATTCATCTTCCACATCACCAATTAAAATATAAGGTTTATAAATATATAAATATAGCGGGTATAAAACACAAGAACGTATGTGTCACCGCCGTAGCGAGTATTGTCGATGCGACGATGATGGAGAAATCAGAAGGGGCGAGAAAATGTGAGTTTTGCACCAATACTGGTGAAATAGAGACGAGGATAACGGCTACATTATTGGGATGGAAGCCTGGTATTAGCCCGGTTAGTGTACCC
>Ga0180300_10001019_pt1 | contig 12777 bp, 11 predicted proteins | sample GuaBasSediGuay15_FD_121798 | JGI IMG/M metagenome (GOLD analysis project Ga0180300, IMG submission 121798) | Subseafloor sediment microbial communities from Guaymas Basin, Gulf of California, Mexico - Guay15, Core 4569-2, 21-24 cm | ecosystem: Environmental > Aquatic > Marine > Hydrothermal... | reverse complement strand
GTCCTGCTTTTAAAAATTTACCGAGAAGAGAGTTAGCAGTATTAAAAGCAACATCAAGTTCCGTCTTGATAGTTTTCACGTCTACAATGGGTTTAGAAAACATAAAAAGTAAAGCCCGATGACCAAGCTTTGCCTGGCGCCCAAACTTCATAATCTCTCTTTCGTATAATTGACGGAGCTTAATAATCTCTTCAAAAATATCTATCCCTTCTTTAGAAATAGTGATAACTCCTGTAAGAAAAATCTTAATCAGTGCTCAATGTTATTGCTTGTTCGGACTAAATTAAGAGAATCATAATAAGATGCTCTGTGTCTTTCAAAAAAACTTGAGAGATAGAGAGAAGGCTTTTTTAAAAATCCATAATCAATGAGTTGTAAAGTTATAAGAAGACGGTCAATTCTTCCGTTACCATCTAAAAAGGGATGAATAGTTTCAAACTGGTAGCGCGTCAAGGCAACTTTAATAAGAGTAGGAATATTTAACTCTTTATTATGCCAAAATTCCTCCAAATCTTTCAAAAGCTCGGGGATTTCTGTATGATGCGGTGGAATAAAAATAGCATCCTGTAAACTCGAGCCTCCTATCCAATTCTGGCTTTTTCTTATTTCTCCCGGTTGTCTTTCCTTCCCTCTTGCTCCGGAAAGCAAAATTCTATAAGCGTTCTTTATCAGCCTCATACAAAGAGGTAGCTTCTTAAGTTCTGATACTGCGTAATTAATTGCTTTGATATAATTCTGCACCTCTCTCCAATCATCTCTTTTTTTCAGGAATTATTTCTTCTCTAGGAAGAATCGCCTCTTCTAGGCCGGTCTTTGTGCCTTCGATTCTGCTGGAAAGCGTTGCTTCCTTAACTACATGCATTTTTATAAAAAAATCAACATCCGGAACTAAAAGAGAGTAAGCGTTAAATTCTCCCAGGAGACGGCCTGCTTCTTCTAATAAGAGACTAATTTTTTATCTTCCCACTCAAAAGGTTTATTAATAGGTTCCGGGCTAAAATACTGATATTCATAATCCTTACCACGAAAACATGTTTTATAAATACCTGCCTCAAACTTTTGCATATTTACTATCGCCGTTAAATTGAAATAAATATCCCCTCTATTTCAAGTTATTGTATAAACTTGAAATAAGTCAACTTTATATTTCAAATTTGTTTCAATAAGCCTTTTTCTTTGATTTCAAAAATCCCTATAATCGTGGCTTTTGCTAAACCTGGCCTCGCAACGAAGCAAGCTTGGTGCGAGATAAACTCCGCAAAGATGAGGTAAAAATCTTCAAAAATACAGAAATTGAATATTGGCGGAGGGCGAGGGACTCGAACCCCCATGGGCAAAAGCCCGGCGGTTTTTCCGCCTGAGGCGGATCCACTTTTGGTGGACAAGACCATAGCCTTACCAATTAGGTCTAGCCCTCCAAGATTGCTTTCTTAATCTGCCTTCTTCCCTGAGTAGTCTTAAGAATATTCTCAAATCTCCTTGCCTGAATATAGGAATCAAAGCGTTTACTATAAATTATTTCAAAAGGCCTTCGAGATTTTGTAGACCTTACCTTCCCACTATTATGATAGAAAATGCGTTTTTCCAAATTTCGAGTAGAGCCAATATAAAGCTTGCCATCCTTTTGACTTTTCAAGACATAGACCCAACACATTTTAAATAAAAGCCCGGCGGTTTTTCCGCCTGAAGGCGGATCCACTTTTGGTGGACAAGACCATAGCCTTACCAATTAGGTCTAGCCCTCCAGAATCATTTTCTTAATTTGTCTTCTTCCTTATGCAACATTTTAGTTTGAAACTGAAATGTTGCAGTATTCCCTTCAAGCTCAAAATTTCCGCCAAACTATAAAATAGGTAGGTAGGTGTTTATCTCGTACTCGTGGACTCTCCTTCTGTATTCGTCCCACTCAATCTTTTTGGCAGTAATGAGATTATTAAAGATGTGTTCGCCTAAAGTCTCTTTGAGGAGTTGACTTTGTTCGGCTACTTCAATAGCCTCAATTAAACTTCCTGGCAGACACTCTATTCCCAACTCTTTCTGCTCTTGGTAAGTTAAGTGGTAAACATCTCTCTCTAAAGAAGAAGGTAAAGCATAATTTTTTTCTATTCCCTCTAGTCCTGCAGAAAGCATACAGGCAAAAGCTAAATAAGGGTTACAAGCCGGATCCGGTGAACGGAATTCAATCCGGGTAGCCTTTTCTTTACCGGGTTTATACATAGGAACTCTTACCAAAGCACTCCTATTACGCTGAGCCCAGCAGATATACACTGGTGCTTCATAGCCGGGGACAAGCCGCTTATAAGAATTTACCCACTGATTGCAAATAAAGGTAATTTCCCGAGCATGCCTTAATATCCCAGCAATATAGGCTTTAGCTTCCTTTGATAAATAATATTTATCATTAGGGTCAAAAAAAGCATTCTTTTCTCCTTTAAAAAGAGACTGGTGAGTATGCATACCACTGCCATTTACTCCATAAATAGGCTTAGGCATAAAAGTAGCATAAAGTCCGTGTTTCTGGGCAATTTCTTTCACTACCATTCTATAAACCATCACAATATCAGCCATAGTTAAAGCATCAGTATAGCGTAAATCTATTTCGTGCTGAGAAGGAGCTACCTCATGGTGAGAATACTCAACGCCAATACCCATTTCTTCTAAAGTTAAAATTATCTCTCTACGCACTTCATTCCCCGCATCTAAAGTAGTAATATCAAAGTAGCCTCCTTCATCTAAAATCTGAGTTGACTTTTCGTCTTTGAAGATAAAGAATTCAAGTTCTGGACCAATATAAAAATCAAACCCCTTTGATTTGGCTTTCTCCAATACTTTTTTAAGGATATAGCGAGAATCCCCCTGGTAAGGAGTTCTATCAGGATTTAAAATATCACAGAGCATCCCAGCCACCGCCTTTTCTTTAGGCCTATAAGGAAGTATAGTAAAAGTAGAAGCGTCAGGCATAGCAATCATATCTGATTCATCAATCCGGGCAAAACCTTTGATTGAAGAACCATCAAACCCCATCCCATCAGATAAAGCATCTTCTAATTCTTCACGAGTGATGGTAAAACCTTTCATCTGGCCGGTAATGTCGGAAAACCACAGTCTTATAAATTTTACATCCCGTTCTTTAACTATCTTTAAAATATCTTTTTTAGTTAAATTATTATTAGCCACTTCTCCTCCTTTTTAACTCTTTTTTATTCTAACATAACTTTAAACTAAATCAATAAAATTGTCCTTAACCTAATCTACTTTTTGAGTGGTCCCTCTGCCGCTAAAACTTCCTTGTTAATCCAACAATAAATGCTTTTTGGTCTTGTCAAGTTTTTAATAAGGTAAAAAAGAAAAGCCTGCAGGGATTATCCCTATCTTTAAATCTTCCTTAACATTCTTCTTTGCCCAGCATAAGGCTTCCTTATAATTCCTAAAAAACAAAATCTTAGAAAATTCACCGTAACCTTTAGGATTAATTAAACCTAAACAAGCTTTTCTTAAAGCCTGCCTTACCTTATAAGCACGGTGTTCTCCGGAATTATTAAAAGGATAATCGGAGGGAATACTATCTTTCTTAAGAAGTTTCTCAAAATTTTCTTCAGCCTTACTTTTAACTTTTTTAAGGTCAGAAAAAATAAAAATTGCCCCTTTTTTATTTAAAAGGTTTTTCTTATCCAGAATATAGTTAAAGAACCTGCTTACCTGATAAAAACTCTTCTCCTTGGGAAAATCAGCTCCTACAAATAAAAGGTCGAACTTCTCTTTTACCGGATAAGAATAAAACTTTTTAACAAAGTTCACTCCCTTCTTAAATGAATTTTTACTTTCAGAAAAAGATAAAAAACTACCTCTTTATTCAGGTTATTAACTATATTCAAAGAATAAATCCTCTTACCTAAAATCTGGGGGACTCCCCAGAGAAACTGCTGAAAAGGATTATTATCCAAATTAGCTAAACTTACTTCTCTTTTTCTAAGGAAATTAAAAGAATGGGTATAAAGAATAGTCTCTCTGTCGGCTAATCCTATCCCCAAGCACTTTACTCCCCCAGAAAACCCTGCATAGAGATGAGGTTCCACTACCCCTAAAGTTATGATTACTTCTGAATCTAAAATATTTCTATTGATGAATAAAGGAATTTTTCTAATATTCTTCAAAAAGACTGTATCTTCTAAACAATGCTGTAAAACTTTGTTTTGCCTAAGAAACCCTTTACCTAAAAATTGGGCTAATTCTTTCTTAGTTAGTTTCTTATGAAGACCTAAAGCTATTATGAAGGAAAAATCAGAAGTAAGTTTTTTAAGGTTCTTGGAGATAAGAGGGGGAAAAATCTTAGGATGAAAATCTCGAGTCTTATCGGGGATAACTGCTACAACTTTCCTATTTAAAAAATTTTGAGAGTTTTTTGTAAAGAAGTTTTTAATTTTATTTCTATATCTAAATTCAACCTACCTTTAAGAGAAGGCTTTTTTAGGAGAAATTTAGCTGTAGGGATATCTAAAAAAACTTTTTTCTTTCCTACCCAGACGAATTTTCTCATCAAGATATTATACCAGAAAAACAAAAAGAGGGGCTTCTTATCTTTAAAAAAGCCCCTCTTTTAAAACAGAATTAAATTAACCTCTTAAAATCTTTTTAGCAAGTTTATCGGACTTCTCAGTGATGAAGGCAAGGCCAGTTTCTCTTTGGGTCTCTCTATTGGCTGCGTAGATATCGTCTCTGCTAATCCCAGAAAGAGAGAATTTCCTTACTCCAGCCATAAGCTGCTGTAAGCCTACTTTTAATTTGTCCGCTAAAGTATAGAGAGCAATTGCTCCTAAAGGAATATTTTTCATTTCTGACTTTCCTACTTTCTTTTCCACATCATAATAGCAGGCAAATATCTCTTCGGGAGTTGTGCCAAACTCAGAAACTGCTGGAGGCAATTTATCCCACATACCATTAACCTTAGCTTTCCGTTCAGGATAGATAACTCCTTCAACATTTGAACCAAGATACCCAGGAATCATCAAGGCTCTCCCCATACAGACCAGTTTGGTAAAAGGTGCTCCTAAAGCTAAAGCTTTAAAGATGTGGTCTTCCCGGGCTAATCCTCCAGCAAAAGCCATATCTACAACTTTTTTCCCTTTGTCAACTAAGATTTTAGCATACTCATAGGCTTTAGCATGTAAAAGAAGAGAAGGAACTCCCCAAGATTCCATCATATTCCAAGGACTCATTCCAGTTCCACCACCTGAGCCGTCAATGGTTAAAAGGTCAAGTTTAGCATCAGTAGCATACCTTATAGCCATAGCTAAAGCTTCCATACCGTAAGAACCGGTCTTTAAAGAAATCCTCTTATACCCTAATTTACGCAAACGCTTTACCTCCTTCATAAAAGCATCCCTTACTTTCTCCCGGGAAGAAAGAGAAGTATAACCTAATCTACTGTGACGGGCAATAGATTTTATGGCTCCTTTCTTCATCGCCTCCTGAACTTCGGGCAATTCTGGGTCAGGGTCAACAACATAGCCTCTCTTCTTTAAAAAGATAGCATAATCTAAATTGGTAACTTGAATCTCTCCGCCAATACACTTTGCCCCTTGGCCCCACTTAAGCTCTAAAATTACCTTATCTCCATATTTATCAATTACGTATTCAGCAACCCCGTTTCGAGTATCCTCAACATTCATTTGAACGATTATTGTTCCATAACCATCATAGTAACGCAAGAAAGTCTGAATTCTTCTGTCTAATTCCGGAGCTTTCTTAATTCGGCCCTTCTCAATCACTGCTTCTTTATCAACCCCTACTACATTTTCTCCTACCACAATAGGTATACCTACTAACGCCGCTCCCACAGCGAAAGATTCCCAATATTTAGCAGCAATAAAGGTTGAGCCTAATGCTCCAGTCATAATAGGGACTCTGAACTTAGTCTTTATTTTTTGACCGAATTCACCTTCTGTGCTTACATTGGGGAATATACATTCATCTTCAGAATTACTCAAGCCTTTAGGTAAGTCCTTTGCTCCGTAAAGATAGCCATCAATCCTTAAAGAGTTATAACTTACTCCTAAAGGGTTAATATTGGCACTTCCGGCAGTAACAAAACTATAATCCCGGGGATAAAGAAGTTTTCTTCCTCTTAAAGAGGAAAGCCAGGTTTCACACTTACCCCGACAATCACACCTACAGAGAGTACACAACCCTGATTCACAAGGGTCTCCTCTGTTTACTGTTCCTAAAGCATCATTAGATTTAACTACCCTAGCCATTCACCCTCCTTTCTTTAAATAGGCAAAGTCTGCTTAAAATCTCAACATCCTAAAATAACAAAAAGGTGTCCCCACTCTAAGAGTAAGGACACCTTTGTCCTTGACAAGGAGTATAGCGAAACAAATCCTTATGTCAAGAAAAAAATTATACTTTAGGGACAGGTTTAGGCGCATGGTATCCTCCCCGTGCAAAAATTAGTTATAATATCCTCTAAAGGATATGGCCTTTTACTAATCGTTATATACCAGCTAATACTTAAAATAAGCGAATTTAGACCGGTAATTTCTGGGCATAATTTTCATAAGTCTTTAGTCTTTAGCCCATCGCTACATAAAAATAGCCCTGAACGCTTGCTGCCTTCAGGGCTATAGTTATCTCTCTTATAAGGATTAGAGAGATAAGAATGACTCCCCTTTTAGGTTTTATTCCTATTATCCTGCCCAATACTATCCACTATTGCAAGAAAAAGAACCTTAAAAAATAGCCTTCCTTTCTGTAAACTTACTGCGTTCGTACGAGGCAGACATGCAGCCGCTGGAGTTTATTCCGCAGCTGGCTTGCTATGGTACGAGGTCGGGCCTCCCGCCTTTGCTTAAAGGCTTCGACGGACAAGTTCAGGTAAAAAATGAGAAATTTTTTATAATAAGGAATACCTTTTCCGGCTGGGGGGGAGAAAAAATAAACCCCTCCTCAGGCAGGTGTCTATGTCAGCCTATGTTTTGGCAAAACCAAAGCAAAAAAAGGAAATAACCATCCCATCCATTACCCCAAATATTCTTCCTTAAATAAGCAGGAGTTTAAAATTTTAGAAATTCTGAAGTTGGAGATTAAAAATTAACTTGTATTCTTAATCCTCCTATAAAGATAGTTTTATCTCCATTTGCAGCATCACCACCATAAGGATCCCAGATCACCTGCAAATCAGGCGTTAAAGCTAAATAGTTATTTACTTTGAAGTTATAATAAACTTCTAAGTGCTTTTCTGACTTCGCCTTAAAATTATTGGCTTCTTTATAATCTCCGGAGGGAAAAATCTGACCAAAAGCAATAGCAAAAATATCTTCATTTCTTCCCCAAAGGCTTCCCGCAAGTTGGACGCCAGTACTCCAAGATTGTTCAAGAGAAAAATCCGAACCATCAGCATATACTTTGGGATTCTGCCATCCATAGCGTAAAAATATCCCCAAAGCTTCTGTTAATTCCTGATCAAAGCTTAAACCGAAACCATAATTTCTTTCTTTTGTTTTTGAAGGATTATTCCATTTAATATGATGAACATCGTTTAACCATCCATAGATTCTATAGTTACCTGGCCTCTCAAAAATATTTAGTTTAAAATTAAATTCACAACCCAAAAACATATTATCAAAAATAGCTTTCCAGTCTGAGTCAGCATCCATCATTAAAAATTCTATGCCTAAGGATTTAAAAGGCTCCAAATTAAACCTTATACCCGGTCCATTATCAGGAAATTCTATTGTAGGAGAATTTTTAAAAATATCTCCTAAGAATTGAGTAGTTTCATCATTAGCGTATTCGTTATTGTCGATGTATGCGGTAGAATCAATCTTACCAAAAGTTAAAGTTAAAGGTATACTCATAAAATTATGTTCATACCAAACTTCTATTAAATCAAAATTTTCATCTTCTGTTACATCAGCATTTACATTACTAAATACTTGTAATTCATCAGTTACTCCTTCACCATTACCTGCCTCAAAATGCAAATAAATTCTATCTTTTTCAGAAAAATTTTTTTCTATTTCTAAATCTAAAGAAAAGGCGGCATCTGTTGTATCTTCTCCATCTTTGGAAAGATCATTTCCGTTGGCATTATGAGTTCCTTGAATAACAAAAGTAGCCCCTCCTCCTACGGAGATGCCTTTAAAGATTTCTTTAATTTCGTTTAGCTCTTCGTATAATTCCTTTCGGGCGCTATCCTCTTTTTCTTTTTGAGACAACTTTTCCTCTAAAACAGAAATTTTCTGCTTTAATTCAACTATCTCTCTCTCAAGATTATCAGCAAAACTTCTTTCTGAGAAAGATAAAGCACCCCACACAACACAACATCCTATAAGTAAAACCTTTAACTTCATTTTGCACCTCCTTTAATTAGGCTTGCCTAACATTTTAATTAAAAAAAATCTAACGTTTACCTACCAACCGCAGTAGGTGTTTAGAAAAAACCCTTTGCCCTTTAAAACAACTAACTCCAAGACTATCAGTATCTCTGCTTTCATAATTTATCCTCCTATAAACAATTTTCCTATTTGATAAACAAGAACACTTAAAACCCATCCTAAGATTAAACTGTAAGAGACGGCCAGAGCAGTCCATTTCCAGTTGGTTTCTCTTTTTATAGTAGCAATTGAAGCAATACAGGGAATGTAAATCAAAGTCATAATCAGGAAGGCATAAGCTGATAAAGGAGTAAACTGTTGCAATAAAACTTCTTTTAAACCTTCTTCAGATGCTCCATATAAAGTTCCCAGAGTTCCTACCACAACTTCTTTTGCCAGTATGCCAAAAACAAGGGCAACTGCTGCCTGCCAGAAACCAAATCCTGCTGGTTTAAATAAAGGAGCTAAAATTTTGCCAAACTTACCAATCAAAGAATTTTCTTCAGCGTATTCAACTCCAAAAGGAAGACTTGATAAAAGCCAGACAAGCACAACTCCCAAGAATATAATTGTTCCTGCCTTTTTTACAAATAAAGAAGACCTCGTCCACATAGACAAAAGAACATTTCTTACCGTTGGCATTCTATAAGGTGGAAGTTCCATAACCAAAGGAGCAACCTCTTCTTTAAAGAATATATGTTTAAAAACCTTGGCTACAAAAATTGCTAAGATTATCCCTAAAAGATATAAAGAAAATACAACCAAGCCCTGATTTTTAGTGAAAAAAACAGAGGCAAAAAGGGTATAGACAGGAAGGCGTGCTGAGCAACTCATCAAAGGATTAACTAAAATCGTCAGAATCCTGTCTTTTCTTGACTCCAGAGTTCTTGCTGCCATAATTCCTGGAATATTACACCCAAATCCTAAAAGCATAGGAATAAATGATTTTCCATGTAATCCTAAAGCATGCATAAATCTGTCCATAACAAAGGCAGCTCTTGCCAAATACCCGGAATCCTCTAAAATTGATATTCCTAAAAATAAAAGCATAATATTGGGCAAAAAAACCAAAACTGAACCTACCCCACTGATTATCCCATCAGATATTAAAGAACTGAGCAAGGCAGGAAAATTTTGATTTTCAAAAAACACCTTAGCGCTTTCAGCTAAACTGCCAAAAAATCCATCAACTAAATCAGCAATAGGTGAACCAAGGCTAAATACCATCTGAAATAATAAATACATAAAAAACAAAAATAGAGGGATTCCCAAGATGCGATTGGTTAACACTTTATCTAATTTATCAGAGAAAGTAAGACGGTCTTCTAAGGATACTTCCTTTTTAACATATTCTTTAACCACACCTTTTAAAAAAGCATATCTTCTTTCTATTATGAACGTTTCTAAATCTTCACCTGTAAGTCTTGAGAGCTCTGCCTCTGCTTTATTTTTTACCTCTTCAATGTGCGGTATAGTCTTTTTTATTTCACTCAATAAGTCAAAATCCTGTTCCAGAACTCTTATAGCTACAGCTCTTGGGGGTATATCCGAGGGGATTTCTTTATCTTTAAGAAGCGAGGTTATCTCTTCTATTGCACTTTCTAAATTTTGATAATTTATTTTGAAAGATTTCTTTATACCCTTCTCCAGATTAATTATAATTTTTTCTTTTAAATCTTTAATACCGCTTCCTTTTGAAGCAACAGTTTCTACAATATCTATTCCTAAAATCTTTGAAAGTTTTTGGGTATCAATTCTTACTTTACTTTTTTCTACTATATCCATCATATTTAAGTTTAAAAGAACCGGTTGACCCATTTCCAAAAGCTGAATTACAAAATAAAGGTTTCTCTCTAAGTTTGAAGCATCAATCACACAAATAACTAAATCTGGTTTTTCTCTAATTAAAAAATCACGGGCTATTCTTTCATCAATGGAATAAACACTCAGACTATAGGTTCCTGGTAAATCCACAACCTCTATTCTTTCATCCTGATAAGTAAAATATCCCTGTTTCTTCTCAACTGTAGTCCCGGGCCAATTTCCAATCTTTTCTCTTGCTCCGCATAAAAGATTAAATACTGTAGTTTTTCCTGAATTGGGATTTCCTGCTAAAGCAATTTTATAACCCATTTTTATCCCTCCTTTACATACTCAACAAAAATTCTAAAAGAAGCGCCTCTCCCTAAAGCTATCCTTGAATTGCCTACGGAAATTAAAACGGGGCCTCTCGTATTATTTAATACCTTTATAATTTCTCCCTCATTTATTCCCATATTCATAAGTCTTGATACAAAACCTCTTCCTCCGATTATCCTCACAATTCTTGCCAACCTCCCTTCCTTTGCCATTGATAGAGGCATCATAATACCTCAACAATCACTTTTTCTGCTTCTTCTTTTCTTAAACTTATATGAGTATTTTTTATTAAAACGTCTATAGGGGAACCTAAAGGAGCAATTTTTTCTATTTTGAGTATCTGGCCTTTTACAAATCCTAAACCTAAAAGTTTACTTTTTAAGATTCCAGTATCAGTTATTTTTAATATTCTTGCTTTAGTGCCAACTTTTAAGTTGCTCAATTTAACTGTCTTATTTTGAGAATTTTGCCCCAAAAATTTAGCTTTACATTCAGGAGGTCTTTTCTTATGTTTGACAAAATAGTAAAAATTGTTTAACCACTCAGGCTCGCTCTGGGGGCAGGTTTCAATAAAATTTATAAACTTAATAACTCTCTCAAAAGTCTCTTTACTTAAATAATGTTCAATCTTACAAGCATCCTGTTCAGCAATTTTTTCATCTATCCCTAAAATTTGGTGAAGAAATTTTTTAAGCATAACATGTTTCTCATAAAGCGCCTTTGCTTTATTGATACCTTCCTGAGTTAATTCAATGTATCCGTAGTACTCATGCACTATTAAATTCTTCTCTTTAAGTTTTCTTAAAACCTCAACTACTGAAGGAGCCTTAACCTTTAAGTATCTAGCTAAATCTTTAACCCTCACTGTTTGCTTTTTCTGCTTGATCACAAAAATACTCTCCAGATAATCTTCCAATGAAGGACTAATAGCTAAAACATTGTTTACCATCTTTTCACCTCCTTAGTTAAGTTAACCTAATTATATTAGGGATTCCTAACTTTGTCAAGGTTTTTCTAAAAATTTTAAACTCCTCCCTCCTCCCTGTGCAAAAATTAGTTATAATATCCTCTCAGGAATTTGACCTTCTAATGATTATTATATATCAGCTAATATCTAAAATATAGCGAATTTAGAGAGGTTTTTATGGGTGAATATCGCTGGGAATTAATCTATAAATACTCGAAAGTCTTTAGAGGGGTGCAAAAATTACAAGACTAGTTGCAAAAATTGTCTATTTTGTCCGGGCTTTTCTTGGCGTAATTTTCATAAGTCTTTAAGACTTAGTCAGTTAAAGAATGTCTACCTTTTAAGGGTGGACATATTTAATATTTAATTTAAGGGTGGGGTGTAATTGCAAAAATAGTTATTTCTCCCTTATGAGGTCCATAATAGAAAAAGACTCTATAAGCTGCGGGTGTCCTCTGTTCAGCATATGCCTCAAAGACTTTTTCTCCATTTGGACCGACAATTGAATAATAAGGATGCGTTTGTAAACTCGGATGCTTTGGATTTTCGCTTAAAAGTCTCAATATTTTTATAACTGCTTTATAGCGCTTTTTTAGTCCTGAATCTCTCTTTAACTCCCTTAAAACCTCTTTAGAAGTAGGAGTAAAATTTAGAATAAATTTCATAAGTTATTAAGAAATTTATCCAAATCCTCTACTTTTTCAATCTTTCCCTCTTTTGCCTCAGTCAATCCCTCTCTAATAGTCTTAAGAATATTGGGATTGCGATAAATCCATGCTTCCTTACTTGGGATAGACACCATCGGTCTTAATAATATATCACCGTCTTCCCCATAGAAAATTTGAAATTCCTCCGCTCCAGCCTGGGCAACAAGTTTTAGAATTTTACGACCAAGAGTAAGTCTGCTTTTAGAATCAATGGTTTTTGTGCCCACAGGTATAAATTTTTCATTAAGATTTTCAATAATTTTTCCTTTCCTCATTTTCATACCTTTCACCTCCATTTAAAATATAACATATTGTGGGAATATTGTCAAGTGGGAAAGTGGGAATATCGGACAGGTTTAGGCACATGGTGTCCCTCCCCGTGCAAAAATTAGTTATAATATCCTCTAAAGGATATGGCCTTTTACTAATCGTTATATACCAGCTAATACTTAAAATAAGCGAATTTAGACCGGTAATTTCTTGGCGTAATTTTCATAAGTCTTTAGTCTTTAGCCCATCGCTACATAAAAATAGCCCTGAACGCTTGCTGCCTTCAGGGCTATAGTTATCTCTCTTATAAGGATTAGAG
>Ga0180300_10001018_pt1 | contig 12777 bp, 12 predicted proteins | sample GuaBasSediGuay15_FD_121798 | JGI IMG/M metagenome (GOLD analysis project Ga0180300, IMG submission 121798) | Subseafloor sediment microbial communities from Guaymas Basin, Gulf of California, Mexico - Guay15, Core 4569-2, 21-24 cm | ecosystem: Environmental > Aquatic > Marine > Hydrothermal... | reverse complement strand
GCTCTGCCGAAAGGAAGGTCTTATTGGCCAAAAGGGGAAGGCAGTGGCGATTGAAGGTCCCCGAGGGTGAAATAGAAGGATGGAAGGTTACCTCTGTGCTTTGGCGTTTAAAAGACTTAGAATATATAGATGAACTGGAGGGCGGGGGCAAACTAGCCCTTCGGGGGCTTAAGCCTCCTCTCTATAAGGTAATTCTTCGCCTCAAAAAGGGTAAGGAACTTTCCCTCTACCTTGGCGAGGAGGTGCCCCAAAAGGAAGATAGGCTGTACGCCCTGAATCCTGTGGATGAGAAGGTTTATATTATTAAAAAAGAATTTCTAGATACACTGAATAAATATCTATTTGAGGTCCTTTAACCATGTCCAAACTACCCGATCCCCTAAAGCGAAGAGACATCCTTTACGGGCAGGATACCCCGCCAGAGGTCTTGAAGGAATACGGCGATCTTTACCTACAGGAGGGTAGAGCGAACGATGCAGTAGAATTTTTTGGCCAGGCATGCTATAAGGAGGGACTCTTTCATATAAGGCAGATGGCCTTGGAAGAAGGAGATCTGTTCCTCTTCTCCAGGGCAACGGAGCTCTTGCGACAGGAGGTCTCATCTGATGACTGGAGGAAGTTGGCAGAGAAGGCCCTGGAGAAGGGGAAATATCTCTTTGCCCTCAAGGCCTTTGAGAAGGTTGGCGATAGGGAGGGGATTGAAAAGGCCAGGAAGAAATTGAAAGAGATAATAGAGGAGAGAGGAGGTGATGGGGATAATAAAATCGGGAAAAGACAGGAGCGAAGAGCTACGAAAGATACTGGTAGAGCTCCGGGAGGAGATTTTGAGTAAGATCGCCCAGGAGATGGGGACTAAATTGGATGAAGATCCTCGGATGTCCACTATATCCACCTTGGATATTGGTGATCTGTCCCAGCTCGATTTAGATGAAGATATAGATTATACCCTTTTGAATATGTATATAGAGAGGCTTCGCAATGTTGAGGATGCCCTTGACAGGCTGGAAGAAGGTACTTATGGCTACTGCGAGGATTGCGGCAGAGCCATCAAACTGGAGAGGTTGAAGGTGCTGCCTTTTGCGAAATACTGTGTGCAATGTCAGGAACGAAGAGAAAAGACTGGGCAAGAAAGCAAGCTCAAGAGGATGAGGAGGGGAGAGGATTTCGAGCTGTAAAAGGGTGAAATTTTTGACCACCCTTGACAAAGGGAAGGGGCGTAATTATATTTTTTAGAGATTTTTGAAGACTTAAAAAATTATATCTTTTTGACAAGGATATTGAATAAAAAGAAAGGAGGAGGGTACTCGCCATGAAGATCACACCTTTGCAGGATAGGGTATTGGTCAAGCGACTTGAAGAGGAGGAGAGGACCAAAGGGGGGATAATCATTCCGGATACCGCCAAGGAAAAGCCAATGGAAGGCAGGGTTATTGCCGTTGGGAAAGGCAGGGTAAAGGAGGACGGTGGTGTCATCCCCTTGGAGGTCAAGGCAGGGGATAAGGTATTATTTAGCAAGTATGCTGGAACAGAGATCAAGATAGACGGTGAAGAGCACCTTATTATGCGTGAGGACGACATCTTAGGGATCATCGAAGACTAAATTTGACAAAGGAGGTAGTAGACGATGGCTGCCAAAGAGGTAAAGTTTAATCAGCAGGCGCGCGATGCCATCTTACAAGGGGTCGAAATCTTGGCCAATGCCGTGAAGGTTACTCTGGGGCCCAAAGGCAGAAATGTGGTCTTGGAGAAGAGCTGGGGGTCTCCAACCGTGACTAAAGATGGGGTTACCGTTGCCAAAGAGATAGAATTAGAGGATAAGTTTGAGAACATGGGGGCCCAGATGGTCAAAGAGGTGGCCAGCAAGACCAGCGATGTGGCAGGTGATGGGACCACCACTGCTACAGTCCTTGCCGAGGCCATCTTTCGTGAGGGGGTCAAGGTAGTAGCCGCTGGGGCCAATCCCATGGACGTCAAGAGGGGGATCGATACGGCGGTAAAGGTAGTGGTGGAGGAGCTGCAGAAGATGAGCAAGCCCACCAAAGAGCAAAAGGAGATTGCCCAGGTAGGCACCATTTCGGCCAATAACGACGAGACCATCGGTGAGATCATCGCCGAGGCGATGAGCAAGGTGGGCAAAGAAGGAGTCATTACCGTAGAGGAGGCCAAAGGAATGGAGACCACCCTTGAGGTGGTGGAGGGTATGCAGTTTGACCGTGGCTATCTCTCTCCCTACTTTGTCACCAATCCGGAGAAGATGGAGGTTGACCTGGAGGACTGCTATATCCTGATTCACGAGAAGAAGATCAGTAACATGAAGGATCTGCTGCCGCTTTTGGAGCAAATCGCCAAGATTGGCAAACCCCTTTTGATCATAGCCGAGGATGTAGAAGGTGAGGCCCTCGCCACCCTGGTGGTGAATAAGATCCGGGGCACCCTGAAGTGTGCGGCTGTTAAGGCCCCAGGGTTTGGTGAGCGCCGCAAGGCCATGTTGGAGGATATCGCCATCCTCACCGGCGGTCGTATGATCTCCGAGGATCTGGGGATTAAGCTGGAAAATGTCACCCTTGATGATCTGGGCAGGGCCAAGAAGATCCACATCGACAAGGACAATACCACCATCGTTGAGGGTGCCGGCACAAGGGATGCGATAGAGGGACGGGTGAAGCAGATCAGGACCCAGATCGAGGAGACCACCTCTGACTACGACCGCGAAAAATTACAGGAGAGGTTGGCCAAGTTGGTCGGCGGTGTAGCAGTCATCAACGTTGGTGCGGCCACTGAAAGCGAGATGAAGGAGAAGAAGGCCCGGGTTGAGGATGCCCTCAATGCCACAAGGGCTGCTGTGGAGGAGGGGATCGTCCCGGGTGGTGGAGTGGCGTACCTGAGGGCCACCCCTGCTCTGGAGAGACTCAAGCTCGAAGGCGATCAGCAGATAGGTGTGGACATAGTGAAGAGGGCCTTGGAGGAACCGGTACGTCAGATCGCTGAGAATGCTGGTAAGGAAGGTTCTGTAATAGTCGAGAAGCTGAAAAGTGAAAAGGGTGCCTATGGTTTCGATGCACAAAAGGAAGAGTTCACCGATTTAATGAAGGCGGGGATTATCGATCCCACCAAGGTGGTAAGATTTGCTCTGCAGAACGCCGCCAGTGTCGCTTCCTTGTTGATTACCACCGAGGCCATGGTAGCCGAGAAGCCCAAGAAAGAGGAGAGGGCGCCGATGCCACCTGGTGGTGGCGGTATGGACATGTACTAAGAAAGGGTTTGGTCAAATTAAGGGCCAGCCCCTGTAGGGGCTGGCCCTTTTGAATGTTTGGTGGGGAAAATCTTGACAAGGGGGGAAAAAGGGGTTAAATAAGATTACCTTTTCTCTTCTACACAGAGAGCAAGAGGAGGTGTCCGTTGCCGGTTCACAAATCTGCTCGAAAGAGGATGAGGCAGAACATAGTTCGCCGCATGAGAAATCGCCACATGAAGACCACCATCCGGACCATGACTAAGAGGGTGCGGGAGGCGGTTCAACAGAGGGACATAGAGGGGGCCAAAGAGGCTCTGTCCCGAGCTATCCCCCTTATCGACAAGGCGGTGAGCAAGGGGGTGCTTCATTGGAGAAACGCTGCGCGCAAGGTATCCCGCTTGTCCAAATTGGTGAACTCCCTCAGTTCAGGGTCTTGAAAAAGGAAGTCTGTCAGGGAAACCTTCATAAAATCCTACACAGCCTTACGATCAATCCCTCAAGGATGAGTCGTTTAGGAAGGGGGCTGCTTTTTAGCCTCATGTCCGTTTCCCAAAGGTTCAGCAGGGCCTCTTGTAAGGCAGAGGAGGTGAAGTTTTTCACCTGAGCGGACAATTCTCTGAGGTAATAAGGGTTGGAGAGGCCCAGCTCCTTTCTTACTTGTTCACTTCCTCCACCTTTTGCAAGGATTTCTTTTGTAACTAGGAGATGCCGAAGTTGCCTGGCTATCATCCCCAAGATCTTGAGATAGTGTTCCCCCCCCTCCCATATCTTTCCCAGGGTCCGCAGGGCCTTCCTGGTGTCCCTTTCCCCTATGGCCTTTGTGAGCTCGAAGATAGTGGCGATCTTTAATTCTGACACTACTTCCTCCACATCCTTTAATTCTATTCGTCCCCTATCCCCCACATAGAGAGAGGCCTTGATCAGTTCGTTCTCTATCCCCAATAGATCCCTGCCGATAACCTCTTGGAGGTATTCTGCTGCTTCAGGTGATATCTCCTTGCCCAACTCCTTGGTGATCTTGTGGATCCAATAGGGGATCTCACCCTGTAGTGGCCTTCCTAGGTGGAACGCCCCCTCTTTTGCCTCCCTTATAAATTCCGCCGCTATCTCTTCTGCGGTGAAGATCAAAGATGTAGTAGGAGAGGGGGATTTCAGGTAAGGCAGGAAGGCTCCCAGTTCATTTTTGCTGTAATTATGCACATCCTTGACCAAAATGACCCTGCGCTGGGCCATAAAGGGGAGGGTGTTGCAGGCACCTATAATTTCTTGCGGTGTGGTCTCCTCGGCATGATAAGATCTAAAATTGAGGTCCCGAAATTGAGGGGGTAACAGGGCAGTCAGGACTTCCTCTATTGCTTTTTTGATGAGATAGTCTTCCTCTCCATAAAGGAGGTAAAAGGGGCGGGTCTTTCCCTTGGCTAGTTCCTCTTCTAGACGCCTAAAATCGGTTCTCAGGGCTAAAACCCCTCTTTTATCCTGAAATAGACTTCTTCGGCCAGATCTGCGGCAATCCTGCGGATAGCCTGGGTTTTTCTCCCCTCGTTGACCATCACATCAGAGGAGGCCTTATAGTCTTGAGATCCCTTTATCCCATCACCCCGCCAGAGGACCTCACTACCTGCTCGGCGCATTAGAAGGATGTCTAGGGTAACAGTGATTCGATATTCCCTCGCCCGCCCTTCTTCGTCATAGGCGATGGAGGATGTGGTAAGGGAGTTGATAGTCCCCTTTAAGATGGCCTCGGCCTCTTGGGCCCTCACTATCTTTAGTTCCCTGCGCAAGATGAACTCCTTTTGCAGCGCCGAGGTGAAGATTGTGCCTAGGTTGGGTTCTAGGGTTCTGTTCTCTAGAGGAGAGATGGCCAAAGCGGTCACTCCTCCGGGAAACTGACCTCCTTTCCCCATAAGGTGGTAGCCACAGGCAAGGGTGAAGGGTATTAAAAAAAGGAGGCTTAAAAAAAGGGTGTTTTTGCTGTTTAACCGCATACGATGTTAACCAGCCTTTTGGGGACAATGATGGTTTTTTTGACCTCTTTGCCCTCGATATGTTTTTTTACCTTGGGGCTGGCCAGGGCCCGCTCCTTTATCTCATCCTCTTTAGCAGATGCAGGCACAAGGAGGCGATCCCTGAGTTTGCCATTTACCTGAACCACGATGAGAATTTCCTCCTCGGCGATGGCCTCTGGATCGTACTCGGGCCAGGGGGCCTTGATGACGCTGCTCTTCTTTCCCAGGGCCTCCCAAAGTTCCTCCGCGATATGAGGGACGAAGGGAGAAAGGAGCAGTACCAGCGACTCTAGGGTCTCCCGCCAGGTGGATCTGGCCAAGGGGGTGTCTTCTATCTTATCTTTGATCTGATAGATGTGGTTCACCAATTCCATCACCGCAGCAATGGCAGTGTTAAAATGGAATCTTTCAATATCTTCGGTCACCTTTTTTATGGTCTTGTGCACCTTTTGGCGCAGCTGCCATAGGCCCTCTGGGAGATCTGTTTTCCCCCGAGGAGGGGGCTGTTCTGAAAGATAGCCTCTTAACTCATATACCAGCCGCCACACCCGATGTAGGAAGCGGTAGCTCCCTTCCACCCCCTCTTCCTTCCAGTCCAGGTCCTTTTCCGGGGGGGCAGCGAAGAGACTGAACAGGCGTGTGGTGTCAGCCCCATAGCGTTCGATCATGTCGTCGGGGTCTACGATGTTGCCCTTCGACTTGGACATCTTGGCCCCGTCTTTGATCACCATACCTTGGGTGAGAAGGTTGGTGAAGGGTTCGTCAAAGGAGACGATGTCCATGTCTCGTAGCACCTTAGTGAAGAACCTTGAGTACAGCAGATGGAGGATGGCGTGTTCTATCCCCCCGATGTATTGGTCAACGGGCATCCAATACTCCAGCCTCTTTCTATCCAAGGGGCCTTGGTCGTAATCTGGGCAGGTAAAGCGGGAAAAATACCAGGAGGACTCTACGAAGGTATCCATGGTATCCGTCTCCCTCTTGGCCGCTCCTCCGCATCGGGGGCAGGTGGTCTCGACGAAGGATTGCAGTTCAGGAAGCGGAGACCTTCCACTGCCGGACAGCTCCACATCCAGGGGAAGGACCACCGGCAAGTCCTCTTCGGGCACAGGTTGAACTCCACAGCGGTCGCAGTAGATGATGGGGATAGGGGCACCCCAATACCTCTGACGGGAGATGCCCCAATCCCGAAGGCGGTAGTTCACGGCCCTTCGGCCGATACCCTTCTGCTGCAGATAATCGGTGATGGCCTCCATGGCCTGACGGTTGTCCATGCCATCGAATGGACCGGAATTGACCATGATCCCATCACCTGTATAGGCCTCAGTCATGGTGGCTGGATCAAGCTTCTCTCCGGGGGGCTGGATGACCACGATCATTGGTATCCCATATTTTTTGGCAAATTCAAAGTCCCTCTGGTCGTGCGTAGGCACCGCCATGATGGCTCCGGTGCCATATTCCATCAGGACGAAGTTGGCGGTGTAGATGGGCATCCTTCTCCCGGTCAGGGGGTTTATACAATAAGTCCCCAGAAATACACCTTCTTTCTCCATTTCCTCGGCGGTGCGGGCGATTAGATCCTGCTTTCTTATTCTCTCCACGAAAGCTCTAACCTCGGCTTCTTGATGTTTCCCCTTACAGAGCTCCAGGACTAAGGGGTGTTCAGGTGCCAGGACCATGAAGGTAGCTCCATAGAGGGTATCTTGGCGGGTAGTGAAGACGGTGATAATCCCTTTGCCATCTTCGAGAGGGAAGTCCACCTCTGCCCCTGTGCTTTTGCCGATCCAGTTTTTCTGCATGGCGATGACCCTTTCGGGCCAGCCAGGCAACTTGTCGCAATACTCCAGAAGCTCTTCGGCGTAGGCGGTGATGCGGAAAAACCAACCCTCCAGCTCCTTTTTGTCTACCTCTGCGTGACACCTCCAACACCTGCCCCCCTCCACCTGCTCATTGGCCAAGACCGTTTGGCACTCCTCGCACCAGTTTACAAGGGCCTTTTTACGATAGACCAGGCCTCGTTCATACATCTTGATGAATATCCACTGTTCCCACTTATAGTAGTCTACATCACAGGTAGCCAATTCCCTGTCCCAATCATAGCTGAAACCCATCCGCTTCAGCTGATACTTCATATAGGAGATGTTGTCATAGGTCCACTTGGCGGGGTGGATTTTATTCTCCAAGGCGGCGTTTTCCGCAGGCATACCGAAGGCATCCCACCCCATAGGGTGCAATACGTTAAACCCCCGCATCATTTTGTATCTAGCCACCACGTCCCCTATGGAGTAGTTCCGGATATGGCCCATGTGAAGTTTACCTGATGGATAGGGGAACATCTCCAGTAAATAGTATTTCTCCCTCTCCGGGTCCTCCACAGCTCGAAAGAGTTTCTCCTGCTCCCAATACTTCTGCCATTTGTGTTCGATCTGTTGGGGATCGTACCTGTCTTTCATCTTCCCAGCATCCTCCTTATTCTGAGTCTGAGAGCATTGAGTTTGATGAAGCCTTCGGCGTCCTTTTGTTGATAGACCTTGTCTTCCTCGAAGGTGGCAAATTCACTGTGGTAGAGGGACTTGTCTGACTTTCTTCCCACCACCATACAGTTCCCTTTGTAAAGCTTTAGTCTGACGGTGCCTGTAACATCTCGTTGTGTTTCATCCACTACCTTTCTCAACAGTTCCATTTCCGGAGAGTACCAGTATCCGTAGTAGATGAGCTCGGCTATCTTGGGAATAAGGGAGTCACGCAGGTGCATCACCTCCCGGTCCATAGTGATGGATTCTAGGGCCCGGTGGGCTACATGAAGTATGGTCCCTCCAGGGGTTTCATAGACTCCCCTGGATTTCATCCCCACGTATCTATTCTCTACGATGTCTACCCTTCCTATGCCGTGTATTCCACCCAACTCATTAAGGCGCGCCAGCAGTTGGGCGGGGGAGTAACTTTCCCCATCTATGCGGACAGGGATTCCATCTTCGAAGTCTATCTCGCAGTAAAGGGGTTGATCTGGCGCCTGCTGTGGAGAGCGGGTGAGCACAAACATCTCCTCATCGGGTTCCCTCCAGGGATCCTCCAAAATTCCCCCCTCGAAGCTGATGTGCAACAGGTTTCTATCGCTGCTGTAAGGTTTTTGGGGGGTTACGGGTACAGGAATGCCCCGGCTTTGGGCATAGTGGATGAGGGCCTCCCGGGAGCGGAACCCCCATTGCCGCCAGGGGGCGATGACCTTTATATGGGGATCAAAGTAATAGTATGTGAGCTCGAACCTCACCTGGTCGTTTCCCTTGCCGGTGGCTCCATGGGCTACAGCATCAGCCCCTTCTTTTCTGGCCACCTCCATTTGACCTTTAGCGATGAGGGGGCGGGCAATGGAGGTCCCCAGCAGGTATCCACCCTCATAGATGGCATTTGCCTTGATGGCGGGAAAGACGAAGTCTTTGACGAATTCCTCCTTAAGGTCCTCTACGTACACCTTGCTTGCCCCTGTAGCCAGGGCCTTTTGGCGCACCTGCTCTACCTCCTCACCTTGGCCGATATCGGCACAGAAGGCGATGACCTCACATTCATATTCTTCCTGTAGCCATTTCAATATTACCGAAGTATCTAATCCCCCTGAATAGGCAAGCACTATCCTATTGATCCCTTTACCCATCTTTTCTTCCTTTTATTGCATTAATAAAGTCAGGATGGCCTTCTGTACGTGGAGACGGTTTTCCGCCTGATCGAAGACGACAGAGTGGGGCCCATCCATCACCTCATCGGTGATTTCCTCTCCCCTGTGGGCGGGCAGACAATGCATTACCAGCACATCCTCCCTAGCCCAGCGCAGCAGATCTGGGTTTACTTGATAATCTTGGAAGATCTTTATGCGCTGCTGGCGCTCATCCTCCTGACCCATACTAGCCCAGACATCAGTGCTGATAACATGGGCTCCCTCTGCGGCCTCTTTTGGATCATGGGTGAGGAAGATCTTGGAAGATGCCTCTGTTGCGGCCCTGGAGAGGATTTCCTCATTCGGCTCATATCCCGGGGGGCAAGCGAGCCAGAGATCAAAGCCGAGTCGTAAGGCCCCATTTATCCAGGAGTTGGCCACATTGTTTCCATCTCCCACATAGGCCACCTTTAATCCCCTATACTTACCCCGTTTCTCCCAGATGGTGAAAATATCGCTTAGGATCTGGCAAGGGTGTAGAAGGTCACTTAGACCGTTGATCACCGGCACCGAGGCGAAACTGGCCATTTCCTCGATGCGCTCTTGAGCAAAGGTCCTGATCATAATTCCATCCACATACCTGGACAGGACCCTGGCTGTATCGGCAATGGTCTCGCCTCGACCCAACTGGGTATCTTGGGGGTTTAGAAATAGAGCGTGTCCCCCCAATTGATGCATACCCACCTCGAAGGATACCCTGGTCCTAGTGGAAGGTTTCTCAAAGATCATGGCGAGGGCCTTCCCCTCTAGGGGGCGATAATATTTCCCCTGCAGATACATCTCCTTCAACTCCTTGGCCTTTTGGAGGATGGCCTCGATCTCCTCTGTCGTCAGTTCATAGATACTAAGCAGGTCTTTCTTCATTTTTCAGAGAATACCTCCTCTAGGGCAGCGAACAAAAGATCAATCTCCTTGCGGGTGATGATAAGGGGGGGCAGAAAACGCAGGACCCTATCCATGGTGCAGTTGATAAGAAACCCTCGCTCCAAACAGCGCTCTACAATCTCTTTCCCCCCGAACTCCAGCTCTGCTCCGATGATAAGACCCTTTCCCCTTACCTCTTTGATGAAATCGTACCTCTCCTTTAGCTCAAGGAGACCTGTTAAGAAATAATCGCCCATTTGCTGGCAGTTCTGCAGGATATCGTCCTTCAAGAGGGTGTCGATGACGACACAGCCCACTCTGGTGGCCATGGGGTTGCCGCCAAAGGTGGAGGCATGGCTGCCAGGAGAGAGGGCCTGCGCCACCTCCTCAGTGGTCACCATGGCTCCTATGGGTACCCCATTGGCCAGGGATTTTGCCAAGGTCATGATGTGAGGAGGGGCCTCATAGTGCTGATAGGCGAAGAGTTTTCCCGTTCTGCCCATCCCCACCTGAACCTCATCGTAGATCAATAAGATCCCCTTTTGGTCACACAATTCCCTGAGTTCCTTCAGATAGCCAGGGGAGGGGAGGTTAACCCCCCCCTCCCCCTGGATTGGTTCCACCATTACGGCACAGGTGTTGGGGCTGATGGCGTCCTTTACTGCCCCTAGGTCATTAAAGGGGACGTATTTGAATCCCGGCAGCAGCGGTTCAAATCCTTTATGGAATTTCTGCTGCCCTGTAGCGCTCAGAGCCCCCATAGTCCTGCCGTGAAAGGAACCCTCCATGGTTATGATTTCGTACTTCTGCTCACCATAGCGCTCCTTGGCGTATTTTCTCGCCACCTTAATGGCTGCCTCATTAGCCTCGGCTCCGCTGTTGCAAAAGAAGACCTTCTTCCCGAAAGAGTGCTCACACAGCCGCCGTGCCAACTCTACCTGTGGGCCGATATGATAAAGATTAGAGCAATGGATAAGTCTTCTGGCTTGTTCTTCTAGGGCCTGAACTACCTTCGGGTGACAATGGCCGAGATTACATACCGCTATCCCCCCTACGAAGTCAAGGTATTCCCTCCCGTTGCTATCCCATACCTTCATCCCCTCTCCCCTCACCAGTAAGATGGGGTAGCGGGTGTATGTGTTGACCAAAAAGTTTGCCCCTTCTTGTATCAATTCCTCTCCCTTTAATCCGTGCTCCCCCCTCGCCATATCTCTGTTCCTACGCCTCCGTCGGTGAAGATCTCCAGAATGAGAGCATGTTTTACCCTTCCATCGATGATATGGGCCTTGGTAACACCTCCTGCCAGGGCCTCCAGGCAGCAGTTGATCTTGGGGATCATCCCCTCGGAGACGACTCCTTGAGAGATGAGTTTCTTGGCCTCTTCAACCATCAAACTAGGTATCAGTTTCCCTCCCGCGCCCAGCACACCTGGCACATCGGTAAGGAGGATCAGTTTTTCCGCCTGCAGGGCAGCCGCCAATTTGCCAGCCACCATATCGGCATTAATGTTATAGGTTTTTCCATCCTTCCCTACCCCTACAGGGGCGATGACGGGAATGAAGTCACCATCATCAAGGGTATTGATGACCTCAGAGTTGATTCCTTCCACCTCCCCAACCATCCCGAGATCTACTGCATCAGAGGGGATTCCTTCCTGGGGAGCAAGTAGCAGCTTTTTCGCCTGAATGAGGCCACCATCCTTTCCACTTAACCCCACTGCTTTTCCCCCGCAGCGGTTGATAAGATCCACTATCTCCTTGTTCACCTTCCCTACTAAGACCATCTCCACCACATCCATCGTCTCTTTATCGGTGACCCTCAGCCCCCGCACGAAGGTGGAGTTTTTCCCCATCTTTTGAAGGACTTCGCCGATTTGGGGACCACCGCCATGGACCACCACTGGATTTAAGCCGACGTATTTCATCAGGACGATATCCATGGCGAAGCCCTCTTTGAGGTCTTCATCGACCATGGCTGCCCCCCCGTACTTTATCACCATGGTCTTTTGGTAAAACTTTCTGATATATGGGAGGGCTTCAATCAGCACCTGGGCCTTTTCGACAAGCCTCTGCATCATAAGATATACCTGCTTAGGTCTTCATCTTTGACGAATTCCTCAAGTTTTTTCCTGACATAAGCGGCGTCGATTACTATCTCTTGGCCACTGAGCTCTGGGGCGTTAAAAGAGACCTCATCTAAGAGTTTTTCCATGATGGTGTAGAGCCTCCTTGCCCCAATGTCCTCTGTCCTTTCGTTGATCTGGGTGGCGATCTGGGCGATTTCCTCGATGGCCTCTTTGGTGAAGGATAACTGGACGTTTTCGGTCTTCATCAGCTCTACATATTGGGTGATGAGGGCATTTTGTGGCTCGGTCAGGATCCTAATGAACTCCTCCTTTCCCAGTGGCTCTAACTCTACCCTAATGGGGAAACGACCCTGTAGTTCTGGTATGAGGTCGGAGGGTTTGGAGACATAAAAGGCACCGGCAGCTATGAAGAGGATATGGTCAGTCCTAACCATCCCATATTTGGTCATCACCGTGGTACCCTCTACGATGGGCAAGATGTCCCTTTGCACCCCCTCACGGGAGACATCAGGACCATGGGCGGGTTCACGGCTGGCGATTTTGTCGAGTTCATCCAAAAAGATAATTCCCGACTGTTCCACGCGTTGAATGGCGAGCTTGGTCACCTTGTCCATATCGATGAGTTTTTGGGCCTCCTCTTCCGTGAGAATTTCCAATGCCTCGGGTATCTTGACCTTTCTTTTCTTGGTCTTTTTGGGAAAGAGGCCGGAGAGCATATCTTTGAGGTTTATATCCATCTCTTCCATCCCCGCGGTGGAGAAGATCTCCACGACTGGCAGGGCTCTGTCGGCCACCTCCACTTCCACTAGTCGCTCATCCAACTCCCCCTCCCGCAACAGCGACCTCAGGCGCTCTCTGGTCTTTTCGTCCTGAT
>Ga0180300_10001017_pt1 | contig 12782 bp, 15 predicted proteins | sample GuaBasSediGuay15_FD_121798 | JGI IMG/M metagenome (GOLD analysis project Ga0180300, IMG submission 121798) | Subseafloor sediment microbial communities from Guaymas Basin, Gulf of California, Mexico - Guay15, Core 4569-2, 21-24 cm | ecosystem: Environmental > Aquatic > Marine > Hydrothermal... | reverse complement strand
ATCTTGGCTCCTTCAACCCAGAATTTCTCATCAATATCGAAGTGGTTGATCCTTTTTGTAAATGCGACCACATGAGATGTGTCAAACCCCACTATGCCGATTCGTATCATATCTTCCACCAAAATGAAGATAGACATTAGATGAATATGTAATTATCTATTGGTCTTTTAGCAAAGAGAACAACGCTACAGTATAGGTCAACAGTTTTCAGGAATAGATCCCTTCGACCCGGAGAACCGCTAATCTATAGTGTAGCGTAGATAGGTTGGAAGGCATTATAAAAGCGAAAGAGATTATGCAATTTTTCTAAAAAGACTTTTAGATGCTTTAAGCAGAGGCTTTCTTCCTTCGGAAATGTAAAGTTGAGGGAGATAAGCAGCATGGAGAAGATTGTCGATAATATATTTGCAACCGGGGAGCTCGGACGGTTCATTAAGAATCAGTCTCTAATTGTGAATATGGATAAGGACGTATTGGTCATAACGGGCTACTCACATACAGGATTGGATAGAATATTTAATGTTTCCTCTAATCAGTAGGATTCACCGTGTGGTGGGAGGTTTTCACGGTTTTAATAAACTGGGAATTCTGCGGAATGTAGACCTTATTATTCCATGTCACTGCACGGTGAAGAAGAAGGAGATTCTTGAGCTCTATCGGGATGAGAGTAGGGAATACTCAGCTGGATGTATGATAAATATTTAAAGTGCATGAGATTCCTGGAAAGGTAATCTTTTTATTGTGTGATGAAGAGCGGCCTTCCTTCAGTTAAGGAGCGGGCGACTTTTTTCCTTGCACTTTGAAGAAGTCTCCAGATTGTTCCTCGTGAGACCCCCATGCGAGCCCCCGCTTCATCTTGAGAAAGCCCTTCTAGATCCACGAGTCTTAGAGCCTCTAGCTCCTCCGGCTCCATATAAATCGGGTAAGGATTAATCTGAGGAAATGGAATGAATCTGCTTACGGGAGGCCGTATCTCTAGCCTAACGGGTTTAGGTAATCTGCCTCTAGGTCCGCGTCTACGCCGTCCTCTTAGCAATTCTTCTCTCAATCTATTAGAACCGTAAGTTTTATATAGTTTTTGTGCATGTTCACATAATTGATAATGTGCATAATCACAAAAAGAGGTGAATAAAAGAATGGGTTACCGATATAGATGGATGTTTTACCTAACTGGATTGCCAGGATGGATAAGATTTGGTTTCTCACCAGGATGGATAGGTAGATCCCCAACGGGACTTCCACCCACAGCTCAATGGTTACTGCAGAGCGGTCTCCTACCGCAGTATATGCAGTGGCTACAGACAGCAGCTCCAACAATGGTTCCCCCAACCACTGCTACGCCAACGGGAGCCCCCGTAACACCCACTCCGTTTCCAACAGCATTCACCCCCACATATAGTAAGGAGCAAGAAAAGCAGATGCTTGAACAACAAGTTAAGATACTTGAGTCTCAATTGGAGGCGCTGAGGAAAAGGCTTGAGGAGCTAAGCAAGTAGGCGGAGGTAAATAGTTTGCCAAGAAGATGGGCTGGTAGGGGCTTCTGGTTCGGTTGGGGTAGGGGCTTCGGCAACCCCTACCCATTCTGCCGCTGGTTCCCATGGTTGCCTAGATGGTGGTGGACATATCCCTACTATTGGATGACGTGGATGCCTCCATACAGCGCCGTCTACCCACAGGCTCCGTATACGCTTCCACTCTACAGGCCATACTACTGAAAAAAGTTGATCATGTAAAGCATTTTTTATCTTTTATTTTGAGAGAAGGATGTGGAAAGAAAATGAGTAGGATAAAAATTGCTATTCCTACAAAGGGAGATCAGGGTTTAGAGGATTATATATCCGATGTTTTTAGTAGAGCTGAAAAATTCACGGTCGTGGATGTAGAAGACGGGTCGATTATAAAAGTGAAGGTTGTGGATAATCCGGCTAAGACTTACGAGCATGGAGCTGGACCTATAGTCGTTAATATGCTTACTGATATGGGCGTAACAGCTGTAGGATCAAAGATGTTCGGCGTTGGAGTATCAGCCTTGCTTGAGCATAATGGGATAAAAATGTTCAATCTTGAGAGCAAAACTACCGTTAAGGAAGCCGTCCAGAAGATCATCAAAAGCATTCAGTCATATAAGTAGATAATTTAACCTCCCGCTTTTTGGGCTTCGGTAGTTTTCAGAATAAATTAATATGCATATATAAGATCTCAGTTGAGATTAAAAAAAAGGGTTCTGATGAGAGATAATTCACATGCATGATTATTATCCAGAAGTTTTTGTGGTGAAAAAGAGAACAGAATTTACTGTTTTCTTAGCTTCTTTACTTCTTTCTCTATGTCTTCAAGTCCTAGTCTCCGCAGTTCTTCTTCTGTAGGAATCCCTCTTTCATCCCAGCCTATAGCCTTGTAGTACTCCTTCTTCTTTCTCTCCACAACTGTCTTTTCTGCTGCTTTCCCCTTATATGGACCTGTGGGTAGAGGTTCATAGAATCTTCTCGGGTTGTCATCATCCTTTTCCGGAGTCCAGAATATATCTGGCCCTCCCAGAAGAAGTAGCACGCGCTGCAAAGTTATTATTCTCCTTCCCTGCTCTCTACACCATTCTTCCTCTTTGATTCTCCATCCAGTAACGGCGTAGGTGAGCTCCCATACGAGATCCGGCACAACCGCAAACATGCAGAATACTGCCGAGTCAGCAAATACTGCATTTAGTTCAGTCCATACGCCAGCATCTTTTGGGGATGGATCAGCAGCTGGAGATGTATGGTCTCCTCCCTGAACATTAGCGGCGTAGCATTTATCATGAAAGTCTTTGCCGCTTCGGATTCCATGAGCTCCCACCTCGATTCCCTTAACGTGAACTGCATATCGTGTTACATCTATTCCCTTCATCTCGCTGATCTTTAAGGCTGCACGGTACGTTCCCTCAGCCAGTATGTCTCCGATCTTTTCCCTCTTCACGATCAAGTTAGCGAGCTTGGTGAATGCTTCAGCATCTCCCCACTTAAGTTCGAAGCCGAGATCCTCTTTTGTTAAGATTCCACGCTGATATAGCTCCGCAGCAAAACCCATGGTGTTCGCCGCGTTTATTCCAGATAGTCCAAGATTATCCATGAGGGCGCTTATATGCACGTTGTCTTCCGGATTAAATATGCCTAGATTTGTTCCGCAGTAAGCCTCGAGCTCATAGTCCGGCATATCAGTGATATCTCCCTTCCATCTTCCAGACTTGATGCAAGAGATCTTCATACAGCTTAATGTACAGTTAAAATCAGCCCAGTAAGGCTTAACCCAGAAGCGAGCGCTATATTTTAGACCTCCAATATTTCTCTCATCATGCCACTCTTCCTGCCAGTTTCGAACAGGCTCCGAGCTTAAATTTGCCCCAACTGCGTAGCCAGCATATCCCGTTCCCCACTGTCTCATGCGGACTCTACTGATTAGCCTCTTGTGATACTCATTTAATAGAATCTCAACTGTCTTTGGAGCCGCTGTATCCGGCAGCGGGCCTCTTCCCTTAGCAACTATCGCCTTGAGGTTCTTAGATCCCATAACCGCTCCATAGCCGCCGTATCCAGCTGCATGTACGAGCTTTGTTAACACAGCGGCCGTTCGCACAAGGCTCTCTCCAGCTGGGCCTATATAGATCATTGAGGGTTCCCTCCACAGTCCAATCCTCGGTTTTCTCTTGGTAAGTATTCTCTTTACCTCCGTGTTTAGAATCTTCATCGTCTCCTCGCAAATCTTGCCCCATATATGACTTGCATCCATAATCTCGCATCCGTCATCAGTAATTAGCAAGTAAACCGGGTTGCTTGCTTTTCCAGTTATGAAGATTCCATCGTATCCCGCGCATTTTAGTTCAACTGCGAATTCTGTACCCGCAGTGGCGCCAACTATTCCATTACTTAGAGGAGACTTTCCGGATACGCAGATTCTGGATCCGGGATGAAAGCCTGTCAATGGGCCTGTTAAAACCGTGAGTATATTCTCCGGTCCAAGAGGATCAATACTGGACCACTTCCTTCCCAGTCTATCCCAGAGAACCTTAGCGGCCAGCCCTCTTCCTCCAAAATACCGATATAAAATCTCCTCGGGGATCTCTGTCTCTTCGATCTTCTCTCGGGTTAGATCTACATCCAGAAATTTTCCCGCATAGCCACGCGGCATCCTAGATCACCTTCTCGCCCTTCTCTCCAAAGAGGTTAACAGCTATGTCTTTAGCTATCACCTCTGGTTCTATAGCATGCAGTTTCTTGTTGACGCCGGGGTCATTCGAAATTCTTAGAGCATTGTAGCCCGACTCGGCGCAGACTTCTACACATTTCGGTTCCCCTCCGCAGAGATCGCATATGACAGCATAGTTTTCTGTGGGATGCATGTATGGAACCTTACCGGGACATGATTCTATGCATGCCCCGCAGCCAGTACATTTCTCCTTATCGACTATGACCGCGCCTGTTTTTTCATCAGTTGATAAGGCATTCACTGGGCAAGCCTTAACGCATGGATAATCATCGCATTGAGCGCAGAGATGTGGAACTTCTAAGCCTGGAAAGGGCGCGAAGATTCTTATACGTGATGCCTCCGGCCATATCTTTCCCTCGTGACTTAGTGAGCAGACGATCTCGCATCTGCGGCATCCCGAGCATCTTACATAGTCTCTCATGACCCATACGTGGTTGCTCACGTATAGTCTCCCCCCTTCTTTTTCAGCTAGTTAATAATTCAAGTTTCCCTCGCTCTTATTAAACTTTAAATCAACTAGACTAGATTGTTGTCAACTTATAGTGAGCGTGATTATCTGTTTTGCTTATCCAATATGATGCTGACTAGTTTTTACTTGCTCTTTATTTTTGCTTCATACATTATTAATCTGTCAACTTGTGTGCGCCATCCGATTTTTTCCGTGTATTTAGGATCTATAGTCTCCACATATAAGAGAATCCGATCCTTAAATGGATCGTAAAGAAGATTCATGTATCCGTGGGTTGGATAATCTGATCTTTCGTATGGAGAGAGAGGTCTCCACTCCTTCTTGAAAACAGGTTCAAGGTTCATGTTCCTATAATCTATAACGTAGGCTTCAAAGTCTCTGGCTAATCCGCATCCTTCAATGGCATATCTACGTGCTAATCCTATGAAGAGGGGACCCATACTACTTGCAAATATACCTCCGTAGAATTGTAGATATCTCGGCTGCTCCGCTCCATCAACCTTCAAAACTCCATGCTTCCTCCATTCTATTCCATTTATGCTTGTTGCTAAGGCAACGTTTGTTCTTCCATTAGGTCCACTAGATGCTTTATAGAGTGCGAAATACTTGCCATCAACTATCCCTATAGTTGCGTCTCTCGCCTGGTATCTATCATAGCTGTCGCCGCGCTTCCAAGAGAGACCGTGAAATCTCCATGGACCAGCGGGATCATCAGATATGAGAAGGAAGGTGTCCCATCCTTCCTCTGTCTTTCTTCCCTGGATGTGAACTGATACATAGAGATAGTATCTGCTAGTTTCCGGGTCTCTTATCAGCTGTTGAGCCTCAATACTTGTAACATTGACGCCCGACATATTCTTCAAGTCTTCTTTCGTGATAGAGGTGACTGAGCGATAATTCTCTCCGTCATGCGACTTGCATATTTGCACCTCATAGCCGCGGAGGGGAGGATGTTTACGAGGTCTAGCCGTTAACCAGAACTCTTCAGAATCATAATCTATTATGGCGCTTGAGGCTCCTATCCATGATCCGGGGTTGAAGTCTGGAGGATCCAGAATTACCCCGCGAAACTTTCTATTCGAAAATATATAGGATGGAGGTGTTAATCCGGTCCAGCCATAGGATGCGAAACGAATATTGCTAAGCAAGGTTCATCGCCACGCATTTTAGATACTTATTATACGGGTTTTTCTTAAAAGATTTATTGTCGAAACTCCTATCGCTTAGTAGTAGAACTCTTTCTGAGTGTATTTAGATCTGGATGTATGAGTGATGAAGTCTTTTTTCTCGATGAAGTTGAATCTATTCTCTTGTATGAACCCGTAGAATAATTCGAATTCATTTTTGCGATGAGGTATTTTTGCGTCATCTAAAAGAATGGCAGTCATATGGTTCTTTTTTAGACTCTGATATCGTAAGTGAGATTTCTTGAATGGTTGGAAAGGCTTCGGATCTCCTTATTAGTTTAGATGAGAGGAGTATTAGATTCTTGAACGCTGAATCGTACTTGCTTATGAGTCTTTCTGATTCTTCGCAAGATATGTATAGTCCAGGAACTCTATGAAGCGTTGAATCTGCATAAGCCTTCTGATTAGAGTGAACGTTGCTAAATAAAGGTGAAGGGATTTCTTATGTTAGGAAAACCGAAGATTTGCCTAATTCTCTTTGATAGAATGTATAACCCTAAATTTGTTAGGGTAGATTCTATATAAGTCTAACATCTCTTAATTTAGGTAGCTCTAAATATTTACAGTTAATCGAGGGAATTCGATGGAGAAACGACTCAGTGAGCTAGAACCCGGAGAGAAAGGGGTGATCTCTAGAGTCATGGGAGACAGGATCACTCGTAGAAGGCTATTAGACATGGGGCTAACTAGGGGAACGGAGATATTGGTGGTTAGGAAGGCTCCGCTAGGCGACCCAATCGAATTTCTCCTTAAAGGATACAATCTGAGTCTAAGGAAAAGTGAATGTGAAAGTATCTATATCCTTTTAGAAGAGGGAGAAAAAGAATGAGAATGCCGCTTGCAATGTTAAGTGAGGAGGAAGAGGCGACGGTAGTTGAGGTTAAGGGTGGCAGAGGCTTAGTTAGGCGGCTTTCAGAGCTAGGTCTAACTCCAGGCGCTAAGGTGAAGGTTCTCTTCTCAAATTCTCCAGGCCCAGCAGTGATCGATGTTAGAGGTTCAAAGATAGCCCTTGGAAGAGGCCTGCTTATGAGGATATTTGTTAATCCGGAGGCTGAGACGCATTGATAGAAGTTGCCTTCATAGGAAACCCGAATGTCGGTAAGAGCCTACTATTCAATGATCTCACAGGAGGAAAGGCTCACGTTGGGAACTGGCCTGGAAAGACGGTTGAGAAGAAGGAGGGAATATGCAGGTACAAGGGCGAAGAGATAAAGATTGTGGATCTTCCCGGAACTTACAGTCTCACAGCTCATTCTATAGATGAGCTAGTCGCAAGAGACTATATAGTCAAGGAGAAGCCAGATGTAGTTATTGATATTGTTGATGCTTCAAACCTTGAGAGAAACCTCTACTTGACGTTTCAGCTCCTAGAGCTCGAAGCTAATGTCGTCATAGCTCTGAACAAGTACGATGTCGCGGAGAGTTTAGGCTACGAGATTAACATTGATGAGCTCTCCAGAATGCTCGGTGTACGTGTGGTTCCCACTGTTGCAACGACGAAGGAGGGAATTAAAGAGCTCTTGGAAGCCGTACTCGAGGTTGCTAAAGAGAAAAAGAGAAGAAAGGTGACAATCGGCTATGGCGAGGCTGCTGAGGAGCTTATTTCAAGAGTGGAGAAAGCGGTCCTCAAGGACAAGGATCTATCAAGCAGATATCCGACGAGGTGGCTTGCGATTAAGATTCTCGAAGGGGATGAAGAGGTCCTAAAAGAGGTTGAGGGAAGCAGATTTAGAAATGAAATTTTGGAGGCGGTCAGGTGAGCGTTAAGGTTAAAGAAGTGCTAGGCGAAGACCCTGAGGTTTTCTTCGCTGAGAAACGCTATGAACTCATAGCTGAGATTGTGCCGAGAGTTCTTAGAGGGGCTAAGCCTCTGACGCTCTCAGATCTTCTAGACAGAGTCTTTCTGAACAAGTACTTGGGTATACCAATCTTCCTTGCGTTCTGGTGGGCTCTCTTTCGTTTCACCTTTGACGTTTCAGCTCCATTCTCAGACATCATAGATATGTTCTTCAGCAGTCTTGGAGAGATTTCATGTTCAGTAATTGGAGACGAGCATATCGCAAGCTTTGTAGCTGATGGAATCTTTGGAGGGTTAGGCGGCGTACTAGTCTTTCTTCCGCCAATATTCTTCATGTTCTTCGGACTATCGATACTTGAGGACAGCGGCTACTTGGCAAGAGCAGCCTTCGTGGTTGATAAGATCATGTATAAGCTTGGGCTTCATGGAAGATCCTTTATTCCTATGCTGATAGGGTTCGGATGTAACATTCCAGGGGTTATGGCTACGAGAACAATAGACAGCGAGAAGGATCGAATATTAACGATACTTGTGAATCCGCTGATGTCCTGCAGTGCCAGGCTTCCAGTCTACATCCTCATCGGCGGAGCGGTCTTAGAATCCTATGCGACAGCTGGAACATATGCCATGTACATTCTTGGAATAGTTCTAGCCGTGCTTATGGCATTGCTCTTTAGGAGAACGATACCATACTTTAAGGGAAAATCATCGCCCTTCATCCTTGAACTTCCCATGTACCTGATGCCGACGCTTAAGAGCACATTAATCCATATGTGGGAGAGAGGCGTTTTATTCTTAAAGAAGGCTGGAACGATAATTCTAGCGGGCATCATAGTAGTTTGGTTCCTTTCAAGCCATCCATGGGGCGCATCCCTAGAAGAAACTTATTTAGCGATGCTTGGACATGTTCTTGAGCCTATCTTTCGCCCACTTGGATTCGACTGGAGAGGCGCCGTAGCGCTAGCCTTCGGCTTCATAGCTAAAGAAATAGTTGTTGGATCCTTCGCTGTAATCTTTGGAATGGGGGGAGAAAGCGAGATAGAAGAGATTCAGAAAGTCATCAGGAGTGAAGGAATCTTCACGCCAGTTACAGGATTGGCTTTCATGGCATTCACGCTGATTTACGTACCGTGCGTCGCAACTGTTGGTATCATATACAGGGAGACGAACTCTTGGAAATGGACGATCTTCACAGTTCTGTATGGGCTGGTGCTGGCATACGCTGTTTCTCTACTAATCATCGCGGTAGGGCATGGTTTAGGATACATGTAAGGAGGTAATATTATGGAGATGAATAAAAAGATGGGAAAGTATATGGCGGCATACGCGGCGATCATAGGGGGATTATACATCATCATAGGTATTGCTGAGTTCTCAGTGGCATTCTGGAACTGGTTTATAAATCTCGGAGGCGACCTTTCTCTGCTAGGTCTCCCTGGGGACGACCTGTTCGGGGGCCTCGCAGCCTTGGTGATAGGCGCTGTCTGTCTTGGAGCTCTTCCTTTATGGGGATCAAAGTATGAATCCATAGGTTTCATTCTGGTCGGTGCCTTGCTCTCAGTCACGTTTGGAGCAGTATACCTGCTAATAGTATTCGCAGATGGGATCGGATCTTGTTTATCCTATCTGTCAGGTGAGGGATGGACGTGGGAGTGGTTGATGACGGGGACATTAGGCACTGGAATTTTAAGACCCGAGATATGGCTTGCCTTCTTATCTGCACCGCTGGGATACATAGCGCTGAAAATGGTGAGACGAAGTTAACCAGAGATGAAACCTTAAACACGATCTATCTGTAAGATGGTTAATTCCCTCTAAAACTTCAAGATCACCCCTTAAGGATCGTAGGCTTTCTCCGAAGGGATCAAGCAGTCTCTGATAGACATGCTTAGCATCTGTCCATCGGTAGCGGTCAGTGATCAAATTCTTCACATTCATGAGGCCTGCGGAAAGAAGATTGAAGAAGAGATCAACATTTCTTTTCCACGTCCAAGGATTGTATGGGGTCTCGTCGGAACATCGGCTTCTTCAATCTCGACCTTTTTAGCTTCTTTAAAGATTATCCGTCTGCAATGTATTTCTCACAACCCGCGTATTCATATATTGCTTTTAATAGAAATGTTTAATCACATAGAAAACGATCTGCTTCTTTGATGGCTTCAATAAAGTATTTGAGGAGCCCTTGTGCATTTATAAATGAAGTATTCATAAAGTCGCCTTTTTGGACATTATTGCAGGAGGAGCTAATTATTGATGGAGAAGATTAGAAAGCGGGATGGGCGGATAGTAAAGTTTGACAAGGGAAAAATAGTAGAGGCTATATGGAAGGCAGCTCAAGAGGTCGGTGGAAAAGATAAGAAGAGAGCTGAAGAATTAGCTGATCAGGTTGTTCAGCTACTGGAGAAGAGATTGAAGCCTGAAGAAATACCTACAGTTGAGCAAGTTCAAGATTTGGTTGAGAAGGTTCTGGTCGAGAATGGACACTATAAAACGGCTAAAGCGTATATACTTTATAGGGAGCTCCACGCCCAGATAAGAAAGCTTGTAGATGAGTATCTCCAGAAGAAGACATGGCTTATTAGAGAAAACTCGAATATGACATATTCATTGCAAGCGTTAAACTTCCATATATCTTCTCAAGTGATCTCTCAATACTGGCTTCACAGGATATTCAAGCGGACTCCGGAGATAAGAAAGGCGCATGTAAACGGAGATTTCCACATACATAACCTCGCCGTTTTAGGCCCATACTGTGTTGGATGGGACCTACAAGACTTGCTCTTGACAGGATTTAGGGGTGTAAGAGGGAAGATAACAAGTAAGCCTGCGAAGCATTTTAGAACCGCCCTTGGCCAAGTTGTCAACTTTTTCTTCACCCTTCAAGGAGAAGCAGCTGGGGCGGAGGCATTCTCAAGCTTTGACACATATCTAGCGCCGTTCATACGGTATGATGGATTAGACTTTAAGACTACAAAGCAGGCTCTCCAAGAATTCATGTTCAATATGAATGTTCCGACAAGGGTTGGCTTTCAGACCCCCTTCACAAACGTAACCCTAGACTTGGAAGTTCCAAAGTTTATGGAGAATGAGCCTGTTATAGTGGGCGGGAAGGTTTTGGATGAAACATATGGAGAATTCCAAGAGGAGATGGATATCTTCAATAGCGCTCTAGCCGAGGTTATGCTCGAAGGAGACGCGGTAGGCAGGGTCTTCACATTTCCTATACCAACGATAAATATCACGAAGGATTTTGATTGGGAGAATCCGGTTCATCGAAGAATATTCGAGACATCAGCGAAGTATGGAGTGCCATATTTTGCAAACTTCATAAATAGCGACATGAAGCCTGAGGATGTTAGAAGCATGTGCTGTCATCTCCGCCTTGATAAGAGGGAGCTGAAGAGGCGTGGAGGCGGACTCTTCGGCGCGAATCCACTAACTGGAAGCATAGGCGTGGTCACGATAAACATGCCCCACATAGGCTATCTATCAAAGGACGAAACAGAATTCTTCGAGAGGCTTAACTACCTAATGGAGCTGGCTAAGGAATCGCTGGAAATAAAGAGGAGATGGCTTGAAAGATTCACGGAGATGGGTCTATATCCGTACTCAAAGTTTTATCTGCGCAGAATAAAGGAGGGATTCGGAGAATATTGGAAGAATCACTTCAATACTATAGGCCTTGTAGGTATGAATGAAGCCTGCTTAAACTTTCTCGGATGTACTATAGGAGATAAAGACGGACTGGACTTCGCCATTCGGGTCTTAGATTATATGAGAAGCAGGCTACAGGACTTTCAGGAGGAAACTGGGAATATATACAACTTAGAAGCCACACCGGCTGAGGGGTCATCTTATAGACTGGCTAGGATAGATAAGAAGAAGTATCCGGACATAATCGTCGCGAATAACGAGGAGGTTAAGAAGGGAGCCGCTCCATACTACACAAACTCCACGCAGCTCCCAGTTTACTTCACGGATGACCTCTGGGAAGCCTTAGAACTCCAAGATCCATTACAGGTTAGATATACTGGTGGAACAGTATTCCACATATGGCTTGGCGAGAGCAATCCCCCCGTAGGCTCAGTAATAGCTCTCGTGAGGAAAGTCTGCGAAAACTTTAGGCTTCCATACTTTACGCTTACGCCTACATTCAGCATATGTCTAATCCACGGATACATCCCCGGAGAGCATCACTTCTGCCCGATATGTGAAGCTGAGGGAAGGAAGACCCTATGTGAAGTGTACTCCAGAGCTGTAGGATACTTGAGACCTGTGGATCAGTGGAATGAGGGAAAACAGGAAGAGTTTAAACAAAGAGCTAAGTTCGACAAAGTACTTGTCCCTCCATAATGCGAAGAGAGCTGAAGAAATGAGAATAGGCGGTTTCCAGAAGTTAAGCCTTCTCGACTATCCGGGTAAGTTATCGGCGATAGTCTTCACTGCCGGATGTAACTTTAGATGTCCATTCTGCTATGTTCCCTATCTTGTTCTCCCTGAAATTATAGAAAAGTCTGGGAAGGTACCTATTGAGCATATCTTCTCGTATCTTAAGAAGAGAAAGAATTTCATCGATGCCGTTGTTGTAACGGGAGGAGAACCAACTATACATAAGGACTTGCCGGATTTCATTAGAGAGCTGAAATCAATGGGTTTCCTTGTAGCATTGGAGACTAACGGAAGCGACTTTGGGATGCTCCGACGACTAATAGACGACAGGCTTATAGACTATGTTGAAATAGACATTAAGGCTCCTCTCACGTTCGAGAAGTATAACAGAGCGGTTGGAGACGTTTTAACCCCAAAGGTTTTCGGAAATGTTAAGGCATCAGTGAATCTGCTTCTGAAATCCAGAATCGATTATGAGTTTCGAACAACCCTCGTGAAAGAGCTTCATACAAAGGAGGATATATTAAAGATATGCCGAAGCATTAAGGGAGCTAAGAGATATTACCTGCAAAATCTGAAGAGAACTGGCTTCTTTGTAGGGGGAAAGAAACTAACGCCCTTCCGGGAAGAAGAGATTATGAAGATACTGGATGAGGGAAGGAAAATAGTGAATGTGACCTATAGGAAGTAAAAATTCTCT
>Ga0180300_10001016_pt1 | contig 12784 bp, 7 predicted proteins | sample GuaBasSediGuay15_FD_121798 | JGI IMG/M metagenome (GOLD analysis project Ga0180300, IMG submission 121798) | Subseafloor sediment microbial communities from Guaymas Basin, Gulf of California, Mexico - Guay15, Core 4569-2, 21-24 cm | ecosystem: Environmental > Aquatic > Marine > Hydrothermal... | reverse complement strand
TCCACCTGTATTAGATCCTCTATATGATACCAGAAACTGTGGTGATATTTTAATTCAGTTAGCAAAGGGTATTGGTGGAAGTGTATCAGAGTCTTTTCCATGGGAAGGCTTTAATGATTGTATCAAGGAGCGTCTTTCAAAGATCATAAAGGGTGTAAATGGAATTATAGGTTTTGAAGGTTCAAAAGAGATATGGAAAGGGTTTGGAGCTAAATATATAAAAAGTAATTATCAGAGTTTAGATGATGCGTGGGAAAAGATTCAGTCTACCCATATCTGGTTTAGACCCACATATAGAAAAGATATAAGCTCTTTCTTTAATACCCCATCTGGAAGATTAGAATTTTTCTCTCAGATACTCTATAGATATATAAAAGAGGGGAGTATCAGTGTATCTGACCCCATTAGAGGATCTTTGCCTTACTTTGATCCTGAGCTGAATGATAATGGGAAAGGACTTAAGATGATCCCATATGAGTTGATTCAATTATCCAGTAACTGGCTTCCAAGCCCTCCATATATCTATAAGATATTATTTGATCATCAGCTACTTAAAAGAGATTCCTTTGTAGAGATTAATCCACAGACTGCTAAGAGATATGGCCTTCAAGAAGGGGATAAAATAGTCTTAAAGAGCAAGTCAGGAAGTATTAAGGTCCGTGTGCATCTCTTTGAAGGTGCAATGCCAGATAGGATATTTATCCCGATTGGATTTGGCCACTTTGCCTATGATGATTTTCAGAAAGGTAAAGGAGTCAATCCAAACGATATAATGGAATGTAAAATAGATCCTATAAGTGGGTATCCTATCTGGTGGACTACAGAGATTGAGATAGAGAAAATATAAAGATTTGATTTGGAGTAAAGAGATATGAAGGAGGAAAAGAAGGGAAAATACAGATTTGGGATGGTTATTGATCTGGATAGATGCACGGGGTGTGGAACATGTGTAGTTGCATGTGCAACAGAGAATAACATCACAGTTAGGGCGGATGAATCTGACAAAGAGAGAAGTATCTCCTGGATGCAGCTATACATGATCACTAATGGAAAGCCCTTCCCATATACCCAAGTAAGCTATTTCCCAAGGCCATGTATGCACTGTGATCATCATACCCCTTGTGTATCTGTGTGTCCTCCTACTGCTACCAGAATGGATCCTAATACCGGAATAGTAAGTCAGATATATACCCGTTGCATTGGCTGTAGATACTGTCAGGCAGCATGTCCATATCATGCAAGATATTTTAACTGGTGGGATGGATATAGGCTGGCTCAGCCATTTCCTAAGGGGATTGAAAGGGGCCTTTCTCCAGAGGTCTCTGTTAGAATGAGGGGGGTGGTTGAGAAATGCACCTTCTGCCATCATAGACTTATGAGGGCTAAGACAAAGGCATATGCAGAGGGAAGAAGGGAGATTAAGGAGTTGGAGTATCAGACTGCCTGTGCTGAGATATGTCCGGTTCAGGCTATTACCTTTGGAGATCTTAATAATCCAGAGCACAAGGTCTATGAGCTTTCAAGGTCTCCCCATGCATTTAGGTTATTGGAAAGATTGGGAACCGAGCCAAAGGTCTATTATCTGTCAAAGCGGAGCTGGGTAAGAGAGAAGGCGGATAATTATAGGCCTGAAGAGTTTAAGAGGGTAAATATAAAGATCGGTTGATCCTTTTAAGGAGGACTTGGGTATGTTTGATGAGGCTTTAATAGGAGAAGGATTAAAGAGGTGTTCTCCAGGGAAGTTCTTCCTCTGGACCCTTCCATGGATAGGATTAATTGTGTGGGGATTGGTAAGTGCATTTTTCTGTCTGTTTTTTGGTTTAAATCAGACCAATATGAGTAATATCTTTGCATTTGCACTATGGATAGTGTTTGATTTAGCTGTAATTGCATTGGGTGCAGGTGCCTTTTTTACTGGATTTTTAAGCTATATTATTGGTAAGGATGAACTTAAAGATATAATAAATGCAGCAGTAATTGTAGGCTTTATATGCTATTCCGGGGCAGTTGCAATGCTTGGAATTGATATTGGGCAACCCCTGAGAGGTTGGTTTATATTCTGGCATGCAAATGTCCATTCAATGCTTACAGAGGTGTCTTTCTGTATCACATGCTATCTGGGTGTGCTTGCAGTTGAATATATACCAATTATCCTGGAAAATCGTAAGCTTCAAGAAGTGCCTGAACTCAGATTGTTTGGTCATAATCTACATCATATAATGGCAGTGATAGCGGCTTCAGGCACCTTTTTATCCTTTTTCCATCAGGGCTCCTTAGGTGGTATGTTTGGAGTGATGGATGCAAGGCCATTTGCCAATAGGTGGGAGATCTATATATGGCCAACCACCTTTTTCCTCTTTGTGCTTTCAGCTATAGCTGCAGGGCCCTGTTTTACCATATTATGTGTTAAGCTCACAGAAGGAATAACCCGCAAAAAATTGGTGCCTGAAAGAGCAATTAATACTTTGTCTAAGATTGCAGGATATCTTTTGGCATTATATATGGTTCTTAAGATAGCTGATACCTTGGGATGGGTATTTGACATTGTTCCTGAAGCGGGTCTTAAATTTATGGATTTCTATCGTGAAGGGCCTTATGGAGTGTGGCTTTTCATTGCAGAGATAGGTGTATTTGGAATTATTCCTGCGATAATCCTTTTGATTCCAGGTGCAAGAAAGAATACCAAATGGCTTATAGTGGCCTGTTTAATGAATTGCACAGGTATTGTGTTAAATAGATTTGTATTTATTGTGGTAAATCTTGCAATACCTGTGATGCCTTTTGATAGATTCTGGAGCTATATACCCACATGGCAGGAGTGGGGAATAGCGCTGGCTTTAGTGGGATATGGATTTCTGCTATTTTCTGTATCTTACAGATATTTACCGCTTTTTCCAAAGGAAAAGGCATTAAATCCTGCAATATATTCAACAAATTAACTATTTTAATAAGGAGATGGGCCTATGACACCGTTTTCTTTTGAATGGCAATGGAATATAGATCATATAATATTTTTTGGATTTCTATACCTTGCCTTAGGGGTAGTAGTAGCAGGGCTTACATATTCCTTTTTTAAATCCTGGATGGATCTTTCTAAGGAAGAAGAGCTACCTCAAGAGATTCCTTATAGAAAAAGGTATAATGAATATTAGATATATAGCTTCTATCTGCTATTGCTTTCTATATTTCCCATCCTCTATTTAAAGGAAATCCATGAAACAAAATAGAAAGGTAGATAAAGTAGTTATCTTTGATTGTGATGGAGTTATGTTTGATTCCAAAAAGGCAAATGAAAATTTCTACAATCATATACTCTCCCATTTTGGCCTTCCTCCTATGACAGAGGGGCAGGTCGAATATGTGCATATGCATACGGTGATTGAGTCTCTCAGGTTTCTTTTTAAAGGCACTCCCTATTTTGAAGATGCCCTGAGATACAGGGAGGTGATGGATTATAGGCCGTTTATTAAAGATATGGTTATGGAAGATGGTCTTGTGGAGCTACTGGAGATGCTGCGTCCCAGATACGGGCTTGCAGTTGCTACCAATAGAAGCGATACCATAGGAGAGGTATTAAAGACATTTAAGATAGATCATTTTTTTGATATAGTTATTTCATCTTTGGATGTGAAGAATCCTAAACCCCATCCTGAATCTCTCATAAAGATACTCAATTTTTTTAATCTTCCTCCAAAAGATGCCTATTATGTAGGAGACTCTCCCGTGGATAGTCAGACCGCAAGAGCCTCCCGCGTAAATTTTATTGCATATAAACGAAACGATTTAGATGCCGACTACCATATAGATCACCTCATGCAGATAGCTAAAATTATAATAGATACTTAACTTAACTATCGTTTAAACATTTACATCCTTATATAAATAAATATAATTTTAATATTTTATTGTTACACTACCCCCTGATGAACAACCTGGAGCAGTAACAGGATCTGAACAGTAGGGAGTAAATGTTATCTCATAATATTTATATTTTGAATAATCCAATGGCACAATGTAAGGCCCATAAGGATGTGTAGGATCATCAAATGTTCCTTTATATAAATATTCATCTCCATATTCTACATTCAGTATCTCCTCTTCTTTTTCCTCTGCAATATTATATGCTCTCACTACAAGAGAAGATCCCTTTATTGGAGGATTATAATTAGAATCTCTGACCCAAATATAGAGAATATTGTTATTAAGTTGAGTTGTTAAATTACAGTCTCCAGAAAACAGAACAGGAATTCTTGCAAATATTAGATTAGATAGATTTTGCATACTCTTTTCCCAAGAGAGATTCCCTATATCAAGACTGGATTTGTATAGATTTATCCCTTCTCCTCCTGCAAATATATAAGATGGATTATCAAGGCTATCTAAGGAAAGTGTATGAATCGCATAGAGTGAGGTGTCATCGGGCGGTTCAAATTGAGGGAGTCCATTATTTGCTTCGGTCCAGGAGGAGTCATCCATTGGAGAACCATCGTCATTTAAAGGATAAAAAAGCACATTTCCAATGGCATGCGATTGATTTGCTCCCCAGAAATATGTGGCTATATAGAGACGATTATTTTGATAGTCTACTAAAATATCTTTTATATTATGCTCTTTATCTCTTATGGTTGAAAATGTAAATTTATCCCCTTTTTGAAAGTCTGAAGATCCGTTTTTAATCTTGAAAGATAGTACATCTTCCTTAGTAAAGGTATATTCATTAGCAAATGAAAATTCCCCTATCTTACCTGATTCTGTTCCTTTAACAGAGAATGTAAATTCTCCTCCATCTGATGTTGAGATACATTCAACTGTCCATTCTTCTGTCTTTGTATCCTTTCCAACTTTAATATCACTAATCGTTCCTGTTCCCTTATTTTCCATTGAAGGAATGGCGTCAGAGGCTATAACTCCTCTGCCTAATCCATTATTAAGTGACTTCCAGTCAGGATTATCAGTGGGGCTATACCATACACCCGCTTCTTCTGTGCCAGCATAGATATAACCATTTGGATGAATTGCTATAGTGGTTATATTATTTTGAAGGAAAGAACCAAAGGCATCCCATGTTTTTCCTCCGTCATTGCTTTTAAATACACCCTGATTTGTTGCCGCAAATAATATGGCATTTTCACCATTGGTATTTGTAAGCTTACTAATTTCTCTAATAATTACTCCATCTTCTATTCCATTAGCTTTGTTAAAGGTATCTCCTCCATCAGTTGAATAGTATATACCATCTCCCTCAGTCCCAGCCCACACATAATCAGAATTATTATCATCACACAACAGAGATAAGATAGCATAATTTAGCCTTAAGATAGCATATAGATTTCTTTTAGGGCCTGTATTCCAATTTAATCCACCGTCTTTACTTCTAAAGATACTTCCTTTTCCTTTATGTCCAGTAGCCACATAGATTGTATCAGAGTCATCAGGCTCGATCTTAATATCATTTATGTATGGCTCAAGCCAGTTTTGCCCTGGATATTGAGAAGATCTGCTCACATTTGTCCAAGATGCTCCATAGTCTGTGGACTTATATACTCCGCCTCCATTAGTTCCAATATACATAATTGAAGGATCTTGTGGATTAACAGCAATAGAGGTGACCCGAGTAGTTCTTCCTGCGTTTTGAACCTCTGCGGTAACTGTAAAGAGACCACCAATAGGTTTAGGATCAGTTGTACTGATAAGGGCTGAATTAGAAATACCACCTGAAGTGGTATTTGATGCCGGACTCATCATTCCGCCCATATCATAGGTTTTAAAAGATACTGAAGTCCCATCAGGAATAGGATTTCCATAGATATCTGAAAGAGAAACTTTCGCTGGATCCTCAAGTCCAATTTTCCACCATCCTGAAATATTTAAATATTTAAGACTTATTCCAAACCCTTCTCCAACCGGTGGGCCTGTATTAATATTTAGGCCGACTGAACCAGTGGTCACATTTGTATCATTATGATATACAGCCTTAAGGTAAACTGGGCCAGATTTGCTACCACTTTTTATTATCGTTCTGACTTTACCGCCTTTTGTAACATCAAACGGGATAGAGAGCTTTTCGCCTCCATTTGGCCCACTTATTAAATAGAAATCCACCCTATAACCATCCACCACAGTATATCCTTGAGAATCCCTAACAACAAATTGTATAATAGAGGTAGAATTTCCTCCAGTACCCATTATATCAATTGAAGGCGGATCTGGATAACCTTCATCCAGACTGATACTAAATGGAGGTGGATTAATTATAATATCTTTTTGAGCCGTAATATCTACCCCTGAAGTATGCCATGTGGCTGTTATAGTTGCAGTTCCTCCATTTTGATATGCGCTAAATTCTACTTCGGTATATCCTCCCTCAACGATTTGTGCCTCAGCCGGTATGGTCCCAAGTGAAGGATCATTTAATGAAAATTTTACTATCTCTCCAGCAGGCGCTGGATCGCCATTTGCATCTGTTAACTCCACTCGGACAGTAGCTTTTTCCTCTCCTGTGGCCAAAAGAGAATTGGGCGTAATTATCAAAGTAATACTTCCTGTTTTATATTGGATTTCTACCTCAGCTGTTTTTCCTCCACATTCAGCCCTTATCTTTGCACTTCCTACCTTTGAAGACGCAGTAAGTGTGGTTTCGGCCACTCCATAAGAGGTGGAACTGTCTTGAGGACTTAAACTCCCTTCTCCTTCTACTATCTGGAAATGCACTATTGTTCCATCAGGTGCATCACCGCCTCCTTCAACATAGACATGAGCTGAGACAGTGGCTGTGCTTTCACCATCTGCGGGAAGTTCGGAAGGACTTATAGATAGAGTAATATATGAGATTTGAGGCCCTTTAATTGTAATCTTTACATTTTGAGAAATACCATTTCCTGTTTTTGCTTCAATTGTAACATTCCCTTCAGGAGGAACAAAAGAAGGAGCAGTATAGATTACAGTGCACATTCCATCTTTTGTAGATACATTATATGTATCAAGTGAGCCGTATTCAGGTTTTGGAAAAGTAATAATTTCTCCATCAGTTACAGGGTTACCATATTGATCAAGCACCATTAGACTTATAGTTGCTGTATTAGGATTTGTTCCGCTTGAGGCGGTTAATTGAGATGGTAATGCTTCCATATCAATTTTAGCTGGAGGCCCTGCAGATATCTCTATCTGAATCTCTTCGCTTGAAAACCCTCCAGCCTGGGCCTTTATCTTAGTAATACCTACAGTGGTTGGAGCATCAAAATACACTTTTGCATTTCCGTTTGAATCGGTTGTGGCTGTGTTGTTTGAAAGTTGTCCACCACCAGATATTATAGAAAATTCAACACTTAAACCGGATATAGGATTCCCAGAGCTGTCAGTAACCGTGGCGATTATTGCTGTATCTTTAGTTCCTACTGCCACTTTGCTAGCACCACTTTTGAGAATAATATTTCCTATTTCTACTTGTTTAGATGTTTCCATTTCCACAATTTCATCTTTTTTGGGTGCAACAGTATTTTCTTGAATAGTCTTCTTATCTATATTAAATAGATATACAGTTAATGGCTCGGCATCCGAAGCAATCGGAACATTTGTGATAATTTCTTCATAATTTTCTATTTGAACAATTTGATCCCCTATGAATATCCATGAACCAGGAGTAGATTTTACCTTTACATTTCCAACCATTTTTTCCTCGTAAAAGACCCCATATATCCCTCCCATATTAATTGATACAAAAGTCGGTTTTGTAGAACTAACTTTAATTCCTGTGTCTTCCCAATCATGATCTTCTAAGTTAAAATGGTAAAGATTTAATCCCTCTGCTCCTGAAATAGCGGGAATTGTAAGTGTTGCATCTTTTGTTAATGTAAGGGAATAGGGTGATATAGCTACTAAAAAATAAGGAACCTTTTTATAGTCTTGACCTGGAAGTGGAACAGGCAGAAATTTTTTAAGATCTAATATTTCAAGTTTAATTAAGATATTGTTTTCCTTTTTTCCATGGACATAAAATCCATCTTCTTGTTTTGGAATGAAGAGAGTAGAAGTATAGGATTTAAACTGATTAGTTAGGGTTAATCCATCAGTGGAAGATGATATGGTGCTAAGAGATGCATTTGAGCTCTGTAACATTATAGGGATTTCAAAAGTCTTTCCAGATTGTAGCATTTCTTTTGAAATTGAATAAATAATATTTACTTTATTCGGATCTTCTATAAATAGGATATGATCCTCCTCTGGAGGAACCCATAATTTAAAATTTCCGTTTGAATCTGTCTGAGTTGTATACTTAGGGCTATATACATAGACATCAGCCTCATTAATGGGATTTCCATTTTCATCAAATACAGCACCAGAGAGGTTTGCAATTGTTATAACAATAGGATCAGATTGGGCAGTTCCTGATTTAGCAATAAAACTATCTGTGCCATCAGGAGGAACACTCTTTGGAGCTGTGTAAGTAACACTTACCAAGCCATTTTGAGTTGTTGTTGTTACTGGTTCAATTGTCCCTCCATTTTTAGGATTTGTAAAAGAGACTTCATTTCCATCGCTGACTAAATTACCATCTTTGTCCATCACCTTGATATTAATAGTGCAAGTGCTGGGATTGGAGTCGCTTGAGGATGTAATTATAGAAGGTGAAATTTCCACTATAGAAAATTTCGCAGGTGAACCAGACGTTGTTGTAACTTCCTCTTCGGCCGCTTCTTCTTCTCCTCCGCCACCTCCTCCGCAAGAAGATAGACAAAATAAAAAGATAGCAAGAATAGTTAGAAATCTGATTGATCTCATAATCTTTATTTCCCTCCTTTTTTCAGTCTTTCAAGGTTTTCGCATCCAAGTGCAAGTCCTATTTCACATGCTGTTTTATAATCTTTTTTTGCACTATCTATCATGCCCATCTTTTCATAGGCATATGCCCTATTATTGTATGCAAGAGGATTATTGGGAGCTATTCTAAGTGCAGTGTTACAATCAATAATGGCTTTCTGAATTTCTCCCTTTTCTATATATGCCCATGCCCTATTGATATATGCATCTGGCAGCTGTGGATTGATAGCTATGGCTAAGGAGGCCCAGAGATAGGCCTCATTCCACCTCCTCTGATTTAGTAATTTATAGCTCTTTTCAGTATATCTGATATATCTATTAGAAGGAGAGGTATCGGTTAAAAATTCAACAAAGTCTTTTGAAAGCTCCTTTATCATCTTTTCCAATCCCTCTAATACCATCTCTTTATCAGATTCCAGATAGTTATAACTGGGAATTACATATCCCTTATTTCCTCCAGACCATATTATCTCACCGCTATAAGCGTCATGGAGAGTCATAATCAGGATTAATGCAGGCTTATAAACCAGACCTTCATATCTGGTTCCCTCTTTTAGGCCTATATCCAGGCCTTCAGGGAAGAGCTCAACTAAATTGCTGAAGCCATTTTTAACCAGACACGGAGATTCTATATATTCATACTTTTGTGTATCAATAAGACCTGAAAACCACCTCTTTCCTATATGGTAATAGATAGGGATATATGAAGATTTAATAGGATAAAATGTCTCATTTTGTGAAATGGATAGTTCAACCAAGACTCCACGGAGAATATAATCGACTTTTAATGCCTTCTTAATATTTTGAATCTGGGTCTTATCCATTTTATTAAGAGAGATATCTGGAAATTGGGAGATAGTTAGAAGATTTGCTTCATTTTCTTTAAAGATAGATTTAATAACACTTTTCATCTCAGGTGACCAGGAAGACTGCAACTCCCTTCTCAAGTAGTCAATACTTCTAAATTGTCCTGTTTTCAAAGTATTAAATGATCCATATATAAGTCTTTCCTTTAAGAGGGCATCTATTGTATCTTTCTGTGGAGTGACCGTCAATCCTGCATCCGTTAATACCTTTTTCAAAGTTACATCAATTTCTCTGTTGAGTATCCAGATATGATATGGTGAATTATTTGGTTCATAAATAGAAAAGGGAAGGATAGCAATCTTCTTATTAACGTTTAAAGACGGCTGGTTATATCTCTTCAAATTATTGATATATTGAATTCCACATCCTGTTGTTAAAAAGATTAGCATTAAAAGAAAAGCTTTTTTATAATATCTCATCTTATTCTCCTTAAAACCCCCATTGTGTTATATGCGGAAGTGATTATTGTGGGTTTTAAAAATATTATTAATTCCCTGTTAATTATCTCCTCTGATCTGTGTTTAAAGAACCATCCAAATATGGGAATATCCCCTAAAAGCGGCACCTTTTTTGTGGTGCCTTTTTTCATTCTATCTATATGTCCTCCTATAATTAAGGTATCTCCGTCCTTTACCTTGGCAAGGGTTGCCATCTCTCTTATCCTTACTCGAGGAAGTCCAATTTTTACTTCGTTTGCACCACTTCCAAGAACCTCCTTTTCAATAGGTTCCTGTAAGGCAGATGTGATAGGGACAATATAGAGAATCACTTCCTTGTCATTTATTATATTTGCCATAACAGCCATTCCCACACCAGAGAGAACCGATGCCTCTTCTGTATTAAATGTAACTGTGCCTGTATCTGTTTCAGTTGTGGTGGTAACCTTCCTAAGATATGTGATATTTTCTCCTACAGTTATTGTTGCCATATGTCCATTTAAGATAGTTACCTTTGGACTGGAAAGAACCTTTGTCTTACCATATGTTTTTAGAGCATCTATAAAGACTTGAAACGACTGATCATTCATTGTTACATTTCTAATATAGAAGAGATTTTTGTCTGTATCATGCCTATATACAATATTTCCTTCCTCCCCCCATGTTACATTTAAGTTTAATGTCCTGCTTAAAAGATCACTCCAATCTATTCCAAATTTAAAAGTATCGCTGAGCTCCACCTCTACAATCTTTGCTTCAATAACCACCTCTCTATAAAGCCATTCCTTTATCTTATTTAGATATTCCTCTATCTTTTTGTGAGTCTTTTTTGGTGCGGTAACTGTTATTATACCCAGGTGGGGATCTGTAATAAAATAGCCTTTTGATCCTCCCCCTTTAAGTGATACAGATTCTATTATCTTTTTAATATTGTCTTCTATCATCTTCCAAAAATCGGTGGGCTCTTTTAGTGATATACTCATAGAGGTCTCACCCTTAATCATTCCTTTTGCGCCTGTCCCAATTAGATTCCCTCCTAAGGCAGTTGAAAAATTTTCACTAAGTGGTGGCATTACCAATCTATACTTTTTTGTCTCTTTAAATCTGATAACAATTGTCTCTCCCTTCATCTCATAAAAATAATCTACCTGTCTTAGGACATTATCTAAGGCATCCCAAAAATTATCAGCAGCTCTTATATTTACATCCACCTTAAGCTCAGGGTCCACATCATCTGCCCAGGAGACAGAAAAGCCTTTAAGTTCAGCAAGCTTTTTAATAACCTCTATAAGGGGGACCTTTCCGTCTTTAGAGATGATTTCAGCCCCTACTGGCATATAGGGCTTACCCGCTTTCATTTCCAGGTGTATCTCTTTTAGTAAGTACATCTCCTTTTTTTCATCTTTTGTAACCTTTTCAGTTTCAGCTTTAATAGACTTTTCCTTTTTGGAGATAGTCTGCCTTTGAATTATCTTTTGCGAACTTGTTATATTAGAAGTCTTTTGATTTTGGGTTGTTGCACACGAATATAAAAGTAAAATTAAAGGAATAATCAAGAGATATATCTTCTTTTTTTTCACTTCTTTTCCTCCTTTTTACATATAAGAGCGATCTTTTTATTGATAAGGTTTTTGGTATCATTATCTATTTTAAAACCTGAAAGAGTTATCTCTCTATATTTATTGCATGCTTCATCCATTTTTCCAGATCTTTCTAAGCTCTTTGCAATTTCAAGAGAGACTTCTAAGGAGGGGCCAAATAGCTCTTCATATCTATTAAATATATATATGGCCTTTGAATAATTCTTTATCTTTTCTAAGTATATTCCATAATTAAAAAAGGCCTCAGGGATCTTAGGAATTCCATTTATGGATGCTTCAAAAAAAAGCTGTGCTTCTGTCTCTCTTTTCATCTTGCTTGCAGAAAGTGCTGCATATAGTGCTGCTTCGCTGTCTTGAGTGTTGAGTTTAAGTGCCTCTTTTGCATAAAAATATGATCTTGCATAGTTTCCTTCTATATAGTGAAGATATGCGTTTTTCTTTGCAAGCTCTATATTTGTGCGGGAGAGCAGATATGCCTTTTCATAAATTTTGAGTGCTTCTTTTATATTACCAGACTTTTCTAAATTGTATGCCTTAAGTGTAAGCTCTCTTGATCTCTGTATTTCCTTTTTCTTTTTTTGTTTAACGGTTGCTGGATATAATGCCTCTTCTGGATAGGGTTTTACAACCAGCTCTCCTTTTTCTTTCTGCTTTGTCTTAGGTCTAACTACAATAACATCACCTCTGTGTTCCATCTTAAGATCTTTCATATCAGAGATGATATCCATTACCAGGTCCCACGGAACATTTCTAAGAGATAGGGTCAAACTCCCTTTAACCGTATCATCTACTATGAAATTTTTTCCTGTAAGCTCTCCAAAAAGTCTAAATACATTGTGAAGATCCTCTTTATAAAAGTCTATACTTTCAAGAACAGGGCCTCTAAATTTTAATATCTCTTTTTTTTCTGCCTCTACCACCTTCTCCTTAATCCCCAGAAGTCTTCTAAGATCTTTAACTCTATCCTTTTCTATCTGTTGTTCCTTTTTATATGGTCCTACAAAATGGGGTTCTCTTTTTGATATTGTCTTTATCCTCTTTTTTGCTCTCCAGCATCTAATC
>Ga0180300_10001015_pt1 | contig 12784 bp, 5 predicted proteins | sample GuaBasSediGuay15_FD_121798 | JGI IMG/M metagenome (GOLD analysis project Ga0180300, IMG submission 121798) | Subseafloor sediment microbial communities from Guaymas Basin, Gulf of California, Mexico - Guay15, Core 4569-2, 21-24 cm | ecosystem: Environmental > Aquatic > Marine > Hydrothermal... | reverse complement strand
CTATAACCACATCCGCCCTCATCAAGCATTGCAATGGAGAACGCCTGCGGAGTATCTTAGAGACTGCCATCCGGAGATCGCCCCGGACCTCCAACTGTCTCATATGTAGTGGACGAGTACAGGGCCTTGACAAGGTGTGTTTCGCAGGCTATAATACAAGATTGGCTTTGTGCACCATTATATGCAGCAACATTCCTCACTTTCTACCGTAGGTAGGCTTTTCTCCACTAGGGGTGCGCTTTAGTGCACTTATACCCAGTAAAGGAGTGTGGACGGTCAATTGAGTATTCCTGCAGTTAGCTTGTCTCCACGACCGGGGACCGCCAGGAAGCTCCCTGGTTCTCCGGCACCCGTTCTAGACGTACCAAACCTGATCCAGATTCAGTTCAACTCGTTCCGCAGGTTCCAAGAACAGGGACTCAGAGATCTCCTTGAGGGCCTCTCGGTACAAGACCTGACAGGGACGCGACTTGAGTTACGGTTCCTCAACTGTGAGTTTGGGCCGCCGAAGCACTCGATAGCCGATTGCCGCGAGCGGGACCTGACATACTCAGCACCTTTGTACGCCAAGGTCCAGCTTCTGGTCAAGGAGACCGGGGAAATCAAAGAGCAGAACATCTTCATGGGCGATATCCCTCTGATGACCCCCACCGGGACCTTCATCATCAACGGCACTGAGCGAGTGGTGGTCAGCCAGTTGATCCGCTCGCCCGGTCTCTACCTTACACTTGAGCCGGACATAGCCAGCGGCGGAGAACTGTGCTATGGGAAACTCATCCCCGAGCACGGCGCCTGGCTGGAGTTCGAGACAAGCAGCAAGAGCGTCATCTGGGTGAAGGTGAACGGCAAAAGAAGATTTCCGGTGACAACCCTCCTCCGCGCTATAGGGTTCAGTAGCGACGATGAGGTGTTGGCCTTGTTCCGGGACATGGACTGTCCGTCCGCCACTCTAATCGAAGGTAGCCTCAAACAAGATCCGTCAGTCAAGAGCGAGGCGGACGCACTCCTGGAGATCTACAAGCGCATGCGCCCTGGCGACCTTCCTAATGTGGACAATGCCAGGATCATGGTGAACAATCTCCTGTTCAACCCACGGCACTATAACCTGGGCAAGGTTGGCCGTTATAAGCTCAACAAGCGCCTGGGTCGGGCAGGTAACGGTGCGGAGTCCAGTCTGGCTCTCACCAAGGAAGATGTTGTGGCCATCGTACGCCAGATAATCATGGTCAACGATGGCCGGGAACCAACCGATGACATTGACCACCTGAGCAACCGGCGACTGCGCACGGTGGGCGAGCTGATTCAGAACCAGTTCAATATGGCCCTCTTGAACTTGGAGCGGACCATAAGGGAGCGAATGAGCATCGTTGATGCCGAGACCGTCACACCCAACGCTCTTATCAACACGCGGCCGATATTCAGCGCAATAAGAGAGTTTTTCAGCGGCTCTCAGCTTTGCCAGTTCATGGACCAGACGAATCCGTTGTCTGAGTTGACTCACAAGCGCCGTCTGTCGACACTCGGCCCTGGAGGGCTTTCAAGAGAGCGGGCAGGCTTTGAGGTGCGCGATATTCACTATTCTCACTACGGTCGGATTTGCCCTATTGAGACCCCGGAGGGCCCGAATATCGGGCTAATCTGTTCGCTGGCGACATACAGCCTGGTAGACGAATATGGTTTCATAACCACGCCTTATCGCAGGGTAGTCCGTGAGGTGAAGAACGACCCCGAACGGTTGCTGAACCGGGCTCTCTCGGAGACGATAGTTGACGACAAAGGCGTGACCATTGCAGAGGCCGGTACCCGGGTCGATGCTGATCTGGCCACGGCGTTGTCTCGGTTGCCACGCGACACCATCAAAGTAGCCCCGTTTGCTTCTCAGGAGATTGTCTATCTGTCCGCTGGCGTGGAAGAAGACTACATGATTGCGCAGGCAAGTGCACGTCTCAACGCGTTTGGCGAGTTTGCCGAGAGCAAGATCGAAGCGCGAAAGGGCAACCGCTTCTTCAAGGCCTCGGCGGAAGAGATTGACTTCATGGACGTGTCGCCGAAGCAGATTGTTGGTGTTTCTGCGTCATTGATCCCGTTCCTGGAACACGATGATGCCAACCGGGCATTGATGGGATCAAACATGGAACGTCAGGCTGTACCGCTGCTGTGCCCCGAGTCCCCGATTGTGGGAACAGGGATGGAAGAGCGGGTAGCCCGAGATAGCGGCCAACTAGTAGTGGCGGAGAGAGATGGGCAGGTTGTGTCGGTTACCGGTGATAGAGTTGTGGTCAGAAGTGACGAGGGCGACGAGCAGACCTACTCCTTGATGAAGTTCATGCGCACGAACCAGGGGACATGCATCAATCAGAGGCCTGTGGTAACCAAGGGGGAGCGCGTGCAGCGAGGGCAGGTGTTGGCTGACAGCTCGGCGACGGATAACGGCGTATTGTCCCTGGGCGAGAACGTCCTGTGCGCCTTCATGAGCTGGGAGGGATATAACTTCGAGGACGCCATCGTCATTTCCGAGAAGGTGGTCAAGAGTGACAAGTTCACCTCCATACATATCGAGCGGTATGAAGTTGAGGCTCGAGAGACGAAGCTAGGTCCCGAGGAGATAACCAGGGATATACCGAATGTGGGAGAGGAGAGCCTGCGCAATCTGGACGAAGAAGGCATTGTCTATGTTGGGGCTCAGGTAGAGTCGGGCGATATCCTGGTGGGAAAGATTACCCCGAAGGGGGAGACAGAGCTAAGCGCCGAAGAGAAGCTGCTCAGGGTTATCTTTGGCGAGAAGGCGCGAGAGGTGAAGGATACGTCCCTTCGAGTCCCACACGGGGAGAGGGGCTTGGTGATAGCGGTCAAGAAGTCCTCCAACCGCGATGAGCTGCCCGAAGGAGTCCATCAACTGGTCAGAGTTTGGGTGGCGCAGAAGCGGAAGGTCTCCGAAGGAGATAAGTTGGCCGGCAGGCATGGCAACAAAGGTGTCATCGCTCGTATCCTGCCGGAGGAGGACATGCCTTACCTGCCGGATGGCACGCCTGTGGAGATTATCCTCAACCCAATCGGCGTTCCGTCACGCATGAATCTGGGCCAGATCTTCGAGGCGCACCTCAGTTGGGCTGCGCACGATCTTGGGTTAAAGGTGGACTGCCCGGTATTTGAAGGGGCCAGCATCGACGCAATCGAGGATATGCTGGCCAGGGCATGGATCGCACGACAGGCTGGTGCAGTTGACGGGGCGTTGCCCGCTCAGGAGAGGATAGAGAGAGCCAAGGCATGGCTTGACGGCCAGGGATTTGACGGGGACAAGGTGTTCGATGAGACTGAGACGGGCGAGGCGAGGATGGCGTGTCTCCGCCTCTGGCTGAAAGGGCTCGGCGTGGATACCAACGGGGCCAGCCATGAGGAAGTAGTCCAAAAGGTGACAGAGGTAAGCAGGGAGAAGGCGGTCATACCGCCGACCCTCGGCAAGACAGTCCTGGTTGATGGTCGCACCGGAGAGCGGTTCGATCAGCCGGTGACTGTGGGTTACGTGTACATGATGAAGCTTATACATCTGGTGGAAGACAAGGTTCACGCTCGCTCCACCGGTCCATATACCCTCATTACACAGCAACCCTTGGGTGGCAAGGCCCAGTTTGGAGGCCAGCGTTTCGGCGAGATGGAGGTCTGGGCCCTGGAAGCGTACGGAGCAGCGCATACACTTCAGGAACTCCTCACAATAAAGTCAGACGACATTGGTGGGCGAGCAAAGGCTTACGAGGCCATCACCAAGGGTGAAGACGTGCATCCTCCTGGATTACCAGAGTCTTTCAACGTCCTGGTGCACGAATTGCAGAGCTTGGGGCTGGCGGTGGAGTTGTTCGGCGAGGAAAAAAGCTAATCGGGAGGGAGTAGCTTGCTTAGTGCTGATAGCTTAACAGGGATACGTATCTCTCTTGCGTCGCCCGAGCAGATCAGGAACTGGTCCTGGGGGGAGGTAACCAAGCCAGAGACGATAAACTACCGGAGCCTCAAGCCGGAGAGGGACGGCCTTTTTTGCGAGAGGATTTTCGGCCCTACGAAGGACTTCGAATGCTACTGCGGTAAGTACAAGAAGATACGTTACAAGGGGGTCATTTGCGACAGGTGTGGGGTTGAAGTCACTCTCTCCAAGGTGCGCCGCGAGCGCATGGGGCATATCGAATTGGCTGCCCCGGTGGCGCATAGCTGGTTTGTCAAGGGAATACCTAGCCGCATAGGTATGTTGCTGGACCTGTCTCCCCGCAGTCTGGAACGCGTCATCTACTTTGCCCAGTACATCATTACCAGCGTTGATGAGACTGGGAAGAATGAACTCATCGATCAGATGCGGGAAGAACGGCATAAGCTGTTTGACAATCAAGATGTCGATGCCGACGAGCGGATGCGGTTGGACAAAGAGCTCGAGGCAAGGATCAAGGAAGTCGAAGAGATACGGCCTCTGAGGCTGCTAACGGAGAACAAGTGGCGGGAGCTCAGGAAGAAGTATGGAAGCATCTTCCAGGCAGACATAGGTGCCCAGGCAATCCTGAACATCCTTCAGAACCTCGACCTGGACAAGTTACACAACGAGTTGCACCAGGAGGTGGACTCAGCCTCCGGTCAACGGCGCAAGAAGGCGATAAAGAGGCTGCAGGTGGTTGAGGCCTTCCGGCGCAGCGGGAACAGACCGGCGTGGATGATTCTGACTGTTCTGCCTGTGTTGCCGCCGGACTTGCGGCCAATTGTGCAGTTGGACGGCAGAAGGTTCGCCAGCAGCGATCTCAACGATCTCTATCGGAGGGTCATAAACCGCAACAACCGACTGAAGAGGCTGCTGCATTTGGGCGCCCCGGACATCATCATCCATAACGAGAAGCGGATGCTGCAGGAGGCAGTGGACTCGCTCATCGACAACGGCAGACAGAGGAGGGCGATCACTGGTGCCGGTAATCGGCCGCTACAGTCGCGATCTGATGTGCTCCGAGGCAAGCAAGGACGGTTCCGCCAGAACTTGCTGGGCAAGAGGGTGGACTACAGTGGGCGGTCAGTGATCATAGTCGGCCCTGAGCTCAAGCTTCATCAGTGCGGTCTGCCCCGGCGGATGGCTCTGGAGCTGTTCAAACCGTTCGTCATGTACCGTCTGGTGCGAGAGGGTCTTGCCGCCAATATCAAGAGTGCCAAGAGAATGGTAGAGAGGGCAAGGCCGGAGATATGGAACATCCTGGAAGAAGTCATCAAAGAAAGGCCGGTGCTCCTTAACCGGGCTCCGACACTGCACCGATTGAGCATCCAGGCTTTCGAGCCGGTTCTGATCGATGGCAGCGCTATTCAGCTCCATCCTCTGGTATGCGCTGCTTTCAATGCTGACTTTGACGGCGACCAGATGGCTGTTCACGTTCCCCTCTCACGGGCGGCGGTCAGGGAGGCCCGGCAGGCGATGCTCAGCATCCATAACATGCTGCTGCCCAGCAACGGGGAACCGATAGTGGCGCCCACTCTTGACATGGTCCTTGGCTGCTATTACCTGACCTCCCCCAAACCTGGCGCCAAGGGCGAAGGTATGTGTTTCAACAGTTTCGACGAGGCGGAACTGGCCTACAATCTGGGTATGGTGGATTTGGGGGCCGAGATTGAGGTGAAGAACCACAACGGAGACCATCCTACCAGGACTACGGTCGGGCGGATCATTTTCAACAGCGTCTTGCCCGAGGAGATCGGTTTTGTCAACAGTGTGGTCGACAAGTCGAACCTGAAGCAACTCATTACCAGGTGCATTAAGATGCTAGGCAACGAAGGAGCTGCGGCTGTGGCTGACAGCATCAAGCAACTGGGCTTCCGCTATGCCACCAGGTCAGGCATCACCATTGGCGTCAGTGACTTGAGAGTTCCAAAGGCCAAGGCCGACGTGCTACGGGAAGCCGAACAGGTTGTCGCTCAAATAGAGGACCAGTACTACCGCGGTCTGATCACCGACGACGAGCGGTATGGGAGCACGGTGGAAGTCTGGACAGAGACCACAGACAGAATAACCGCCCTGGTTTCTGAGTCATTGGACCGGTACGGGGGCGTGTTCATGATGGCTACCTCCGGTGCAAAGGGTAACATATCCCAGATCAGGCAGATGGCAGGTATGCGCGGTCTGATGACCGATCCTTCAGGCAAGATTATCGACTTTCCCATCAGATCCAGCTTCAACGAGGGGCTATCGGTCCTGGAGTACTTCATTTCGACCCACGGCGCTCGCAAGGGGCTGGCAGATACTGCCCTGCGCACGTCGGATGCTGGTTATCTCACCAGGCGGTTGGTAGATATTGTCCAGGATGTCATTATCTTTGAGGACGACTGTGGAGGGACCTCAGGGATATGGGTTACAGAGTCAAAGGATGCCTTTTTGCCTTCGTTGTACGAGCGCATCCTGGGTCGCCTGGCCGCCGCTCCGGTCATCAATCCCGCAGACGGCAGCGTCATCGTTGAGCGAAATGAGCCAATAGAGGAAGAGCAGGCAAAGCGCATAGTCTCCGCAGGAGTGACCGAGGTCTACGTGCGGTCTCCGCTCACCTGCCAGTCGAGGCGGGGTGTCTGCCGGTATTGCTACGGCTATGACCTTGCCAGGGGGCGGCTGGTGGAGAAGCTGGTGGCAGTGGGCATCGTGGCTGCCCAGAGTATCGGAGAGCCCGGGACCCAGTTGACTCTACGGACGTTCCACACCGGGGGTGTGATGGGCCTTGACATCACCAGCGGCTTGCCTCGTGTTGAGGAGCTTTTCGAAGCCAGAGTGCCCAAGGGACAGGCCGTCATCTCTGAGATCGATGGGGTGGCCGAAGTCCTGCCGGTGGACGAAGGCTACAGGATCAGGATCACCAACTCTGAGGTATACCGCAACGAGTATCCGTTGCCCCCGGGCACAGAGGCAATGGTGAGCGATGGCGATTGGGTTGACGTGGGTACAGTGCTGGCAAAGCCCTCATCGGAGGAAGCACCCGCTGAGGAAGACCGGGGAGCCCTGGTGACACAGCCGATAGTGGCACCCGTCAGCGGCACAGTGAGCATTGAAGGCAACAGCGTCGTCATCAGCTATGAAGAGAAAGAGGAAGAGGTATACCTTGTTCCCTTCTCGGCCAGCATTCGTGTGCAGACCGGTTCTCGGGTCAGGGCAGGCGATCAGTTGACTGATGGTCATGTCAACCCGCAGGATATTCTGCGCATCAAGGGAAGAGAGGCAGTGGCACGCTATCTTGTGGATGAGGTACAGAAGGTGTACCGTTCGCAAGGAGTGAACATCAACGATAAGCACATCGAGGTGGTGGTGCGCCGGATGCTTCAGAAGGTGAGGGTCGATTCACCTGGAGACACCGAGCTTCTGCCCGGTGACCTGGTTGACCGTTTCACCTTCGAGGACATCAACGCCAGGGTGGTGGCCGAGGCTGGAGAACCGGCCACGGCTCAGACTGCGCTTCTGGGCATAACGAAGGCCGCCCTCAGCTCTGAGAGCTTCCTTGCGGCGGCTTCTTTCCAGGAGACTACCAGGGTGCTTACCGAGGCGGCCATTGCCGGTAAGACAGACCCACTGCTCGGTCTGAAGGAGAATGTAATCATCGGCAGGCTGATCCCGGCAAGGTGCTGCCCGGAGGAAGAGCAGCCTGCCGCTGAGGGGCCTGAAACGGAGGTACTGGCGGAGGGTGAGGAGATCGGCCCTCGATTCCAGTTACCGCCACTGGACGACACGTACCTGGACGAGATCTCCTGAATCAGCGGACCGCACCGGAAACATACCAGCCACCCCAGGCTCAGGCGGCGCGTCTTGGTATCTCCCTGACCCTGCTGTCCAGCAGGACGGTCACCGGCCCATCATTGTGTATCTCGACGAGCATGTGCTGCTGGAAGCAGCCGGTGAGGACTTTCAGACGGGCGGCCCTGGCCCTCTGAACAAAGCTGTCGAACAGCGCTTCAGCCCGGTCGGGCAAAGCAGCCCCTGTAAAGCTGGGCCGCCGCCCTTTCCTGGTGTCGGCCAGAAGCGTGAACTGGCTTACCGCCAAGAGTTCTCCTCCTATGTCCACCAGTGAGAGGTTGAACTTCCCAGCGCTGTCCGAGAAGATGCGCAGGTTGATTGTCTTGTCTACCAGGTACTGGACGTCACTCTCTGAGTCGTCCCGGGCTACCCCCACCAGGGCTACCAGTCCTGGCCCTATCTCGGCCACCTTCTTGCCGTCGACGGTGACTGAGGCTTTGGTCACCCGTTGCAGAAGAGCTTTCATTGATTACTTGGTGGAGAAGACCAGGCCATCGGGGGACGAGTCAATGAGGATTGTAGTGCCCTCGCCAACCTCGCCCTGCAATATCCTCTTGGAGACAGGGTTCTCGATATTGCGCTGAATGACCCGACGCAGTGGGCGCGCCCCGAAGAGCGGGTCATAGCCTTCTTTGATGAGCCACGACTTGGCTTCGTCCGTCACCTCCAGGGTGACTCCCCGTCCTGAGAGACGTTCCTGCACATCCCTGAGCAGCAGCTCAACGATCCGAGCCAGGTGTTCCTGTGTCAGAGAGTCAAAGACGATGATATCGTCTATCCGGTTGAGCAACTCAGGACGGAACGCCTGCTTCAGGGCCTTGCCGATCGTCTGTCTGAACTTCTCAACATCCACTTCCCTCTCCGCGCGGAAACCCATGGCTTGCCGCTGCAGTTCCTCCGTCCCGAGATTGCTGGTCATGATGACTACCACGTTCTTGAAATCCACCACCCGGCCGTGGCCGTCCGTCAGGCGGCCATCCTCCAGGACCTGGAGGAGGATGTTGAAAACGTCAGGGTGTGCCTTCTCGATTTCGTCAAAGAGTATCACCCGGTATGGTCGGCGGCGCACCGCTTCGGTAAGCTGGCCGCCCTCTTCATAACCGATGTAGCCGGGCGGAGCTCCCACAAGCCTGGCCACCGTATGCTTCTCCATGTACTCTGACATGTCGAGTCGCACCATGGAGTTCTCGTCATCGAACAGGAACTCAGCCAAAGCTCGGGCCAGCTCTGTCTTGCCCACGCCGGTCGGCCCGAGAAAGATGAAGCTGCCGATTGGCCTCCTGGGGTCTTTCAGCCCGGCTCTGGCCCGGCGGATTGCCTCCGAAACGGCAGCGACGGCCTTCTCCTGGTCCACGATTCTCTGGTGAAGCCTTTGCTCCATATTGACCAGCTTCTCAGCCTCGCTCTCCAGTATGCGAGAAACAGGAATACCGGTCCAGTTGGATACAAGATCGGCAATGTCGCTCTCGGTGACGATGCCGGTGATCTTCTTGTCCTGGAGCCAGTTTGACCTCGCCCGAGTGTACTCTTCCTCTACGCGGAGCATTCGCGCTTTGATCTCCGCTGCACGCTGATAGTCTCGCTGCTGCGAAGCGGCCTCCTCCTCGTTGCCGAGGTGCTGAAGCTGCGCCTTCAGCCTCTTCACCTCGAGCGGAGCGCTTTCCAGGTCGATGCGCAGCTTGCTGGCTGCCTCGTCGACGAGGTCAATTGCCTTGTCTGGCAGGAAGCGGTCGGTGATGTACCGGTGGGACAGAGTGGCAGCCGCCGTCAGTGCTGAGTCATCAATCTTGATCTTGTGGTGGGCTTCGTACCTGGGCCGGAGTCCTCGCAGCATCTCTATGGTGTCCTCAACATCTGGTTCATCTACGAACACCGGTTGAAGCCTTCGCTCCAGCGCCTTGTCTTTTTCCACGTGCTCACGGTACTCGTTGAGCGTGGTCGCACCGATGCACTGGAGTTCCCCCCGGGCCAGTGCTGGCTTGAGTATGTTGCTGGCATCTATGGCCCCTTCCGCGCCACCAGCCCCAACGACGGTATGGAACTCGTCGATGAAAAGTATGATCTCGCCGTTGGCCTGGCGGACCTCGTCGATCACTGCTTTCAGTCTCTCCTCAAATTCACCCCTGAATTTGCTCCCAGCCACTAGGGAACTCATGTCCAACGCCACCATTCTCTTGTCTTTCAGTGAGTCCGGGACATCTTCGGCGATCATCTTCAGAGACAGTCCTTCGGCGATAGCCGTCTTCCCCACTCCGGCTTCACCGATGATGATGGGGTTGTTCTTGGTACGCCGGGAGAGTATCTGCATCACCCTGCGGATTTCCTCCTCTCGGCCAATCACCGGGTCGATCTTGCCTCTCCGGGCAAGCTCGGTGAGGTCGCGCCCGTACTTCTCAAGGCTGCGATACTTGCTCTCAGCCCTTCTGTCGGTAACGCGATGCCCACCCCGTATGTCCTGAAGGGCTCTGTATATGCCCTCCTGGTCAACCCTGGCGGCGCTTAGCAGCCGGAAAGCGACGCCCTGGCGTTCTGACACGATGGCGATAAGAAGATGCTCTGTGCCGATGAACTCGTCCTTGAGCCTGTCGGCCTCGGCACTGGCGGCTTCGAGCAGGCTGAGCACACGGGGGGTGGCATATATCTGACCGCCTTCGTAGGCGGTCTTTGGCGATTCCTCCAGGGCTGCTTCAACCTGCTGCCTTAGCGCCTGGTCATCTACGCCGAGCTCTCTCAGGACCTTGACAGTCAGGCTGTCCTCTTGTTGTAGGAGTGCGGCGAGAATGTGCTCAACGTCCCACTGGCTGTGCTTGAAGCGACGGACCAACTCTTGCGAGGCAGCTAACGCATCCTGGGCCTGCTCAGTGAACCGCTCCGGCCTTATGAACGCCACCGCTATCTGTCCCCTCTTCCGAGCCTAGCAGAAGTAGGATGGGCAGCCAGCCTTGACTCTTCGCGTTGCGGGCTCGCCCGACCGTATGTTCAGAGAGCGCCCAGACCTACATGTTAAGGGCACGCTCTCGGAACTCGTCCACCAGTTGACAATTGGGCCACTTGCAGGCGGCCAGCCTCTTCTGACCCTGCTTCGTCTTGCTGTGCCGGTTGACGAAGGCGCACTTTGCGGTACGATCGGGGTACACCATGATCGTAGCGAAATCGTCCACAAACTGGCATTTGATGGTGGTTGCGGTTACCTGCCAATCCACGGCTCAGATTCTATGGTTGGGTGGGGCGGTTGTCAAGCTGAGTCGGGTGGGACTGGCCAGGAAGCACGGAAATCGCCTTAAACGCGGCTGCCCTGGAGGGCCCAGGCACTCGCTTTCTCGACTGTGACATTTACCAGTTGGCCTGTGAGGTCGGCATCCGACTTGTCGGTGAAGAACACCAGCTTGTCGCCTCGAGTGCGGCCTTGCCATCTGCCTTTCTGCTTGCCTTCGACCAGCACCTCCACAGACTGCCCGACCGACTGAGCGTTGATCTCCGAGGCGATAGACTCATGCAAGCTCTCGATCTCTCGCAGGCGAAGTTTTTTCTTCTCAGCAGGGACGTTGTCCGGGAACTTCCTGGAAGCAATGGTGCCCGGCCTGGGCGAATATGCCGCCACGTGAATCCTGTCGAACCTCAGCTCCCTCAGCCAGCGGAGTGTGTTCTCGTACTGCTCGTCCGATTCGTTGGGAAAACCAACGATGACATCGGTGCTCAGAGCCACCTGCGGAATGGCTGAACGTACCTGCCCCACCAGGTCCGCGTACTGTTCAACAGTGTAGCCGCGCCTCATCGCCCGCAGGATGTCATTGTCGCCAGCCTGCATCGGCAGACTGATGTGTTCGCAGACCTTCTCCAGACGGCCTACGGCTCGTATCAGTTTCTCGCTGACGTCCCTGGGGTGATTGGTGAGGAAGCGTATTCGGAGCAGCCCCTGTATCTTGTCCAGTTCCGTCAAGAGGTCGGCAAGATCGGGTCTGTAAGGGAGGTCGCGCCCGTAGGCACCGATGTTCTGGCCGAGCAGAGTGACTTCCTTGACGCCGCGATCTACCAGCACCTTGACGTGACACCATATCTCATCCAGGTCGCGACTTCGCTCCCGCCCGCGCCGATACGGTACGATGCAGTAGGAACAGAAGTTGTTGCACCCGTGGATAGCTGGGACATAGGCGGTGACGGAGCCAGCCTGGGCCAGCACGGAGTCCGATTCTTGAAGGCGAGGCAGACCGCGGGCCTCCGCCCAACGGGAGACGGCCTCCCATTCCCGAGGTCGGAAGACGATATCCAGCCACGGGAACCGCTGTTTGAGATCCTCCGCCCTGGAATCCACCAGGCAGCCCGTAAGGGCAATGATGGTATTGCGCGCCTTCTTCTTGACGGCCTTGAGGGCCATCAGCTTGTTGAGCACCTTGTCCTCTGCATTCTGACGGACCACGCAGCTATTGACCAGGATGAAGTCAGCATGCTCAGGGGAGTCTGTGGATGAGTATCCGGCTCTTTCCAGGTAGCCGATGACGTGGTCTGAGTCGGCCTTGTTCATCTGGCAGCCGATAGTCCAAACATAGTAGCGGGGCATGACCAATACCTGTTCTCTGAAAGGGTCAGGAGCCTGACCATGTCGCTGGGTGGTATGGCCTGGAGGGGGACCTAATCTGGCGGAGGGAGTGGGATTCGAACCCACGACCGAGTTCTCCCCGGTAAGCGCTTAGCAGGCGCCCGCACTAGGCCACTATGCGATCCCTCCACCTACGCCTCTTCGTCAACTCGTAGCCGAGTAATCCCTCGGTCGCGCTCACTCTGTATTGCCTGTCTCCCAGGCAGATTTACTATAACATCAAACGATTGCCTCTTCAAGGGGTGAGTGGGGCTGAGGTCTTGGTCCAGCGGACGACGGACGCGTGAGCTCGTTCAGATACATGTGAGACAGTAGACAGGTAGAATAGGGGCCATTCTCCGGATGAGAAAGATCAATGGAGGTGGCTCCATATGCGGGTATTCGGTCTGCCCGGTGTAATAGGG
>Ga0180300_10001014_pt1 | contig 12785 bp, 9 predicted proteins | sample GuaBasSediGuay15_FD_121798 | JGI IMG/M metagenome (GOLD analysis project Ga0180300, IMG submission 121798) | Subseafloor sediment microbial communities from Guaymas Basin, Gulf of California, Mexico - Guay15, Core 4569-2, 21-24 cm | ecosystem: Environmental > Aquatic > Marine > Hydrothermal... | reverse complement strand
TTTATTGTAATGTATATTCCTAAATCTTCATCATAAACTGTTACATCATACAATGTTGTATCTCCAGTATTTGTTACAATGTATGTATATTCAATTTCATCTCCTATGTTAGCTGTTGTTGGAGAAGCTTCTTTTGTGAGAGTAATGTTTGCTGTGACTACTTTAACTATTGCATCATCTTCATCATAAAGAGTTGTGTCAGAACATTTTTCTTTTCCAGAAACATTGGCAATGTTGACATTGATGCCACCATCCACTACAATGGCATCAAATTCAATGTATATGTATTCACCTGCTGACAAGCCATTGCATTCATCACAATCATCATGGCAGCTTCCATTACAATCGCAATCACCGCACCCATCATGACAACCATCGTTACAATCGCCACATTCATACCCACAATCACTATTACAACCATCGCAACAATCATATTCATCACAACAGTCACAACCATCATCGCAATCATCGTCGCAACAGCTATCATCACATCCATCTTGGAAGAATAACCAAGTTAAATTCTTGCCCCACTGGATTGGCTCAATTGTGGCATTGCCTGCATATTCTAAGCATGGCGGAAGATAATCTGTTACATTAATGCAAACAATATCATCTAAACCAGCATTATATAATGTAATATTGAATCTAACTGTGTCACCTATACTGGCTATTATAACTTCGTCCCAATCCTGCTTTGTTTCATTCCAAACTTTTTTGGAAAGTTCCATCGAGGCCCCGCTGACTATATGCTGCTGATAATGCATCTCCTCCGTATTTCCGAGATAATCAACTGCATACCATCTTATTTCGTTCAATCCTTTATGAGTAAGATGAAGAGTAACATTATGATTGCAGAAAGAACTATCCACCATGACATCTACGATACCATTTCCATCCGAATCCCACCATATTTCGTAATAAATTCCTTCTACTCCAACGCCTCCATTGCATCCATAATCTGTTGCATTGAGCCATATTGGTGTAATTGGTGATACATATGTCAGTTTATTTCCATAAGCATCATATTCCCCGTACCACTGCTGTGGCGATCCAATCTCTTTATCAGTTTGTGGAGGAGTATTATCTACAAAAACATACTGATAGTTGCAGCAACATTCGTCGCAATCATCATGGCAACTATCACAGCAATCGCAGCCGCATTCACTGTCACAATCGCATCCACTGTGGGCACAATCGCATTCGCACTCGCAATTTCCATAGTTATCTATACTGTAAAACTCTATTTTGTGTTTGCATTCATCTGGTATGTTAAACGGTCCTGTTCCATCTCCAAATGGCAAGCTGAAGGCAACATGACTCAAGGCAAAGATGATGCAACTGGTGATGTTGAAGCGTAGAGTCGTTGTACCATCACCATTATCAAAGAAACCTAAAAACTCAACTTTGAAGTAGCAACCAGTTTCCGTTCCCACTTCCAATGGTGAAAATGTAATTGTTTCTGTAATCAGTCCCGCCTTAAGGAGGATTTTCATGGAATATCCAACATACGTTTTGTAAATTGATGGTATTTTAAATTCAAATATATCCCATTCTCCGTCTTTTATTCCTTCTCCTTCTGTTTCATACTTTATCCCGTGAAATGGATTACTTGTTGGATTTTCTACTAAATATATTTTATTATGAATATACAGAGAATTATCCAAAGGATATAACGCATTTATCGTGAATGGATAATATAGAGTCCAATCTTTTTCTATGTCCCATGATTCTGTCTCCTCATTCCATATCATTATCTTATACCATGTTTCATTCACTCCACTTGTATAAGAAGATCCTCCATTCCATCCACAATCTGTTGCATTGAGCCAAATCAAAGTGGAGGAAGTTATCCAGTCTCCTCTTTCATCCTGATAAAATGGCTCACCATATTCTTTTGTGGTGGTTGGTGGCGAATTATCATGACAAGCTATAGCGTTTCTGCTCAGTGCAATTCCTGCTGTTGACAAAACCAACAAAACAACCACACACAATGCTTTACTTTTAATTAAAATTTTCATGTTATCACCTACCTTTTCTCCGAAAAACTAGAGAGAATCTCCTCTCCTACATTATACGTTTTTAAATTAACCATGCAAAAAAAACGAAAAGCATATATAAAGATTATTAAAATAGCAATTTGCTATCAACTATTTGTAATTATCTCATCCCAAAATGTAGCAAGGGCGAAATCAGTATCCTGATAATACTTGGATTGGTATATTGGTAATGGGAAATAAATGCCTACTCCTGAATTAATGCCATATTGGGCCAATATTGTTTCATTTATTGCATTCATTACTTCTTTTGCCTCTTCAATGCCTGTAATATTGTACACCTTTGCTGCAAAATTGTAGAGATCTATATACTGTAAGCTGAATGCTGTTTCGTTTCTCAAATTCAAAATAAAACTGTAATTTTTTTCTGCTAGCACCATTGCAAAATCATTTATTTTATCAATCATATAATCAAGTTTACTCATATTCCAAGCAGCAAAGGATGATGATAAATATCTGGTATATTCATATCCTTCAACCAATTTTATGCTAACTTCTTCTGCACTTAAATTAGCAATTTCGCCAAGTATTTTTTCATGAGAAATGGAAGTGGCTAACATGACATTCTCGCTTGCCACTAAATATTCTGTAACATTTTTCAACCCATATGCAACCTCCACATTTCCCATGTAACAGGCTGAAAACAACAATATATCCAACTTTATGCCAGCTTTCTCTATCGCTTCTTTAATTTCCTTAATTGTTAACATATCTGCATCATTTTTGTCAAAGCTGACGCCTAACCATCCGTTGCCATGACCCCATATTTCCAGAATATAATGTTTCGCTGGATAATTTTCTTTTGCATATGCAATAAATTCTGCCAGAGTATTCTCGTCGCCCATGTTCTTTTCATTCTCTGGAATTTTTATAGAATTGTTTGCAAAGACGTAAAGAAATGTATCATTATTTTTTTCTCCATCAAAAAGTACAATGACTGCTACATTTGAATTATTAACTTGCATTACCTCGTTCAGTTCTTTTTGAGCATATGAATATAAGTCATTATCCCCATTAAGATACAACATAAATGTCCAGTTATATAATATTCCCTGACCGGGTTCAATTTTTGCAACTTCCTCTGTACTTATTTCTGTGGAAAATCTCCAGATTTCACTGGATGAATAACTTTTTCCATCAAATACTTTAACCATCCAAAAATATTCTCTTCCTTTTTCAAGTTGCAGGCTTATAAATGTTCTGCGTGTTTCTTTCAAAAGCTGCATATTGTCCGAGCTTTCACCAATATAAACATAATAAACCAGCTCATCTTTATCTTTATCAAATGCATACCATATTAAAGTAACATTGGAGGAAACTTTTGAGTTAGGAATAGGATAAACGAGTTTTATTTCGGGTGCACTATTTTTAATCCCTCTGAATTTAAAAAGTTCTGAAAGTAATTTTTCTACGGTAGAAGGTTTCTCAGAATATGTCGCATACCCTGTGATACTGCCAGCTAACAGTAAGGCAGATGCAGTTAATACCGAAATTAAGGCTATTGCTTTCATTTTGCTATCAATTTGTATAACAAGATAGCATATATATAGTTTACTATCAATTTGCTAGCAATCTATTAAAAAAATTAATTTTTCTTTATTGTTCTCCTTATTTTTCCACCACACACCGGACAAATTTTCTGGTATTTTTCAAAAAATCTTCCACATGCCCCGCATCTGAATTTCCAGTAAAACTTTTCTTTTATCCCTTCTTCCACGATACTTCTGTATTCGATTTGCAGCTCTTCCGCTACATTCTGCATTGAATAATCATCTGTGAGCAGGATGGCTTTCAAATGATGTGCCAGAGCCAGTGCCTCAACATCTGCCTCACTTAAATTTGCTATATCTCCTGTTCTTTTTGCTGCCTCAATAACTTCTTTTATGGCTTCCTGCGGTGGCTCAATGACTTTCATGCCTATGCTTTTCATATATTCGAGTAATCGCCAAGAATGACCTTTGGGTTTTATCTCTTCCAGAATTTTGGGTGTCGTAGCTATATCGCTGCCGAAAAACTTGCCAGAAAGAATGGCAGAGGTGTCGAGAACATAAACCATATTTAAAAGATAGCTGACCTTTTATAACCTTATCTGAAAAATTTTTATACAAGTGTAACATAAAACTATATGGAAATAAGGATAGATGGCTGGAGATGTAATTTGACATTTTCCTCAGCTCATTTTCTTGTGGATTATTCAAAATGTTCTCGCTTACATGGGCATACTTATGCTGTGCATGCAATTTTGGAAGGAGAGGCAAAAGAGGGCATAATAATTGATTTCAGACTGGTTAAGAATGCAATCCGGAACATAATTGAGGAAATTGATCATAAAGTTATTATTCCGGAAAACGGGAAATTTGAAATCATTAAAGGAAATGAAGTGGAAATAAAATATGAAGATAAAAGATACATTTTTCCAAAAGATGATTGCATTTTTCTGCCAGTATACTCGTCATCCGCTGAAAATCTGGCATCATATATTTTACAAAAATTTGTAGAGTCAATAAATACAGATAATATAAACAAAATTGAGATAGGAATAGATGAAGGATTTGGCCAGGGGGCGTGGGCAAAATGGGAGAAAAAGCAGTCTGCTTGATTTCGGGAGGAATGGATAGCGCTGTGGCAGCTGCAATAGCAAAACATGAGGGCTACAAGATATATACAGTGACTTTCAATTACGGGCAGAGAAATAAAAAGGAGCTTGAAACAGCAAAAGAAATAGCGAAATGGCTCGGAGCAGAGCATAAAATACTCGATGTTGATCTCCGGCAGATAGGAGGGTCTGCATTGACTGATAATATTGAAGTGCCTGAGGAAGCAGAAGGCATCCCAGTAACATATGTACCAGCAAGAAATACAATTTTTCTTTCCTTCGCTCTTGCATATGCTGAAGTAATCGATGCAGATTACATTTTTATAGGAGTCAATGCTGTCGATTATTCAGGTTATCCGGACTGCAGACCTGAATATATAGAGGCATTTCAGAAAATGGCTAATCTTGCAACAAAGAGGGGTGTAGAGGGAAGACCGATAAAAATAAAAGCACCCCTCCTATATTTGTCAAAAGTGGAGATAGTTAAAAAAGGATATGAGCTAGGAGTGCCATTTGAAAAAACGTGGAGTTGTTATAGAGAAGGGGAAAAAGCTTGTGGCAGATGTCCATCATGTAAATTAAGAATGAAAGCATTTGAAGAAGCAGGAGTGAGGGATCCAATTGAATATGAATAAAATAATCATCTGTATAATTGTTCTGGCATTAATTGGAGGGTGTATTAAAAAAGAGGAGGAAAAAATACCCTCTGTATTCAGGACAGATTCTTTTAGAATAGGCGATGAAATATCATATGAGTTATGGGGAAAAATGATTGTGAGGAAAGATGAAGGGGGATTTCTAATATATTCAAGCAAAGGAGAAGCAACTATAAAAGTAAAGGAGGCGGTTGTAAAAGATGGCTTTGACAATGAATTCAATGTAGTTGATTTCTATATGGTGTCAAGTGAGACACCATATAATTACACCAAAAAAGAAACAAAAGGTCTAGACATTAATCTGGAAAAGCACGTTTACAGGCTTTATGATGGAAAGATGGCTGGAGGTATATTGAAAAGTGTAACAATTCATCATGCAATAAATAGAGAAAGACATATAGAAATAAATTCCATGCCCACAAACGATTTCATCGACTTTTTCCTTCAGAAGGATTTTAAGCCAGACATGAATGGAAGCTTTTATTATGAAGGAATGAAATTCAGCTGGAAAGCAACATATGACAAAAAAGTGCATGCATTGAGAATAAATATTTCAGCCAATGCTTCTATTTCCCTTTCCATATGGATGAGGAATGGTTATCCTCTGCCGTATAGAATATCATTCTCCAGCGACGATGGCATAAGATATAACGAATACACATATGTGCTGAAAAAATTTAAGAAAGGCGGGGGAAATGAATTTCATCTAGGCGACATCAACTACACCTCAAAAAGAGATATTGAATTTTATAACTGGAAGGATTTTGGAGCGCCTGAGCATGGAGAAGGAAGTAAACTGAAGCTGGATATAAGGGTGGCGATGGCACAGGCATTAAGCTACGCAGGCTTGAAGCAGTTTTTGAAAGAGCATCCCGGAGCGTATATGGTATATGCTGAATATTGGCAAAGCAAGAAGGAGGCTGGCTGGCTACTTCATTTTGGCAGGAAGAATATGAGAGAAGACTATGTTCTAAATATATCGAATACGGGAAGGACTCCTATTCCTTCAACAGACTTGTCTCCATATCTGGCATACAAAGAGATTCCAAAAGATATTGAGGATGTAAACGATAAAATGATTAGTGTTGCAGATGCCGAAAAGATTTTTGAGGAGAGGATAGATTTTGAAAAAACAAACTTCTCTTTCCAGATATCATTTGTTGAAAATTATTATCCGGATACGTTGTTTGATATATGGGAAGGTAACAGCAAGGAAAAGGAAATTACAATAGGAAATACTCCAAGAGGAGCATGCCTCATAAGAGGACTGAGTCAGATGGTAAAAGATTATTCTTTTGGTTATCGTCTCATTGTCCTATCCCCTCCTTTCATACCTTTTGAAGGAAAGATAAATGGAGAGAATGGAATGGTAACCTATGTTTATGAAGAATATTAAAGTCATAGTAAATGAAATTTTTTATTCCGTTCAGGGAGAAGGGGTAGATACTGGATTACCAACAATATTCATTCGCCTAACAGGTTGTAATTTAAGATGCAGTTACTGTGATACCAAGTATGCATATTATGAAGGGGAAGAATTGGAAGCAGAAAATATTTTAAAAAGAATTAAAGAATGGAAATGCAGGCGTATATGTATAACAGGTGGAGAACCACTGCTTCAGGAAAATGTATATGATTTAATTGATTTGCTTTTAAAGGAAAAATATGAAATAAGTGTTGAAACAAATGGTTCCATAGATATAAGCAAACTTGTGGGGAGAAATGTTATTATAAAAATGGACATCAAACTGCCATCTTCAGGAATGCATGATAAAATGAAAATGGACAATATTAATTTGCTCCGCAGCCATGATGAGCTAAAATTTGTTATTGAGAACAGAGAGGATTATGATTATGCAAAAAAATTAATTGAAAAATATAGGCCGAGTTGCCACATCATAATGCAGCCTGTCTGGAAAAAAATGGAAGCATCAAAGCTTGCAGAATGGATTCTGGAAGATGGCATAGATGCTCGCCTTTCCGTGCAGCTTCACAAAATTTTATGGGGAGAAAAGAGGGGAAAGTAAAATTGAAACAAAAGGAAAATTTTATAAAAAGGCATTCTTTTAATCATCATGAGGGGATGGGTGCATATAGACAACTTTGGAGAAAGTTTAAAGATATATGGTAAGGGCAAAATGCGCCGCCTTGTTGACAATAAGGGCAAAGTAATTGTGGAATACGTAATGGAGAACTAATTTAAAGCATTGAGTATTACAAATTGATGGGCATTGAGGAGGCGGTAGATTATCTTAGAAAAATTACACAGGAAAGGATTGAGTTTGAAAAGGATGATTTTGTAGAGTTTGACAGAAGGGAAAAGGGAGAAATATATGCCATAGATGGCAGTTCTGTAAAGCTTTTCGATGCATATTCGTTTTCTGTATATGCCCGTCGCACTGGCTATGTTTTTGCGAATGAAAGGAAAATACTGGAGAGAGGTATAGAGGAAATAAAAATAGATTTTATATTTGCTGAAAATGCAGACGCTATCAACGATGAAAGGAGGGAGGCGGAGGAAATTGCTATAGCAGAGAAATTGTCCGGCAGCTTAGTTCTGATGGATGGCTGCCTTAAGGAAAAGAAAGATGGCATTATTGGTATAAGCAAAAAAAGTGGATTGAAGGATGGAAATATCCCTTTGCTATTTTTAATAAAAAAATTTGGAGATAAAATTATGCCAGATAAATGCTGGTATTATGAAATAGATGATGGCATCTATGCTGTAAAATTCCACCCATATTCAAGATTTGCTTTCAGAGTAGATTACTTTGGAAATGATGTTGAGGATGTCTTTGCGGAGATAGCAGCATTCTGCAATGATGTTAGCTGCATTGGCTATCCATATGCGCTAGCAGAAGTTCATAAGCTCGTTAAAATTGGCAGAGAAGATGCAGAATATCTGAAATATTCTTTACTTCATAATGCAATACAGAAAGGAATGAGTATGGAAGAGCTGGAAGATTTATTTTATGATTATCATGAATATTTAGAGGGATAATATGATAGGGAGAATAATAGGAAAAAGTATAGGCGAAATAATTTTCAGGCAAAGTTACAAGGAAGATATAAAAATTGGAGAGATACTGGTAGCAGATGATAAGGAAAAGAAGGCATTGTTTTTTTTAAGAGTGGTGGACATCCAATATGGACAGGAGGGAGCAGAAAAATGGGGAATAAAAACAGCTGGCGATATGTTGCTGTTAGATGAGAAAAATGAAAAATATGATCTGAGAGAGAAGGAGAGAAGGCTTTTCAAAATATGCATTTGTAAACCCCTCGGCTATGTAAAAAATGGGAAATTTTACAGGCCCAAAACATTGCCATCCCATTTCTGTGCTGTAAGGAGGGCAGGCAAGGAAGATTATAAATTTTTAGAGAAATATATGGGAGATATTGAGATAGGAAAATTGAGGAGTGGGGAAAGAGCAATAGATGTTAAGGTCGGTGTGAAAGGTGATTTACTTCCATATCATATTGGCATATTTGCAACAACAGGTATGGGAAAAAGCAATTTAATGCGTGTTTTTGCTGCATCTGCAATGAAAATGGGCAAATATGGCATTTTGATTATTGATCCTCATGGAGAATATTATGAGGGAAATGGTGGAAAAGGCTTGAAACACCATCCAATGGCAGAAGAGAGGCTTATTGTTTATTCTCCTCATCCTTCTTTTGGCATCAACGGCCTTAAAATTTCTGCTTATGAGATAAGTGTTGCTGATTTGGAAGATATTTTTATATTTAGCGAGGCTCAAAAGGAAGCATTGCACGCTTTGCAATCAAAATTTGGCAGGAAATGGCTTGTGGAATTATATGAGAAGGACGTTGAAGAGCTTGCTGAAATTTTTGATAGAAGAATACAGGATATAACATTTGGTGTTTTGAAAAGAAGGGCAGAGAGAATAATGAATTCAGAAATTATTCATAAGGATGAGGATGTCAGCACAACAAGACAGATAATAAATGATTTGCTCTCCGGCAAAGTCGTTTTAATTGATACCTCAGGCTTATATGAATATGAAGAATTGCTAGTAAGTGTTGTAATGGCTAGGAAAATATTAAACTACAACAAAAATTTATTCAGGAACAGGGAAAAATTCAGCAGCATTCCTCCAATCCTTATCACCATCGAGGAGGCGCAACGCGTTCTAAAAGATGGTATTTTTGCTCAAATAGCAAGAGAGGGAAGGAAATTTAAAGTCGGGTTATGCGCTATTACCCAGCAGCCAAAATTAATAAAAGAAGAATTATTGAGTCAGTTCAACACATTCTTTATACTTGGCTTAGCTGATGAAGGAGACAGAAATATTTTGAAATCCTCAGCAAAACAGGATATCTCAAAGCTTGAAAAGGAGATACAGACACTTGAAATAGGTGAGGGCTTGATAACATATCCTGGTGCGCCTTTTGCCATTCCTGTAAAAATTCACTGGTATGATGATTATATAGAAGGAATGAAAAAGGAGGAAATAGCAAGGAAAACAATGAATGAAAAAATAGATGATGACTTTTATTAGCTTTTGAGTGCATTAAATTTTAATGCTGCAACCAATTTATCATCATGATTTATTCATATTCAGCCATCTCATCTTTCGAAAATTGCCCATTTAAGTTCAAACTTGCTTACATTGATAAAATACAGCCTTTAAGAAAGAGTATTGAGGCATTTCTGGGAACGCGCATTCATGAGGCACTGGAGAAGCTTTATAGAGATAAACTATACGAAAAAGTTTGTTCTCTGAAAGAATTGCTCAAATTTTACAATGAAAGATGGAAAAAGGAAATGTGTAGCAGCATTTTTGTTACAAAAGAATATGACATTGAAAATTACAGGAAAATGGGAGAGAGATATCTTATTGATTATTACAACACATATAAACCATTTGATGAGGGAAAAATAATTGCTCTAGAAAAAAGAGTCTTCTTTCCTTTAAATGAAAAATACTGGATAGCAGGGATAATAGATAGAATAGTGGAAGTCGATGGAGTATATGAAGTGCACGACTATAAAACTTCTTTATATTTCCCGACAAAGAAGGATGTTGAAAAGGATTGCCAGCTTGCCCTATACGCTCTTGCTTTAGACTACCTATATGGTATAAAAGATATCGAGCTGGTATGGCATTTTCTCGCCTTCAATAAAGAAATAAGGATAAAAAAGCCTAGCTATGAAGATGCGAGAGAAGAAATAATAAGGAGGATAGAAGTTATAGAGGAAGCAAGAAAAAATGGTGATTTTCCTCCCCGCGAAAGCTCACTTTGCCCCTACTGCAGCTACAGGCCAATATGTCCTCTTTTCAAACACGAATACAAACTTGAAGAGATAGAGGCAGAGGAAATTAGCGAGGAGGAAGGATTTAACCTTGTGAATAAATACTGGGAAATTTGCAGAAAAATAGGCGAACTGGAGGAGGAAAGAGAAAGAATCAAGCAGAAGCTCGTGGAATATGCGAGAAAAAATGATTTGCAATATGTATATGGGAGTGATAAAGTGGCAAATGTCAAAATTTACAGGAATATCAGATTTAAGGAGAGAAGCATGATAGAAAGCATACTCAGAAAGGAAGGAATTTATGAGAAATATTCGAGGCTTGACATGATAAAACTTTCTGAAGATTTTAAAAATAATTTGCTTCCAAAACATATACAAGAAAAGTTAAAGGAATTTGCAGAAGAAACAGAAAATATAAGAATTTATCTGAAAAATCTAGAGAGAGAAGAATGATTTCAACTGTGCATCCCTCTCTATAAGATGATTAATCATGTATTCTGCTAAATCTTTACGCTATTCAATTTTTAGAGAATGTATAACATATATGATGGAAGATCCAAAAAATATTGCAAGATGCTCCCACTATGCAATGATTGCCCGTTATTTGGAAAGATGCGCAGATCATGCCTGCAAAATGGCAGAAAAAATACATTATATGATGACCAAAAAAAGGAGATAAAATAGGGATTGCACCAAAATATTATAAATGAAAAAATAATAATGAAAACATGAGAATGGGGAGGATTTTATCTGTTGTGCTTGTGGCAGCATTAGTGATAGGAACTGCTGGAGCTTTTCCGGAAGATGATGTCTATACCAAAAGGATAAAAATAGAGATGCCAGCCATTTCTATTGAAAGGCAGAATGAATATCTTACCATTGAGATGGATGGCACATCCTATTATTATTCGCCCGGTAAACCAATTTTACCAAAAATCGATAAAGTTATTGAATTGCCATTCGGGGTGATAGTAAAGAACGTTAATGTGATAGTAAAAGGCATAGAAGAAAAAAGAATAGATGAAAAGATAGAACCATCATTTGGTCCGTTGCCTATAATGCCTTATAAAGTAAAGGCGAGATTGCCAAAATTGGATATGAGCATATATAAGAGTAAAGAATTTTTCCCGGCAAATTGGTATAGTTACAGAGTTGGATGCGGTTTAAATGCTGATGGAAAAAGAGTTACATTTGTTTCCATTCATTTATATCCTGTAAGATATGCTCCGGCATTAAATAAAATAGAAATAGCTAAAGAGGCAGAGATTAAGATAGAATATACGAAGCCGCAAAAAACATTGCCCCAGAAAAGTGCCTATGAATTGCTTATAATAACTCCAAATGTATTTAAAGAAGAAGCTGTAAGACTTGCAGAACATAAAAATGAGATGGGAATGGGAACAATAGTTGAAACAGTTGAGGAGATATATTCCCTTTACAGCGGAAGAGATAAGCCAGAAAAGATAAAGTATTTCATCAAGGATGCAATAGAAGAATGGGGAATAAAATATGTTTTGCTTTTTGGTGGGCTGAATTCACCCATATGGGCCAAAGCAAAAGATAATGCTAATGCTGGCGAGAAAGACTGGTATATTCCAGTAAGATATACAAATCTATATGATAATCCAAAATATCCACTAGCAGAGACAATTCATGATCCAGGTGTGGCAAGCGATTTGTACTATGCAGACATATATAAAGAAGGAGGGGAATTCGATGACTGGGACAGTAATGGAGACGGGATTTTTGCGGCATGGAATAAGCCGGGTGTAGAGAATGATACCCTGCCTGATTTATATCCAGATGTGGCTGTAGGTAGGCTTGCATGCAGAAATCTGAAAGAGGCAAAAACAGTAGTTGATAAAATCATAAGATATGAAACAGAATGTGATGATTCATGGTTCAAGAAGATGATTGTTGTTTCTGGAGACGGCTTTTTAGATCAGGTGGACTTGAATATATCATGGGATACAAATGGTTTGCCGGATGGAGAATATACAATATATGCTCAGAGTATAAATGATGAAGGCGAAGAAGGCCCAGTAGACGAAATTCATATCACAATAGACAGAAGCAAGGAAACAAAGCTAACATTCAATCATGATGATCATTTAAATCCTGCATTGCAAAATGGATATCCTGCTCCTCCAATTGCGGAGATAGTTTCTGTTTCAGATGGAGATGTGCTTGGCAATACAGACTAT
>Ga0180300_10001011_pt1 | contig 12830 bp, 12 predicted proteins | sample GuaBasSediGuay15_FD_121798 | JGI IMG/M metagenome (GOLD analysis project Ga0180300, IMG submission 121798) | Subseafloor sediment microbial communities from Guaymas Basin, Gulf of California, Mexico - Guay15, Core 4569-2, 21-24 cm | ecosystem: Environmental > Aquatic > Marine > Hydrothermal... | reverse complement strand
GTCACAAACGGTTGACGTTACCGGCGGGATGCTTGGAAAGATTAGGGAGCTAACAAGCGCTGTTGAAAAAGGCATACCCGTCCTCATCGTGAACGCTGCGAAGCCAAACCGAATCTATAAAGCCTTAAAAAACGAAAAAGTTCTAGGAACTCATATCAGCAGAGGAGAAAACAACCATTGAACGAAATTGGAAAACGGAAAAACGACCACATACGTATATGCCTAGAAAAAGACGTGAAAAGCAGAAACGTCACAGCCGGATTTGAAGACATAAAGCTCATACATAAGGCGCTACCTGAAATTGAGAGAAGAAGCATCGACGCTTCCACTGTGGTGTTCGACCACAAGTTCGCCGCACCTCTCATCGTAGGCGCCATAACCGGAGGAACAAAGGAAGCTGAAAAAATCAACGGAGCAATAGCCGAGGCTGTTGAAGAATTAGGCTTGGGCATGGGAGTTGGAAGCCAGCGGATAGCCATAGAGAAAACGCAGCTCGCTAAAACCTTCGCTATAGCAAGAGAGAAAGCTCCAACCGCGTTTTTGATAGCCAACATCGGCGCCCCCCAGCTCGTAGCAGGATACGGAATAAAAGAAGCCAGAAAAGCCGTGGAGATGATAGACGCTGACGCATTGGCGATACATTTGAACCCGCTGCAAGAAACAATTCAGCCAGAAGGAGAAACCAACTATGCGGGAGTCCTCGAAAAAATAGGGGAAATAGCCAGAGAACTCGAAGTGCCAGTTATCGTCAAAGAGACAGGTGCTGGCATAGCCCGCGAAGAAGCGAAAAAGCTTGAAGCCGCGGGAGTGAAGGGAATAGACGTCAGCGGAGTAGGCGGAACAAGTTTCGCAGCGGTTGAATATTACCGTGCAGAAAACGAGTACCAAAAAAGGCTCGGCGAGAACTTTTGGGATTGGGGAATCCCCACAGCCGTGAGCATAGTGGAAGTCACGGAAACCGTGAATATACCGGTAATCGCTTCCGGAGGCATACGTAGCGGAACCCACATAGCCAAAGCCTTAGCCCTAGGAGCCAGTCTAACAAGCATTTCCGCACCCGTGCTACACGCGGCGATAGAAGGAGCTGAAAAGGTAAAGGAAACATTGAGCTTCTTCATCGACGAACTGAAAAATACAATGTTTCTTGTGGGAGCCTCATCCATAAAGGAGCTTGCGAAAGCCCCAGTTTTGATTATGGGAAAAACAGGTGAATGGTTAAGGCTAAGAGGGTTCGATGTAGAGTCTTATGCGAGGCGTCAAAACGGAAGGATGCAAAATGAACGTTGAAGAGTTCTTGAAAGAAAACGCGGCGAAGATAGATAAAGCAATAGAACGGTATATTCCCCGAAAGTTTGACGAAAACGCGGTTTTGTTTAGAGTTATTCCCCCACGTTACGCCTATAACCTCGAAGCGTTAAACAAGGCAATAGCAGAACCGTTCTGGGAGTTCCTCGACCGCGGGGGAAAACGGTGGAGACCCGCGCTTTTCCTCCTAATCTGTGAAGCTTTGGGGAAAAACCCGCAGGAATATTTGGATTTTGCCATAATCCCCGAAGTAATCCACAACGGAACCATCATAATCGACGACATCGAAGACTCGTCGGAATACCGAAGGGGAAAACCCTGCACCTACAAGATTTACGGATTAGACATAGCCATAAACGTGGGAAACGCCATCTACTACCTGCCATTGCTTCCTCTCATAGAGAAAAAAAAACAAATTGGAAGCGAAAAACTGAGCAAAGTCTACGAAATCTACGTGCAAGAAATGATTAAACTTAGCCTCGGACAAGCCATGGACATAGCGTGGCACAAGGGCTTGGCAGACGCCGACCGTGTGGATGAAAAAGCTTACATGCAGATGTGCGCTTACAAGACGGGAACGCTGGCTCGGATGGCTGCGAAAATGGCTGCTGTGCTAGCAGACGCGGACGAGGAACTTGTGGAAAAGCTTGGAAGGTTCGCAGAGTCCATCGGAGTGGCTTTCCAGATACAAGACGACCTACTCGACATAGTAAGCAGCGATTTTGCGGAGAAAAAGGGAGGACGAGGACAAGATATCACCGAGGGAAAACGAAGTCTCATGGTAATTTACACGCTTTCGAAGGCTTCGCCGGAGGACAGAAAACGGTTGATTGAAATCCTCGACATGCACACGCGAGATGAGAAGCTTAAAGAAGAAGCCATAGGCATAATGACCCGATACGGCGCAATCGAATACGCGAAAAACCTTGCGAAAAAACTTGTTGAGGAAAGCTGGAGCGAGATAGACCCCCTTCTACCCAGTTCGGAAGCAAAGGAAAAATTAAGAGCCTTCGCCGCCTATCTTATCCAGAGAAAAATTTGAAAGAGTGCATAACGGTTGAAAAAGCCGAACGAAGAGATAAAAGCCTTAATTCTAAAATTTGCTCTCTTAAACGCGGTTCAACACGACGGAAAAGCCCGCGAATCCTCAGTGATGGGCAGAATTCTCGCAGAGAAGCCCCAACTAAAAGCCGAAATAAAACGAGTTGCAGCTACCGTAAAAGAAGTAGTAGCATATGTTAACCGTTTGAGTCTATCCGAACAGCAGAAAACCATAGAGGAGAAATGGCCAGAGCTCCTAGCAGCGAAGAAGGCTGAAGAAAGGGTGAAGGGGCTTCCGCCGTTGCCGAACGCCGAGAAATATGAGCGAATAGTTACGCGTTTTTCTCCGAATCCTGACTGCGTGCTGCATTTAGGTTCGGCGAGAGCCATAGTTCTCTGCTATGAATACGCAAAAATGTATAAGGGAAAGTTTATTCTTCGCTTCGAAGATACAGACCCGAAGCTGAAAAGACCAGTACCCGAATTCTATGACAAAATAAGAGAAGACCTAGATTGGCTAGGATGTAAACCGGACAAGGAGTATATTCAAAGCGACCGCATTCCCATCTACTATGAACACGCAGAAAAACTGCTGAAAAACGCGAAAGCCTACGTTTGCACATGCACACCACAAGATTTCAGACAAAAAATACTAGCGAAGAAACCTTGTCCATGCAGAGAACTTCCGCCGGAAAAGCAGCTTGAAAGATGGGAAAAAATGCTCAACGGCGAGTACGCTGAAGGTGAAGCCGTAGTACGCGTAAAAACAGACATAACCCATCCCAACCCCGCAATAAGAGACTGGCCCGCGCTACGCATAATAGACACAGAGAAATATCCTCATCCAAGGGTCGGAGGCAAATATCGTGTTTGGCCGCTCTACAATTTCGCGTGTGGAATAGACGACCACTTGATGGGGGTCACACATATAATTCGTGGGAAAGAACACTTGACGAATCAGCATCGTCAAGAATACTTGTATGCACACTTCGGATGGGAATACCCCGAAGCCATCCATTATGGCAGACTGAAAATTACTGGGGCTTTTCTGAGCAAATCGAAAATCGTTCAGGGAATACGTGACGGCACGTTCAAGAGCTGGGACGACCCGAGACTAGCGACTTTTCTCGCCTTGAAACGTAGAGGGATAACGCCTGAAGCCATTCGACAATTAATAATCGACGTAGGTCCGAAAACAGCGGATGTCACGTTGAGCTGGGAAAACCTCTACGCCTACAACCGCAAAATCCTAGACCCAAAGGCAAACCGTTACTTTTTTGTCTCAGACCCGGTTCAGCTAACCGTGCAGAGTTTGCCTAAAGCTTTCCACGCTAAGCTTAATTTGCACCCGGACTATCCGGAAAGAGGATTCCGTAAATATCAGGTAGAACCGAAAGGGGAAGCGAGAGAAGCACAGTTCTGGATTTCGAGAGAAGACTTTGAGAAGTTCGAGGTGAACCGTGTGGTTCGTCTGATGGAGCTTTTCAACATTACGGTGCGGAAGGTTAGAAGCTACGAGGTTGAAGCAGACTATCACAGCGAAACCTACCAAGAAGCAAGAACATTGAAGGCGCCGTTAATTCACTGGATTCCCATAAACGAGGGAATGCCTTGCCAAGTAGTGATGCCCGATGCTACAGTGAAAGAAGGAGTAGCTGAGAAACTATGCAAAAAGCTAAAGCCAGACACCGCGATACAGTTTGAACGGTTCGGCTTCGTTAGAATAGACGCGGTAAACAAGAAGCTTGTAGCATACTATGCACATAAATAGAAGAGAGAAAAGGGAAAATGCGAAAACAAGACAAAATCGTGCTGTGGCCAGCCTACTTTGATGCTGGTAGGACGAGAGAAAAAGGAAGAAAACTGCCGCGGAACTTGTGCGTTCCGCTGCCTAAAATCAGCGAACTAAAGGAAGCCGTAGAAAGACTTGGATTGAAAAACGAGTTAGTCTTGGACGCAGCCTACCCGAAAACGCCGTGGATTAGAAGCGGCATGCTCCTAGTTGCAAAGAGGGAGCCGAAGAACACTCTACTGAAAAAAATTGGGGCAGAACTTTTGAAGGTTAGAAGCAGCAGAGTTCAAAAAGAAGCTAAAGCGAGAAAGAAAAAGAAGAAAAAACGTTAGAAGTCGGGGTTTATTCTTCGCGAATCAGCACAGCGTTGATTATACCGTGCTGTCCAGGACGAGAAGTTACACGCGCCAAGCCTAGAGAAGTTTCGATTACGGCTCCTTTGGTTATTACGCCTCGACGGTTATAGTCCACGTTCGCCGGGTTCTTTACTACGCGTAAAATTTCGGCTTTTTGTGTTTTTCCGGTTGAAGGGTCGGTTACGCACGCGTGGTTGTTGCTTAAAACTCGAATCTTGATGTTTCCGCCGCGTCGCCGGCTTATCTTTCTAACCGTTTTTCCGAGAATTGTTTCCGTTGGAAAGGAACCTCTTTCGAAACGGCGTTTTTTACGGTATGGACGCTTCTTTCCACCTGTTGGTTTGCGTTTATGTTGGTCTCCGTGCCAGACAGCCATTTTCCATCTTCCTACTTTGTGTTAGTTTATGAGAAAACTGTTTCAAATATAAACCTTATTGAGACTGCGGCTTTTGAAAAATTCGTTTCAGCTGCCGCTTCATGGTTGCTATGTCATGGCTTAAGCCGAAATAGTCAGCGAAATACGGCGTCGTCTTCAGAACGCTTGACCTTCCGCTTTTCTCGCGGGTTATCAAGCCCATTTCTTCCAGCTGTTTTATATGCTGGTAGGCGTGTCTTCCTCTAACGGCTACTACACGTATTTGAGAAACTGGCTGGCGATACGCAATGTAGGCAAGCGTTTTAAGAGGACCGGTTGAGAGAAGGGGGCGTTTTACCAGCCTTTTTACTTGAGGCGTGAATTCGGCTTTTAGCTGCAGAACAAATCTTTCGTCTTTGAGTTCAAGGATTTCGAGGGCAGTGTTACGGCTTGCGTACTCCTTCATCAGCATCCGAGCCAGCCGTTGAACCTTCCTCTTCGAACGCGTTTTAAGGATGGAACCTAAAGTTTTAAGGTCCAAGGGACGCCCAGCCACGTAGAGGGCGGCTTCTAACAGTGCAAGTTCATGCTTCAGTTTTTCAGCTTTAGCCGTTTCTTCTTGTTTAGCCTTATCTGCTTTCAAGGGCAACCCCGTCAGCGCCGTAATCTTGGCTTTCACCCACGGTTATGTATATTTCACCAAACTCCTCGTTTTGCCACAAGCTGACCTTCCCTTTCTGGGCGAGAAACAGCAGCAGAATAAAGATTCTTATAGCGTCTATTCTTTCTTTCCCAGCAACGAACCTAGAAAAATTGATTATGCCTCTTCCCTTCACTTTTTGGTGAAGCTGCAGATAAAGTTCTTCCATCTGCGCTTCTATTTCCATCAGATAAGCATCAACAACGGATAAAATGTCAGATGGTGGTGGAAGAACAGGTTCCAGTTTAGGTTTTGTCGGGGAGATCTTTTCGCCTTTGAGCACTTCATCTAAGACTTGAAGTAGGTTTTGGATTGTGGTGGATGTTAGCTCGTGGCGCAAGGGGAGGAACAGCGGAGGGGGGAGAAAGTCTAACAGTTTTTTCGGCGGCGGTGATGGAGGCTCTTCCAGTTTGAGCAGAAGTTTAGATTTCATAAGGTATATGAGGGCTGAGGAATCTAGAGCCACGCCGGAAGCCCTAAAGTCAACTTCACCGCGTTTCTCCATTTCTTCGAGAAAAGAAAGAAGCAGATAGGCGACATTTATCTTCCAAGGGGTAATCTTTCCAAGCTTTCGGAAGTCGAAGAGAATGTTCCATGGTGGGCGCAGGTAGAAAGGCTTGCTAACGGGGCTTAGCTGGGGCATTACGCCGTGACCTCCAAGAATTTGGCTGAAATCACGTTTGAAACACCGTTTCGCGCGTATACGCCGTATACTTTCTGCGCTTTGTTCACCATTTCCGGCTTCAAAGTAATAACGATAAACTGGGACTTCGAAGACTCCTCAGCGAGCAGTTCGCCGAGCTTCGACACGTGAAAGGCGTCGAGGTGCGCATCTATCTCGTCGAGTATGTAGAACGAAGCTGGAGAGAACTCTTGTATGGCAAATAGGAACGCTACGGCTGAAACAGAGCGTTCCCCTCCGCTTGCTCCGGTAACCAGAATTTCGCTCTTGTTGACGAACTGCACAATCATGTCTACTCCGCCGGCGAAGGGATCTTCGGGGTTTTGCAGTTTAAGGTAGGCTTTTCCGCCGCCCGTCAACTTCGCGAAGTATCGTTGGAGGTTCATGTTTATCTTCGTGAAGGCTTCCATGAAAACCTCACGTTTCTTACGGTCGATTTCCTCCATGAACTTGAGTATGGCTTGTTTTTCGCGTTCAAGTTCGTTCATCCGCATCGAAAGTTCCTTGTAACGCGAGATTTGTTCAGCGTAGTGCGACAGAGCCAGCTGGTTCACCCCGCCTATTCTTTCGAGTTCCATGTTCAACATCTGCATTAGCACTTCAGCTTCTTCAACCTCTTTCCTTGAAACGGGCACAGGCTCGTCGCATCCGAGCTGCCGTAGCGTGTTACGGTGTTGCCCTATTTTCAACAGTGATGTTTGAAGCTTAAGCCTTAGCTGATTTAGCAGCCTATCCGTCTGCTCATATTCCACGTCTAACCGCTGAAGCCGCTTATCCATATCGTCTATTTGCGCCGTGAACTTTTTGGCTTCTTCACGGGCACCCAAAACAGTGCGGGAAAGCTCTATACGAGATTTTTCAAGCTCCATGAGTTCTTGTCTAAGCGTTTCCTTCTGCTGCAGCGCTTGCTGAACTTCCTTTTCAAGCCTTCTTAGCTGCTGCTCAACCTTTCTCAGCTGGATTTTGCTGTTCTGGTAGCTTATTCGAAGAACATTCTCGAATTGAGACTGGAGTGTAGAGATTTCCGTTTCAAGAGAGCCTAAGTTTTGTCTCAGCCGAATGATTTCTTCACCAAGCCTTTCCCGTTGAATTTCCATTTTCTGGATTTCAGCAGGGTCAGTCTTTCTCCTCAGCTCACGGAGCTCTTTCTGCAGTTTCCGAATTTGCTTTCGGATAGAGTTTTTCTCAGCCTTATTGAGTCCAAGCTGAGTTTTCTCCTTTTCGAGGAGGCTATTTAGTCTCTGCATGTAGAGAACAACCCGACGTATGTTACGTCGGGTTCTTTTAGCTGTTCTTTGCACCCTTTGAATTTCATTGTCCAGCGTTGTGATAGCTTCGGATAAGCGGGCTATTTCGACGAGCGTCTTATCGATTTCTTCTTCGATAACAGCGATGTCACTGTTTCGCTTAGCTAAGTGCTGTTTAAGCGCCTTAACGGCTTCATCGAGGCTTTTCAGAGCGTTTTCGCTTGGAATAATGTTCGAGAAATCTATTGGCGCACGGTAATATCCACTTTCCAAACCGCCGCCGGGTTCGAAGACGTCTCCGTTAACCGTAACCGCGCGGTACCCTTCATTACATACTGAAGACGCAGTTTTCTCGTCTGAAACTATGACAGTATCTCCGAAAATGAAGGATACGGCTGGCAAGTACTGTCTAGAGCATTTAACGAAGGCCGAGGCGATTCCAATGATGCCTCTGCCCCGCGGGGGCTTCACGATTCTAGCTCGGGTAATGCCTTTGAGAGGGATAATTTTTATTCTTCCAAGTTTAAGCCTTCTCAAAGTTTCGGTGCACGTGTAAGCCACGTCGAGGTCGTCTACAACTACGGCGTCCAGCCATCCGGCAGCGGCGGTTTCCAAGGCTCTTCTGTAGCGTCTATCCATTCTGATTAGCTTTTTAAAACGTCCATGCACGCCTCTGATTACTCCTAGCTCGCCGAGTTCTTCGATGTTACGTAGAGCTTTTTCCTCAGCAGCTATTGTTTCGGCAAGTTCCTTCTGCGTGGCGAACTCCACCACCGCGCTTTTCGCTGATTCAGCGATTTTTTCAGCTTCGGAAATTTCCCGTTCTATAGCTTCTTTTTGAGCTCTTTTCCGCGCTAAGGTTTGTTCTAGGCTTTTCAGCCTGTTTTTCTGTTCTTTCTGAATTTCTTCTAGGTCTTTTACGGATTTTTGCAGTTCTTCCAAGGTCTCTGCGAAGCGTTGTTTCCGCGATGATAGGTCGGTTAGTCGGCGTTTCCGCGTTTTTATCGAGTTTTGAAGCCTCGCTGATTCGGTTCGAAGCTCAACAAGCCGTTGATAAAGCTTGTCTATCTGCTGTTCAAGCTCTCGCGTTTTAGAGCTGTTTTCATCGAGATGCTCCCAGAGCTGAGCTGTTTCCTTCATCAACGCTTCATGCTCAGCTTGTTTCATGGAAATTTCTTTCTGAAGAGCCGCGTAACGCCTCCGCAGTTTCCTTATTTTAAGTCTGTTCTCTTTTATTTCGTTGCGTAACTGTTCAAAGTGTTGGCGGTGGTTGTCTCGGACTTTTCTTAGTCCTTCGAGACTTATAGTTGCGGTATTTATCTTCGAAGTGAGCTCGCTGAGTTTTGATTTGAGCTCTCCTATCTTCATTTGAACCTGAAGAACTCGGGCTCCACCCTCCTCCACCATTTCAGAGCTGAGTTTTCGCCATTCAAGCTCCACTGCACGTCTTTTCGAACGAAACTTTTCCCGTAGCTGCCTTAGTTTTTCAACTTTCTTTTCGACGCGTTCAACCTGAGCGGACAGTGTTTGAGATTCTTTCTGAAGCTGGAAGATTTCGTATGAGAGCTTCTTAATCTCAAGCCGTTTTATTTCGTTCCGTAGAAAACGGTATCGCAGAAGCTCGTTTCGCTCTCTCTCGAGGTCGTCAACCCGCTTCTGAACCTCATCGATTCTTCCCATAGCTGTGCGGATAGCCAAGTCCGCGGCTCGAAGCTTCTCCTCAGCCTCAGCCTTCTCCGCGTCGTACTGCGCAATACCAATTAAGTCCTCGATTATCTTTCGCCGCTCAACCGAAGAGATGTCGGTCAACCGCGTTATGGTTCCTTGCATTATAAGGTTATGCCCAGAGGAAGTTATCCCCGACATCGAAAGCATTTCGAGAATTTGAGTTCGTGAAACCCTCCGACCGTTCAACCTGTAAATGCTCTGCCCATCTCTCCGAACCTCGCGGGAAACGGTGACTGTAGCTGTGTCTACAGGTATTCTTCCATCAGAGTTATCGAACTGAATTACTACCTTGGCAGATCTGGCGCGTTCTATTCCAGCTTCAGGTGACCCGTGGAAAATAAGCTTGGATGCCGAGTCGGCTCGGAGACGTCTAACGCTCAGTTCGCCTAGAGCGAACAGTATCGCATCAACAATGTTTGTTTTCCCACTTCCGTTGGGTCCTGTTATAACCGTGAAGCCTTTATCCAACGTGATAGTAACTTTCTGGGAACCGAAGGATTTGAATCCTCTGATTTCTATTTTTTTAATGTAAGGCATGTCGCATCGTCCTCGCCTCGAAACAAGCTTTAACGTCGAGGCTTTGTTCTATATTATTGTTCTATAATTCAGAGCTATTTCAAAGTTTTAACAGTTGTGTAAATTTTTGCGGTATTTTTAATGGGCTTATTCATGTTTTTTAGCCATTTTTCTGATAAAGGCTTTTATCCGCTCCTTGTCGCCGCTTATGAGAAAATATCCGTCAGGCTGTCTTTTACACGAGAGATTCTCCTCTTCAGCTATTCTACGTATAACTTCTTCAGGAGTTTCTGCTGAAGCTTTTATTCGAATCCATTGTTCTTCCCGTGGAACCCCTGGGACAAAGTGGGAAACAGAAGAGCCAGCTTCAGCTTCGGCTTCTTCTGCGGCTTTCTCTCGAGCCTTTGTCAATTTTTCAATCCATTCCTTGAAAAATTCCTCGCCTATTGTTTGGGCTTCTGAGAAAAGGAAAAACTCCACGTTTGATAAGTACTGTTCGATTTTCGGAATAACCGTTCCCTCACATGTCTTGTCAGCTTTTGCTACTTGAATCAGTGTTCTAGCCGAACGTAAATCCTGCATTATATTAGCGGGAATTTGTTTGCCCTTTTTTCTGAATTCGGTAACCATGTCTGACAAAACCTTCCAAACAGCTTCGTATGTCAAATCTTGTTCCTCCAACAACATTTACTTAAAGGAAGCGTTTAACAGCTTCTTTGCCAAGCATTCCGGCCTTGACACCTAAGGCTTCGGCTTTGGAGGAAGCCACCTTAACTTCTTTGTTCAGCATTTCTTCCAAGGTTTTTACACCAGATACAACAGCAGCGGCTACGCCGAGTTTTTCAGCAGCCTCCATGTTTAGGAAGCCGCACATGAGGAAGCCGCGTTTGCCTACTATCAGCATTAAAGGCGGAGATTCTGGCAGTTCCACCTTCAAGCCTAATGCCGTTTTACCATCAAAGCCAAGTTGAGCTATGTGAATCATGCTTTTTCATTCCTTTATTGTCAGTTTCGATTATGGCTTAAATAAGGATTGTGATAAAATAGGAGCGAAGGACAAGCTATGTTGACACGGCTCAAGAAGAAGTTCCAGTCAAAAATCGCTTCTGTAGCAGAGAAGCTAGGGAACGCCGGGTTCACGCCTAACACCATGAGCCTTCTAGGAATCCTTCTAGCTGTTTTGTCAGCAGCACTCTATATAAACGCGAAAGATTCTCATCTGTTCACTTTTTTAGCCGCTGTTTTACTGTTGCTTTCGGGATTATGCGACGCGTTGGATGGCGCAATCGCCCGTGTATGTTCGAAAACAACGGTTTTCGGAGGTTTTTTCGACTCGGTTTTAGACCGGTATGCCGATGCTTTGGTCTACTCAGCTATAATCCTCGGAGGCTTATGCGAACTTCACTGGGGCGCAATAGCACTGGTTGGTTCTCTGCTCGTTAGTTACACGCGGGCAAGGGCTGAAGCTGAAAAAGTGAACATGGAGTCGGTGGGTTTGATGGAAAGACCGGAACGGATTATCATAGTTGCGATAGCCACATTAGCGGGAATATACGTGGAAGACGCGTTAAACTTCGGGATTCTCCTTTTAGCAGTATTAACAAACATTACAGTTGTGCAGAGAATTTTCTATTTCTACAAGAAAACTAAACCGAATAAGAGTGAAACTTAAGCGTTTATCTTCTACGCCGCTTTCTCCGCTCGTTTTTAGAGCGAACTTTTACTATTCCACGGTGCACCGCGCATGAGACACAGTAATATTTGGTTTGCACAGCTGTCGGAAGATACGCGCCTTTCTGACGAAGCTCCTTAGCCAAAGAAGGATCAACTAGGGAAACTCGTCTAGAAACTTTTTTGGCTTTGTCCCTTGGAACAAGCTCACCACAACTGGCACATTGCACATATCCGCTTCTACCTTTGCCGCCTTTCGACCTTCCACGACTTTTCCTCTTAACAGGCAATCCTCATCACACAGAGCTTTAAAGTTCGATATTTAGAAATGAAACTTCACTTATATATCTGTTCTTAATTTCAGAATCTTCGCAATATTTGCTTCCGGGTCAATTCGCGGCGCTATTTTACCTTTACTCGAAGTGAACAGGGTTGTTACTCCTGGGCCGTGGCCTGAGATGACGGAGTTGCAGTGCACCACTATTCCGACGGTTACTGCGCCTTTTCGGTATAGCCTACCATAAGTGCTGTCCGCGTCCATTATGGCTACGAGGTCGCCGAGACGTAGATCTTCCAGCCCGTAGGCTTCCACTGTGGGCTTATCGAAGAGTTGAATGTCATAGTCTCCGGAATAGGTTTGGGTGGCTCCTAACCCGGAACCCATGATTTTCGCTGGAATCTGGTGGGTAACTGGGATTTCCAGCTTGTCTCCTGCGGGTTTGATGTTGAGGGCTTCTAGAAAGTTGGGGTCGATGTTCATGACTTTTATTTCCGGGAAGTCGAGAAGCTTCAGTCCTAACCCATAGGTCTTTATCAAAATCTTGTCCCCTATCAAAAGTTTTTCAAGCGTTTCCGGTGGAAAGTCTACTAGCACGTGTTCTATTCCCCCATGTTTTCCAGTTACTACGCCTTTTGCGCCTTTTGCGTCTCCGCTTACAACCGTGGCTTCGTTGCCTACGCATGATAGGATGTTAAACGCGCGGTTGGCCGGGGAGTAAACGTCTTCTTTTTCTCGGTTTTGAAGGCTTACGCCGGGTTCAACATGGTCGGCTTCCCATCCGCAAGCCGGGTCTCCAACCCGTATGTTATAGGTTATTCCGCCAACGCCGGGCAAAACAACCGGCTGCCCATCCGCAGAGATTCTGTAGGGGCTTCGACCGTAGATGGGACTTGTTACCTCACCTACGACTGAGAGCTTTACAAGTTTTTCCTTGTTCGTTCTTAACACCATGCTTCCTCCTAGGAGCGTTCTATTATGTTTCGAGTTGCTGATAAAATTTGGCTTTGCTGGATACGTAGGGTATATAAACAAGCGTTGGGAATACAAACGATAACAGGGAGAAAAGCGAAATGGCGAATGTTGTGGTTTCATATAAGATATTTCCAACCGACGTCACTGTAGAGTTCGAACAGCTCAAAAAAGCGATTGAGAATAGC